>Ga0182217_1000023_pt1 | contig 28722 bp, 29 predicted proteins | sample G5R1MG_18_FD_128395 | JGI IMG/M metagenome (GOLD analysis project Ga0182217, IMG submission 128395) | Switchgrass phyllosphere microbial communities from Michigan, USA - G5R4_NF_03OCT2016_LD1 MG | ecosystem: Host-associated > Plants > Phyllosphere > Phylloplane/Leaf | place: USA: Michigan... | reverse complement strand
GATCAAGGTGCTTGCGATCTCTTGAGGCGCGGACGGATGCGCCAATTGGTCGGGCGTCACCAACAGCGAGACTACGATAGGCGCACCACAGAAATCGAAGATGCCTGTCTCAATCTGCACCTTCATCGCCTCGCGATAGCCGCGCTTGACGTAGGTCGCCTCGCTGGCAGCGGCTATCGCGACCAGGCTGACCTTGAGCCGGCCAAGCCGCTTCGTAATGCGTCCCTCCGCGTCCTCATCGAAAGCCCAGCCTGCGACAAATACGCGGTCGATCCAGCCCTTCAGCAACGCCGGCATCGCCCACCAGTAAACCGGATAGACGAGGATCAGGTGATCCGCGCGGTCGATCCGTCGCTGCTCCGCTTGTACGTCGTCAGGCAAGGTGCCCTTGCAGTTGAAGGCTGCGTGATCCGCCGGCTCGAATACAGGATCGAACCCTTCAGCCGCGAGGTCGACCATCTCGGCATTATGGCCATGGGCCTCTAACGCCTCGACGATCGCACGTGCCACGGCGCGGGTCAGCGAGGACTCCGCAGGGTGCGCCATGACCACCAGCGCCTTCTGCGTTCCGGTATCTTGAGACGCGCTCGTCATGCGAGCGGAAGCGCCATCAGCCGGCCGCCCTCCTGGGCGAGACGTTCGAGATACGCGTCATGATCGAGGATCTGGTAGGGAAAGAACAGTCCGGCCTGCGTCGCCGGCTTGCCGTCCAGTCCGGCAAGGCGTTCCAGCACCATGCTGATGCCCAGCGCCGTCAGCGGTGCAGCTCCGCCGGGATGGAAAACGGCGTGTCGGCTGCGCAGCGCCGTGCGCGCCTCGCTGAGGCCGGAGAGCTCAATGATGATCTCGGTCGACTTCGCGCCTCCAGCACGCCTGCTGGAACTGACTCCCGTCCCAATGCCGAACTCGACGTCCCTGGCGCCCGTCACTGCTGCAAGACCAGCTATGTCGATCGACGAGAAGCCGGAAGCCGCCAATTCCGTGCCGTCAATCGCGTGGAAACTGAAGCCGGCATCATCGCCCTTGCGCCAGACGAATGCACCATCCCGTCGTGCCAGGACGGACGAGGTGACCGAGGCGAAGCGCTCGAAATCCTCCGCGACGGTCGGGCCGCCCCAGTCCTCCTCATCGACCAATGCGCCAATCCTGATGCCGTCGACGCGCGCATAGGCCTTGGCCGCGGTGAGCGCCGCGATGGTCGTGGCACCGACCAGCCACTCATAGCCGAGCACCATGGCGGCTGCATCAGGGCGCTGCATGTGGATCGCGATCTCGGGAGCGACCTCGTAGACCCCGGTCGAGATCCCGAGGTGCGGAATGCCTCGTGCATGGGCGTAGCGCAGGCTCGCGAGCCTTTCATCGCTATATAGGACAGCGACCGCGGCAATCGCTCGTTCGCCGAGACCAAGATCGTCCCCGAGCGGATCGATGACCACTGCCTCAGCATGACTCAGCGCGCTCGCGAATTGCTCGGCTTTTTGCCGGTTCCTGCTGCCGATCAGCAGAGGAAGATCGGGATAGCGCTTTCGCAACGCCTGGATGGTGAAATGGCCGATCTGGCCGGTACCGCCGAGGAGAAGGATGGGTGAGATGGACATTGCCGCCTTTCCGTATAGATAGCTAAGCTACGAATCGTAGGTTTGTATAAGTTACCTTTAGTAGGTTCGGCAAGGGGGCTATCATGACGACAGATTCGAGCGTGGCGGCCCCGCAGCGCGGGCGCCGGCTTTCCAAGGCCGATCGGCGGCGGCAGCTGCTTGTGACGGCACTCGACGTGATCCGCGAGGAAGGTGCCGACAATTTAACGTTGGGGCATCTGGCGGTGCGGGCAGGTGTATCCAAGCCGGTCGTATATGACCATTTCGGCACGCGCTCCGGCCTCCTTATCGAGTTGTATCGCTGGATCGACACCGAACGTGTCGAGGCATTCCGCCAGGCAATGGCGGCATCCGACAAGGATCGCGACGAGACGATCGCGTCCTTGGCGGATGCCTACATCCGCTGCGCGGCAGACCTGAGCGGCGAGTTTTATGTCGTCGGTGCGGCGCTCGCCGGAAGTCCGGAAAAGGCGGAAGTCTATGCGGAGCTTCTCGACCAGTCCGTGGCCATGTTCGTCTCCGTTCTACGCCCGTTCAATCGACTGACCGGACCAGCGGCAACGCGGTTGTGTACCGGCCTGGTCGGAGCGGGAGAAGGCCTCTCGGCGGCAATCGTCCGCGGCAAGCTCGCCGAGGCTGATGCCATCGCGACGTTCAGAGAAATCATCAGCGCCTCCGTGCCGTAGTTGTGTCCGCCACAGCTGTTCGGATCCTCGGAACTGATCGCCGAAACTTTGCGCTAGAGTCCGGGCAGGCCGTTAGCCCCATGCCGGCGGCGCAATCTCACGACTCTATCCGCGCTATGTCGGCTGGCAGACTGGTCGAACTGCAGCAGGCATGCCGCACTGCCGACCGCCAAAGCTTCACGCCCGCGCCTTCTGTGGGCCGACCTTCCCCAAAAACTCGATCGTTTCGGGAAAGGCCGCGGCACCGCTGTGATGTTGCTATCCCCCGGGCGTTCTCTGAGTTGTCTTTCCGCTCCACCTCATCGGCCTTCACGAGCCAGGCAGGACGATACCAAGCGTCAGATGTGAACTAAGCCAGAGCCGCTTTCAGGTTCATGGCATCACGCTTGGGCGCTATTCCGAACGTGCGCGAATATTCCCGGCTGAACTGCGACGCGCTCTCGTAACCGACCTGATAGGCAGCCTCGGCGACATTCAGCGCTTCTGCGGTCAGAAGCCTGCGCGCTTCGAGCAAGCGCAACTGCTTCTGAAACTGAAGCGGGGACATCGCCGTCAATGCCTTGAAATGCTGGTGGAAGGAGGACGGGCTCATGTTCGCCGCTTCGGCGAGGCGCTCGACCCGCAGGGTCTTGGCAAAATTCTGGCGAAGCAGGTGGATCGCCCGACCGATCCGCTCGAGATGGGTGTCCGGCACGGCCTGCCGCCACAGCTCCGAGGCGTGGGGTCCGCTCAGCAGCCAGTAGTAGAACTCGCGCATCAAGGCCGGATAGAGGATCGGAATGGCCTGCGGCGTCTCCGTCAGCCTGACCATGCGCAGCACACAGTCCGCCAATGCACCATCAACATCGGCCACGAACATGCTGCGGACAAGGTCGGTCGTCGCAACGATGGGCGCTTCGAGCTTGTCCCGGACCTCGCGCATGATCGCGATGTCGAACTCGATGGTGATCCCGACGAACGGCTCGTCCGAACTCGCGGTCACGATCCGGCCACAAGCCGGAAGATCCAGTCCGATGACGAGACACTGCATCGGACCGTAGCTGAGCGTCTCTTCGCCTATCAGGATTTCCTTGCCGCCCTGGAGCGTGATGCACAGGGAGGGTTGATAGACGTAGTGATTGTCCATCTCATGGAACGCACGGATGATATGCAATCCAGCGTTCGGGATCGGAAAATACCCCTCCCCGCCGCCATTCGCGTCGGCATAGGCGTTAACCGCCGCCAATAAGGTTGGGGTCATGCCGATCCTTTCCGCGCGACCGTCTCGAACTCCCCGCTGGGCAGGGCCGTGGATCGCATCGCGTCTAGCAAAAGGCAAGATTTTTCCAAATTCCGGCATTTTGACCACTGGTCATTCCTTCTAGCTTGCTGGTGCGAACCGAAGCCAGGGAGCAATATATTGTCACAATCCATCCGAAGGTCAAGTACCACGCTCAACTAACTTCCCTAATTCAAGACGAATGTTTGCGAATTGATTTGCGCCAATGGCCAGGACTTCATTCTGTCCTTCCAAACCGGCAAGTCTAGACTATCGTCAGCACAGAAAATCAAACTGTTGCGCGATCGCCTTATCTGCAAATTCTTGCGTGAATGCGGAATTGAACGGCGCTGACCTGAGTCAGCCGCTCATTGGCCATTCACGGCAATCAATCATTTTCGGAAGCTGCGGACCTGCCCTCGGTTTGCGCTTTCGACGCGAGGTCGCCCCGCCCCCCCCGCCCGGGGCGGCCTCTGCGGTCACCGAAGGAAAGCCCCCCAATAATGGGCGCCTTCGGTGACCCTGTGTCTCTCGAACGAAAAGGTCTGTCGATGAAAGCGCTTGTTTCGATTCTCCTCGCCTGTGGCATTGCCCCGATGTTCACCGGCGTTGCTCAAGCTCAGTCCGCTCCGCCCGACGGTAGCCCGCATGGTGTGGTCGCGATTGGCCCTGGTGTCGTTCCCGAGTTCGATGGCTCGCGCGACATGCGTGTCCTGCCCTTCGTCATGGCTGACGTTCGCTGGAGCGGCGTCAATGTTCAGGTCCGCGGACCCGGCTTGCGGGTCGACGTCATTTCGGATCCCCGACTCTCATTCGGGCCGGTCATCGGCGCTCGACTACCGCGCAACGATGCGGACGGTCGCATCGGGTTGCTGCCCGAGATCGATACCGCGATCGAGGCTGGCGCGTTCGTCGGCTATCGCTTCGGTGGCGATCAATATGGCCAAGGTGCGCTTCAAATGGAGCTTTCGGTGCTCCACGACGTCTCGCGCACGCACAACGGGCTGCTCGCCACCGCGAGCGCCAGCTATGCCGCCGTCAGCCGCAAGGACTTCTTCCTCTCGATCGACGCGCAGACCACGCTGGCGAGTAGCGATTATACACGCACCTATTTCGGCGTCGATCAGGCCGCGGCCGCTGCGAGCGGCCTCCGGGCTTACCGCCCGGATGGGGGCATCAGGGATGTCGGGGCCGGCGTGACCGCCGGATATTGGTTCTCACCCAAATTGGGGATCACTGCACGAGCAGGCGCCACCTATCTTGTCGGCGATATCGAGGACAGCCCGATCACGGAAGAGGGCCGCCGGTGGCAGCCGGCGGGCGGCATCATGCTCTCGTACCGGTTCTGAGCCGCTCATGACCGGCGATCCGCCCGTCGACGTCCCGCGTTCGGCAGCGCCGCCCGGCGTGGCGGACGCCCCCTCCGGTCCGCATCACGTGGTCGCGCCGGACGAGGCGGTGGTCGCCGGCAGCAGCGACGACGGGCACAGGTTAAGCCGCCGGAACAGCCTTGTGTTTATGTCGCTGCGGGACATCGGCCTGTTCCTGCGCAGCGCGCGGACCGACGCCGCAATCGCGCACGCTCGCAAGCGCCGAGGCAACGCTGCGGCGTTCGAGGAAGCCTATGCGCGCGGTGATCCCTGGGGTGCGGTGGATACGAGATATCTCTGTCGACGCCGGAAGTACGTAACCCTCCTCGGTCTCCTTCCGCAGGATCGCTACGAGCGCGTGCTCGATATCGGCTCCGGACTTGGCCATAGGGCACGCGCCTTGTCGGCCCGGGCCACGGATGTGGTGGGCGTGGACATCGCCCAGAGCGCGGTCGACCAGGCTCGCCTCCTCCACGCCGACATCCCGAACCGGCATTTCATTCAAGGGGATCCGCTTCGATTGCCCGAGATACTGGACGGTGGGTTCGATCTCATCGTCCTCGCGGACACGATCTATTACCTCCCGCCGCCGATAGACGATGCCTTGCTCAAGATGCTAGCCACGCGGGTTGCCCGGTTGCTGCGGCCCGGTGGCACGCTGGTCCTGTGCAAACCGGCGGACCGAGACAGCCGCCTTTCTCGCCGTATTCACGACGCCTTCGCCTGGTCTCCAGCCTGGGAGCTGACCGCACATCATCGTCGACCATTCTATCCGGTGAGCTTTCTCACGAAGAGCAGCACCGCTGCGACGCCCAGCGTTACGACGACGTGATGCTCGAGGATCCTCTCGGCGCACTGCTCCTGGTTGCGGCTCCGATCGGCTTCGCAGGCGTCTTTGTCCTGGCGTTGCTCGAGCGGATCGTGCCGATTTTGCCGTCCCACGGCCTCTACGCCGCGATCGGCATCGCTGCGGCTGAAGGGTCATGGAATCTGCCCGCGGCAATGATCGCATCGGTACTGGGCAGTGGAACGGGTGCCTTCGCAGCCTATCGCGTCGGCGCCCGCATCGCGGCCGACGAACGAAGGGCGATGGGCATCCGTCGTCTCCTGCGCCGCCGCGACCGCTTAGGGCGCTACCTGCGCCGAACCTTACGCCGCGGCACCTCGCTGCCGTTCGTTGCGCAGCTCCTGCCCGCCGCGCGATTGTTCGCGCCCCTGATCGCCGGCGCCATGCCGCATGACTGGCGGCGGCTCGGGATCGCGACCCTGGCCGGGCTCACCGTGTGGAACGTCTCCTTCATTGCGCTCGGCTTCATTATGGCGCGGTCGGGCGGCCCGACCAATGCGACCCTCGCCAGTATGACGATCGTCGCATTGGCAGGTTGCCTCTTCGTCGCGTTGCGCCTTTCGGCGCGATACCGCGCCGGCCATTCCGCCTCGCCCGGTCGAGGATGTAATGCCCGTAAGCAGCCGAATGCGTAAATTACTCCGGAAGCAGCGGCGGATGCCCCATCAGGAAGTCTATGAATGTCGACACTCGTCGGGGGGTAAGCCGCCGATCCTGGCGGATTAAAGAGACGTCGAACTTCCCGTCTCCAAACTGCTTGAGTACCTCAATGGCTCTGCCATCGCTGAGTGCAGGGGCGGCGAGATAGAGCGGCGTACAGCAAATCCCTGCGCCTGCGAGCGCCGCCTGCCATCCACTGTCGCCATCGTCGAACACAAGCATCGAGGTCGGCTCGAAACGAACGCTTTTGCTCTCGTGCGACCGAAGCGACCAGCTTTGGACCTGCCCTGTACGGGGGTTGCGAAAACCGAGCAGCACATGGTTGGCTAGGTCTTCGATTGTCTCCGGAGTACCCGCCCGCCCAAGATATGCCGTGGAACCACACATGACCCAGCGGCTCGAAAACCAGCGCTGCTGAATGTGGCCAGGAATGCGCGACAGGGAACCCGATCGGATCGCCAAGTCGACGCCCTGATCGGCCAGGCTCACGATCTCGTTCGTGGCTCGAACCTCAATTCCGATATCAGGGTGAAGCTCGCAGAACTTCGCGATCAGTGGTGCGAGAACCGCGCGCGAGAGTCCTACGGACACGCTGATGCGGATGGTGCCGCCAGCGGCTTGCGCGGCAGCTTGCTTTGAGCTGGCGCGGAAGTCCAGCGCGGCTGCGACAACCGATCTGGCAGCTTCCAGTAAGGCTTCGCCTTCGGGCGTGAGCGAGATTGAGTGGGTCGAGCGGTGAAGCAGTCGGACCTTGGTCGATTGTTCGAGCCGCGCGATGCCCTTCGACACGCTGGCTGCCGACATCCCGAGTTGACGGCCCGCATCGGCGAAGGATCCAACCTCGACCACTGTCACAAAGCAGCGAAGCTGCGATATGGATACGTCCAGGGCGTCACTCATGTTATCAATGGTAGCGTTCGTTCAAAAAGGTGACGAGCAATTCGTTCGTTTGCTCCGCCGCCGCGCGATGCTGCGATTGGCCCAGTTCGGGCAACATCACGAATTCCCGCAGCCCGGGCGCACTCGTCGCAGTTCGGCCTCGCGGATCTCGCGAACTCCATTAAGCCTATCCGCCCCGCTCATCAGGAAGAAGGAGGGCTGATCGATCGTCATCCCGGCAAATGCTTTGCTAAGCGCAGCAAAGGAATGCAGTGCCCGGTATGAATGCAGCGGCCGGCGGAAGCCGCTGCGCTGGAATTCGGCGATCGCATAGGCAATGTCGCTCGGGTCTGCCCAGGAGGGACAGGCGATCGGTGGCGGGCAGTGGAGCGGGCGTTCCGGATCGAACGGATCCCAGCGGTCTTCGGGCGCGCCGGTGACGCCGACGTCCAATACAGTGCTGCAGGATAGGTGCTGGACGCATCCGACCACCTTTGGTCGGCCTCAGGCTCGCGCTGACGGAACATATAGAAGTCGTTTGCCCGCGCCATCCATGATGTCGAAGAGGCTGGGTGCCCTGGGCGGCGTCATGGAGACACTGATCGGAAACACGGAGGTGAAGCGATCGGTCCGCAGAAGGCCTGCATACCAGGCGGCCGCCGCGCCGAAGTCGTGTTCCATGACCGCGGCCTCCGGCGGCTCGAGCGCGTCGAGCAACCCGACCAGATCGCCGACCGCGTGAATCAGCGTGAAGGCATTTGGATCATCAGGACCGCTGCTTCGACCGTAGCCGCGCATGTCCACCGCGATGGCGCGGTAGCCGGCATCGGCAACCGCCTGCATCTGTCTGCGCCACCCGACCCACACGTCGGGAAAGCCGTGGCAGAACAATATGGGCGCCCCGTCGCCAAGCTCGACGGCGTGCAACTCGACATCTCCCACGTTGACCTGCGCATTGCCGAAAAAGGCCATGATCATGGGGACCGGGCATCTTTGTCGGGTTCACTCCCATCTCGTTAGACCGGGCTGACGGGCTGCAGCACTGCCTCGACCAGGGCATTCTTGCGGACCGGATCGGCCTTTGCATATTCAGGATCCTGAGCTAGCGTGACAAAAGCCTTGCGGTTGGGATAGCGGACCAGCACCACAGCATCCCAGGCCTGTCCAGCTTCCGCGCACAGAGGCGGTGATCCGTCTCCGGCGAAGCTGATCTCGGCGCCGACGCGCGCCACGACAGGGCCCGCCATCGCGAGATATTCCTGGTACCGTTCACGACCCCCATCTGGCTTGAAACGCAGCAGGTTGAGCATGACGATCGGCTGACCATCGTCGTCGGCGAGATAGGCTTCCAACGCCCCTGGAATGAGTGTCATCATAATACGGTCTCCGCTTGTCCGCCGTCCGATGACGGTTCGGCGGCACCTTCGAGGCGCGGTACGTCGCAACCTCGGGAGACAAGTGGCGTGCTTTAAGGGGCGGGCAAAGACGGGCTGGCGTCATGTCAGTGTTGCCCTGAAGGCATAGTCACGGGCTTCTGTCTGCGCGGGCCTCAACCGCCAAGATCAGGCGATACCCTGCTCTATCAGGCTGCGTGCCATTGCTACCGCAGCGTCCTCAATCGGGATCAGCGGTCGTGCAAGCAGATGGCGGACCGGTGCGGAGTCGAACTGCTTTACCGGTGAGATTTCGTCAGCGAGCAAGCGCATGTCCTTGTTGAACAGCGCAATCAGCTTCAGCAACCAGTCGGGCATTTCCCGCTGCGGAACTTTGGTGGCGCGCTCCGGTAACGCTTCTCGCAGCGCTCTGGCCAGATCCCGGAAATAGACCACCTTCTCGACCATCAGATATCGTCGCCCCCCGGCGTCGGACGACTGTAAAGCCGCCACATGTGCCGCCGCCACGTCGCGCACGTCGATGAGCGGCAGAGGGACACGCGGCATGGCGGTCAGCTTGCCGTCGATCAATCGCGCAATCAGCACCGAAGATGTGCCGGGGTCGTCATCTAGCAATGGGCCCAGGATGCCCGACGGATTAATGACGGTTAGGTCGCTCTCGCGCCCCGCCTCCCGCATCAGCCGCCACGCCTCTTTCTCGGCAAGTGTCTTGGATTCACTGTAGGCCGTGATGCCGCGGCCGTTCACGTCGGTCCAGTCAGCAGCGGTGTAGGGTGCAGTCCGATTGCGGCCATGGCCATAGGCGATCGCCACTGTCGAGGAGGTGTGCACGATTCGCTTTACGCCGCCGGCAAGAGCAGCGCGGATCGCCCGGGTTGTTCCGCCCACCGCCGGGCGAATGAAGGTCGCCTTATCGCGCGGCATTGTCTGTTCGAACGGCGACGCAGTGTGAATGAGGTGTTGAACGCCCCGTATCGCCTCGGCCCACCCCGCATCCTTCTCAAGATCGAGTGACACCAATTCGAAGCCAGATGTATCCGCGCCAGCGCTCGCAAGCATCGTCCGCAACGCCTCGCCCTTTGCAGCACTGCGCACGCTACCACGCACGTGGTAGCCGGCGTCCAACAGCGCGAGTGCGGTATGTCCGCCCAGGAACCCGGACGCGCCGGTCAGCAATATAGTCTCGGTCATCCGGTCTCTCGAACGATTGGAGGAGTGCAGCACCGCCGCGATACAATAAGCGGTCAACTGACCGTCTTTTTTTTGCCGGTCAGTTGACCGGTTTGTCAAGCGGTCCTATCGTTCGGACCACGCTGCAAAGGCACTGCGAACGTGAAACAGACAGAGAAGAGCGCAATCGCCCGCGCCCGAATCCTCGATGTCACTATCGAACTGCTGGCATCCCGAGGCTATGCTGCGACAAGCGTCCAGGCAGCTGCGCGCGCCGGCGACATTCGGCTGGCGACGCTTCAGCATCATTTCCCATCCAAGGTCGATTTGATGGCTGCCGTGGTCGAGCGTTACTCAAGGAACACGCTGGAGCAGTTTCGTGTCGGCCTAAGGGGCATCACGGGACCGCGCGACCGCCTGTACCGCATGATGGAGATTGCGTGGTCAGTCTCACAGACGCCGGAGTTGCAAGCCTCATCGGAAATCGCGCTCGCGCGTCGCGCTGACCCCGGGCTAATAGCGGCGACCGATCCGATCTACCGTTATTTCGACAACGTCACGCGCCGGTGGGTACTTGGCCTGGCGCGTCAGGCAGGCCTGGATCTGACACTCGCGAGCAAGCTACACGAGCTGAACAATTCGGTTCACTCCGGACTCGTCCTACGGAGGGCGGCGGGATCGAGTCCGGGGGAACTGGAGACGATCGCGCGGTTCTGGCGCGAGGTCGCCGCACCCTTCCTTACGCCGGGGCCACCCGCAAACAGCTTATCACAGTAGTATGCGACGACCGACCCATCATGGCGGTTTAGGCAAGTTTTTCGAAGGATCAGGCGTTCGAAGTCAAGCTTGCAAGCGGTAGCCTGAGCCGATGTTCATTCGAGGATAGAGCCTGACGCATGTCGTACCAGCTCGTGGTCAACGGCCGCGCACATCGGATCGAGGAGGACGGGCAGACACCGCTCCTATGGGTGCTGCGCGACACACTGCATCTCACCGGCACAAAATATGGCTGCGGGATCGCCCAGTGCGGCGCGTGTACCGTCCATGTCGAAGGCCAACCGATGCGCTCCTGCTCACTGCCCCTGGAAACGGCCGCCGGATCGCAGATCGTCACGATCGAGGCGGTTGCAGGGGCTGAAGCCGACGCGCTTCGCGCCGCCTGGGTAAAGCGCGACGTTCCGCAATGCGGATTTTGCCAGTCGGGCCAGATCATGAGCGCCGTGGCGCTTCTTCGCATTAAGCCCAGCCCAAGCGATCACGACATCGATCACGCAATGAGCGGCAACATCTGTCGCTGCGCCACGTACAACCGCATTCGCGCGGCAATCCATGACGCGGCACAATCACCCTCCTCCGCGGCGAAAAAGGCATGAGTTGGCGGCATGGATCTCGGCCGGCAACGCTACGCCGGCGTCGATTTCGGATCGGTTGCCTGCCGCTTCTGGCGATCATCGTCGCCGCAGTTGTTCTCATCGTGGCAATTGCCTTGCGTCCCCGCGCCTTGCCGCAGCCCGAGTCTATCGCTGCCGTGCCGCCCAAAGGCGAGGTGGCGCACCTGCGACCGGTTGCGTCGTTCGCTTCGATCGGTGATCCCGAAGCCCGATCGCTGGCGCTGTTCGCGGAGGCCGGGCGCGTGATCCAGCATCCGCGCTGCATGAACTGCCATCCGCGCAATGATCGCCCGACCCAGACCGATGCGATGCGGCCTCATGTTCCCTGGGTGTCGCGCGGCCCCGATGACGCCGGCGAACCCACGCTGCGCTGCTCGACCTGCCACCATGCCGCGAACTTCGATGCATCCGGCGTTCCGGGCAATACCAAGTGGAAGCTCGCGCCGATCGAGATGGCCTGGCAGGGCAAGTCGCTGGGCGAGATCTGCCGCCAAATGCTCGATCCGGCACGCTCGCACATGGATCGGCCCGCACTGCTCCACCACATGGCGGAGGACGAGCTCGTCGGCTGGGCATGGCATCCCGGCGGCAAGCGCAGTCCCGCGCCCGGCACGCAGGTGGAGTTCGGCGCGCTCATCAAGGCCTGGCTCGAATCCGGTGCGAGGTGTCCCTCATGAATTCTCCAACTCAAAGTCCGCATCCGACGCAGCCAGCGAGGCGTCGCTTCCGCATGACCCGGCGCCGGATGATCCTGGGCGGATCGCTCATCGGCGGCGCGCTGGTGGTCGGCTACACCGCGACCCACCCGATGGAGGTAGGCGGCGCGATCCTGAGCAGCGGCGGCCCCGATCCCGAGCCGAGCGCCTTCGGTTCGTACATCCGCATCGCCCCGGATGGCGCCGTCACTATCGTGAACCGCCAGCAGGAACTGGGCCAGGGCATTCATGCCGGTCTGGCCGCCATCGTCGCCGAGGAACTCGACGCCGATTGGGACCGGGTAAAGGTCATCGATTCCCGCAGCAATTTTCGCGCCTACGGGCCGCAGGGCTCCGTCGGATCGCGCTCGATCTCGTCCAACTGGGATCTGATGCGCAATGCCGGGGCCGCTGCGCGCTCGATGTTCGTCGATGCGGCCGCGCTGCGCTGGAGCGTACCTCGGCGGCTCCTCGAAGTTCGCGACGGTGTCGTTTCACATCCTGCCTCACGGCGTTCCGCAACCTTCGCGGTGTTGCTCGCCGACGCATCCCGGCAGACTCCGCCGCAGCAACCGACACTCAAGCAGGCGAAGGATTATCGCCTGATCGGCACGGATCGGGTGCGGCGCAAGGATAGCTTGCCGAAGAGCACGGGCGCACAGGTCTATACGCAGGACGTCCAGCGGCCTGACATGCTGGTCGCCATGGTTGCACACAGCCCGCGCTTCGGCGGCAAGCTCGCCCGCTTCGATCCATCCGACGCACGCAAGGTGAAAGGAGTGGTCGACGTCTTCGCGATCGAGACCGGCGTAGCTGTGGTTGCGCAGAACAGCTTCGCGGCGCGAAAAGGCCGTGAGGCGCTGCGGGTCGCGTGGGACGACAGCGCGGCAGAGATGCGCTCGACGCCCGATCTGATCCGCTATTATCACGAACTGGCCGCGGGCGGCGGGGACGTGAGCCCAAGCGACTTCGCCATGAAGGGCGACCAGCCCGAGGCGCCACTGCGCGGCGACGTCGTCGAATTTGCGTTCGACTTCCCGTATTTGGCGCATGCCCCAATGGAAACGCTCGACTGCGTCGCCGCAGTCAACGGCCGGCATGTCTCGATCACCTCGGGCGCGCACATTCCCATCATCGATCAGGTGCAGGCCGCACTGACGGCCCGGACAATTCCCGGCCTCGTCGATGTCGAGGTCATCCCCGCAGGCGGATCGTTCGGGCGTCGCGGTGTGATGAGCGCCGACTATGTCGTCGAATGCGTGCGGATCGCGAAGCGAACCAAAGGGCGGCCGGTCAAGATGATCTGGACGCGCGAGGACGAGATGATGGCCGGCTACTTCCGGCCGATGTCGCATCACCGCCTCTGGGTCCAGATGGGGCGCGACGGCTTCCCCGAACGCTGGCGCATCCGCAGCGTCTGTCAGCCGCTTGTTCCCGTCGGTCCGAACAGTCAGGCCGTCGAAGGCATCGAGGGTTCGCCCTATTTCTCTACAGCATCGACCGTGGACGGGAAGATCTTCAGCCCGTCCTTCGCGGTACCGCCTTCCTTCTGGCGATCGGTCGGCCACTCCCACACCGCGTTCGTGATGGAGCATATCATCGACCAGCTTGCGCGACAGACCGGCCGCGATCCTGCGGCATATCGCCGCACATTCTACGAGAAGGGAAACGACAAGCGGCGATTGGCCTTGCTCGACGAGTTATGTCGGCGCGCCGGCTGGGGCGAACCGATGGACGCCGGCTGGGCGCGCGGTATCGCAATACACGAAACCTACGGAACGTTGGTTGGCCAGGTGGCTGAGGTCCGGCTGGACCAGGGAAGGCCTATCGTCCGTCGCGTCATCGCCGCCACCGACTGCGGCATCGCGGTTTCACCTGACCAGATCGCGGCGCAGATGGAAGGCGGAATCGGCTTCGGCCTCTCAGCCGCGCTGTTCGGTGCCATGACACTGAAGGCCGGTATCGTGCAGGAGACGAACTTCGACGCCTACCCGGTCCTGCGCATGAACGATATGCCGGCGATCGAGACGCACATCATCGCGTCCACGAACCGGCCCACCGGCATGGGCGAACCCGGCGTCCCGCCGATCGCGCCTGCTATCGCAAACGCCCTCCTGGCATTGACGGGCACTCCCACCTGGAGTCTCCCTTTCTTAAAGGGAAATGCGATCGCTGACGGGGCCTGAAACGAGGCCGGTCGCTCGTAGCGGCGACGCTGCTCGATAGTCGAAGGCCAAGGTCAGCCCGAAGCCCTGTTACGCGATTTTCCTTCGGTCCGGCCAACGGTCCGTCATGGTATCAGCAGCACTCGCCCCAATAACGGGTTGTCGGCAATATAGCGATGCGCGTGGGCAGCCTCGGCGAGGGCAAAGCGCCTGTCGATCACGACCTCAATGCGATCGTGTGCGGCTTGCGCGAGCAAGCCGGCAACATTGTCGTAGACTGAATCCCTTTCAAACTGGGTGCCCATAAAAACACCGGTAAGTGACAGGTTCGCCACCATCGCCGGCCATAGGTCGAGCTTTAGTTCACCGCCGCCAGCGTTACCGACGAAGACGACCCGCCCGTGCGGTTTTGACGATCCAATCGAGACCTGGAGTGATCGTCCGCCAACAGGGTCGACGACGAGGTCGACGCCAGCCTCGTCCGTCATCCGGCGCACCGCGTCGATAACGTCCTCGGTCCGATAATCGATTGCGGCGTCCAGGCCGAGCCGTTTGAGGCGGTCGGTTCGCTGCTGACCTGACACGGTCGCAATGACGCGCGCGCCGGCCAATTTGGCGAGCTGGATCAGGGCGATGCCGACGCCCCCCGCCCCGCCCTGAACGAGCACGGTCTCACCTTCGCGAAGCCGGCCCGCTTCGTGCAGACACTGATGGGCGGTGCCGAAGGCGATTGGGATCGCAGCCGCAGCGCCGTGATCCAGCCCTTCGGGGATGAGCCAGCTCGTTTTCGCGGATACCGAGCGCAACTCAGCGTGCGAACCCTCCATGCCCATCGTCGTGACCGCTTGACCGACGGTAAAGCCGTGAACGTCGCGCCCGACCTCAACGATCTCGCCAGCAGCCGCGTACCCCACCACATAGGCGGAATGAGGCGGCTCTTGGGTCGCTCTGTTGATCACATCCCCCCCTTCGATCGCCGTCGCTGTGACCCGGATGACGAGACCGTCGTCGCTGCACACGGGGTCGGGGACATCCGCATATCTGAGCACCTCGGGCGGGCCCGCCTGATCGTAAATTGCTGCCTTCATGCCATCATCCTTTAGAATGCCGCGCCCTCCCCAGGGGCGCTGTTCGAGCTATCGTCAAATGCTATCGGCGCGCCCATTCCGAGCCGGACGTTGAGACGCCCCACGAAGCGCGAATCTCCCGGCCGCGATATTCTACGTTGCACGCTGGTGCCGCCGGCACTTTCTACACAAGGCATCATATGGCGACCGGCACTGCATGAGGCGAAAACGATCCGTCAAAGCCACCGGCGTTGATGCTGGTGGACGCGCTCAAGGCTGATGAGTTGAGCTGCAAAACCCTGGTAAGAATCAGCGCGGATGAGCTTTCACGCACAGTGACCGCCCCGCTGTGATGTCGCGACTGAAGTACTACGCGCGGAGGCCAACCCTGCCATGAGCAGCGCGACCATACGGCCGGCATGAGCCGGCTGATTGTCGTAGCTCGACATGCAGAGCGTCGAGACCGCACTGAATATCTCCGCTGGGTCGGTATCTTCGGGGATCTCTCCTGCGGCCGTGGCGGCATCGAACAGCATCTGCACCGCCGGTTGCAGGATCAGGTCGAATCGTGCGGCGATGCCAAGATAAACCGGATCGTCTGAGGCGATTGCGGCGGCCAGACCGCGCTTGGTCGCGATCAAGTCGACATATCGCTGCATCCAGCTCGCCAGCGCCTCAAACGGTGTAAGCTCTGCGGCAAGCGCCGGGGCCGCTGCAGCACAGGCATTCAGATCTTCCTCAAAGACGGCGCCGATCAGATCCGCACGTCGCGGAAACCGACGAAAAAGCGTGCCCATCCCGACCCCGGCATAGTCTGCGATCTCACGGGTGGTCACGTCGACCCCCTTGCTCGCAAACAATTCGCGCGCTGCCTTCACCAATGCGTTTGCGCTGCGCTGCGCGTCGGCGCGGAGTGGCCGCTGATCTCGAGCCTTCACCATTCGGCCTTCTCACAATCTGATCCCTGACAGACCAACGTAATATCTTGTTAAGCGGAGCGGCGCTCCGTATGTGCAAAAACGGAGCAACGCTCCTCATAGGACATAGCGATCTCCCGCTGTGCAGACAATGTGCTCAAAGGATCTCACATGGACGAAATGCCGATCTCACTGGTAACCGGCGCCAATCAAGGCATCGGTCTACAAATCGCCAAGGATCTGACTCTCGCCGGGTTTAGGGTGTTGATCGGGTCCCGCAATCTGACCCGGGGCGAAGCGGCGGCGTGCCAGGTCGGGCCCAGCGCAACCGCGCTTCAGCTGGATGTGACCGACCCCGTATCGATCACGGCGGCAGCGGCGCGCATTCAGGACGAATTCGGTCGCCTGGATGTGCTGGTTCAGAACGCAGCGATCGCGACCACAAGGGAGGGCGTGAACGGACCGGAGCTTGCCATGACCAATCGGCCCAGCGTCGTGTCCATCAATGAAATGCGCGCCGTGTGGGACACCAACGTGTTCGGGGTCCTGGCGGTCTATCAGGCGATGTTGCCGATTTTGCGCGCCACGCCTGGCGCCCGCATCATCAACATGTCCAGCGGCATGGGATCGCTCACCCTTGCATCCGATCCGCAGTCGCCTTTGCGACCGCTGTTTGAAGTGAGCTATTCGGGATCCAAGACGGCGCTGAACGCCCTGACCGTCGCCATGGCGATGGAGCTCGAACCTGAGGGGATCAGGGTAAACGCGGTATCCCCCGGTTACACCAGCACGCGCATGACGTCGTTCGAGGGCGTGGACTCAGTCGAACAGGGCGCGGTCGAAGCAGTTCGACTGGCTTTGTTAGGCGCAGATGCGCCGACCGGCGGCTTCACCCATGCCACCTTGGGCACACTCCCATGGTAATCAGCCGCTAAGCGCGCAAACCTTGGAACCAAATACCGGGAGCAGCGCGGGAAAAGTTTCTCACATTCGCTCGGCGCCCCAGCGCTGGGTACAAGAACACCGAAAGCTTGGTGCTCGGTTTCCCCGCGCTGCGAACATCGTGCGTCCCGATGTGAACCCAACCTCTCGCCGCCAGCGCCGGCCGTCGCTGCAGCGACCAGCCCGTTCAGCCGCCCTGGCACGCTCTAGATCGTAATCTTTGAACCCGCTAAAGGCCGCGACGAGATATCCAGGTTGTCCATCACCCAGCCCGGGCGATGCGCCCAACATATTCGCTGTACAGGCGCTGCTGGTTCATGACGTCGCGCTTGGGAGCGACGCCGAACATCCGGGAATATTCGCGGCTGAACTGGGAGGCGCTTTCATAGCCTACCTGATAGGCGGCCTGGGCGACATTCGTATTTTCCGTCACCATCAGGCGCCGCGCCTCGAGAAGGCGCAACTGCTTCTGGAACTGCAGCGGCGTCATCGAAGTCATCGCCTTGAAGTGCTGATGAAATGACGAGAGGCTCATGCGCGCGGCCTCTGCCAGCTGCTCCAAACGCAGCGTTCGCGCAACGTTTTCGTGCAGGAGGTGGAGGGCTTTCGCGATTCGTGCCGCGTTCGATTCGGGTTCGACCAATTTGCGGAGTTCGCCGCCGTTCGGACCGCTCAAGAGCCAGTAGCAGATTTCGCGCATGACGGACGGGAAGAGGATCGGGATCGCCGCTGGTGTGTCGCACATCCGCAAAAGGCGAAGAAGACATTCGGCCAGAGGATCATCGACCTGCCGCACGAACAGACATGGCCCGGAACTCGCAGGGGGCGCCGGCGGCGCTTCGAGTTGCTCGAGCACGTCGCGGATCATCGCCACGTCCAGCTCAAGCGTAAGGCCGGTATAGGGCGCATCCGAACTTGCCTCTACGATATGCCCTGTCGCCGGCAACGTCATGCCGACAGCCAGACACTGCCCCGCGCCATACCGAAGCGTGTCCTCTCCGAGGATGATTTCCTTTGCACCCTGAAGCACGACGCAAAGCGACGGTTTGTAGACCTGCCGCATCCGCATTCTCTGCTTGAAGGAACAGACGATATTGAAGCTGCCGATCGGCGTAGGGAATCCACCCTGTCCCCCGCCCTGGGCTTCGATATAGGCGGTGACTGCCCTGAACAGCGCTGGCGGCACACCTACCTCCGGAGCATTGCGAGGCCAGCGCAGTACCCGGCCCTCGACTGGCAGCGTATCGTCGTCTGCAGAATCGGGCAAGTTTTTTGAGGCTTCCGGCATTCTGTTCATCGAACACTCCATCTAGCTTGAGGATGCGAACCAAGCGAGGAGTGCGTCGAACATGACAGAAGCCGTCGCACAGTCAATAGATATAAAGGGACAGACGCCGCCATCTCTAGCAGATCGCAATAATGAGCACGTGCGCGGCTGGCGCATGGTCGCTATCTTGGTAACGCTGCTTCTCATAAATGTCTTTTCTCAAATAGACAGAATACTTCCATTCATCCTGGCCGAGTCAATCAAGGCCGACTTGGATCTTAGCGATACGCAAATGGGCCTGCTCACCGGCCTTGCCTTCGCAGTTTGTTACTCGCTGCTCTCATTGCCTCTCGCCCGAGCCTCGGATCGAGGGTCGCCGCGCCTTGTCCTGGTTTCGTGCATTCTGCTCTGGAGCGTGATGACGACCCTAGGAGGCTTCGCCGCAAGCTTTCTGCTGCTGGCGCTCACGCGTTTCGGCGTCGCGATTGGCGAAGCGGGCGCGGTGCCTGCAGGCCATGCGCTGATCGCTCGCAAGATCCGGCCCGAGCGTCGCGGCCTGGCGATTGGACTGTTCGCGATGGGCGTTCCGCTCGGCACCATGGTCGGCTTCGCCGCCGGAGGCGCCATCGGCGACACCCTGGGATGGCGCACCGCCATGGTCGGCGCCGGCGCTGTCGGGGTGTTGATCGCTCTGTTGAGCTTAATTGTCCCAGGACCGACGCCGACGCTGAAGCGCACAGCCGCCAACAGCGAACCGTTTGTGGAATCCAGTCGCCGGCTTCTGGCGTCCCCGGCATTTCGCTGGCTGTTCATCGCCTCGATCTTTCTCGGCTTCGCCGGAGCACCCTTCTACGCCTTCGCCGCTCCCTTCCTCATCCGCACATACGGCTTCAGCGCCAGCGAGGTGGGGCTGGCTTTCGGTCTCTTGCAGGGCCTGATGGGCATCATCGGCACACTGCTCGGCGGGCGCTGGTTCGACCGCGCGGTGAGCTTAGGCACGGGCGAAATGCTCCGGCCGCCAGCGATCCTCTTCCTGATCGCGAGTGCGACCACGACCGCTGCCTGGTTCGCGCCGATCGGATGGTTGTCGATCGCCCTGCTGGTGCCGGCGATGCTATCCTTCTCGTTCATGCAGCCATGGGCCTTCGGCGCAGCCCATCTCGTGGCTGGCGAAGGCAAGCAGGCGCAGGCCTCCAGCCTCGTGATGATCGGGTCAGGCCTTCTTGGGCCCGCGCTTGGGCCCGTCATCGTCGGCATGGTCAGCGACGCAGCGACAATTGCGCAAGTGCCCAATGGCCTCGCCCTGGGACTGTTGATCGTGCCGATTGCGAGCATCCTGACAGGCATCGCCTTGCTGATCGCAAGTGGGCGTATCCCCGCTTCGCTGGGCCAACGGTGACGCGCGGCCGGACCGGACACCCGGATAGATCGGCTGAAAGCCAGACGCCGCTAGCGTCCCCACTGACATGTACGCTCCCCTCTCACTCTACGGAACCATACGATGAAGTATAAAACGCTTGGCAACACCGGTCTGTTCGTCTCCGAACTCTGCCTTGGAACCATGACGTTCGGAGGCCAGGGCGTCTGGGCGAACATGGGCAATGTTCAGCAGGACGATGCGCAGGCCCTGATCGCTCGCGCGCTCGATCACGGCATCAATTTTATCGATACCGCCGACATCTACTCGAACGGCGGCTCGGAGCAGATTGTCGGCCAGTCGCTGAAGAACCTGGGCGTCCGGCGTGAGGATGTGGTCGTTGCGACGAAGGTATGTGGTCCGGTCGGCCCAGGTCCAAACGACCATGGCAATTCGCGGGGGCACGTCCTCGACAGCGTCAAGGCGAGCCTTAAGCGTCTTCAGATCGATTACATCGACCTCTACCAGCTCCACAATATCGACACCGTAACCCCCATCGAGGAAAGCCTCGCGGCGCTCGACACGCTCGTGCAGCGGGGCTTGGTACGCTATATCGGCGTTTCGAACTGGTCGGCCTGGCAGATCGCCCGCGCACTAGGGCACAGCGAGCGCCTGAACCTCGCCAAGATCGTGACGACGCAGAGCTACTACACGCTTGCTGGCCGCGACCTCGAACGTGAAATCGTGCCGCTAATCACGGCCGAAAAGCTCGGGCTGCTGGTGTGGAGCCCGCTCGCCGGCGGACTGCTCAGCGGCAAGTTCGGCCGCGACAAGCAACTCGAAGAGGGCAGCCGGCGCACGACCTTCGACTTCCCGCCCGTGGCCCTGGATCGCGCCTATCAGGTGATCGAAGCGATGGAGACGATCGCATCGGACAAGGGGGTCAGCGTCGCGCAGATCGCGCTCGCCTGGCTGCTGCATCAGCCGCATGTCACCAGCGTGATCGTTGGAGCCAAGCGCATTGCGCAACTCGACGAGAATGTCGGTGCGACCGAGGTGCAGCTGAGCGCGGGCGAGATCGCGAGACTGAACGAAGTCAGCGAGATCACCAAGGAATATCCAGCCTGGATGCAGCGCGTGCGCGAGGTTGCACCGAAGCCGCCGCTGAGCGTCGTACCTGCGACCCCGGCCTAGAACCCGAAGTCGGGAATCTCTTCTCCCATCGATCCGAAGAGAGATCGCCGGACAACCGACCGGCGATCTCCACGGCGACCGGGGCGGCGACCCGGTGAAACGGAGCCTCACATGCTCAGGCGTTGAAGCCGGCGTCCACGTTGAGGATTGCGCCGTTAATGAGATTTGCAGCGGGACCAGCGAGAAATGCAACGGCGCTGGCGATCTCACGCGGTTCGCCAAATCGACCAAGCGACGTGAGACTGCGTTGATAGTCGGCATTTTCGCCATTGGCCGGGTTCATGTCCGTGTCGGTCGATCCTGGCAGGACGAGATTCACAGTAATGCCCTCAGGGCCAAGTTCGCGCGATAGGCCGCGCGTGAAGGAAAGAAGCGCCGATTTGGACATGGCGTAGGCCGTTACCCCGGGGAATGGAACACGCTCGGCCAGTGAGGAGCCGATGGAGATGATGCGCCCTCCGGACGTCAGGTGGGGGATCGCTGCCTGGGCGAACAGAACTGGCGCGCGAACATTCACGTCGAGCATGGCCTGCAAGTCGGCGAGCGACAGATCCGCGGTCATGCCGGCCGTTCCGATGCCCGCGCTGTTGACGAGGATATCGAGCCCGCCAAGCGTATCGACCGTCTCTGCGACGGCACGGCGAATGGCTTCCGGGTCGGCGCTATCGGCCTGAATTGCGACTCCTCGCCGACCTCGCGTCTCAATCGACTGGACCACCGTCATCGCCCGTTCCGCGGAGCGGTTGAAGGTGAAAGCGACATCGGCGCCATTCTCGGCGAGCGCAATCGCGATCGCCGCCCCAATCCCTCGTGACCCGCCGTTCACCAGCGCGCGTTTTCCAACCAGATCCATGATCGATTCCTTTATGCAGTGATCGCTGTAGAATTTAGTAAGTTCCTTGCCGTGCGCGGTCAACTGGATTACGCAGCGGTCGATGCACAATGATGTCCCGGCACCCCCGGCCTGTCCTGCGCCGACACGCCCCGCGCGCGGACGACCGAGGGAATTCGATCGCGAGAAAGCTTTAGCCGCTGCGATGCGGCTGTTTTGGATCCGGGGGTACGAGGCGTCAGGGATCGCCGATCTGACGGAGGCGATGGGCATCGGGACCAAGAGCCTTTACGCGGCCTTCGGCTCGAAGGACGCGCTCTACGCCGAAGCCCTCAAATATTACTACACGACCTATGAGGGGCTGGTCTGGACTCGCTTCCGGAAGGCGGCGACTGCGAAAGAGGCGGCGCTGGTGTTTCTCCAGGACTCAGCCGTCGCCATGACGGGCGGTGACTGCGAGCTGCCGCATGGCTGCATGGCCACGCTCGCCACGGTGGGCAGCGAAGGGCATGCGGAACTCGGCGAACTCATGCGGGCGACTCGCGCGGGAGGTTTTGATATCCTCAAGGCGCGGTTCGACAAGGCAAAAGGCGACGGAGACCTTCTTCCTACGGCGGACACAACCAAGCTCGCACGATTGGTGCAGACGGTACAAAGCGGCATGGCGATCCGCGCCCGCGACGGAGCAGAGCGCGCCGAACTCGCAGCTGTCGCAGAACTGGCATTAGCGGGCTGGGAGCATATCACGGGGGCTTTCGACAACAGGAACAAGGGCTAGCCACGGCGGCCAACGCCGGTTCGGCGCCCAATGATCGAGATGAATGTGCCGGATGAGCAAATCTCGGCCGCCCCGATCGGTCAGGAAAGCCGGACACCAAAGGACACCGATAGTATCACGGATCTGAGTGAAGGCCCCCATGGCGACGCGCTTTCCGGACCGGCGCGGACTGACCGTCAACTCAGCCGCGCCTGACGCTCGCTTCCATCAGCGCCGCTGCGTCGTGGAAGTCTTGGTCGCGCGCGAAATCGATGGGGGTCCGGCCATTGGCGTTACGCCAGCCGGCATCGGCACCGTGCGCGAGCAGGATGCGCGTGATCGCGGTAGCTCGGTCGGCATGACCGGGCGGAAGGATGAACAACGGAGTCGGCCCCTCGGGATCGTTGAGGGCAAGGTTGGCCCTTGCCGGATCCTCGCGGAGGATCGCGTCGAGCCTGTCTGCCTGCCCCATATAGGCGAGCGTCCGCGGATCGCGGCTGAGCGGTGCAAGCCGCTGCGCGATATGCGGTTGGCCCATCATGACCGCCCAACTGAGCGGCGTCCCGCCCCAGCGGTGTTCCTGCAGATCGACATCGCCGCCAGCCGCGACGAGGAGATCGACCGCGTCGATAGACCCTGATTGCGCTGCACAATGAAGCGCGCTGATCCCATCGTCGCCGAGACGATGGACTGAGGCACCGAGCGACAGCAGCAGAGCGACCGCGCGAACATTGCCCGATCCTGCGGCGGCAAACAGCGGTGTCGCATCCTCGATCAGGCTCGGGTCAGCGGCGAGCATCGCGCGGGCCCTCCCTTCGTCACCCGCGAGAACGGCCGCCTGGAAAGCCTGCACACCCGCAAGCTCTACCGGCCGCGCGCCATGGCGTTCCAGTAGGGATAGCATCTCCCGAAAGCCCGACACCTGCGCGAGCGCATGGACCGACTGATGGCGGAATGGATCGACAGTGTCGGGATTGGCGCCATGCGCAAGCAACCACTCGGCGCGGGCGAGATGGTTTTGCCCGGCTGCTCTGCCGAGGAGGAAATCGAGCGTGCTGATCTCCAGATTCCCGCCCGGCCGACCGGCGGCCGGGTCGCTCCATTTATGGGCGGTGCCGCGCACCTCACAATGCCGCCAAAGCAGCTCGTACCAACCGGCGTCGCCGGGGACGCAAGCGATATTGTACAAGGCCTGGAGATCGAACGGATCGGCGCCGGCCGCGACGAGCAGGTCAACGAGCGCCTCGGCGTGAGGATGGCTCGGCCTGTGCTGTTCGCCGAGCCAGATTGCGCCAGTCAGTATCTTGAACGGGCTCCCCCAACCATCGTCGAACCGGAAATTCGGATCTGCGCCCGCGTTGAGCAGCAGGCGTGCGATGGCGACGGCATTTTCGGTGTCGAGGCGACCATAAGCGACATAGGCGAGCGCGGTCCAATTGAGCCGGCCGCCGGTTCGGGTCGCGGCTTTCGGGTCGCGCGCGAGCCGCCGCTCGACCTCGCCCAGGTCACCGCAGGTGACGGCGGTGAACAGGCTATGCCGGGCGATATCGGGATAGAGATCAAGGATGCGGCGCGCGATCCTGGTGTCGCCGTCCCAACCGTGGCGCAGCAGGCGGTCGAGGCGATCGGCACGATTGCTGCCGGTCAGCGCCAGCCCCTCGATCGCCGCCTTGAGCGCCATCCAGCTCTCGCAGCCATATTCGCGGGCGAGCGCATGCTGGACGTCACGCAATCCCGGTTCGGCAGGCGCGGTGTACCATGCGGCGGTCAGCCGGCGTGTCGCATCCGCCTCGCCGGCGCGCAGCGCTCTGAGCCAGCGCTTGGCTTCCTTGCGGAGCGTCTCGACAGAGGTTCGGGGCGTGAGGACACGGGTCATCGTCAACCTTCCTTCCCATCGCCAGACGTCCGCTTACGAATGGCCGGAAGAAGGGTTCGTAAGATCATATCGCTATGGCTGGATGGGAGAATCTCCCTTGCCGCGGACAGGAGGCGCTCCAGATGCGCTCTACCGCCGATCATTATTGAGCTGCCCTCTCGTGTCAATCCAAACCGCGCCTGCCCGGCGCCTGACGCGCATTGACAAAATGTTTGATGGCTAACATCTATGTTAGATGGCTAACAAAGAGACCGTCCTTGAACATGGCACGGTGGGTGCGTGGGCAAAGCGATGCTTTTTCGCGGGACGCGCGCTCATGGAAGAGGCGCTGCGACCGCACGATCTGGGCGCCACGCAATGGTATACCCTGCACCAGCTGGCGCGGGCCGGCCCGACGATGCAGCGCGAACTCGCGCCGCTGCTTCAGATCGAGCGCGCGACGGTCAGCATCATCGTCTCGACGCTGGTGCGAAAGGGGTTGGTCGAACAGGTCCCGAGCGACCTAGATCAGCGCCAGAAGCTGCTCCGCCTGACCCCGGCAGGGACAAGGTTATGGAGTGAATTGCCCGACCTCACTTTCATCCATGACGAGGCGTTCAGTGGTTTCTCCGAGGCCGACATCGAAACGACGGCGCGGGTGCTAAGAGCAGCGACTGAGCGCCTCAACCTGCAATTGAAAGGAAAGACGGCATGACAATCTTGGTGACCGGGGCGACCGGGCTGGTCGGTGAACGCCTGGTGCCGCGCCTCGTCGAGGCCGGAGAGGACTGCCGTGTGCTGGTTCGACCCGGGAAAACTGCGCCTGCCGGCGTACGGGCCGTTGAAGGCGATCTCTTCGATCCGGCAACGCTGGAGGATGCTGTCTCGGGCGTTTCGGCAGTGGTCCATCTGGCGGCGGTATTTCGCACGCAGGACACCGACCTCATCTGGAAGAGCAACCTGGATGGCACGCGCAGCCTGATTGCCGCGGCGCTGGCCCACGCCCCGACAGCGCGTTTCGTGATGGCGAGCACGTCCAACGTCTACAACAAAAACAGCCCGCAACCGGGGCGCGAAACCGATACGGTCGACCCTGACGAGGCCTATCCCGCCAGCAAGGTCGCAGCCGAGCTTTCGCTGCGACAGAGCGGCCTCAACTGGGCGGTCGTTCGCTTTCCCTTCGTCTATGGTGATGGCGATGGCCATCTGGAGATGCTGCCGAAGCATCTCGGCGCCTTCGGATTTCACCCGGCCAACCGGATGAGCACCATCCATCACCGCGATATCGCGACCGCCATTGAGCTGGCTTTGAGAGGCGCGTTCGATGGCCGCATCGTCAACGTGTCGGACGAGGCGCCCACAACGATCTACGAACTGGTCAAGCTGGTCGGCCACACCATGGCCCCGTCCTCGGAACCGATGCAGAACCCGTGGCACCTCCATGTCGACGGCTCGCTTGCGCGAAGCCTCGGCTTCCGACCGACCGTGAGGACAGTCTATCAGGCCGAGCAGGAAAGAATACTCTGAGACTGCGGCGCGAAAGGCCTGCGACAGCGCCGGGGACGCCAATCGGAGAGTTGAAATGGGCGCTTCATCGCGGAACGAGCAGCCACAGACAACGGCCCGAAAAAACCTTCTAGTGAAAAGGCAGCATGGTGACCGCCCTGTACCTGGCAATTCTGTCGTGTGAGATCGCCTTCTGGATCGTTCTCGCGCTGGGTCTGGTCGCACGATATGTATGGAAGAGGCCCGCTCTTGGGCAGGGCCTGTTGCTGAGCCTTCCGATCATCGATCTGGCGCTGATCGCGTTCACGATCCTCGATCTGCGCTCCGGTACGACGGCGAGCTTCGCGCACGGCCTGGCAGCGGCCTATATCGGCTTCACGATCGGCTTTGGCGCCCTGGTCGTGCGCTGGGCAGACCAGCAGGTTGCCCATCGCTTCGCCGGGGCGCCAGCGCCACCAGCGCCGCCGCAGACGGGCCTGCAGTCGCTGATTTACGACCTGAAGCTCTGGCTGCGCTGCATAGTGGCATGGGCGGTCACGCTCGGCCTCATCTCGCTGATGATCGGCTTGGTCGGCGATAGCGCTGCGACGACAGCGCTCAAGCTGTGGTTCCGCATCGCGCTCGGTGGTATCGTTCTATGTTTCATCGCCGGCCCTTTATGGAGCCTCCTGTTCAGATCCTGGCGCCGGGGCCCCGCCACTGACCAAGGGAGCGCGATTAGCGCCGACGCTCGGTTGCTGGTGGATCGTCGGCAACACTTCCCAGATCAACGGCTCGCGATGGACTCTGATCCCGGCCTTTACAGCCGAGGGCACGCCTCGATGAAGGCGGTAGGCTGGCGGGTAACCAAGACCCTCCCCGTGCTCGGGTCGCATGCTTGGCTTGTAATACGGCCAGATGTGGACACGGTGTACGTCCTGGCAAGTCGCCCGATCGTGCGAAATCCCTGCTCACCTACAGAAGCGCCGGTCGGGCTAGAGGCGCCGATCTTCGCGCCTATCCGCAGGTGGCTTGTACGATCTTTCCAGCAGAATCTATGGCCAGTGTGATGCGATTTTCCCGAAAGTCGTGCGTGACCGCGTCGCCAGGCGCGATCCGCCAGATCAACTCGGCGCCAGTGCTTTGCTGGATCTGAGCATCATCCACGGTAGCTCGACCGACGAGTTTTCCCGCATCCTCGGCGACAGGCACGCGCGACCGGATCGCCTTGCATCGGCGCCACATGGGTTGTCGTCGTGCATGCGGCGAGCAGTCCCGAGATCGCCGCCCGCGAAAAAACCATCAATCTCATCCGCGCGATACTCCCAGTTCGGTCGTCTGCTTCATTCATGCCTTAATTTCAAGGCGCCGCGGACGTCGGCGCAGGACCGCCTCACCACCACGCGTTCTTCACTCGCTGCATCCACCGCCCGATATGCGAGACAATGCATTGTATCGGCTAATCGAACAACGGCAGCGCTTCTCCCGCCGTTGCCAACGACCGGTCGAAGTTCGAGATGGTCACGCCGACGAGGCGTATGCCTTTTTCAGTCGGCAAGACGGAGCGTATCAGCGCGAGGCTCGCGTCGCGCAGAGCTTCCTGTGTCGTCACCAGCGCCGGCTGGGTCCGGCTTCGCGTGATGTTCTGAAAGTCGCCATACTTCACTTTGACGGTGACTGTCCGGCCGAACTCCTGGGCCTTCTCACACCAGTTCCAGACATCATCCGCCTGACGCAATACGCCGGCCTCGATCTCCTGGTCCTCTAACAAATCGCGATCGAACGTCGTCTCAGAGCCTGACGACTTGCGCTCACGATCGGGATTGTCCGGCCGCTCGTCAATTCCCCGAGCGATCAGATAGTACCATTCGGCCGAGCTGCCGAAATTCTGCTGCAAGAACGCCAGCGACTTTTTACGCAGGTCGGCCCCGGTCTTGATGCCGAGGCTCGCCATTTTCTTTGCAGTGACCGGCCCGACACCATGGAACCGTGAAACAGGTAGGCTCTCCACCCAGGCAGGGCCCATGTCGGGCGTTACCGCAAATTGGCCGTTGGGCTTGCGCTGATCCGAGGCGAGTTTGGCCAGGAACTTGTTGTACGAAATGCCTGCCGACGCCGTGAGGCCGGTTTCTTCAAGGATCCGCAAGCGGATCTCCCGGGCGGTCTTCCAAGCCGTCTCGATGCCGCGCCGGTTGGCGGTCACGTCGAGATAGGCTTCATCCAGTGACAGCGGTTGGATGAGGTTGGTATAATCCGCGAAGATCGCATGGATCTGGCGAGAGACGGCTTTGTAAACGTCAAAGCGCGGCGGTACGAAGATCAGTCCAGGACACCTTCGGAGCGCCGTGACCGACGGTAATGCGGAGCGCACGCCGAACTTGCGAGCCTCATAACTGGCCGCTGCCACGACGCCGCGGGCCGCGGCATGGCCCACGGCCACAGGCTTGCCCCGAAGCGCCGGCTCATCGCGCTGCTCGACCGACGCGAAGAAGGCGTCCATGTCGACGTGAATGATCTTTCGGGCGGCCGAGTCTGGCATTGGCGCAGAATAGCGAGGCTTGAACAGAAAGGGAACGATTTGCGACGGATGAGCAGATGCTGTGTCCGTTGTTGGCAACGAACGCCTTAAGGGCGAAATGAAGTTCATTCACTCGGCCGACTGGCAGCTCGGCAAACCGTTTGGCCGCTTTGATTCCGATGTGCGCGGGGCGCTGACGGAAGCCCGCTTCGACGCCGTTGACGCGCTTGGGAGAGCCGCCGCCGAGCATGGCGCCGAGCACGTCATCGTCGCCGAGGACATCTTCGACACCGAGGGGCCTGAAGACCGCACAATCGTTCAGGCGATCTCGCGGATGGATCGGCATGCCTGCCGGTGGTGGCTCCTGCCCAGGAACCACGACTTCGCGCGCAACGGCGGCCTGTGGGACCGAGTCCGG
>Ga0182217_1000022_pt1 | contig 32951 bp, 53 predicted proteins | sample G5R1MG_18_FD_128395 | JGI IMG/M metagenome (GOLD analysis project Ga0182217, IMG submission 128395) | Switchgrass phyllosphere microbial communities from Michigan, USA - G5R4_NF_03OCT2016_LD1 MG | ecosystem: Host-associated > Plants > Phyllosphere > Phylloplane/Leaf | place: USA: Michigan... | reverse complement strand
TGTCAGCGCGGACACGCTTGAAATGCTGGTGCATGGCGATGGGCGCGGGAGGGTGGCCCCGAATGTTTTGCGGAAGGCGCTCGAACACGCTTTTGCAAGCATTGCTGACACCCCCACCCACCGAAAGGGAGAGTAGCATGATCCTGGATGACGAGGCTTTGGTGGAGCATGTGGCTCGGGCGATTGCCATGGTCGACGGCGACACCGACTGGAAATATTATCGGCCAGAAGCGCTTGCCGCCATCGAGGCCGTGCGGGTGCATATGTGGGATGATGGGCGTTGACCAGGTGGCGGTGGTTTAATCAGGGGCTGTTTTACGGCCTTGGTCGCAACTTGGCGAACGCAATTACGCGTGCTATATTCCGGTAATGGCCACGCAATTAAATAACATCGGAAATGGCAAGCCGGGTCCAGGCCGGCCCAAGGGCGCTGTCAACAAGACTACGGCGCTGTTAAAGGACGCCATCCTGCAAGCTGCTAGCAAAGCTGGCGGAGATGATGGACTTGTAGGATATCTTGAAGACCAAGCAATGAAGAACCCCGGCCCGTTTATGGCACTACTTGGCAAAGTTCTTCCCATGCAGGTCACTGGCGAAGATGGCGATGCTATCAAGATTCAGATGCTACCTGTTGGTAACTTGAGTGAAGCAGCCCTCCGCGAGATTGCTGCGCTTAATAATGACGAATGACCTAGACCGCCTCTACGCCCTGCGCGCAGCCAGTGAGCGCATGGGTGCAGGCTATGCCGACCGGTTGCGGCTCATCAATGAACAGATCGAGAAGGCAGAGCGTGCGGCTGACAACGGCGGACGTTGAGGCCGCACAGCACGAGCTAGCCCGCCGCTACGTCAAGGACTTCGCATGCTCGGTTGATATTCCGACTGTGCCGCTGTCCGACGATCCCGACGAAAGCAAGTTCGATGCGCTGCGTCAGCCCAAGCTAGCCAGCCATCACGACCTGCTGTTGAGCGACTTCCAGCAGATCGGCACGCCCGCAGTCCCTAACCTGATGGTGCTGATGCCCCCAGGGAGCGCTAAGAGCACGTATGTAGACGTTGTGGGCGTCCCGTGGTTCATGGCTCGCCAGCCACGTAAAAACGTCATTCTTGCCAGCTATGCGAGCGATATTGCCAAGAAGCAGGGGCGACGCGCACGCCAGCTTATCAAATCACCCAGGTTCAATCAGATATTCCCTGATGCGATATTGCGTGGAGATCAGTCCGCGGCTGACGAATGGGCGCTGTCCAACGGATCTGAGTACATGGCCGGCGGTATCCTGTCGGGCCTTACTGGCAACCGTGCGGCCTTGGGCGTGCTGGACGACCCGATCAAGGGCCGTCAGCAGGCAGAGAGCGAGACGATCCGCAACACGACATGGGATGCGTATGTCGATGACTTCTGCTCGCGCTTGATTCCCGGCGCGCCGCAGGTGATGATCCTGACACGTTGGCATGCCGATGACCCTGCTGGCCGTATTCTGCCTGAGGATTGGGATGGCGAGAGTGGGATATTCGAAGGGCGCGATGGGCGTTGGTGGAAAGTCATCTGTCTGCCAGCCATCGCAGATCGGCGCGACGATCCGTTGGGCCGCGCAATCGGTGAGACGCTGTGGCCCGAGTGGTTTAGCCATGAGCATTGGGCGCCGTTCCAGCGCAACGTGCGTACATGGACCAGCCTGTACCAGCAGAAGCCATCTGCTGAGGAAGGCACATACTTCAAAACGACGTGGTTCAAACGGTTTAGTGAGAAGCCCGCGGCGCTCAATATCTACATGACCAGCGATCATGCACCCGGCGGCACAGAGGATAGCGACTTCAACGTGTTCCGGGTGTGGGGTGTCGATGAGCATCAGCATATTTGGCTGCTAGACGGCTACCGCGTGCAAGGTACGATCGACGTTGCTATGGGCGTCAAGCTGGATGAGCGAACCGGCGAGCAGACGCTATGCGATGAGGGTGCCTTGCCGCTCATCAAGAAGTGGAAGCCACTGTGCTGGTTTCCCGAGGCCGATAACAACTGGAAGTCGGCGCAACCCTTCGTGATGGCGGCTATGCGGCGCAACAAGATCGCCTGTCGTATCGAGCCGCTGTCCACTGCGGGCGGCGACAAGCCGACCAAGGCACAGCCTTTTCAAGCCAAGGCTGCGATGGGCGAGGTGCATATCCCTATCGGTTTTATGGGTGATGAGGTTTTGGAGCAGTATAAGAAGTTTCCGACCGGGCGCTGGGATGACGAGATTGACGCTGCGGCCAACATTGGGCGCGCGATCGACATGGCACATCCCGCTATTGTCAAGACCAAACCTGTGGTAACAGGACCAAATGACCGCTGGCATAAGCCGATGCGGAAAGAGTTGTCGGGTTCGGTTTGGGGTTGATAGATGGCAATTGACAACGAAGCATCGCCTGTTCGCAAAGCTCATGCCGTTGTCCCGCATGGCCAAATCCCAGGCGACATCGCGGAACACAGCGTCACCCCGCCTGCCGACGACGATAGCGATAGCGGCCTGAAGCCCCCGACGATCGATAAGCTGAAGAAGATGTTCGATGAATCGAGGCAGCTGACTAACGAGGCGCGCGACGAGCAGGAGAAGGACCAGGACTATTACGACACGCACGGGCAGGCTAATGCCGAGGTACGCTCTATCCTGAAGCAGCGTGGACAGCCACTGGTGATCGACAACCGTATTGCCCCTGCGATCGATGGTATCCTTGGTGTGATGGAGTCGGGCAAGACCGACCCTCGCGCCTATCCCCGCAATCCCAACGCGCAGCCAGCCGCGGACGTGGCAACCAAGATGCTGCGGTTCATTGCGGACAAGTCAAAATGGACCAAGAAGCGCATGGATTGCGCGGAAGACTATCTGAAGCACGGCGTGTGTGCAGCGATCGTGGAGTTCAATGGGCGCGACGTGACGGTCAGCCGCGGACGCTGGGAAACGTTCTTCTACGACCCGAAGAGTCGCGACAACGACTTCAAGGACGCGAAGTATCTTGGCTTCGCGATTTGGATGTATGCCGATGAGGTTGCCGCCAACCCCGAATGGGCAGAGCGCGTGCGAACGATGGGCGACATCACCACCGTCGCGGAGAATGCGCTGGAAGCGACTTGGGACGACAAGCCGGAGTCACGCATCTTGTGGGTGGACCGGCGCCGGAACCGCGTGCTGGTGGTGGAGATCTACTATAAGGCCGCTGAGGGCTGGTTGCGGGCCGTGTACTGCGCCGCGGGAACGCTGGAGTTCGACCGCTCGCCGTATGTGGATGTGCAGACCGGCGAAACACGTTGCCCGATTGAGGCGGAATCGTTCAAGGTTGATCGTCAGAACAACCGATATGGCCCCATTCGTTCGATGCGGTACATGCAGGATGAGGTGAACGCCCGTCGTTCGCGTGGCCTGCATTTGCTCAACAGCCGGCAGGTTCAGCAAACCGATATGAACGCCCCGCCGGTCGATACTGAAGAGTTGCGCCGTGAGACGGCCAGAGCCGATGGCGTCATCCCGATCGGTTGGCAGGCCGTGCAGGCGCAAGATATGGCGTCCGGCAACCTTCAGATGTTGGCTGAGGCGAAGGAAAGCCTGCAACGCATGGTTCCGGTCGCCATCGCCCAGGATTTGCGAGAGGGATCGGCCGCATCGGGCCGCGCGCGTCAGGTGGCACAGCAGGCGGGGTTGACCCAATTCGGGCGCGGGTTCGGACGGTTCGCAGAATTTGAGAACCGCGTCTACGAGCAGATGTGGAAGTGCGCGCAGCAGTTCAAAACGGAGCCGGAATGGATTCGCGTCACCGACAATCCACGGGCTGTCGAGTTCTTGCAGATCAATGAGGTGACCGGGTATCAGGACGCCATAGAGCCGGGGCCTGATGGCCAAGGACAGATCGTCCAGAAGCCTATCACCCAGAACCGCCCCGCCGAAATGGACATGGACATCATCATCGCCAGCACGCCAGACACGGTGGCGCTGGAACAGGAGGTGTTCGAATCGGTCATGAACCTGATTCAGTCGGGTATTGATCCGATGTCGCCGGTGTTCGAAGTCGTGCTGGAACTGGCGCCGCTGCCGGACAAGACGCGGCTGCTTGAGCGCGTCAAGTCGATGAAGGAGGCCGTGCAGCAAGAGCAGGCGCAGCAGATGCAGGCACAGGCAGAAGCACAGGCGCGTGCGCAGCAGCTGGTTGAGGCTGAGCAAGCCGCGAAGATCGAGGATACGCAGGCATCGACGCTGCAGAAGGTTGCGAGTGCGCACAAGGCAGCAGCAGATGCGGATACGGCGCAGGCGCAACTCTTCGCACAGCTTGGCCTTGATCCGATGCTTGCGTTGGCGGACAATCAGTAGTATTCAACGGGTATCAGGTTACCCGCCGCCGGGGATAACGGGCGTATCGGTTGCTGGACCGTAATAATCAGCACCTGCCGCCGAGGTTGCCGGGCGTGTCGTTGGTTCCACGAGACGGAACGTAGGGAGTGAATATGGCTGACAATCTGGATGAAGTGTTCGGAACGGATGAAGCGGGTGAAGCCGTTGAGCCTGTTGTTGATACCCAGCCAGAGCCGGAAGTGGTCGAGGCTCCACAAGAGCCAGAGCCGGAACCGGAGCCGCCAGTTGTTGAGGCCCGCACCGAAGACCGCATCCCGATCGGGGCGCTGTTGGATGAGCGGGAAAAGCGCAAGACTCTGGAAGCAGAGATCGAGCGCCTGAAGCAGCAGGCACCGCAGGCACAAGCCAATATTCCCGACCCCTATGATGACCCTAACGGGTTCGCCTCGCATATCGAAAGCCAGATCAACCAAGCGCGTCAAACGCAGAAGGTCGATACCAGCTATCATCTTGCGGTCAGAGATTACGGCAAGGACAAGGTCGAGGAAGCACGGTCGTGGGCGCTTGAAAAAGCGCAGTCTGACCCGGTTTTCAGGCAGCAGGTCGAAGTCGCATTCGAGACACAGGCGTTGCCGATTGATTGGGTCATCCAGCAACACAAGCGTGACGGCCTCGTGTCGCAGATCGGTGATCGTAGCATTGACGATTTCGTCAAGGACTACCTTGCCAAGAACCCGGCACTTCTAGGTCAGAGCGCGTCCGCACCGGCAACCGCCGCTGTGGTTCCCGCATCGGCATCACCGACGCCAAGGGTTCCGCGCAGTCTGGCATCGCAGGCAACAGCGCCAAGCGATGTCCGGCAAACCGCTACCGGCCCCCTTGTTGGAGTTGATGCTCTCTTTTCCTAAGAGGGTACAATGGCAGAAGTCCAGCTTGCATCCGTCAGCGAAAAAGCTGTCTGGGTCACCAACTATCTGAAGTCCTACACGCGCGCTTCCGGTTACGCTCCGTATATGGGTCGTTCGGAATCGAGCATCATCCGCATTCGTTCGGAACCGCGCACCGATGCAGGTTCGACCATCAACATCCCGCTCATTCTCGAACTGCGCGGTCGCGGCGTCGAGGGTTCCGAAGTCCTCGAAGGCAACGAAGAGGAAATGGAGAACTACGGCGATCAGGTGCGCATCAACTGGCTGCGCAATGGTGTCGTCGTTCCCAAGTCCACGTCGTTCCGTACCGAAATCGACCTGCTTAATGCGGCGCGCGAGCGCCTGGTTACGTGGTCGAAGGTGAAGCTGCGCGATAGCATCATCAACGCGTTCCAGTCGGTCATCATCCCCGGCGTCACCGACGCTGACGGATCGCCGCTGGCTGATACCGCCGTGCTGTACGCCAATGCCACCGCGGCACAGCGCAACACGTATCTCCAGAACAACGCCGACCGCATGCTGTTCGGCAGTGATCTGGCCAACTCGGCGTCGGGCAACTTCGCAACGGCACTTGGCACGGTCGACACCGTGAACGACCAGATGTCGGCGCGGGTTATCCAGATTGCCAAGTCGCTCGCCAAGCGCACCACGAACAACAGCAAGGGTATGGCGATCAACCCGTACCAGTCTGACGCCACTGCGGGCCGCGAATGGTTCGTGATGTTCATGGACTCGTTTGCGTTCTCGCAGGCCAGCCGTGACCCGCTGATCGCACAGGCAGACCGCGATGCACGTGAGCGTGGCGTGGACAGCAACCCGATCTTCCAGGGCGGCGACCGTATCTATGACGGCGTTATCCTGCGCGAGATCCCGGAACTGAACACGCTGAATGGCGTGGGTACTTCGAATGCCAACGTCAGCCGTTCGTTCCTGTGCGGCGCTGGTGCGCTGGCGATTGCATGGGGTCAGGACCCGACGCCGAAGAGTGATCGTGATCGTGATTACGGCTTCCGCCCGGGCGTCGCGATCGAGGAACTTCGCGGACAGAAGAAGACCTCGTTCCTTGGCACCAACTATGGCATGGTCGAGGTCTTCACCGCTTCCACGCCCATCGGCTCGTAAGGAGATACTGACATGGCAACTTTCCAGTCCCTTCAGATGACGGTGCCGAAGTATCCGGTTTCGGGTCCGGGCATCGGCGGTCGTTCGCTCAAGGTCGAGCGTGCGGAGATCAACCTTGCCAATACGGGTGCGCTCGCGGTTGGCGATGTGGTCGAACTGTTCCGTCTGCACCCGAAGTTCCGGGTGCGGTCGGCTTTCGTCAAGGTCGTGGGTGCGGCGGGCGCTGGCGTCACCTACACGGTGGGCGATACCGGCGGCGGCGGCGCGACCGCTGATCCGGCTCGCTACTTCGCTTCGGCTTCGGCTGCAGCTACGGGCAGCAACGTCACCATGGCGGATGCGGGTCGTGACTTCCTGTCGTCGCCCAACACGCCGGGTGGCAAGGGCGCCTACACGACTGTCACGCTGACGGTTGGCGGCGCGACCACCAACAATACCGGCAACATCGTCGTGGTGCTGGATGGATACGTTGAGGAGCCGGCCTGATGTCGAAGCTGACCTGGATCGGGGATAGCGACCCCGAAGCGCAGATGGTGTTGATCGAGGGTGTTACTTTCGTGAAGGGCCAGCCCGTCGAAGTGAAGGATAAGGGATTGTTCGACGCCTTGAAGGGCAACCCGATGTTCAGCGCCGATGCAAAGGCAGATTCGGTGGAAGCGGACGAGCCCGATGCGGAAACGCTGGCAGCGCGTGCCGAGGAAGGCACCGAAAAGGCCGCTTTGAAGGAGCAGCTTCGTGCGCGCGGCGTGTCGGTGCAGGGTAATCCCAGCGTCGATACGCTTCGTGCGAAGCTGGTGGAAGCGACCAAGTAATGGCGACAGTGCGTCACGTCACGAACCTTGCCCTGCGTAAATTGGGCGTGTTGGGTGGAGGGCGTGACGCACGGCCTACGGATGCAGCGGACGCGCTTGCGGCCCTTCAGGGGCTGTATCAGTCGTGGATTGCATCAGGGGCGTTCGGACGACTCTATGACCGAGTGCCGCAGGGTACGCAGTACGTTGCACGAGGCAACGAACGCATCATGCGCCGCGCCGGTGACGATATCGAAATCATCCTGCCAGAGTTTGTGTCTGACGGCATCGTGCCGGACTACGGACGCGAACTGCGCAGCGGGTATTATGGTACTATCATCAGCATCACTACGCAGGGCAATGATACGGTGGTGGATATCCGCCCCAGCCAGCCTATCGGGTGCGTGCAGTCGCCGCGGGATGGGTCCGTGGTCATCATCACCGATGAGGTGACCGGCAATGTGCTGACCTCGATCTATGACGGCACGCTGAAGAAGTGGGAGCAGATCGAATCTCTACAACAGGACGATGAAGCCCCCCGCTCTACCGCTGACGCGTCCGGGCTGGCATCATGCCTTGCGGTCGAGATTGCGGACCAGTTTGGCGCCGAACTTTCCGAGGTAACCGTTAACCAAGCCGCGCGTTTCAGGATGCAAATGACCCACCGATACGGTATGCGTCGTGAAAGTGTGATGGGGGTGTATATCTGATGCCTGGACAGCAAAGCAAATCCTCAACGGCTGTTCCTGTATGGATGGCTGACGATGATCTTAACCCGGTTGGCACCGCCGCTGCGCCGTTGCGTACGGCATCTGTGGCAACGACGTCCGTTGCATCTTCGTCCGTGTCTGGGTCAATTGCAGCTAGCGGTTCAACGGCAGCAGTGCAGATTACCAACACGACGCGTTCCGAGATAATTAACCCATCCACGGCTACGCTGTGGGCGTCGTGGGGAACGCCTGCTGTCAATGGAGTTGGATCCTTCCCGATCGTTGCTGGTGGCTCCTACAACCCGCCTGATCGCACTGCGGGTACTCTAACGCTATTGTCCACGGCGGCAAACCAGCCGTATACTGTCAATCGGTTTTCCTGATGCCTGAGGGCTTGTTCAACCCATCCGGTGTCAGCCCAGCTGATTTGGCTGCTGTGGCGGCTGAAGCCAGTAATGCTACGACTACTGCCAATGCCGCAATGGTCAAGGCGGATTCGGTGGCGGCAGATGCATTGACCGGCGCCGATCGCCAGCAGGCCGTGCGCACTCAAGTAACGCCTGACGCAAACGGTAGAGCGGTATTCATATACCCGAAGGCTTATGCCACGGGGATCAAGCCCGCCGTTACTACCACGGCTGAAACACCTAACGGCGTGGCATATCGCAATGATGCCAGTGTAGAAGAAAATAGCGCAACCAACACGCAGGTTGTTATTATTGTGCAGCGTGTTCCTAAGACATTGACGGTTAGTGTGCTGGGCGCAGTGCTTAACATTATCTCGCCCGTTACCACTCCGGTATGGATCAATGTTCTCGTGAGGGCGCCGGTATGACATCTCGTATCGTTCGTACAGGTGGCGCCGTGCGCATTGCTGTCGATGCTCCATCGGTAACGGTTGGTGAAACAACCACGCTGCCGGTGGGTTCGCCTGCCACTGTCACCAACATCGGCACAGATAACGACCTGATCTTGGCATTTGGCATCCCCCGTGGTTCTCCCGGCAGCGCCGGGGGCGGGGACATGTACAAGTCGGATAACCTCTCCGGCCTGACGGATTACAACTCTGCACGCGGCAACCTTGGGCTTGGCTCGCTTGCGACGCTTTCCAGTGTCAACGATGCCAATTGGTCTGGTGCTGACCTGTCGGTTGCCAACGGTGGTACGGGATCCAGCACCGCTGCGGCAGCAAGGATCGCGCTTGGGGCGGCTGCGGGGACCGGCACCGCCAACGGTACGAACACCGGCGACCAGACTATCGCATTGACGGGCGACGTTACGGGGTCGGGAACGGGATCGTTTGCCGCGACCTTGGCTGCTACGGGCGTGACGGCCGGCAGCTATACCAACGCCAATATCACCGTTGACGCCAAGGGGCGCGTGACCGCTGTGGCCAACGGCGCGGCTGGTGGCAGCGGTACGGTTACGTCCTTCTCGTTCGTCAACGGCGCCGGGATTACCGGCACGGTCACCAACGCCAGCACAACGCCGTCCCTGTCGTTGACTTTGGGCGCGATTACCCCGTCCAGTGTTGCGGCAACTGGCACTGTCAGCGGGTCGAACCTGTCGGGAACGAACACCGGCGATCAGACCAGCGTCACTGGCAACGCGGGAACCGCAACCAAACTGGCGACGGCACGGACGATCAACGGCGTGTCGTTCGATGGCACTACGAACATTACCGTTTCGGCCGTAGATACGGTGACGCCGCGGCTGGCGCTCACGCATCTGCCATTGACGGTCAACTTCACTGCCGCAGCCGATGCATACATCCCGGCACGCGTCGCCCAGACGATCAGCCAAGGCAATGCCCCGATCGGCACAGGAACGCTGGCTTATGCCAAATCCACTGCGGCAGCGCCCTCTACGTTCACCACCACGACTTTGCCTGCGACGTTGGAGGCCGGCGCATGGCTGAAGGTCACCGCAAGCGCAGTCACAGGCTTTGTTGCCGCAGATCTGTATCGTTCGGCATGATACTGCGTGCGCCATATCCGGACGCCGCTAGCGGGGGCAGCCGGCTTTACACGTTCAACGATGCGCCGACGAAGCCGAGCGTATGGAAGGACATGCAGGCAACGTCATCCGTTACGTACGACGCGACCAGCAAGCGGATTTCAGCCGTTGCGAACCTCGGCACGCTAGGTGGTTCGCTGGTACCGGATACGACAGCCACTGCGCCACTTTACAATGCTACGGGGTTCAACACCGCACTCCCTGCTGCGATGTTCAACTCCAATGATCCTGATTATCTGTCGATGACGTTCCCGCAATGGGCACAGCCGGCCACCGGTGTCTATGTGTGGCAGGAGGGCAGTTCCGTTCGTGGGTATGAGGTCTATGTTGACCATGACGCACAATCGACCGGCAACCGGCAGCAGCTTTTCACACAATACGGCGGTGGCCCTGTCTATCTTGTGCGGGGACCTGTTCAGGGCGTTGAAACCAACGTCAACCTGAACACGACTGCGCAGGCTCCCAACAAGATAAACATTCTGATTGTCGAGTATAACGGCACGTCATCTCGCATCTATTATAACGGGACACCCATGGGAACGTACGATCTCGGTACTGTCCTAAGCAATACCGGCATCAACATAGGCGGCAAGCGCGGGGATGGCGCGACATATTTCGGTGGCGCGTCGTCTGAAGTGGCTCTGTTCCCGGCCATTTTCTCGGGCGACGCCTGGGATCGCATCACGCAATCCACTATGTGGAAATGGGGTCAGCAAGCCAACATCGCGACTGGGGCCACCTATAAGTCGGCGCCCCCGATGGTGTCGGCGTGACCCCTTCCCGCAATGGTGGAAAGCGGCTACGCTTCCTCACCGCCAATTCGGCGGGGATCGGCACAGGGGTATTTGACATGATTCGTTCTACCATTGATTTTGCGGTGATCTCGATTCGGGTAATCTGCCTGATGCCGGAAATGGCGTTCAATCATCTCCGCCGAAGCGGTGACGCGGGCTAACCAATGGTTGCTGTCCCTATCGGTCTGAAGGCATACAAGCGCACCGATGGTTTCGTTCCGGAAACGAAGCTGCGCAATTTCTATGTCGAAAAAGACGAGTCGGGTGTCAGCCCTGACCAGACATTGCGCATCCAGCGCCCCGGCCTGACGCGTGTACAAACGCTTGGGCTGGGGCCTGTCCGCGGGCTTGATTACCGCGTTTCGAGCGATGAGCAGATGACAGTTTCCGGTGGGTCTCTCTTTAGCGGCGGCGCCGATAAAGGGACGATAGCTGGCACCGGCATCACTCCGATGGTCGGCACCACGTTCATCTACGCCATACTTGGCGCTTCCACACTATACGTATACGACGGCACGTTGCGAACGTTGACGATGCCGGACGACGCTGGAGAAGTGGTAGATATCGACCAGATCAATCAATATTTGCTCATTCTCACCCGCACTGGCAAATTCTACTGGCTGGTTCCCGGCGAGACGACGGTTGACCCGTTGAACTTCGCCACGGCAGAAAGCTCACCGGACAAGGCTGTAGCCATCCGACGTGTCGGTGACGAGTTCTGGATTTTTGGCGACGACAGTATCGAACCGTGGCAGTCCACGGGGGATCTGGATGCGCCGTTCCAGCGTGTTACGGGCCGCATCTACGAGCGCGGCTGTCTTGCGCGTGACACGGTGAAACGGTTTGACAATTCGGTCATGTGGGTATCTGATGATGCCCAGGTGTGCCGCGGTGGTGCGGTCCCGCAAGTCGTCAGCGACAACGCGATCGCTGAGCGCATACGGAAGAAAGGGGGTGATCTATCCGCCTGGGTGTTCGGAATCGACGGACACGAATTCTATTGCCTTGCCATTCCGGGGCAAGGCACATTCGCATACGACGCTTCGACTGAGATGTGGTCTGAGTTCGCTACGTTGGGTAAATCCACTTGGGCCGCACGCGTTGGCTATGACCGACAAGGCACGATACTCTGCGGATCCGATACAAACGGTGCGGTATGGCGTGTGGATCCCGATAGCGGGACGGATGATGGTTTGGCAATCGAGCGCATTACTACCGGAACTGTGGGTTTTATCGGAGCCATCGGCCGCAATGACAGCCTGAGCGTCGGTGTTGGCTGTTCCGCCAGCACGACCGTGCGTATCCGCTGGATGGATGGTCAGGACGGCTACCCCGATTATTATGACGAGCTGACAGTACGCGCGCCATTCGACGTGGCCAGTCTGTGGCGACTTGGGCGCCCGCAGCAGCCTTATCGTACGGTTGAGGTGTCGTGCATCACCCCGGAGCGCATCCGTCTTGCCGGCATGGTGGCGAACGAAGCATGGCGGTAGCACCTGGCCCCATCCGCATTCCGAACCTGCAACAGTCGAACCCGATCGTTGATCGGGAAGGGCGTATGACGACCGAGTTCGCGCGGCGTTTAAATGACGTGTTGGGCCAGATCGTAACGCTGTTGAACGCTATTGGGGCCATTCCCGAGATTCAGTCTCAGCTAAGCCAACTCGACAACGCCACGCAAGCGGCTCTGGACGCTGCCGCATTGGCGCAGGCTGCGGCCGATGGTGCGGCAGCTACCACCGACGCGACCAAGCGCGAACAGGCGCTGGTCAACTCGTATATCGAACCGGATTCGGTACTTACCGCTAGTCCGACGCTTATCACAATTGCGCCGCATACCCGCATGTATGCAGACGGCACATCGGCATCGGTCAACGGTGGCACTGTGATCGCTACCGGTAGCGGCGACACGGATTATGTTTCCTATGTCGATCCCGAGCGCGACGGCGGCACTGTGACTTATGTAGTCAGCACCACACCGCCAGTGCAGACCGGTGACACGCACGTCGTCGGCGCTGTGCTTGTGCCTGCTGCCGGTACATCCGATGGTGGCAGTGGCCCGCGACGCCCTGGTTATGTGGAAGCGAAATTCCAGAACGCGGATGAAGCATGATGCGAAGGGTTGACGATCCCGAGATGGTCAACGCTATCGGTAACGACCCATCTGTTCGGGAATTGATGTTCCTTGGCGCCATGTATCCGCCAAACGATCTGGATTTTACGCCGTGGGTTGAGGATCCGCGCAACGCCATCCTGATCGATGGGGGTTTCTGCGCGATGTTCGTATGGCGCGGTCCCGGCATTTATGAGTGCCATTTGATGGTCCGCAAGGAAGATCGTGGAGCATCTGCTGTGAGAATTGGCCGCGAGATGCTGGAATTCATGAAAGCGCAAGGCGCGAAGATTGTCTGGGGGCAGCCCTCGATATACAATCGTGCCGCCATCTGCTATATTCGGCGAATGGGATTGAAGCCTGCCGGGTTCGGCAAGGATGCAATCGCAGGCGAGGTTCAGTATTTTGTGACGGAAGGTCTGTAAAATGCCACCAGTTGTCATTGGAGCGGGCATTGCCGCAGGCGGCTCCCTTCTTGGCGGCGCAATCCAGTCCAGTGCCGCGAAAAAGGCAGCCAAGACGCAGGCGGCCGCTGCGGCTTCGGAGCAACAGCGCCTACAACAGAATCAGCAATATATTACCGGCCTTAACCAGCCTGCCATTGATCGCGGCAATGCGGCCGGATCGTTAGCGGGAAATTTCCTCGGGCTATCTGGCGGGGACGCGGCACAACAGGCTCTATCCACCTATCGGGGTTCGACGGGGTATCAGGATCTTGTCAACACCGGTTTGGGTTCGGTGAGCGCAAACGCTTATGCACGCGGGCTTGGCGGTTCCGGTGCTACCCTCAAGGCTTTGCAGGCAAAGGGCATGGCTCTAGCGGACCAGTCTTCAAGCAACTGGCTCAACGGTTTACAGAACATATCCAATCAGGGGCAGACGGCGATCGGGCAGGTTGCGGGCGCTGCGACCAACACCACCAACAACATTAACCAGGTTCAGCAGGGCGCGGCTGATGCTTCGTCCAACGCGTCGCTCGCTGGTGGTGCAGCGTGGTCGGGTGCGTTGCAGAATCTGGCAAATCTTGGAAGCTATGCAGCGGGCGGGGGGCTGGCTTCTAGCTACAAGGGGCTGAACACGCAGCTTCTGGGGCAGGGAGCAGGATATAGGCCGCAAGGGATGGGTCAGCTATCGTCCGGCTGGGGAGGGTATATCTAATGGCCGTCAACTGGGGCCTATCCGGCAACGGCTTTAACGCGTTGGAGGCGCTACAGTCATTTGGGCAAGCGCAGCAGCAGGGCCTTATCCAGCAACAGCGGCAGATACAGGCTGAGCAGCAGCAGCGCTCCATGCAGGCCAGACAGCAAGCGGGCGGCGCGCTGGCGCAAGGTGATTATCGCGGCGCTACGCAGGCGGCATACGCAGCGGGCGACATCGATCTAGCCAAGCATATCGAGGGGCTGCATCAGGACCAGCAGAAGCAGCTAGGCGATCAGGCAGACGTTCTGGGTAAGGTTGCGGCTGGCTTGCGTCAACTTCCCGCTGAGCAGCGTGGGCAGGCATTGCAGCAGTATGCGCCCGCTTTGATCCAGCGTGGCATCAGCCAGCAGGATCTAGCACACGCCGCGCAGGACCTATCTGACGGCGCGCTCGACGGCTACATCAACTCGGCACGGTCGATCACCGACACGCTGGCGTCTGGCCGCGTCAAGTACATGGCGATTCCGCAGGGTGGCTACCTACAGGGCTTTGACGCCATGACCGGGGCGCCGATTGGTGACACCTCTCCCCCGCCCGGTGCGCCAGCACAAGCCGCCCCAGCGCAGCAAGGCGGCGGCGATCTTGAGGCGATGGCGCAGCAAGCAATCGCTGCCGGCGCGGATCCTGCCGCAGTTCGCGCCCGCCTCGCACAGATGAAGGGAGGTGCGCCCTCGCAAGGGGGTGCCACGTTTCCCTGACCCCATGCGAGCGCCCGGTACGTTGACTAGTGGTCGTCGCACTGTTGCTGGTAATGCGGCAGTGGGCGGTGTACGTACTAGTCATCATTTGACGGGGGATGGCGTGGATTACGCGAATACGTCTGTTGCCAAGTTGCAGTCCTATTTTGGACCGCGTGCGCGTTATCTTGATGAGGGCGATCACGTCCATGTTACTTTGCCTGGATACGGCAAGGTCCCGTATTTCGGCCGCAGGGGTTCGCAGTAATGGCGCAGGTTAATCCGTTTGCTGATCTGATTCCTGCCCAGCCCGCGGCACAAACGGGAGCGCCGCCTGCACGCATCTACGGCGGGCCTAAGACGGTTGATCCGCTTGAGCAGGCGCGTTTCGGGCTGGCGGTCAATTCAGATGCGCGGGCTGCGGCTGCTGCGGATCGTGCGGAGGCCACGGCGGCGCGGCAGGCAGAAGCAGCGGCGCGGCAAGCTCGTATTGACGAAAAGAAGCTGACTACTGAAGGGCGCCTTACGGAAGGCGAGGGTAAGACGACCAATTTCTACAACTCGGCGCTTGGCGCAGAGCAGGAATGGCAGTCACTCGTTGCTGACCCGCAGCTAAAGCAGGGCACGCAACCGGTTGGCATTCTTGGCGATGTAGCGCGCGCGGTTCTACCTGCTAATGTTGTCAATGAGCGCACTTCGCCGGCTCGGCAGCGTGCGCAACAGGCTAAAGAAAACTTCATTCGTGCCAGCCTCCGTCTAGAATCAGGCGCCGCCATCGGGCCGGATGAATTTAACCGGCAGGACCGCATTTTTTACCCGCAAACCGGCGATAGCGAAGAGGTTCTGGCGCAGAAAGCTCGTGCGCGTCAGCAGGTTATTGAGGGGTTCCGCATTGGCGCAGGAACGGGCGCTGCGCAGGTTGATAGCCTTCGTGGCCCGGTCCAGTTCAACGATCAGGCCCCCGCGCAGCGCAGCGACGCCGTAAACCTGACCGCCGAGCAGAAGGCAGCATTTCAAGCACTAGCGCAGTCGGGTGCGTCTCCTCAGGCTTTGCAGGCGCTGGCTAACGGTTTCGGCCTAAAGGCGTCCGACGAAGAATTGCAGGGGTTGGCGCAGTTCTACGCCAAGCCGGAGAACCGTAGCGTTGCGCCAACGGTCAACGTGGACAACGAGGTTCAGGCGGTCAATCCGAACGATGGTGCTGCTGGTGCCTTCGCGCGCGGCGTGGCCAACACGGGATCGCTTGGCTTCGTCAACCGCTTGGGAGCGCTGGCGGATGCGGTCGGTGGCGAGAATTATGGCGAAGCGCTGGATCGCCGCAGGGGATACGATGCATATGACGAACAGAACAACCCCCTTGCGCGAGGTGTGGGGCAATTCGCCGGTGGTTTCGCGGTTCCTCTCGTGGGGAGCGCGACCGCAGCCAACCTTGGCCGAAACGGTGCCGCAGCAGGCGCGCTATACGGTCTGGGTAATTCCTACGGTGATGCTGGTTCTCGCGCTCTTGAGGTCGGCAGTGGGGCTCTAGCCGGCGGCGCGCTTGGGTATGGGTTGGGTCGTGGAGCTGAATGGCTGGCAGCGCGTGCAGGTAATGTGCCGCCTGGTGGGGGTGGCGGGAGCGGTGCTAGCGAATTGATGGCTGCTGCGGGACGCCAAGGCGTCAACCCACTTCCAGCCGACGTTGGCGGTCCTATGACTCGTCGCTTTACATCTGCCGCGGCACAGGGGCCGTTGTCGGCGGGGCCGATCATTCGCGGCGGGCAGCGCGTCAGCGAGGAAATCGCCGGTGCACGCGATCGTATCGCCGCTGGCGTCGGAAACGCCGTACAGCCTGTTGAGGCCGGCGAACTGGCTCAGCAAGGCGCACGGGATTACATCGCTACGTCGCGCCAGCAGGTGGGCGGGTTGTATGATCGCGCGCGCGGAGCATCGGAAGGTGTCAGGCCCGTTCCGGAGCGAGCGCTTGCCGCCGTTGACACCAACTTACAGGAGCTTGCCGAGACCCCGACCACCAGCGCGCCTGTGACAAAGGCGCTTGAGGGGTTGAAGGCGGATCTCGGCGCGGAAGGCGGCTTGTCAATCGATGCGCTGCGACGGTTGCGTACCAATGTCCGCGGCCTAGCACAGACTGATGAATTGCGCGGCACGGATTTCCAGCGGCGTGCAGGGCAAGTGCTTGATGCCATCTCTGACGACATTTCGGAAGGGTTGCCGCCGCAAGCTCGCGCGCAATTCCGTGCAGCGGATCAGGCACATCGTGAACGCATAGAAACGATCGATGAGGTAATTAAACCTATCATCGGTGGGCGTAACGAAAAGGCGTATGCGCCGGAGCGGGTGTTTTCCAATCTCCAGAATGCCAGTCGTAGCGATTCTGCCCGCCTGCGCCGCTTCATGGATGCGCTGCCAGCAGAAGAGCAGGCCAGCATCCGCGCAACCGTCATCGGCCAACTTGGTAAGGCTTCAGCAGGCGCGCAGGATGCGGAGGGAGCAGCGTTTTCGCCGGCACAGTTCCTGACCCAGTGGAACCAGCTGACGCCGCGCGCCAAGGACGTTCTGTTCAAAGGTGAGGCGCGCGATGCGCTTAACGATTTAGCCAAGATCACCGAAGGCACCAAACAGGCCGCGGGCTATGCCAATCGCTCCAACACGGGCGGCGTCCTGAACGTGGCGGCTCTGTTCGGTTTGGGGCAGGTATCCCCCACAGCCGCCATTGCAGGAGCCACGGCACAGATCATCAGCGGGCGGCTTTTGGCTTCTCCTGCCGTCGCCCGTTGGCTCGCTCGCCCCGCCAACACGCCCCAGCAGGTTGCCAATGCGGCGCGTCGCTTGTCGGTGATCGCCACGCGCCAGCCTGAAATCGCCAACGATCTGCTGCCTATCCAGCAGGCTCTATCCACGTCCGTGTCAAAAGCGGCAGCGGAAGATCAGAAACCACAACGGCGGTAACGCCCAATACATGACGAACAACCACCCCATGCTTTTCAAAATACGCTGCATGGGGTACAGGTATCATAATACCAGTGAGGGCGGAATATGGCATCGGTTGAGGTAACGTTTCCCGGCAATCTGGCGCAGGTAATTACCGCAACTGATTTGCGTGAATTGCCTTCGTTACTGACCGATACCGGCACGCTTTATATCGTGCGGGCCTTGCGCAAAGTGTTTGCGTTCGATCCTGGGTCGTTTGCCGCCGATGATGCATCAACCGTTATCAAGCCTGACGACAGGACGGTTTTGCAGGCAGGGCGCTGGCTTTATCAGGTCGATGGTCTGGCTGCTGGCGCGCCGGGTGCAATCGGTCCTGCTATGAATACGTATCCTAGCCGTGCGGCGCTAGCAGCTTCCCCGGTTGAGTTCCAGACAGCCTTCCTCAATGCTCCCGGCGATACCGGCCCTTGGTCATGGCAGGTTGGGGATTTCTCCAGCCGCACCGATGTTATCTTCAGTACGCTTGTTTCGCCCACACAGGGTGCATGGGTCTACGCGGCAAAAGCTCCTGCGCCAGTCACCGGTTTTTTTGGCATGGCTTTCCGCGGCGATAACGATCTGAGCTACCCGGATTATTGGTATATCAAGCCAACTGGCGAAACTGCAATTCGTCTTAACACCGATGCTCTAGACAACCCTGGCGAAGATCGAGACCCCGCCATCTTGCATGGAGACGACGGCTATTGGTACTATTTCCGAAGCATTGGCTTCAACAGCGCTTCATTTGAAATCCGCCGTTCTGTACAAAAGAATCTCGTCAGCGGGTATCAACACTGGCAAACGATTGATTGCTCGTCTGGCGGCTCTGTCCGCCTTGCATGGGCGCCATCGCCTTTCCGAGATCCTGCAACCGGCAAATGGTATGCCGAGGTGGCGCTTGGCCTCACCTCGGATCCTTCGACCCATTATATGGCTGTTGTAGAGTTCACGGCTTCCGATTTTTCGTCGTGGAATCCGCCTGTTACGATGGGCATGGGGATTAACTATATCGATGGTTCGTCGATCTATAGTCGAGGCTCGTATTATCATATTCAAAAGAGGGAGCAGACCCCCCCGTCTGGGCAATATAAATACGTCGAAATTTGGAAATCTGCGACTTACCCTACAGGGTGGTCAAAAATTACGACCGGTGACTTCCTCGCCATTCCCGCGGATGTAGAGGGGCCGTGCCCAATTGAGGACGCATTCGGGGTTTGCCATCTGTTTCTGGATGCCAATGCAGTTGGCGATTTCTATCACACGTCTGCACCGTCGTTCGACGGGCCTTGGGCTACGCCTAAAAAGGTTGACAAGGGCGGCCTGCCGTTGCGGCATGGTTTTTTCATCAATATTGATGATAGCAATCGATCTGACATTCAGCAGGCTTTGAATTTTTACGGTGTTGATCTCAGCGCCGATGGACAGGCTAAATTTCTACTGCAAGGTGCTGACCGCAATGCGCAGTTAACAAGCCTTCAAGCCGAAGGGCCATTGATCAATGAATCTGCAAACTATGTAGCCGCTCCCGGTAATTACCGGTATTACAAGCTGCGCGGCGGCCCGCTGCCGTTTGTTGGCGGTTATGATTTGTATATGGCCGGTGCAAAGGCAACGTACGGCATCGCTATTTCATCTGTTGACGGCTCGCAAAGCTTATCGTGGAAAGTGGCGTGGGACACCGGCTATTTTGACACGCCGATGGAGTTTGAGCCGCGTGATCTTTTCAACCTAACTTTGCAAAATGGTTGGGCGGTTCAAGATGGTTTGACGCCAAAAGTGTTCCGTGACCGCATGGGGCGTGTGATGATTACCGGTTGCATCAGCAAGACAGGTACACCAACGCAAGGCGAGGTGATCGCCAGCCTGCCGGGAGGCTTCGCGCCAGCGCGGGTCGAAGAATTTTTGCTTCCTTCCAGCGACGGTACAGGTGCAACGCCAATGTCCACGATTGGCGTCATCAATAGCACTCTTGTGTGGGTTAGCGGCGGCAAGACAAAAATCTATCTTTCGGCGGTTCAGTTTATCGGTGTAGGAAGTGTGACCAACACATGATTGATTTATGGTTGGCCATTCAACAGCTACAGGAGCAATGCGATATGACTGACCACAAGAAGCATCCGCACAAGGATAAGCACTGCGAAGAGCCGGATTTCACCACGCAGGATGATGAGGCGACGGCGGCGCCGGGTGATGGGGATAGTGGCCCGACCTCTCCGCCTCCGCCCCCGCCCAAGAAGGGATTTTAAACGTTGCTACCGTTCCTGATAACCATGCTTGCGCTTTTAATCCTAGGATTGGCGCTCGACATCAAATGGCTATCGGGGACGGCAGTCGTCTTGTTGGGAAATTGGTTATCAGAGGTGGCCATGGTCCGTGGATCTGGCGACCAATTCCCCTGGTTGTTTTTCATCGTCGCAGATTATTTATCTGCCATAGTTCTTATCTGCGTGGGGCGTAATCGCTGGCAGATCGGAATTGCCGTAATTTACGCCGCGCAGATTGTCTGCCACGCGGCTTTCGGAATATCGGACCAAGGCGCATGGGCCAAGTATGAGTACTGGCACGCGCTGACCTATACAGGCTGGGCTCAGCTAGCAGTTGTTATTGGAGGTGGTGTATATGCGCTGCATCGGCGCCGTGGCGGCGCTAATGGCGGCGTATCACATTCTATCAATGTGCTGGAGCGCGGCAGGAGCGTGGATCAATGACCGCAGCAGAAATCTTCCGCGGGCTTAGTGGTGTCGTTTGGGTCGCATTGTTATTCTACCTCTGGCGTCCTGCGCGCCGCGCTTGGTCGTCTCAGCAAGAGGCGCGAGGACGGGACCTTATTATGTCAGCTGTGTGGTTGCTATGTCTCAACCGCCTGACATTTACCGTCGTAGGTCAGTTTGATGCACGGGATCAGGACGCTTTGGCCTTTTGTCATGCTTTCGCTTTGCTGGCAGGCTGCTATATGCTGTTCATGTGTTCGCTAGCTCGTCGTCGTGGCTAACCCGGCCGCAAAGGTAACAGAGGATTTAATTCCTGTTGCCATTCATGGTTGGTCGCCTAGTTCCTACGGGATCTGGGGAATCCTGCTTATCCAGCTTGTGATTGCCACGGGGTTCCTCATCAAGCGAGGGCCGGAATACATTCAGCAATGGGCAGCGGCACGCAAGCAGGGGGCTGAAACGGAGCGAGAGGACAGGGCAGTCGAGGCAGCAGAAAAACTGCGTCTGGACACGGCGGAAGCTGCCGCCAAGAAAGAGATCAGTGATCGGCTCAACGCGCTTGAAGGTCGTTTGCAGAGCATGAGCCAAGCCATGTCGTTCATGATGAACGCGGCAATTACGGCTACCAATGCCCTAGAGGCTGCATCACCGGGCAACCCAGCTGTAAAACAGTCGCGCGATCTGCTAGCATATGCCGCTTCGGCGCTAGGAAACGAAGATCCGTTTAGTCGCGCGCTATCGCAGCTGGCTACGGTTAAGGGAACGGGTGAAGGATGACGCCGCAAACCAAGAAAACAGGTGCGCTTGTAGCAGTGGTCGGTGCCGCTGCGGCGGCTATCCTGACGCCGTTGGTCGCGACTTGGGAAAGCGGCGGCAAAGACCACCTTGTGCCTTATCGGGACATCGTGGGCGTCTGGACGCAGTGTCATGGCGAAACGTTGAACGTGAAGGCGACCACGCCGGCAGAGACGCCCGAGGGATGCGCGCTGAAGCTCGACAACCGCCTCGCCGGGTTCGCGCAGGCTGTCGTCAAATGCACGCCCTCCCTGCGCGGCAAGGACGAGGCCTGGGCTGCGGCAACGAGCCTTTCGTACAACATCGGGACCGGGGCTTACTGCAAGTCGACCGTGGACCGGATGTTCGACGCTGGCCAGCCGGCGAAGGCCTGTGACGCCTTCCTGATGTGGAACAAGGCCGGTGGGCGCGCTGTCGCTGGGCTGACCCGCCGTCGCCAAGCTGAGCGCGCTCTGTGCCTGAAAGGGATCAAGGCATGACCGAAACCGTCGATACCCCGATCGTCGTTAACGCTTCGTCCGCTCCTGACGTTACTAAGACGGTCTTGAGAGACATCGCGATCGTCGCAGCCGCCTTCCCGATCCTCGTCAAGCTGATCGGTGCGCGGGATCTAAACGGTCTGCTTCACTGGCTGCAATCGTCGGATGGCGCGACCGTTATGGCGGTCGTCGTCCCGGCCGCCTTGTCCGCTTGGCGCGGCTGGCAGACACGTAGACGCAAGGAAGCGCTTGTTACCGTGGCGCAGGCCGCGCCTAATTCCGTCGCTATCGTCAAAGGAACTTCAGCATGAGCATCTTTAAGAAAATCGCAGGGATCTTCAGCAAGAAGAACATCACCGCAGTCATCGAGCTTACCGACGCGCAGAAAGCCATTGCGGCCCTCAAGAACACCGAGGTCGGCGCCGCGGTTGCTGCGGACATCAAGGCCCTCACCAGCAGCACGCTCAGCGGGCCTGAGAAGTTCGAAGCGGTGGTCGTCAACACGCTGCCGCTGCTGGTCGATGCACTGAAGGCTGGTGGTATCACCAAGGGCCTGAAGGAGGTCGAGGACATCGGTCGCGCGTTCGTGCAGGACGTGTTCAACTCGACCGTCAGCAAGAAAGCCGAGACGATCGGCTCGCTGCTGCTGAAGGTTCTGGGCCTCAAGTGAGCAAGCTGGACCGCCTGCTGGGCAAGCTGCCACCGGAGATCCCGGCAGGCGGTCGGGCTTATGTAAAACTGCATGATGGCCAGTGGTCCGTGTGGGTGGACGCGGGCGGCACCTCCAAGAAGGTTAGCCCAACGTTCACCCAACAGGCGGTGGCTTATGCGTATCTAGATTGGGTCGAGGGATTGGCGGATAGCTTCAGTTATCCTGAAGGAACTGCCTGACCCCTCCCCTAATCGAGCGCTGTGATGGCGGCGCGTCAATGATGGCATGTACCTTGGTCGCCCACTGATCGACTAGCGCGTATAGCTCGCTCTGCACCTGACCCGGCGGCAGAACCCGCAGGCCGATATGCAAAAACCAGCGGCCTAAGCGGAAACGTAACATCCGCATCACTCCCCCTCCCCACCGGCGTCGATGCCGCGGATGGCAACAGTAATACGTGCGGATGCAAACGCAGTGTCTTTGGCGCCTCGCGCTTCATTCGTGCAGCACCAATTCGCCGCCACTTTCGCGCACCGCTCCCGCATCGCGTCCTCGGCTTGCTGGCGGTGGGTGGCGACAAGTTGAACAATCGGGTGATCGTTCCAACAGCCTCGACCTATCGTATCATATGCCCCAGCATCGTGCTTGACCAACTCCATGGCTAAACGAATGTCATTCTGCGTAGGCTCAATCATCGCTGCCTCCCATGGTGGCGGCTCGGGGGTAGGAGGCATCGCCAATCAGCGTAAGTGTCTGGATCAATGCGTCCAGCTCGTCGCGGTCGGTGACGGTGCAAGACAGCCCCACTGTCCATCCGCCCTCCGCATCACCCTGCCACTGCATCCGCAGATCCTTGGGCGCCCGTTCAAGTAGCGAGCGCCGTCCCGCCAGCAGTTCAGCCTCACTCGCCATCGTCAGTGTCCTTTGCATTATTGTCCCCTTCGTCGTTCTGCTGGAGGGCGGCGCGGACGGCGAGGCCATCGTTTGTCAGCCAATAGACAGCGGTACGGCGGCCATGCTGATGAAAGATATGACGGTCAACCAACGCCGGTCGATCACCTTTAGGCAGACGCAAGGCTGCTGCGGTTGCGCCGTGGAAGTCGATAGCTCGGCGCTTGGCCCCAGCGGGGAGCTTCAAGATTACCTCGCGCTGGCGGCTACCGAGGTTCGCGCAGATCGCTGCAACGTCGGTGGTCATGCTCCCCACCCCGCGTGATAGTCTGCGTGCAAGGCCGGGTTATAGCTGGTGGCGGTGCGATAGTTGTCGCGGAACCACCAATCCCCCTTACCGCAGCGCATACAGCGACACTGGATATAGGCAGGCGTGCGGTATTTCGGCGGCACCGGCGGCAACCATTTAACAGAGGTTGTGCGCAGCTTGTGGCCGATGATTTTACACAGCAGGTTCATGGCTCACCCCCGTCGCCAGCGGGCTTGAGAGCCAAGACAGCGCGCTCGCATGCCTGCGCACCAGCTACGATGCCCTCGTGCCTGACACGTGCGTCGTGGCCGTCCAGCACCAGCATACTGTTGTTGGCGATGTTGCGGCATTCCCTCGCCGCCTGTTCCAGCAAGTCCCCGCCGGGGGTGGTGGCGAGAACATCGCTGAGCAATTGCCGCATCCGTGTTTCGTATTCAGCCTGCGCGTATGCTTTGGCTTGCTCAACCGTGTCGAACTTGAAGTCCACCATGTTGCCGTTGATCGAAAGCGGGAACTTGCCCCACTTCAGCGCCTTTGACGTGTCGATGCGCGCCTCGAACTGCGTGTGGAAGTTGCGCGCCGTCCAATTCGGGTAGGATGCGGATGGCGATGGTTCATGCCAGTGAAGCGGCTTGATGACCACCTCCCCGCCGGCCGTCGCCCCATCCGTCGCATCGGTGGGGGTGGCTAAAGCTGTTTCGTGAGCGTCCAAAATACGACAAGCGATGTACGCCAGCGGGCCGACGTGACCGTTTAACTGATGCTCAAGCCACAAGACGATATGGTCAGCGTTCGTGATGTCCAGATCGTAGCAGTGCCGGTCAGTCTCACGGACTGCTTCGGCCCATGCTTGCTCATTGAACCCCGCCCCGGTGTCGCTCGCGACCTTGGGGGCTGCGGCGGTGTACGCGATAATGTCGCCACTTTCCTTGTAGCCGTCCATATCGGGCGTGTGGTTCCAGTAGAACGGGCATCCGTTCTTCTCTTCCGTGAGAATTCCGCCGTCTCGGAGGACAACCGGTCCACCATCCCAATCGGCGGGAGCGGCGTCACCACCGCGCCACGACCTGAGACGCCCCGCCGGAACCGCGGCATCGCTCGCGGGCGGGGTGGGCTTTGGCGGCCACCAGCAACCGGCCCGGTCCATCTTGTCGCGGAGGCTGTTGTATGCCTGCTCGACGGCGTGCCAGCTTCGGTTGCTGATCGCTGCGCCGATGGCTTGCACCTCGTTCTTTCGCCATTCATGCGCCTGTTGCTCAAGGCTCGCCCGCGCATCGGGCAGCACAGCGGGAGTGGGGGAAGAGGTCATGCTGTGGGGTCCTCGTTTGCGGCGGTCGCATCGGGATCGCGCCAGAGATGGAAGCGTTTGCACAGCGGCTTCGGGCATTCGAACATCCCAAAGCGGATCCCCGCGGCGTAAACCCAGCCATTACCGCGGAATGGAACGCCATGGCGCGGGCAGCAGATTGGCTTGTGCCAGCCCTTCACGACCCGCAGGCGGCGACGATTGTGCGTACGAAGTCGGCTCATCGCGAACCCTCCTGCGTCGAAGGGTGGGCGGCGAGAGCTTCAATTTTCGCCGTCAGGTTGTCAGCCAAGTCTTGAAGACCTGCTCGATATCCGCGATCAAACTCGTCAGGGGTGGGGCTACTAAGCCGAACTGCAAGCGTGGTCGCAGTCAAAGCCGCTTCCCGCAGACCATCTTTAAACGTGCGTTCCTCCCCCGCCATCGGTGCGGGGCTATGGGTGGCGAGGGCGGGTAAGATGGCATCCGCTATGGCATAGGCAAGCTGCACGTCATTGGGCGCACCCTCAATCGCCTGCTCCCAAGGCATATCGCACCAGCCATCGACCTTATCGAGAAAGCCTGCCGGATCTCTGCTGTAGATAGCCCTTGCCACGACCTCCCGCAGACCTTCCGCAACCGGGCGGGGATCGGAGTGGGCGCGGGTGTTCCAGGCGGCGATGGCGTGTTCTTGCAAGTAACCTGTGACGCTAGCTGCGCACTTTTTACAGCCCACCCAGCAATATGAACCCTGACCGCCAATTTCTCCGACAACGGCTTCGCCTCCACAGAACGGACACGGCAGCAGCTCCACCACCTCGTTGCTTGCGGCGGTCATGCTGCAATCCAATGCCAATAGATGCCCACGGCAGCCGGAACGGCGACCAAGAAAATAACGGCCAGCCATGCCAGTTGACGACCGTTGCTTATTCCATTCGGTGCAGGCACACGGTCGCCGTGATGCTCCATGGGCAGCAGATCGCCCATCGTCTCTTTCTGCCACTGCGACAGGTTTGCGGGCTGATCGGCATCGTAGCCAGAGCGAGTGACGCCGAAGCTGGCGCGCTTCGTGGTTTTGAAAATACGGGGTTCCATCAGATTAGCTCCTGTCGGATTGCATCGAGCGCGAGTTGCGCAGCGCGGTACTCGACGTCGAATGTGGTCGAATGGTGGATGAAAGCAAACTCAGGCTCCAGCCCGAGCCGCGCCTGTGCATCATGGACAGAGCGCATGATGTCGGCGTTGGTGGGGATTTCTAGGGTCATGCTGCGTCTCCACATGCTGCTTCGGCGGCAGAGCGGAGGGAGACGACGCGGTAGGCAACGATATCTCGCCGAGCGTCGTCGGCGATGTGCCGCCAATCAAACTCTGTTGCTAAGCCGGTTAGCGTCTCGCCGCACCGCAAGTCGATTTCGACGGTGGTGCCGTTTTCAACGGGACATTCGCCACCGAACCATTCGATCCAGTCGCTATCCGCCACACTCAGCCCAGAGGGGGCTACAGGCCCACTCACAACCCTGCACCCCACACAGGCGCCGAACGAAACGCATCCGCCTCGCCACGCTGCACATCACCGGTGCCGCGCAGTGCGCTGCCGTACTTGGCAAACGCGCCGGTCGCGCGCAGCGCTGCCATGTTACGGGCGTGGTCGGCAATCAGCTCGTCAATCTCGCTGCGGGTCATGAGGTGGGGCATTTGGGTGTCTCCTTGTTGGGAGCTTTATAAACAGTCTTTTCGCGTAACCGCAACAGGAAAATGTGCGTTGACGCGAATTATTTTACGTGCAATCTAGCGCCATGACCCAAGCAGACACCATCGCAGAGCTTGAGGCCCGCGCCACCCGCGCAGGCGTACCGCTCTATAAGATCGCCAAGCGTGCAGGCATCTCCCCGTCCACGATATACAGATGGAAAACGGGCAGCAAGGCCAGCCACGAAAACGTCTTGACGGTAATTCGCGAGCTTGAGGCTCAGGAAACGCTAAACAAACAATAAAGCAGGAGAGAATGCCATGATTGTATTCATAATCGCAGTCGCCGCAATGATGGGTGGTCTTTACACTCTCTACATCAACACTGTTGAAGGCTGGGAAGACGATGACGGATTCCATGCAGGCCGCAAACCAGATCAGGATCTTTGATATGCTCCCCACTATCGACATCATCGATGAATACGTCATGGAAAACAGCGCGTTCGCGGCGCTCAAGGAAATGCGCGAGGACGGCTATTACATCAACGTCCACGTTCTGCATCACCGGATCAAGCACCTCAACGCTGCTGGTATTCGGCGCTCCATTCCGCACAACGAGCGACTGGCGAACATCGATTCTTACAACGTCGAGATCAGTCGATCGCAGTCGCAGGAAGGGTGTCGCAACCTTCTTGCCGCACAGATCCGTTACGGCCAGTATATGGGCGTCCCGATGGCGGCCTGGGATCGGAGGCATGGGGCGTGAAGCGCTACGAATTTAGCTTCGGGCCTTCTGCTGGTCCATCACGCGCGGCTGTTGGCGGCTTTCCTTATCCGGGGCGCACCGTCGAAGAGCTGGACATCCAGATCGAAGATCGCTGGGAAAACTGCCTGCTATCCGAGCGTGGACGCGGCAAGATGAATTGGGGAGGGTGGTGATGACGCAGTGGCAACCTATTGAGACGGCGCCGATCGATGGCGCATTCCTTGGTCTTTGTGCTCATGGAGGGCCTAAAGGTTACGGCGTAATCGTTGGGGTTAAATACGACATTACCTCCAAAGGGGGAGATTGGGTGCTTGACGAATGGTCGGGGAGATCATCTCGGTGTACCCACTGGATGCCCCTCCCCGAGGCACCGCAATGATCACCACCAAATACCCCGACGAAGCCGTATCGGCGTATCTCGCATCGCAGCGCGTCAGGAATGCGCGTGTGGTGCGAGAATGCCTGAAGGCTGCGGCCGGTGAGACAAAGGATCCGCGGTTGATGACGGCGTTGCTGGTTGTTGCTGGGGCGGAGGATTTGGTGTTGGACAAGATCATGCGTAGCCTAAAGTGAGGCGCGCATAGGCCACAACCTTTTAACCTCATCCTCCACCGTCACACGAAGCGGCGCCGGTATCTTTGCCAGCGCCGCTATTCTTTCGTACTTGTCGTCCATCAGCACGATCTCGCGTGCGCCTTCGAAGATGAAGAAGCGCGACCAACTCAGGACGGCTGGGGGGATCTTGTCTGCGGGTAGAATGCCGGTGAGGTACTGGTTGAGCCACCATGTTACAGGGCGGATTTCCATGTCTCGAATGCCTCCCAAGCCGCCACAGCGCCCAAAGCGACACAGGCGAACGCACCAGCATCCTGCGCCGCCTGAAGATACTCCAATTGCCCTTCCTGCCAATGCGACTGCGTGTGGTCTGCGCGCTTGATCTCGCACACGAAGCTAGGCGAGGCTGGGATAACCACATCGGATGCCCCCACCGCCATCCCCTCAGCTTTGTGCTTGACGACGGTCGAGAACTGCCCGCCCTGCTTCAGCCCCTCATTCCTAGGGTGCAAAACCAGCCGCCCCCAGGTGTCAGGGTGCTCGCGGCGGATACGGTTGATGATCGAGGTTTGCTCGATATGCTCCAGGAAGCATTTACCGCGAAACAACTGATCGCCGTAGACGGGTAACCACGGGGGAAATTTCATGCCGCCATCTCCTGCACGGTGTCTGCGGGTTCGTTGAACGCCAGCACGCGGAAAAACCCGTTCATTTCCTTGACGTAAGAAATTGTCTCGGGCTGACCGTGGCGGGTTGCCTCGTCAAATCGCTGCCAGTCCCTCTGCGCTTTCGCGAAAGTAGCCTCGGGCTGGTGGAAAGTTGCAAATCGCCGATACGGCGTCACCCAATCGGCGCGCACTACCGGGTTGCCCCGTTGGGAAACAGAATCCTTGCGGCTGACAGACAGCACAACATCAGTTTGCGGAGCATACGGATCCTTCTTCAGCGCTTCGAATTGCAGCACCAAACGATCGTTCGGGTTGATGATCTCGGCTTTGCAGGACCGGCAGAAGCGTGCGGCGATGTCGTTCTTTTCACCGCATGCCTCACATTCCTTTGAGGTCCAGTAATAGCCGCAGCGTTCGTACTCCGGGCCAATCTTGACCAGCCCGTTGCAGCGCCGGCCAAAGTGTCCCGACATTGGACCGTATTCGGTTTCCACTCGTGCACCCCACACGTCAAGGCAGTAGCCATGCTTGTCGAGTTTGTAGGCTTGACCTTCAGGCGTAGCGGTAAAGTTGTTGGCATAGCCACAGGACGGGCATTCCGCCTCGATGCCGTCACCCCCTTCTGCGGCTTTGCCTGCCTTGATAGTGGGCTTATAGATGTCGCCATCGGGGAAATGTCGCTCGACGTTGCCGGCATAGTCCAGCCACAGTGCATCGCGTTTACCGTCGAACAGCCGCCAAGCCCGCCCTAGGATCTGCGTCAGCAGCGTAGCGGATTCGGTGAAACGCAATACCGCAATGATCTCTGTCCACGGGGCATCGAAGCCTGTGGTGAGTTTGCCTACCGATACGACGTAGCGGACCTTCATCGCTCGGTATGCCGCTACAGCCCGCTTCTCCGCGGCAGAATCCATGTCGCCCGTCACCAGCACGGAGTTACTCGGCGGCAGGCTGGCCATGATCTCATGCGCGTGTGCCACCGTGGCGGCGAAGAGCATCACACCACCGCGCCGTGACTGAGCTTGGGCTACGACATCCGCCACAACATGCGCAGTCTGGCGCCCGTGGCCCACGAAGGCACGTTCGACCGTGGAGGCGTCCAGATGGCCGTTAGGCAGCAGGACAACCCCGGAGGTATCGTAAGCGTCGGTGTTGATCGCGCCGACGACCATGGGCGTGATGTAACCGGCATCCAGCATCTCGCGAGCGGACACCTGATACACTGCCTTGGTAAAATATGGGTCGCGGGTCAGATCGTCGCCGTTGACCTTGCCGTTCGGGTGTTGGCGGAAGATGTAGCCCTTGCCCAGCACGTAGGGGGTGCCCGTAAGCCCCAGCACCCGCAGATTAGGGTTACCGACCCGCATGGCTTCGATGATGGCGCGTATCGTCGGCGTCATGCCGTGGCACTCATCCACGACGACGGCGCAGTAACTGCCATCGTTAAAGCGACTGATGGCGTTCTTGACGGTGCCGGGGGTGGCGAAGACGATGTTATGGCGGGTACTCTTTGCGCCTGCGCTGGCGGAAAAGATGGACGACTTGTGTCCCGTCAGGTCCATCTTTTCCTTGTTCTGATGCACCAGCTTTGCGTTGGGTGCGAGGCAAAGGATGCGCTTGCCGCCGCTGATGGCATGTAGCCGGTCAGCGATGTGCGCGATCATATGGCTCTTGCCGGCCGCTGGGGCTGCGTCGATCAGGCACGGACTGGTGGTGGTGCGCATGTAGTCCAGGGCGGCGTTGCAGGCGGCGGCTTGGTATGGTCTTAGCATGTCGCCATCCTCGCAATATTGATTAACGCATCCCTAAATTCTAGCGGGGTCGCGTTTGCCTCTTTCTTGCTTAGCGTAGGCTTGTTGCGAACTTTGCCGCGCTGATCATGGAAGCCGACTTGGTGAGAACCGACAGGCCGATCCCAGCGTAGCGGTGGCGGCGTCAGGCCATAGGCATAAAGCCACGTCGCCTTGTTGGCGCGATGCCCATAGGCGGATTGCCAAACCTCGCACACCCATCCACCATCGCTGCATCGCTGCCAACCGATTGATCGCGGCGCATCCAGACCATACGCGGCCCAGGCTCGAGACTTGGCCGGATGCTCCAGCACGCCACCCCAGCGACGGACAGCAAATAACGCAGCGACGAAGCACCCCTGATCGTTGCCGGGTCTGTTGTGCTCACCGCCCCAGCGTGCATAGTTGACCGCGGCCATGGCGCCCCAAAGCTGGCAAGGGGGATGCGCTACGGCAGGGTAGGGGCCTTTATAGAGACGTGCGTCACGCTCTTGGGGCCAAGGATCGACATCGGGCAGACCAAAATAACAACCATCGGGTTGAACGTAGAGCGCCGCTATCACTTCAACCCCCAATAGCTCGACGGCCTCCCCGTCCACTTCGACAGATCCGCCCCCGGCGCCAGCTCCTTGATCGCCTTTCCATAAGACACGGAGCCAGCGCGGGTGGTCAGCGTCAGCTTGCGGCCGCCGAACACGGCGTTGCGATCGCCAGCGAGCGCCACCATCTCTGCCAGCAGGTCTTTCTTCCTCTCGGTCGCAAGATCGATCGCTTCGGATAGCTGCTCATACTCAGCCACCATGAGGGCGGCGGCGGGGGTGTCGATGGTGACGCGCAGAGGCTGAAGGTGTTCTTCGGGATCAGCGATAGCGTCTTGCAATTCAGCCCAAAACTGGTGCAGCCGTGGCATGTTTTCATCGCACCACGCCTGATCCAGTTTCACCTCATCCAGGCGGTGACCGTGCGATGTCCACTGCCACAGGTGGCCCCAATTGCGCCCCGTCGCCAGCATTTCGATTTGCATCTGCGCATAGTAATGCGGCTGCTCGTCCAGCGTTTTAAACACGGGGGCTTCCTGCTTTCGCTTGCCCCACGGCGTCTTGATTTCCAGAATGCCTTCGTCATCAATCAGGCCATCAGGGCTTGCCCCCGACCAATCGCCCAGCGGGAAGAAGCCGCATTCCTGTACAGTATTGCCGGTTTCCATTTCGTATTCCCACAGCGCACCTTCTTCATAGTGACGGCCATGAGCAAGAATGATGTTTTCCACAAAGTCTGCGTTTTCGCGCTCTGCGCCAACAGCATCACGCACCAGCATACGCAATGCCTGTTCCCGGGTCATGTTGGGGGACAGCCCTAGCACGGCGCCGGCGATGCTGCCGGTCACGCGGCCGCGCCGCTGCTGATGCCATTCGGGGGAGCGTTGGGGAGCGGTCATGCGTCTTGCTCCAGATGTGCAGCTAACGTCTTGATCGCTTCCAGAGCATCTGCATCGGCGGTCTTTACGATCTCGCAAGACTGCTGACACCAGCCAGCGCCGGGCCATGCTTTTGCAATCTGCCACACAGTGCTGAAAAACCTTGCCTGCTGATTGCCAAACAGATCGCAGAACAATGCCGCCAATTCTTCCGGCCTCAGATCGTCAATCTGAAACGTGCGTTTTACGTCAGCTTTATCGTACAGGGACATACTTCCTCCATCTCTCATCCTCGCGCCGCCCTTTGCTACGGGGCGGCGTCCGGTCAGGGGTGGTTAGAAGGGAACGTCATCATCGAGGCCATCATCCGCAAACGCCGCCGCCTTCGGCTTTGCCTTGCTCGCGATCTCAGTCACCGGCGCAGACTTCGGCTTCACCGCTTGCACCCAATTACCCCCAGGCGTCTTACCGCCCGCCCCATCGTCCTTGTCCCACACGCCAAGCGTCAGCACGGCTTGCGAGTTGGTCAACGCAAGCGCCAGTTCGTCGTCGGTGGGAGCGGTCGTCAGCTTTGCCAGCCGGCCCTTGCTGTTGGCGTCGATCGCCATCAGCATCTTCTTGTGCTTATCGCGCTTGGCGGGCATCTTCTCGGGCGGCGTGTTCGGGTCGGCATCCGAAACGAACAGCTTCTGGAACAGGATGCGGCCCGCATAAGCCTCCGGCTTCATAACCTGCCACTTGACGTTCACGAACTTCTCGTCGCGCTGATATACGGCTTTCCATGCCGCATCGGCCACCAATGCCAGCACGGACGTGCCTTTGGGCAGCGGCTCGAAGTCGCCGCCACCGGCGTTGTATTCCTTCTCGGTGCTGACGGCGCTGCCGCCCTCGCTTAGGTCCCAAAACGACATATTATGCTTCCTCTTCTTCGTTGACAGTGGCCGCGGCGGCAGGAACGGCGCGCTCCTTCATCCAGCGGTAAATCGGGTTCTCGCCAAACTCGAACGGCAGGTCCTCGGTGATTCCCATGCGGTTCTTGCTGACATTCGCGGGAGTGAGGTACGCCACCAATACGCGGTTGTTGGTGGTAATGGCTTTCTTCTGGCCTTCCTCGCCCTTGAGAATAGTTTCCTGCTTGATGAAGCCGACCAGATCGACGCTATCGACGTAATGCCGGATCGATTTCTTGTGCAGGCGCAGGCTGTGTGACGTATACCCCTCGCTGTCCGGCGGTTCCAGACGGATGATGTCGGAATGCGCAATGAAGATCGTGGACATGCCGCGGTCACGGCGCAGGAT
>Ga0182217_1000021_pt1 | contig 33227 bp, 32 predicted proteins | sample G5R1MG_18_FD_128395 | JGI IMG/M metagenome (GOLD analysis project Ga0182217, IMG submission 128395) | Switchgrass phyllosphere microbial communities from Michigan, USA - G5R4_NF_03OCT2016_LD1 MG | ecosystem: Host-associated > Plants > Phyllosphere > Phylloplane/Leaf | place: USA: Michigan... | reverse complement strand
TGGATGGAGGCCGCAGTGCCGAACATCGTGGCACTGTACGTGGTCAGGACATAGTTGACGGGAGAAGTTCGCATCAGCGATCCTTAAAATTTAAGTCGTGTTTCGATGATAAACGACTGCGATCCCAAAAGTCAAAAGACTTTCAAGACAGCAGACGTTTTCGCGGATATTCGGTAGCGCCAGACCCCGAATGAGCCTTATTTAAGGCACCAAACGTCACCATAACGCTCCAGCGAGTGCCCGCCAGCGGTCATGAACTCGCCCCAGAGCGTGCCCAAGTCCTTGGACTGGGCCGTGCAGTCGTTCGGCATCATGCTGGCGTAGGCGAAGCTCTGCCCGGTCAAGAACCCGGTCCCGAACAAGATCAGGACAGCGGAGATTGCGATCAAGGCTTTCATTTGGCTACTTTCTTAATTTTTAAGAGCCGGTTGAGGCGAAGACGCGCCTCGGCGTTGCGCTGCTTGGCGCTTGCGGTGTCGACCAGAACCACGCTAGGCTTCTGGTACTGGTTCGGACCCCACTCGCAGAACCCCTCGATGGTGGGTTCCGGGCGAATGTCACCGAACGCATCGAAGCGGGTGCGTTGCTCGGGGTTGTGCGCGTCGGTCTGCTCGTGGCGGAACTTCGCGTAGGTGTCCATCAGGTCCATAATTTCGACCCCTTAAAGTTTAAGCCTTGGCGGCTTCGCGGCACGCCTGCTCATAGGCCCGCTCAGCTTCACGCTGGGCGATGCGCTCACGGCGTTCTTCATCACTCATGGTCATTCTCCGTCCGAACCAGAACCTCGCCCCGTACCAGCGCGGTGCTGGGGGTGCAAGTCACTAGGGCCAGTCACCACCCCACACGGGTGGCCCGGACTGCCTTCGATGTTCCCACCCTTGGCCGTTAGACGGGGCGAGGTTCAGGGTCGGAGGGGGGATCGCTCCCCCCTGCCGGGACTTAAAGTTTAAGCGGCCTGTGCCTGCTTGATCTGCGCCGCCTTGAACGCATCGACCTTGCCGATCAGGTCCAGCATGGCGGCGATCTCGTCGCTGGTGAAGTCCGCGCCATCGACGAACAGAGCGGCGACCGTCTGGATCATTGCGGTGCGGTCCTGCTGGACAGGCTCGGGCTTGGCGTCGCGGGGATCAGGCTGCTGGCTCGCCTGCTCGCCTGCCTCCACCTTCGACTGTTCCTCGCCTTCTGCCTTGTCGCGCGCCTTCTCGGCGTCCTTGATCGTCGTGGCGAGCGTGCTGGCGAGCAGCTTGCCAGCGATGAAGTCGTCCTTGGTTTCGGCAGGCAAGCCCGCCCATGCCAGAACCACGGTCTTGCACATCGTGCCAAAGACGTTGATCTGGTTCTGTTCCGGCTTCTCCAGATTGGCGAACTTCATCGACTTCTTGACCGCCGCCCACTGGTCCGTCCACACGAACCCCTCCACGGCGACCGACAGGATCAGGCTCTGGGCCAGCTTGCGCTTGTTGTCGCGCAGCGTCTTGAAGTTCGATCCGACAGTCGCGGCCAGCTTCTGGGTCGCGTCGGCGTGTGCGTGGTTCGAGATCGCGGTCATTTTTCGTTCCCTTCGTCGCTTAATTTTTAAGTGGTTCGGAGTAGGGCGCAAACATCCGTGGCTGGGTGGACCCCGCTGTGCCATAGACATAAACCACCTCGGGCTGAAAGCCCTATCCTAGCTCCCGTGTGCGCGGGGGGCCCCGTGCCCCCCTGACCCTCTCTATCTACACGACTGGGGTGCTGGATAAATAGCTTCATCACATTTATTTGTTCATGTCGAAAGAAGGGTAACACGTTGTTTTTACTTACTTTTTTCTCTCTAGGGGGGTTACCATCCCTTGTTTCTTCCCCAGAAAATTTTTCGATTTTTCTGAATTTCAAAAATAGAGCATCACCTCAAGTCATTGAAATAGAACCAGAACCCGGCCCAGAACGGGGATTTGGACATCACCCCTGCGAAGATACCCCTTGACCCAGAACCAGAACCCGGCCTACATCCACGCCCTCACAGGAGGCACCAGTGGCAGACCTAGAACTAATCAATAACTCAGAGCGTGAGTTCACTGACATCTCCAGCGAAGACCTCCGTGTCTATCTGCTGGCGAACGGCCAGAAGCTGGAAATCCTGCACCCTCAGTGGCTCAGTGTCTCAGCCAGTGGCAATCACTATATCGTGAACTCGGAAGGGACCGTTTACGTGGTTGCTCCGGGTTGGATGATCCTGTCGTGGGTTCCGAAGGCGGGTCAGCCGCACTTTGTAGCATGATTGGTCTAATTGAGGGCCAGTTGTACGAGCTAACCCCGTTAGTTGTGACAAATGCTGACTTCAGCATCGTTCGCAACGAAAAGGGTAACATCGAGGCGTATATTGGCGAAAAACGCATCGATTACGGTGTTTTCTACCGATCTTTCAACAAATCGGTTGATATTCACCCAAAAACAGGGCAAATCACCGAAAATTACCCCGGAAAGGCAACAATTCGAGGCATTTTCGGTGATTTCCATCGAGATATTGAGATCGGGGTGATCGCCTCCCACCCTGATACTGACTCCCCGGCATAATTCCGGGGAGTTTTTTATTGCACCGAAGTCGTCTCACACATCGGACGACCTCCACGACCATAGCGAAGGGTCATAGCATTACCTCCAGCAGTGACCAGATACTGGCACTTGGTCTGTTGGTCGGTGATGATTGTTACCCAATCGGGTAATTCGTCTTGTCCGATGATGCCCTTCTCCACAATGGGAGTTTCCTGTGGAGGTTGCTTGACACAACCACCCAGAACCAGAGCCAGTGCTAGAATGTACTTCACGAAAAATACTCCTTCAGCTTCTCATTGAGGAACGGGATTAGACCGTCGACCTTCTCCTTGGTCCAAGGAGTACCAGTCCAGAAGCATACCCCGTTGATGGAGATATTACTCCGATGGTTCTTGGGGTATGAGTAGTAGGGCACACCCCGACGATCCACCAAGTCCATCGATTCTGTTTTAGGCAGATCGAAAGTCACGTTGTCGATGACAATCTCTAGCTTCATCTTACTTCACCTTTACAGATAATGACTCAAAGCCCACTCCAGCATTTCCTTGACGACCTGTTTGTTCTTGAACTGGGATCGTTCAGTCTCACAACTAGCCGATAACCCAAGCGGATGAGTACCACGAATACCCTGTGGCCCCGATCCTACAATCTGACCCCCCGTTGGGCGAGGGGGCCATACTTCATAGACGATTTCGTCCACCTTATTTCACCTTCTTGGCTAGACCAACAACCCACCACTCGGAGGTGCCAGTCAGGTCGATCCGCTTCTCGGTGTGGAGGTCAAGGTCATCCAGCATCTGAACGAAACGCTCGAACGACACCGGCATACCCCGGCCCACGTCCTTCATGTGGAACGAGTAGTCATCGTACACTTCACGAGCCAGAATCTCGCCCCGCTCGGCACGCACAATCGTGGACGAGCCGTCGAGGAAAGCATAGACCGAGTTATTGATACGACGCATCTGCTCGATACGAACGTGATGCGAAGCCGGGAACGTGAACGTACCCTTCTCAATCACTCGACGCAGACCCTCCATCACCCATGCAGCGATTGCTTCGCGTTCCTCCGCAAGCAGGAGCTTGCCCAAGTCTTTGACCTGTTTGTCCTCTGGGACTACCCGACTGAAGTCGAGGATACCCCAGCGACGAATGAAACCACGCGACGAGTCACGCGACATCGGCAGGAAGTTGGAGGCGAACCAGTGAGCGCACATCGGAATGAAGGTAAACCCGTCCTTGTTCTTGTAGGAAGTCCGAATGGGAGAACCTTCGACAATCTCCTTGAACGTGTTACCGGCAATAACCCCCGACTCTGGCAACTCGCCACAGATGTTCGCCGCCTTACCGACGAGATCGGTGGGCGAGAACTGTTCGGCCCAGTGCTGCGGTCCCAGAGCCGCAATAGCGGACGGGGGCAGCATCCCACGCATCACGTCGAGGATCACGGTCTTACCCGTACCCGCTCGACCATACAGCAGGAACGCACGCTGGTAGCGAGGTGCGATCTTGAACATCGTCACAGCCATCAGTTCCTGTAGGAACATGATGCGCTCTACGATGTCTGGCTCACCTTCCCAGCACGAGTGCAGGAACTCAAGCCAGCCGTTGCACTGCGTCGCGACATCCGGGTTGTAGTTGAACGGCAGAGTAAAAGTAGCGCCATACTTGGGGTCGTGGTCGAGGATACGAAGGTCTTCGCCCACAAATCCGTTCGCGAAGTTGAGTCCATTCTCAGCCACCTCAATCAGAGCGTTCTTACAGATACGCTTCATCACGTCGGTCACCGACTTGTAGTCGTTGTGACGCTTGAGCAACTGCGAACCCTTCACTGTAGTCGCAACCTGAAGATACACGGCATCGTCGTCCAGTGCTTCGAAGCAAGCTCCACCCCACTGCCAGAACACACCATTGTCGAAACGGATTTCACCGTTACGCTGCATCTCTTCGAGAACAACACGAGCCAACGTCTCGTGATCTTCCCAAGCATCCTCACCGTTCGCACCCTTTTTGGCTTGCTTGTAAGACTGCATCAAGTCGGACTTCTTCAACCCCAACCCGGCTGCGATCTTCATCACGTGCGGAACGAGCGAACGCATCTGGAACTCGGTGAAATTCTCGTCTGCTGCAACCTTGGAAAGCAGTTCCTCAACACGAGCGGTACACCAGTCATCGTCCGACTGATTCTCCGCGATCTTGCCCGCCAGCCAGTTCTTTGCCTTGGTCACGGTCCAACGCTGATCCTGATTCTTCTCCATCAGCATCTTGATCGTCGGGTGCGCTCGCTGCTCGTCGGTCAGGTCCGAGTCCCAGCCTTCCGGCATGGTACGGCCCTTCTCCAAGTCCTTCAGCAAGAACTCCAACAGCTTGGCAACACCCTTGTCGGGGTCCATGCTGTCTCCGTTGACCTTAGCGGTGAAGTCCTTCACCCACGTGTGCATATGCTCGATAGCTGCACTGAGCGAAAAACTTGCGGACTTATCGATGCCAAGGACCACACGAGCAAGGTATCCTGCGTGTCGCACCATTTGCACGTCCCGCTCACCGGCTGGGATAATGTCGAGGGGGGCCGAACGCCCTCCAGCGCCGAGGCTAAAACCAGCTTTTCCCAACAGTCCGCGCAAGCGATCTTCAATGTCATCGTCCAGTTCCTCGATCTGGTCAAGAACCTCCCACAGATTGCTGTTCGCAACATATGGCTTACCCGTATCCGGGTGGATCGAAGGAGGCAGCACCATTTGGTTCCCGAGTCCAAGGAACTCGCAGATCATGCCGCCGTCTTCGCCACGCAGCTTGAAGTTTTTCTGGCCCGACCACTTGTAGATCAGACCCATGCCCTTCTTGCCGATACGCACCCACGGCGTCGCAGGAAGGATTTGCAGGATGGCTTCGACCAGTTCCTTGTCCTTCTCGACATCAAGATCGATGTCGATGGCGCATAGACCCGAAGCAGGACCGAACGGCAGACCGATGTTGCCATTGGGGAACGACGCCAGCCAGTGCTTCTGCAAAGCATCGGTAGGCATTTCCGACCCGTAGGTGGACCACGAGTTGATGTCAGGCATCTTGTTGCGCTGACGAAGCGGAATGACAGGAAGTCCAGCCGCCCAGTAGAGCGGTGCGAAATCACGGAAAATACCCACGTTCTTACTCCGAATCTACGAATGGCTGAAGACGCTTCATGAACAACTGCCGGGTATCTTCCGGCATCAGGTCGTCCAGAATCCCCATCACGGTGGACATGAATAGGGACATCTTCTTGATGTTGGTGTTCTTCTCTTGCGAGTTGATGAAGCGTTCGAGCAGCGTGGCCTGAACCTTCATGATGTCCAGCTTGTCTTTCGGAAGCAGCGTCTTGGAGTTCAGCTTGAGACTGCGAAGGTCGGCCAGAACTTCCATCAACTCCTTGTCGATTACGTCAGCATTGGCTGCGGCATTGCCCTTGGCCTTCGGTCCTCGCTGCCCCCCACCCTTCGAGGCTTCGGCGGCAACTTCGACCTTGCGCTCTACGATCTTTTCGACGTACTCAATCTTTGGCACTTCGATGATCGTGGGAGCGAGCAGTTTCCGAACGTCCTCCTTGGTCTGTTCGTCATACATGCAGTCCTCCCGGTCAAGGTATCCTGCGTCGAGATCAAGCTGCTGCTTGATGGTCGAGAGCGCCATCAGCGGTCCCGATGTGATAGCTGGGTAATACGACATGCCTCTACCTCTCACAAATTCGTTGGCCGACGCAAGGCGTTTTTTGCTGCATTTCCTCGATATACGTTTGCCTTGACCCAGACCCAGAGCTAGGATAAGGGCGCAGCAATGTATGGAGAATTGTTGAACGCTTGCCTTGAACGTTACGGGTCGTCAGATTCAAGCGTTCCGCTCGACCAGTGGATTTGCGAGAATACTACGCTTCAAAAGAAGCCGTTTACATTCAAGCAATACCCATTCCAGCAAGCAATTGCAGCCGACCCTCACCCCAATCTGGCCTGTGAGAAGTGTTCACAGGTAGGACTTACTGAGGTCCAGATTCGAAAGTTCTTCGCGTTCTTGCGTCGAACCAGTGGTCTGTCCGGTATCTTCACCCTTCCCAATGAGAAGATGTTCAAGCGTATCTACAATGGGCGTATGAAACCTATTCTGGACGCGGATAATATCTTCAACCCGCCGATGGCTATCCAGCCTGTCCGTCGTATGGACATGGTGCAAATCTTCGACAGCTTCGGGTATATTACCGGTTGTACCGAGGGTGACGCGACCTCGATCTCTGCCGACTTCCTCATGCACGACGAGCTTGACCTAAGCCCGAAGGACATGATCGGTCTGTTCCAGAGCCGACTACAGAACTCGGCCATGAAGATGACACAGGCGTTCTCGACGCCAAGTTTCGTGGACTACGGGATCAATCAGTCATACTCGCAGGGCGATCAGCGAGAGTACATCATCGTCTGCCCGTCGTGCAATCACGAGCAGATTCCAGAGTTCTCGATGGAGTATATCCATATTCCAGACTTCAAGCTGGATATTGCGAAGCTCACCGACCTGACCCCGGAGCAGATCGCGGAACTGAACCTCGACGGGTCTTACGTGAAGTGCAAGGGTTGCCAGAAGCGACTCGACCTGAACAACGCTGACCAGCGTCAGTGGGTCGCCCGCTATCCAACCCGTGTCAATTTCCGCAGCTACAAGGTCCGTCCGTTCTCGACTGGTCGTATCACGCCGGGGTATGTGTTTACCCAGATGGCCAAGTACCAGCAGCAGGACTACATGCGCGGATTCTACAACACCGTGCTTGGTGAACCCTTCACGGAGTCGTCGGCTCAGTTGCAGCGTGAAGAAATCGAACACGCCATGAGCAAGGGTACACGAGATGCCCCAGAGGTGTCGAAGGACACGCCGGTATTCTTGGGACTCGACTTCGGTAACATCTGCCATCTCGTACTTGGTCGCGAAATCGACAAGGGCGGGTTTGAGTTTTTCCATTTCGAGCAGATTCCGATCTCGTCGCTGTTCGAGCGCCTGACTGAGTTGCGTCGTGACTACGCAATTGTGCAGGGGTGTATTGACCGTCAGCCATTCATCCCGACTGCCAACGCTTTGCGTGACGACAGTGCGGGCGTGCTGATGCCAGTGTTCTATGCTGGTAACGCACCGATCTCGCCTGCGCTGGATGAAACCGGCACGGTCGACTATTACCGTGTGAACCGTACTCAGTGCCTTGACCGTGTGCGTACTGCGATTGTGAACAAGGCTGCGGTTATTTCCGGTTACGGTGCAAATAAGGAGACAGTCATTACTCATTTGCGCGACATGGTGCGTGATGAGATGCCTGAAGTCGAAGCTGTCTGGAAGAAGCTGAACGGTAACGACCACTTCTTCCACGCAATGGGGTACTGCTTGTTGGCTCGTCGGGTATGTGAGCATCTGTACACTCGGGAAACCAAGGGTCTGATGTCGAACGTGATCCTGTCGGGACTCTTGATGCCTACTTCGTCTATCAGCCTCACACCAAATGTCGGCGCGAGTAAAGTTGCTCGCCTTGGAGTGTATAAGTAATGGCGAGTCTTCAGGGTATCCAGCTTGTCCTTCCGAAGAAGAAGGCGAAGGCAGGCGGTACGGCCCAAACAGCAACCTATCGTGTAGGACAGCCTGTCCTCACGATGCCACGTTATCGTAATCACCTTGATGACATCTTCACCAGCCGTACATCAACCGACGCCCGTACCCTCATGTCGGACCTGTCGCGTCATGACAGCGACGTGTCGGCGGCGATCTTCGCGTATCAGTCGATTGCCGGTTCGGCAGATTACGTCGTCAAGGCATACGACCTGAACGGTGAACTGGCCCCTGATGGTATTCGTCTGGCCAATCAGATCATCGAAAAGATGACAACAGTCACCGATTACAGCCTTGGCTTCTCGGCCAAGCAGAGCATGGGTGAGTTGAACGATGATATGCGCTTCTGGGCGTTGCTTCGTGGTTCGCCCGGTGTTGAGTTGATTCTCGACAAGAAGTTCGAGCCTGACAGCCTGCGTATGATCGACATGATGTCGGTGACGTGGAACGAGAGCAAGACCGGGGAATACAAGCCGGTCCAGAAGCCGACTGGTTCAAACGTCGAGATCAACTTGGACGTGCCGACATTCTTCGTTGCTCGCTTCCAGCAGAACCCGACCGACATCTACACGTACAGTCCGTTCGTCTCGGCCATCAACACCATTGCTGCCCGCCAGCAAGTAATCAACGATCTGTACCGTATCAGTCAGGTTATCGGCTATCCACGCATGGACGTGAAGGTGCTTGAGGAAGTCATTCTCAAGTCGGCCCCACCACTACTACGTTCTGACGAGAAGAAGACTCGTGAGTTTGTGGACAATCAAATGGCTCAGGTCCGTTCGATGTTCACGAACCTGCGTGCTGACGAGGCTCTGGTCCACACCGATGCTGTCGAGATCAGCATGGTCAACGACAACAAGCCTGCGTCCACTCTGCCTATTCAGAACGTGATGGACGTGTTCGACGCTCAGAACATGGCGGCACTCAAGACGATGCCTTCGGTTGTGGGTAAGTCCACGAACGGACAGGTGGCGTCCACTGAGGCTCGTCTGTTCGCGATGAACTGCGACTCGCTTAACCGCATGGTTGCTGGTATCTGGTCGCAGGCTCTAACACTGGCTTGTCGTCTTGCTGGGTTTCAGGGAAGCATTGAGTTTGCGTTCGAGCCAGTTGAGCTTCGTCCGCAGCTAGAGCTTGAGCCTCAGAAGACAATGAAGCAGTCGCGTTGGGAGCAGGCACTAAGTCGTGGGTATGTAAGCGACGACGAGTTCCACTTGGCGATCTTTGCTCGTCCTCGTCCTGACTCCGCTCCTGAACTATCGGGTACAGGTTTCATGGAACCGGTTGAGGGTGCATCGGTAGATGCCGAAGGTCAGTCTCCTAATGGTGATCCGCTTGGACGCGGAATGGCACCGGAGGGTGGTACTAAACAGGCTCGTAGCAAGACCGTTACCAAGCCAAAGAAGTAGTGGTTAGCTTCGGTTACTGCCACTAACACTCGCCAAGGTTAGGCGCTTCGGCTCATAGGAGCCTCATGAAGCGTCTAACCCACACCCCAGAACTTCTACAGCGTATCAAGAACGCGGTCGGCGAAGATGTCGAGCCGTCTGGCTTCGCTGTGTTCGAAGCGATTGCGGTCAACACGCACCCGCTTCCGGGTAAGGATGGGACGATCTTCGAGAAGGCTCGTCTATCGAGCCTGACTATCCGCCAGATGGCAGATTCGATCAATGGTGGTAATCACCTTCCACTGATCGCCAATCACGACAGCGAGGACACACCCAAGGGTCGAGTATTCTACGCTGAGCCTCACACAAGTGAGTTGGGCGAGGACGAACTACGAGTCCTGTTCTATGTCGATCAGACTGAAGCCAAGACTGCGGAGAAGCTGGATGCTGGTTCGCTAGACGAAGTTTCGGTATCTTTCCTTGCCAGCCAGATTCTTTGCTCGGAGTGCGACTTCGATTATCGTGGTCCTGAAGCAACGTTCTCTCACTTGTATGATCGCACGTGTGAGAACGGTCACGAGATCGGTACTGATGGAGTACACGCACGCTTGGTGGGTGTATCTGTATTCACGGAACTGAGTCTGGTTAGTCGTGGTGCGGCAAAAGAAGCTAAAATTATTGGCAAAAGTCAGTCAAAGCTCGCTGCGCCGTTGCAGCAACTTGCTGCACGAGGTTTTGAAGTAGATCGCCTCTTCTTGCAGGCATCTAAAGGAGAGGAAGACGTGAACCTAGACGCAATGATGACTCAGTTGTCCGACACCAAAGCTGACCTCAAGGTCAGTCTGAAGGATGTTGAGACGCTGACTGCATCGAATACGCAGCTAGAGGGTCGTGTCACTGAGCTTACAGGAAAGGTATCTACGCTAGAGACTGATCTTGCTGCGGCTCGTGCTGATTCGAAAGCAGATCAACTAGCAACTGCGGAGACTGAGCTTTCCGAGGCAAAGGCGACTCTTGGTGAGATGTTTACCAAGCTGGCGACTGCCAACGGCGAGACGAACGTCGCAGTTCCCGAGACGATTGCTGACCTCAAGGCTGGCATCGAAGCACGTCAGTCGGCCCTAACTGCCATCCTTCCGGTTGGTGGTGTGTCGAGTGATACACAGAAGCCAGAGACAGGGGCGAAGTTCAAGGCGTCGATGGTGTCGGCGTTCAAAGCTGGTCGCTAAAGGAGTATAGAAGTGGCATACACACCGAATAGCGTCGTAACTTACCAGTTCAGTTTCGAGGACTTCACGTTCACTTACTACCTCAAGTCGACCATTACGGCGGCTGACGTTGGTAAGGCCGTGACTATCGACGCGACTGCACGCAATAGCGTGAAGCTGGCAGGGGCAGGCGATCCCGTATTCGGGCGTCTTGAGACGTTCGAAGACCGCAAGCAAGATGGTGTCAAGGTTGGCGCTATCTCGCGTAAGTTCCGTTCGAAGCTCCCAACATCGGGTGCTGTTGCAGTTGGTGACCACGTTGTGGGTGCCGCTACCGCAGGACTGGTTGCAACGGGTGCGGCGAGCGTGAATGATCCCCGCAACTACGTCATCGAAGTTGGAAACGGCTTCGCCATCGTTGAGAAGCTCTAAGGAGTAAATGAAAGTGAAGCCTACAAATCTTCTTGAACTGAGCCGCAGCCGCGCGCCAGCCGAAGAGGTTCTTGCGAAGCTCCAGTCGGACAATCGCGGTGAGAGCCTTCAGGCCGGTCGTGACATTGTGGGACTCTCCAAGGAGCTTGGAATCTCGGCCCGTGACTATCTGCGCTTGGCGGTTGATCCGACACGCGGTGAGTTCGGGAATACCGAGCTTGACGGTTACCAGACTGCGCTAATGGCTCTGAACCTGCCGGTTCAGGACAACTTCGCACAGGGTGTCGTCCTGCAAGCTGCCGCCGAAACGTTCCAGACCTTCCCCGGTGTCCGTGCCCTCTTCCCTGAGGTCATTGATGACATCGTTCACTGGAAGTATCGTCAGGTAAACTTCGAGACTGCCGCAAGCATCGTGTCGCAGACGCGCACGGTCAACGGTGTCGAGATGCTGACGACTGTCATTGATGACAGTGCGGATGACGCATACGGTCAGTGGGGTCAGATCGCTGAAGGCGCTCGCATCCCGACTCGCTCGATCCGTGGTTCGCAGTACAGTGTGAACTTCTTCAAGTTCGGTGGTGGTTACGAGTGGACTTACGAGTTCGCACGTCGTGCCAGCCTCGACATCGTTGCGCCTTACGCGCAGCGTCTGGAGACGGAAATCCAGCGTGGTCAGGTGGGTGTCGTAACCAACCTGCTTATCAACGGTGACAGCGTTTATGGCGCGGCTCCGGTGGTTAGCGGTAAGACCATCGCAGGCGACATTGGCATTGCCCATGTCCGCAACAAGATCAACTGGGAGGTTATGCTGAAGTGGCTCGTGAGCCGCGCTCAGGCTGGCGTTCCGATTGACACGGTTGTCGGTAACTGGGATATGTGGTTCGAGTGGAAGCGCATGTTCGCTAAGCCCGACATCGCAGCCGGTGTTCCCCAGATCGAGGTTATGCGTGCGGCTGGCATCAACGCTGCCGAAGCAAGCCCTCAGCTTGGGTTCAACATCAACTTCGCGCTGTCCTCGTCGGCACCCGCTGGTAAGCTGATCGGCTTCAGCAAGGCTGACACGGTTGAGGAACTGGTTGAGACTGGTTCGGACATCGAAGAGTCGCAGCAGGCGATTGAGAACCAGAAGGTGAAGTACGTCAAGACCAAGAACTCGGGCTACCGCCTGATCTACGGTGACACTCGTTCGATCCTTGATCTGAGCGAAGCGGCGTAATCGTCTCTTGATTGTTCTGAAAGGGGAGCGTAATGCTCCCCTTTCTAATTTGAGAAGGAGTGAAACGTGGCGGAAGACAAGATCGAAGTCAGCACAACTGGCGATTTCATGATGCAAGACCCGACCTCAGGTGACGAGGTACAGGCTTACGGCACTTCGACAGTCACTCGTACTGCTTGGGTTGAGCAGCAGATTGCAGCAGGAAAGCTGTCGTCGGATACCAAGGTCGAAGCAGAAGAGGCTCCGAACCCCGGAGCAGACCCGGCTCCTGTACGTGGCAAGGCCGAGCAGGGTGAGGTACGTGGTGCCTCGAAGTCGAAGAATCCTTCCAGCGTGCGTAGCGCGTAACACCAATGCTGGCAGGATTTCCCTTCTCCTTCCAGCTAGATTTCAGCGCCGGTCTTCCAACCGGCGCTGTTACCTATTCTGTTCTAGGCAACACAAACGCCCCACTTGGCGGCTTCTCCAATCTGACTGTGACTCCTCCCTTGGGAGCGTTGAGTCTGCTGATTGTAGTCCCCGGCACAGCTAATACCTGTACGCTTCCCCTATTCGAGAACCGTACCGTTGTCTGGTCGTATCTATCAGACCAAGGCATTGTGCAAGGTTCGGAACGCTACCGCGTTGAAAAGCCGCTCCCCTTCGTTGTTAGCGCGGACGGTGTTCGTGCAAAGCTAGGTATCGAGGATCACGAGCTTGTAGATCGTGACATCGATCTCGTGCTGGCTTACGCCAAGTTGGCAAGCAAGTATGACGACGGAGTGCTGGATAGCTATGCAACTGGCGGCGATCTTCGCAGCCTGCTGGTTATCAATGCTATCGAAGCAATGGCGGCTCTCGATGTTCTGCCGTCGCTGCAACTGGCCGTAGCCAAGGCTGAGGACAGCGGTACGAACAAGTACCAGCGTTTCACCTCGATTGACTGGGACGCACTGGCCGCAGGACTGGCTCAGCATGTCATGGCCGTGGACGAGATTGTCGGCGTGTCTGACGATGACGTGGCCGGTATTACCTTGATGTACAAGGCAGGCCGTACTAACGATCCATTCACCGGTTCTGAGTACGCGACAACCAGCTAATGTTTGATCTCGAAAGCCTCTACAAGTCCCTTATCGTTCACACGCAGAACACGATTACTGCGGTGCGTGATGCTGGTATCTCGACTAATCTTGAATACTATGCGTGGGACTCACGAGGTGAGGTATCCGAACAGAGCGATGTGGACCTGATTGGTCTAGCTGGTTGGAGTTTCCGTGAGAACGGTGGACTGTGGGAGGTCCGTTCGGGACTTACCCTGTCCACATACAACGACATCAACCTGTTTCGTGAGATCAAGATTCTAAACGTCATCCACGATATGTGGGGTGAGGGTTCCAAGGTGCCGATGGTGGACAAGAACACCGGTATCGAGTTCACCGAAATGGTTGTCTCCGACTTCGATATGCTGCCCGGTGGTGGCGGTGCTGAGAAGCGCAACTACCGTCCTGTGGGTATCGAGCTTCTACGCACGAGCAGCTAATGGCTCGCGCTCCCTATACGATCAACTTTCGCTTCGTTGGTAACGCCCAGACAGGCAAAGCCACACGTCAAGCCAACGTACAAAAGAGCCGTGACGCTCGCGGACGTTTCGTCAAAGTCCAAGAGATGTTCAACACCATTGTCGAAGACGTGGCGCTGAACACGGCTGACCGCACGTACAGTCGAGCAAAGGCATCACTGGAAAGTGGATTGAAGTCAGCCATCAGTGCAGAAATCGCACAGATGGCTAAGATGATCGCTCGTTACAGTGTCCAGCCAAAGACAGCACGAGGTCCATCGGGTGTCATCACATCCACCCAGACTGGTATCTCGGACCAAGCTCGCAACCTATGGGGCAACAAGAATGTCATCTACTATGAGCTAAACCAGACCGATGCTGCATGGGGCACCCGCTCCAAGCGGTACATGGCGTGGAAGAACGAGAAGGGGTATCCTTCCGACTGGTGGAAGATGACTGGAGAGCTTCGTCGGGAACTTGGTAAAAAGAGCCTGTACGAGTCGCTGGGTCCGATCAAGGTCAACTTCCTCAAGACCGGACGTACCCTAGATAGCAAGCCAAAGCAGACGGCATCGGGACGTAAGGGTATGGTCAGTAAGACCTACTCGGTAGGCCAGCTAAACGTCGAGGTAATGGGGCGTATCACGCCTGAGATGCTGCCTGCCCTGATGGATCGACTGGGTAATGGTGTCAACGACGCCACACCGCACGGCTCGTCCAAGCTGATCCCGAGTCTGTTCAAGGACGAGGACACTCGCAACAAACTACTCAAGTTTGGTGCTGACGGCTATCGCCCGGTGGTTGAGCCGTTCCTAGCTTACTACCTGACCCGTGCTATCCCTAACTTGGTGTTCAAGCGCACCGAGAAGCTGATTAGCGATCAGGGTGGACGCTTCACGACCAGCAACGGTCGCCGGGACAGCACAGGTATGGGTGGTCTGTATTAAATTTTAAGTCAGAACGGCGAGCTTAATTCCAAGCACATTGTCGACTCGTGTCACTCGCTTGCCATCGATAATGTCGTCACGCTGCACGGCAGCGTTGGTGACGAAGTTGCCCGACTCCATGCTAAGGTGCATCTGTCGCTCGAACACTTCCTGACTGGCTGGCTCGTACACGCCCCAGATCAGACCCTTGTCCACGTTGCCGGTATCTTGGGGCAGCTTGGTTACAGGGTCGATGCTCTTGCCACGGCTCTGCCATGCGTATCGGCCTGTCGTCTCGAAGAGACGGAAGGATTGAAAGACCGCATCATCGTCGCCCAAGTTTCCGACGATGAAGACAGCCCCGCCCTTGGTCTTGATTACCATCCCGGCCTTGACCGGACAGCCGGGGTTAGTGCGAAGAATACGGCGTCCATTGGTGAACTGGTAGGCTGGCAGCGCACCCTGCGCTGGCTCTACTACCGTTCCGGGGAAGAAGCCGCTACCGTTCTCAATGACCTGTAGCTGTGTCAGGAAGCGGTTGTTCGCTTTCTGCAATGATGGCATTATCTGGAAACTCCCGATCTAGCAAATCGAACAGCGCCTTGCGGACGCTGACCTTATGACTCATCGCGATCTTGATAAGGTCGATGACGGTTGAACTCATCGACTTTTCTTGTGACTGCGAAAGTTCGTAAACTTCAACATACACATCACGCGGTAGCCGTAGAGTAAAACAATGTGGGCTATTGGCCACCATGATCTCCAAGTGGTTAAATGTGGTTCTGTCTGAAGCCATTGCCTGAAGCTCGGTAGATCGTCAAGGGAAGACTGTGAGTTTCATTTTGGAGATAGGACCAGCAAATGGCTGCTGATACTAAGACAAACGCATATCTGCTGGGTAACGCTACGCTGATGATGACGCCGTTCGGTAATGATCCGTTCGCGCTGACTCCAGCTACCGACTCCATCGGTATGGTCAAGAATATCGCGATGAATGTCGAGTCCGATACGATTGAACTTCGTAACGGTATTCAGCAGATTCTTGTCGATTCGCAGAAGTCGAACGTCCGTACTACGCTGTCGTGCGAAGTGTACGAGTTCAGTGCCGCAAACCTCTTCCGTGGTCTGTCGCTGAACCGTGCTACCGTTGCTCCGAAGCGTGGTAAGCTGAAGACTGCTCTGTCGGGTGCGTCGGCTCAGACTACGATCACGGTTAACACGAACCCGCTGCCGGGTGACCCGAACTCGGGTGTGTCGGTAATCGGTGATATTCCGGTTGGTGCGACTGTCATGCTTCAGCGTGCAAACGGTGAAGACGACTACGTGTATCCGGCTCGTGTCACTGCGGCGACGACTGTGGCAACTGGTGACTACACCGTAACGGTTGCAGTACCTGCGGGTGTTGCGTTCGCAGCAGGCGATAACGTCTGGATCGTAAACGAGGTGCCGCTGGGGTCGCAGGACGATCAGGACTTCTTCTCGCTGAAGATCGCTGGAACGTTGTCGAACTACGACAAGCCTGTTGTGATGATTATCCCGAAGGTGAAGATCAGCAAGGGATTCCAGATCAACTTCAGCGAGACGGATTACGGCTCGATGCCTTTCGAGTTCACCCCATTCTACCTGAACTCCAGCGAAGCTGCGGTTGGGCGTATGGCGGAAATCGGAACGAAGAAGACTGGACATACCTACATCCCCGGCTAACATCCAATAGCCCTAGACTAATTGAATGGCTCGCTGTAAGGCGGGCCATTCTTTTTAGGAGTTACTTGTGGCTGAACTAGCTCGTCCTTCCCTTGAGTTCACGATGAAGCTCAATGGGGAGAACCACACGATCAAGATGACGTATGGTTTGTTCAATGAAATCATGAACGTTGTGCCTAGCCCCGAAGAAATCGGTGAGCTTCTGATTACCAACGCTGGCCTTCGAGACTTTATCATCCGTCGTATGCTGACGGGTAATAAGCGTGTCCTTGAAGAGACGGACATGATCGACCCGTTCGAAATGGACGTGGATATTCGTGACCTGAACCAGTTGGTGGTCTGGGTAGGTGACCACATCCTGTATTTTTTTATGACCAGCGCGGAAAAGACGCAGCAACTGGCGACAAAGTATCAGGAGACGATAGCCCAATTGGCCCCATCCAAGAGTGGTGCGGAAAACTAACCTTTGACGAAGCCATCTGTTGGGTGTTTAAGTGTTGTGAAGGCGACCTTCGAGATTTGTTTTGGCGGTACTCCGTCTATGAATTGAAGAAGGCCGTCCAGCTAAAGATCGGTGAAACCTACGCTTCACACATGACCCAGTTTACCGTGATGGCGGAAATCCTAGCGGGGGCCTTTGGAGGTAAGAAAGACAAGAAACCTACGGAGGACTTGTCCAAGGAATCGCCAGAAGTTTGGCTTGCGCGTACCTCTCAGTTGTTTGGTGGATAAGTGGCTCTTAATACCCGTCTGACTCAGAATATCGATCTTCAAGCAGACGGGTCCGCGCTAGTACAGGCGCTTGGGGTAATTGAAAAGAGCCTCAACAACATTGTTGGCAAGTCGGGGGAGCTTAACAAGGAGCTTGCTAAGGGGTCGAAGGCGGGTAGCCCCGGCTGGAACGCTCAGCTAAAGCAGCTTAACATCCTGATTGGTCAGGCCCAGAATCTCCAGAAGTTGCTCGACGCTCAGAAGGGCAAGAAGGCATCGGGGATGCTGGGTGGCCTAGACGAACAGGCGTTGGGCAAGAAGGGTGCTGCGGCATCTCGTCTTGCTCAAGACCTAACAGCTACCAGCACAGCGGCGGATGTACTTGAGAAGCGCCTTGGTGCGCTGAACAAGCGTTTTGCCGAGTTGACCCTTGCGGGCCGTACCGTTGGTCAGCGTGATCTTGCCAAGCAGTTCAACACTGAGAACGCACTGAAGGATGTGCGTGGACTTGAGCGTGAGTTTGCAAAGCTCAACGGTCAGTCCACACGCACTAATGGCACTCGCGAACAGCAGCAGAACATGGCTCGCCTGCGTGGCGAGATCGCGGCTGCTAACGCTGAACTGGCTAAGATGGGCCAGAGCTATCGTCGTAGTGACTTCGCTCCACAGATTGCGGGTATCCGTGCGCTTACGGAAGAGTATCGTCGTGCTGTAACGGAAGCTCGTAAGTTCGAGCTTGCTCAGCCCGGTCGTGCTATGAACGCACAGCGTCAGGCGGTTGGCATCCTCAATCAGTCCGATGCTTCACGCATGGCTGAGATGAAGCGTGCTTCGTCGGGCTTCCAGTTCCCACAGGGTATCTCAGATACGGTCAGCCGAAATGCGGCTGAAAAGATGCTGGCTGATAGCCTGAACAAGCGTCTTCGCTTGCTCGACATGATCCAGAAAGCACAGGATCGTGGGGCACCTACCCGTTCGGTTGAGCGGCTGAATGAAGCATACAAGAAGCTAGGCACTCAGCTTGGTGAGAACTTCAAGCGTCTCACTCAGGTCAACGCTGAGATTGATAAAGCCAACAAGCAGAGTTTCTCTGGTCAGTTCATGAGCGGACTAGGCCGTGCTGGTATCATCGCCGGTGCGTCTTTCGCTGTGGCTGGGGTCTATACCTTCATCAACGCGGTGAAGCAGGCTACACAGTTTGTTGTTGAATATGATGCCGCACTGAAGCAGCTTCAGGCTATCTCTGGTTCTACGGATCAGCAGATGGAGAGTCTTGCCAAGAACATCGGTGAGGTTGGACGTAACTCGACCTTCTCGATTCTTGAAATCACCAAGGCTGCGACTGTTATTGCTCAGGCTGGTTACTCGGCGGCAGAAACCGGCAAGGTGCTTAGCAGCGCGGTTACACTGTCGACGGCTTCGGGGTCCAGTCCTACCGAGTCGGTCGAGGTTCTGACTTCGGCACTGGGAGCTTTCCAGCTACAGGCCGGAGAGTCCGAGCGCGTCGTAGATACGCTTGTTACGGGTCTTAACAAGTCGAAGCTGTCGATTGAGCAGATGGGAGCGGCGCTTCAGTATGCTGGTGCTACGGCTAACGAGAGCGGAGTTCGCTTCGAAGAGTTGACGGCCATTGCCGCGAGCATGGCTAACGCTGGTATTCGCTCGGGTTCGACTATCGGTACTGGCCTTCGTCAGCTTCTCGTTGACATGAAGACCCCGACTGAGGACTTCAAGAAGGCATTGAAGGATGTCGGCTTGACCGTAGCCGATGTTGACGTAAAGACGAAGGGCTTTGCCACTGTCGTTAAGACTCTGGCTGATGCAGGCTTCACCGCAGAGGCAGCTTACAGCAGCTTCGAAACTCGTGCGGCGTCGGCCTTCCTTGCGTTCAAGGGACAGATTGATGTCTATGATGATCTTGCTTTGGCAATTGCCCGTGGTGGTGCCGCAGCAGAAGCCCAAGCCAAGTCGATGGATAGCTTGTCGGCTCAGTTCACACGTCTAAAGAATGATCTTGGAGTTGTAGCGGCTGCACTTGCTGGCCCTATTGTTGATGGTCTGAAGGTACTGACAAGCGTACTGGCAAGTCTGATTGAGGGTGTAACTGATACTATCAGTTGGATCACCAATCTGACTTCGGCTATCCCGCTGCTTAATGACGCGATCTTTGCTTTGTCCAGCGCGGGCATTGGTGGCCTAATCGGTTCGATGACCGCTCTCGGCGGTCCTGTCGGTGCGTTGATTGGACTTGTATTCGGACTCGCTTCCGCTTTCGGTAGCAGCAGCGACAAGCTGGACGAGCTACGCACAAAGACAAGCGACGCAGAAGGTGCGTTCCAGTCGTCGCAGACTACTGTCAACAACCTCGATACCGCCATCAGCAGCCTGATTGATCGTCAAAGTACGCTGAAGGACGGCTCGACGGCGCTTCAGACTGAGACGGTTACACTCGCTCAGCGATTCGAGAACCTGTATCAGTACCTAGGCAAGAGCGCAGGCGGGTACAATGACCTGTTGAACGCGATGCTTCGCTACCGTGGGGAGGCTCTCAAGCAGCAGGGACTAGAGGCCCAGACCCTAAAGACCAATGCGACTATCGAGCGTGATGCTACGCAGCAGAAGTTGCGTGATAGCGCCGGTCGCGGAGGTGTCTTGGGAAGCTACACTCAGCAGAAGTCGACTGAGGAACTGGTCAAGCTGGGTGGAAAGCAGACCCTTCGCATTGCCGATCAGGGGCTTAACTCCAATGACATCGCTGTGGTTACGACCGCTCGTAACTTCGTTGCACGTGAGAACGCCGCCAATAATGGTGCGCTGAAGAACACCCTATATCTTCTCGAAGAACGTTTGATCTTGGTGAAGAAGATTGCTTCGCTTGATTCTCAGATCAACATCGCTGGTCAGCAGATCGAGTTTGCTGATGCTGCTTCGAGTCCAGAAGCTGTGGCCCGCAACGGCTCAATCCTGAACTACACTCGTCGCACCAATACTGCACTGTCCAAGGCACAGTCGGGTGATGACAGTCTGATCGCTCCAACGATTGCTTCGCTAGAGCGTGGTATCGCTCGCGGTCGTGCTGACCTTGAGAAGCTGCGTGAGGGTACAGGTGCATACCGTGCGTTGAACGACGACATCATTCGCGCACAGGAACAGCTTGCTCGACTAAAGACTTCGGCCCGTGAACAGTCCGAGATCGATTCCAAGGTACGTCCCCCACATGCAACCAAGGGACTTAACCTGACCGGTGTTCAGGTCAAGGCGGAAATCCAGCGCCAGTTCAAGGGAGCTAACGTCTATAGTGAGAAGCCACGTTCGCTAGAAACGCAGAAGCGTTTGTATGCTGATTACAAGGCAGGACGAGGCGCACTCGCAGCTAAGCCGGGTACGTCCAAGCACGGTGATGGCCACGCTATCGACATGACACCCATCAAGGGAATGACTCTTGATGACATGGTTTCGTATGTGGAGAGCCTTGGTCTTGAGGTGACCGAGCGTCTGAACGAAGCACATCCGGGTGGTGGTACTCACTGGCATATTGCTTGGAAGCCAAAAACATCCAGCTTCCAGAAGCAGGAAGACTCGCGTGCTAAGCAGCAGGCAACGGCGCTACAGGAGTTGCGTAACGCACAGGCGACTCAGGCTGTCGGCAAGACTCGTGCGAGTATTCAGGCTGTTATCTCGAAGTCGAAGGCCGGTACAGACACGGCTGCTAATCTGACACGTGATCTGGCTGCGGCGGTTGAGGCGTACAAGGCTGAATCAATCAAGCAGTATGACACGGCTCACCCGACTGCGGGTCTGACGGCAGAAGCCTTGCAGGTTCGTGACCTTGGTCGTGCTGACCTGATCGCCAAGATTGATGAAGAGACTGAGAAGTTCTCGGCTGATCTGTATCGTCAGATTGGTGACAACATCACCAAGACCTTGCAGGCGGCTCAGAACGAGACAGAGCGTAATCTAAAGAACGCTACCTACGAGGCTGAGGCACCTGTTCGTGCTGCTCAGAACAATCTTGCACGTGCTGGATCGCGACTCAACAAAGGCCACATTGGCGCTGGTACTTCTTACTATCTTCAGCAGCAGGCTGAGGCTGCACAGCTTAATGCGGACCGTGCCAACGTCGACAATCAGACGATGGCGAACGCACGTAATTCCATTTCGCTTGGTTCCTTCAAGACGCAGATCGACGCCCTGCCAGACGGCGAGGACAAGACCGCAAAGCTGGAAGCATACAAGGATGCAATGCTCGGGCTGGCTGACGCAATGCGTGTCACCGAAGAACTTCAGCAGTCGATCAATGACCGTACTTCGACGTACACTCAGCTTCCGCTTGAGGACCGTCTGAAGAACGCTGCGGCTGCGTGGGCTGATAACAGCGGCGTGATGCAAAGCTGGACCGACATCATGGAGAACAACGTCGGGCCTGCGCTCGACATGATGACCAGCACGTTGACCAGCGTTTTCACGCAGATCATGCAGGGTTCGGCGAGCATCAAGGGTGTGCTGACCAGCATCATCAGTGCTGTCGGACAGTTCGTGGTTCAGCTTATCGCCAAGGCTCTCGCGCTTGCGGCCATCAAGTGGTTCTTGAGCCTGATCGGTGTTGAGCTTGTCGATACTCCGGGTGGCGTAGGGATCGCAAAGAAAGCCCCCGGAAAGCTGAATGGGGGTGAGCTTCAGCCTAAGAAGCTGCTTGGTGGCGGATCAACTGGGTATATCTCGCAGGGCGTGTTCAACAAGGACACGGTTCCTATCCTTGGCGCACGTGGCGAGTTCATGCTGCGTAAGTCGGCAGTGGACAGCCTTGGTCTGGAGAACGTCGAGGCGCTTAATCGTCATGGTGCAAAGGCTATGGGCAAGATCGGTGGAGCAACCATCATCCCGCAGCAGTCACGTCAGGAAATGAACCTCTATGTCGTGAAGCCCGAGGACAAGCCTGTACCGGGTCCGAAGGACATGGTGATTGCAATTACCGACGATATGTTGCAGGGCGGCATCACGAAGCAGCTTGTTCGCAAGATCGCACAGGGAGGAATGTAAGAGTGTCGGGTACGTTTGACTTTGCTGATCGTAGTCGCGTGCTTGTCGAAATGGCTCCTGACACCGGCTCGCCTGTCAACTTCAATGGTTGGGAATTTACGGCTCGTCCTAATGTACCGTATCGTCGCAAGTTCACGGCAACCCTGACGGGTATGAAGTGGTATCAGAGCGGTGCGACACTGGACGTGACGACCAACCCGAAGTACAACATCGGTCGTCTGCTCGACTTCTACCGAGCGAACCAGATGTGGGACGTGTTCGCCGTCAACCACGAGTATCTAGGCAGCATCCTGTGTCGCTTCGCGGCTCCGGTCAATCCCCCCAAGGCTCTCCCTGATTCGAATGGTAAGACAGAACCATTCGAGGTCAGCCTGATCCACTACAACCCGGCTTACTAATGGTCTTTATTCCCAAGAGTCACGTCGAAGACGCTCACAAGCTGATCGCGGACGGCAAGGTATCGCTGTATCAAATTCTGCCTGTGTCCGGTGGTGTGATCTATCTCAAAGGAGATATGGAGTACACCTACCTAGGGAAGCTCTACGAGGGTATCCCGATCAAGATCACGGGCGAGAAGCAGTCTGCTGACACCAGCACGCCCACGCCCCGTATGACTATCGGGCAGGAGGACTTGGACCTGTTGCCGTTCAAGGGTCTGATCCACGAAGGCTATCTGGATGGTGCCCGCATCATTCGCCACAAGGTACTACTGAAGAACCTTACTGGTCAGATTGACGAGAAGGAAACCAGTCACTTCCGTGTGAAGCGTGTGGAAAACTACACTCGCACCAAGATCAGCCTGCTTCTTTCGACCCACTCGGGAGCCACAACACAGAGCTACCCATTCCGCCAGTACACGCCACCGGCCTTCCCGTGGGTGGACCTCGGCTAATCTGACCTTGCAATCACTTAAATTTTAAGTCACAGGATCGTCATGCAGTATGACGAACTCATTGGACGCCAGTTTGAGCTTAGTCGAGCCGATTGCTTCTCGATGGTTCGTGACCTGTACGACTTAAATTTTAATATCAAGCTCACGAACTACGCCCGTCCCAAGGACTGGAACGCTGATGACATCGACATCATTGGTGGTAGCTACGAGCATGAGGGTTTCTTCAAGGTCGAGGACTGGACGCTCAAGAACCTGAACCCCGGCGACCTTCTGTGCATGGCCATTGGCACGGCCAAGGCTAACCATCTGGCCGTGTATGTCGGTGGTAACAAGATCGTACACCACAAAATCTATAGCATGAGCAGCGAAGAAACGCTACGCGACTTCTGGCGCAAGAGCATTTGCTACGTGCTACGTCACAAGGACGTGCCTCTGGTCACCGAGCAGAAGCAGGATGTCAGTATCATGGAGTTGCTGAATGAACGAAATCGTATCCAGCCTACAGAGTAAGTACGACAAGGCGGATACGGTCGAGCATTGCGGCCTTGTTCTCCAAGACGGCTCGATCATTGAGACGCCTAACACTCATACCGATCCTCACAACGGCTTTATCATTCCCGCCAAGCTCATGCTTCAGCACGAGGATGCTCTGCGTGGCACGTGGCACACGCATCCTAACGACGTAGCGAACCTGAGCCAGTCTGACTTTGCGGGCTTCTCTCAGTGGCCGATGCTGGAACACTACATCGTTGGTGTTGACGGCGTGCGTTGCTTCAAGGTCGCTAACGGACTGATCGCGGAACTAGACCTGTGAAAGTAATCCTTCACGGTATCCTGAAAGAACAGTTCCGCGAGTGTGAGATCATCGCGGACACGGTTGCGGAAGTGATCGAGGGATGGTCGCGTCAGTGTGGTCTGTCGGACATTCCACTAACTCAGCGTCCAACGATCACAGTGATCGACTTCGAGGAAGCTGATAGCCTCTTTCAGAAAACGGATGTTACTGAAATCCACCTGATCCCGGCAATGTTCGGAGGTGGTGGTAGCTTTGGTCAAATCCTGATTGGAGCCGCACTGATCGGTGCGTCCTTCCTGACAGGTGGTACAGTTGCCGCTGCGCTTATGGCGGCAGGTATCGGTATGGTCATCGGCGGTGTGATGTCGATGTTCATGAAGGCTCCGAGCGTCAGCGCGAGCGACGACCCTGATCCTTCCAAGTATCTAGGTTCCAAGGGCAACACGACCGCCATCGGAACCCTGATCCCCAAGGGCTACGGACGCTTCCCCGTCAGTGGCCAGTATATGTCGTTGCAGGTAAACTCACAGGATATGGTCTTCGGATCGTTCCCGGCTTCAATCTAAAGGATCACCGATGACCACTACCAAGGAACAGGCGGTCGCTGACATTCAGCGTTTGGCGGCACTCACGGATCATGGCAACGTAAGTCGATCCACGTACCGCGACCAAGGCAAGTTTTCGACATGGGAAATCGACTCCCTGTTCGGCAACTTCACTGAGTTCAAGCGACAGGCTGGCATCATGCTGACCCGTCACCAGTCCCAGCTTCAGGGACAGGTCGCCAAGTTCACCAGCCTAGACGATATGCGAAAGCTGAATATCGACCGGGCTGATTACGGCAACAAGTACGAGAAGCCTACGGGTAAGCGTTTCCAGACCGTGATGGTTGCAACCGACATCCACGACAAGGAAGTGGACCGCTTCTGGCTTCGTGTGTTCATCGACACCGCTGCCCGCCTACAGCCCGACATCATCGTGCTGGGTGGTGACCTGTTCGATCTCCCTGAGTTCGGCAAGTACCCGGTCGACCCCCGCTCGTGGGATGTCGTCGGTCGTATGCAATTCGTCCACAACAACGTACTGGCTCCGCTGCGTGAAGTCTGCCCGGATGCCCAGATGGACTTGATCGAAGGCAACCACGAATACCGTTTGCTTCGCCACTTGGCAGAAGCGACCCCGGCTCTGCGTGCTGTCCTGAGCGACCTCCACAGCATGACTGTTGGCGGCTTGCTGGGACTGGACAAGTACGAGGTCCGCTACGTGGCTCGCGGTGATCTTGGTGTGTGGACCAAGGGCGATATGAACAAGCAGATCGCTCGCAATTACGAAGTGTATTTCAACACGCTTCTGGTCGATCACTTCCCGAGCGGAATCAAGAAAGGTCTGTCGGGCTTCAATGGTCACCACCACAAGTTCGAAGCGACCTCGTTCTATAGTCACCTTCGTGGTCCGTCCATGTGGATGCAGCTAGGTTCTGGCCACCACTTGGGCGCAGAATACTGTGATGGAGAGATGTGGAACATGGGGTTCGCTATTTCTCACATTGACACGGAGAACAACCGCGTGGCAATGAACTATGTCCCGATCTCTGATTTCGCAGAAGTGGGTGGCAAGTTCTACATGCGGGAAGATAGTGAGCGTTAATAACGACTTGATCGGAGCGAAGGGCGGCGGGGGAACCTTCCGTAATCGACCAGACAACCTTCGCTCGACGGATACCTTTGAGGCGCTCATTGGACTTTGCACCGGGCGTATCCGTGGACTAGCTCCGGGTGGTCTGAAGAACCTCAAGGTTGACGACGTTCCTATTGAGGATGGTTCGGGTAACACCACCCTCAAAGACTTCAACGCGATCATGTTCAACGGTGATCCGGCTGTGCTTCAGCCGGTCACTCTTCAGCTTGGTGGATCGTCGGGTGCGTCCACTGTCAACCTGCCGATCAACAATCCCAACCAAGGTACAGGCACAGCTAATCCCGGTGATTGGCGCTACGGCACTGTACGTCAGGCTGGTGTGGATTACATTGACATCCGTCTGGTCGTGAACGGACTATTCCGTCAGGACAAGAAGGGTATCTATGACGCGACTGCTACCCTTGAGGTAGAGCTACAGCCATCGGGTTCAGACCAGTGGGTCAACCCGATGGGGAACATGACAGCGCCCAAGTACAACCCCAACGGCATCAAGCTCAATAGCTTGGCTGGTGTGCTGCTGTACGGTCTAGCAAGTAACTGGGCTGACAGCACGACTTGGGCTGACCCGACACCGGGCTTCCTCTCGATCACCGGAAAGACTTCGCAGCCCTACGTCAAGGAGCTACGTGTCGCTGTTCCAAATGCAGGAGCGTATGCGAACAAGACGTGGCAGGTTCGTATCCGTCTGCGTGAGCGTGACAGCTATACGAACGATCAGGATCAAGAGTCGCGTGCTATTGTCTGGGAGTCGGTGGCCGGTGTCAGTATGGCACCGATTGGCGACCGTGAGGAATGGCGTGGTCTGGCCTACCTACAGATCAACGGCAAGGCGTCCGATCAGCTAACTGGCATCCCGACGATTACAGGTGTATTCGATCTGTCGGAGATTCGTGTCCCGCCTGCAAGCGTGTGGGACTCGGAGGCTCGTACCTACAGTGGCAACACATGGGACGGTGCGACTGAGGAAATCAAGTGGACGCAATGCCCTGCGTTCCAGATGAAGGACTTGATCGAAGACGAACTGTCAGGAATCTCTGCCCTAGTCCCCGGCTCGACTATGAACAAGTGGGATGCGCTTGACGCATCCAAGTGGTACGCGCAGCGAGTACCAGATGGTAAGGGAGGAACACACCCTCGCTATACCATGAACTACTTGCTCGACAGTGCGATGTCAGTCAACGACCTGATGCAGTACACGGCTGGTGCCGTGGGGTCGTATGCGTGGGATGAAGGTGACGGCAACTGGCGTCTCGTGGTGGAGAAGCCAGAGAACGCGACTGCCTTGTTTACCAAGGAATCGATTGTCGGTGAGTTCAGCTACTCACACACGGACATCGACACCCGCCTGAACGACATGATCGGTGTGTTCCGTAACGAGGAACGCAACTACGAAGAGGACCGTGTTCGTGTCTTCGATCAGCCGCACATCGACAACTACGGTCGTCGTGCTGCCAGCATCGCTCTGGTTGGTTGCACCAACCGGCAGGAAGCTCTGCGTCGTGTCAAGATTCGTCAGCTTACATCGCTGAACGAGACACGTCAGGTATCCTTTGTCACAAACCGTCAGGGTAATCTGGTTCAGCCTTTCAGCGTTATCCTTGTAGCTGACGGCGACCTTGCCAGCGATACCAGCACGCGCACAACCGGGCGTCTCGTTGGCCGCAGTGGCACGACGTTGACCGTGCGCGACTCCATGCGCCTTGAAGTCGGTGTGGCCTACAAGGTCCACGTGACCGTACCGAACCCAGCCTACAACCCGAACACAGCTACCCAGCCGGGTAGTCCTGAGTGGCGCAAGCCAACCATCACGATCAGCCGCACGATCACCAACACGGCGGGTCAGCGTGGTGATGTCAAGTCGCTGTTGATTGACAGCGAGCTTCCGGCTGACACTCCGGTCAACGCACAGATTGCGCTTGAAGCTGTCGGCCTGCCTACGCTTCCGATCCAGTACCGTGTGCTGGATGTCGAGCCGAATGATGACGAAGAGTTGGTGACGATCACCGCTATCGAAATCTATACAAAGAAGTGGGACGAGAGCGACAACGTAAACGAGGATGACATCCTTGCACAGCGTCCGAACAAGATCATCCTGCCGCCGCTTGTCCCTGAGTCGGGGATGTTCTCGGTACGCACGTATCAGGCCGAGTTCCAGACCAAGCGTGTGTTTACGGTCAACTGGGTGCGCCCCGGCTCCATCTGGATCGATGGCTTCAAGGTCGAGTACAACCTGAACAGTGGTCCGTGGGTGACGCTGACTGAGAAGACGCAGGACAGCTACGTCGAGCTACAGCAGCCACAGAACGGTGTCTATACCTTCCGCATCACAACGATTGATCGTCGTGGTGGGGTGTCGCAGCCGTTGATCGGAACCTACGAACTAAGCGACACCGCCGAAGACTACGCTCCGGTACACACTCGTGGCAAGTTGATGGACCGTCCGGTGACAGGAAGCCGTGAGGGCGACAAGTACACGACGACCGATCAGAACCCTAACATGACCTACATCTGGTCGAAGGGCCAGTGGTACGACGAGTCGAACTTTGTCACCGAAGCCGGTCAGATCAAGTACGGGAATGGTGACACTGTTGAAGACCTGATGCCAGCGGAGCCGGGAGCGACCGATGGTGGTACGATTGGTAACAACATCAAGAACCCGGATGGTACGATCTACGTGCCGCCGACACCGGAGCAGCTTGTTGATACTCAGGGACCGGGCCTTGTTACCAACCTCAATGTCACAACCAACCTAGACGACTATGGCTCGACTATCCTTGCTTCGTGGACCGGACCTAGTGACAGTGACCTAGCCGGGTACGACTTTGCTATCCGTGAAGGCACAGGGCAGTATTTCGATTACCCGACTACGACTGCCAACTACAAGATCGCAGCCCTGCCGCGTGGGCGTGAGTTCCGTATCAAGGTTCGTGCTTACGACCGTCTGGGTAATCGCGGTGTCTATACTGCCGAGAAGATTGTCACGACAGCAAAAGACAGTGTTGCTCCACCGGCTCCTACTGGGCTGGCGGTGTCGGCTGCGTTCGAGACGTTCTTCCTGACGTGGAATAACCCGACCGATAATGACCTTGATGTCATGGAGATTTGGGCCGGGGCAACCAACGATGCTACGAAGGCGGTTCTGATTGCGACCCAGAAGGTGACTCCGGCTGCGAAGGGAACGTACACTCGTGGTAGTATGCCACGCGGTACAACCCAGTGGCACTTCCTCCGTGCAGTGGATACGTCGGGCAACAAGAGTCCGTTCAGTGCTGGTGTGTCGGCAACGACTACAACTGTTGACATTGGTGACCTGACACCGGGCCTGAATCTGGTGAAGGATGTCTCGGTTCTGCCGAGCGCGACGGGGTACACTGGTCCTAAGATCGTGTGGCACACTGGTGAGCGCCGCTTCTACCGCTATCAGGATGGCAAGTGGGTCGGTAACGTCGTGGACGTTGACGACCTTGAGGGCAAGCTGTCGGGATCGCAGATCGAAGAGAACACGATCTCGGGCGAGAACCTAGTTCCTGAAACGATCACCAGCGACTTGTTCGAGAAGAACGTTCGTATCCCCGGTAACATCGTTGACATCAACGACAAGCTGATCTTTGGATTGGACGGCTTTATCACACCAGATGCGACTACGCTTGTAAATGGTAACACAATCAAGCTGTCGACTATTGCTCAGAACTCTCTGGTCCCATCCCTGAACTATGTGGGTGAGTTTCCCTCGCCCCCTAGTCAGGCTCAGCTTGGTGACAAGTGGAAGCAGAACGCGGTGTACAAGAACTCGACGGATACCCGCTCGTATGTTCTAACCGGTTCTCCGCTTGACTGGGTTGTCTATCTTTCGGATGGACTGACTTTCAACGTTGAGATCGAGTCCAGTAACGGAACAGTCTTCCGTGTTGGTCAGCATAAGACCACAGTGTTGAAGGCTCGTCTGTTCAAGAACGGGGCCGAAGTTACTGATAGTGCATCGGAAAACTGGTTCCGTTGGCGTCGTATCTCGGTGGTTCCTCGTGAAGCACCGAACGATGATGCTACTTGGAACGAGAAGTACAAGACTGGATACAAACAGATTTCGATTGACATCGATGCGGTTCAATCTCAGGCAACATTTTTCGTGGACATCATCAACTGATTTTAGTACAGCGCGCTCAGGAGATTCAGGCACATGGCAATTCTTAGTACCGGGCAGATTACCATCGTTGACAACAACGATGCCCGTCAGATTACGGCATACGTTCAGGCCAACCCCGGTGTTCAACAGATTTACACCAAGGACGAATCGTCGGTAACGTTTGTCCCTAACTGGACTACGGTTAATGGTAACCTTGGTCTAGAACTTCGTGCGATGGTGTACGCTTCTCGTGCGGGTTCGCCAGAAGATATTACCGGTCAGCTTACGAACCGTAAGTGGACTACCACACCGGGTGGTACGGCGCTGACTACGGGTACGGCTCCGACGAGCGACTTCGAGTCTGGCGGTACGTTGACTGTCAATCACAGCAGCACTCTGTCGACGTTGCTGGTCAAGGCTAACTTGAAGGTTGGTAACCCTCCTGAGATTATCTACTTCGAGGGTGATTATACTGACCCTGTAACTGGTTTGGTCAGCAAGGTGCTGGCATCGATCACTCTGACGCAGGTTCGTACTGGTACGAACGCTGTGTACATCAACATCCGTACTGTTGATGGTGATACACTTGAGCCTGATGTTGGTAAGAACACGGTTCGTGTTTATGCCGATCTGGTTCGTGCTGCCGGTGTCGATGACACAGGTGTTACTTACCGATGGTATCAGAGTCCACACGGTACAGGTGACATCGTAGATGGTAACTTGCCAAACGTTCAGAGTAACTACGGTCTGTTGACTACAGCACAGGTCGCTGCCAACGCTGCGGGTGCTGTGGGCCAGTACAATGGTGCTGCTATCACAACCTCGAACGTACCTGATACGGCATGGACGGACTCAAAGGGTATCATTGTTCATGCCAATGCGGTCGTGGACATGGGCGTGTTCAAGGTCGAGGTCAAGGATTCGGACGGAACGATCTATCAGACGTTCTTCACGCTCCGTGACGTATCCGATCCTTACGAGTGCCGTCTGATTTCGACTGCGGGTGATAAGCTCCAGAACGGTGTCGGAACTACCGACGTTTATCCGACTGTGTACTACGGTGCTGAGAAGCGCAACAACACAACGGGTATGACCTTCCGCTGGATGTTCTACGACCGTGACGGAAACCGTGGCGGATTTGTGGACACGACTCGTACCGCTGTTTCTGGTGGACGCACGATCACCGCCAACACGACGACGACGTTCACGTTCTCGGGTGCTGCGATCACCTTCGCTGCGGGTGACATCATCAAGGCAGTGTTGAGTGGTACTGCGGAATACTTCGAGGTCGCATCTGTCTCGGGTAACGTGGTTACGGTTCGTGCGCCAAGCACTAACCCTTGGCTCAAGAATAGCTTTGCGACTCTAACCGCAAACAAATACTTGAATGGGTCGATGTTTGTCATTACCCCGCTACGTGTAACGAACGGGACCAGCGGTCCTGACACGGACTCCAAGATCACCGTGACCGGTGACGACATTGACGCTAAGGGCGTGATCTTGGTGGAGGTGAATCAGTAAGGGTTACTAAGTGACGGTTATTTCGACTGGCCAGATTTCCATCATTGATGTAAACGATGGTCTGTCCGCTCAGCTAAGTGCAAACTCGGTACTACTCCCGGCAGATTCGTCGGGAGTAGTCACCTCCTACGCAGGCGCAGAAACTACCTTCCCGATCATCGAAGGTGGTGTAGATACAAGCGCCACTTGGTCGTATGCTGTTACAGCCCTCACCGGCAACCTTGCTTATCGCGATGTCAACGACACGTCAGATCGTGTCGGTGTCGGTACTGATCCTTATTTCTTCACTGCCAGCCGCAACACAAAGCCGACTCAGATGCCGGGTCAGAGCCGTGCGTCGAACGCAACTGAGGCAGGCTATGGACCCGTTTATGACCTTACTTCCACAAACGCTGCCCTGAACGATCATGTGGTGTACACCCCGATCAATGGAGGTGTGCCTGCTCTAAAGCTCAAGGTAGAAGTAGAATACCGTGTGTTGTCCGTTACTGGAACTAACGGTGGTGGTAGCAACAATATCCAAATTCAGATGGGTAAGCTACTCGGTGACTACACCGGAGGGGCATATGTTGATAGCAAGCTCCGTGTTCTCACTGAAGCTGACATTGGTCTAACATACACTGATACTGCACTATTCGCAGCTACGGCTACTGCTGGTTATGTCACAATGGACATTACCAGCATGTACTTCCGCCCGTATGTGCGTTTGGTATCGGCTACGGGTCAGACTATCACGGTTCGTGTGATGCGGATCACGACCACTGACATCAGTGATGCAACCAATCCGTTCAAGGCCACACCAGATCGTTACCGTAACAACGGGTTGGGGTCGCTCGACAGCAATTACCTGCGTGTTGTTGCTGCTCCGAAGGCTAACGGATACATCGACATCACGGCAACCAAGGCTAACGCCCAGCCGCTGACACGTCGTTTCAGCGTCGCCAAGGCCGTTACAGGGCAAACCGGACAGACAGGTACTCGTGGTACACTGACGGTCAGCCGTGCCATCACAGGCGGCTCTTGGAGCGATACTGAGGCTGCTGCGGCTATCTCGGGTGTAGGGGGTGGCTCGCCTCTACGTGGCGACACTGTGACCCTGTACCGTGCAAGCCCCGTGTACAGCGAGACTCGGGTCTTCAATGGCTCGGCGTGGGTCAGTCAGGCGGCATACCTCGCTGGTTCACAGATCATTGACGGATCGGTCAATGGTCAGAAGATCACCGCTGGTACGATCCTTGCGGCTCAGATCGGTGCCAATCAGGTTACAGCGAGTAAGATCGCTATTGCCGATTTTACTAACTATGCCGCCAATGGTGACCTAACTCTGGGTAATACCGGATGGAACGGCATTGTCGTAACTGATGCTGCTAACGGTTACAACGGACAGAGTAACGTTCTAAAGTTCAATCCGTTGGCAAGCGGTGTAACTGACGGGTACTTTGGAAACGAGAACGTTTTCTCAGTCAAGCCCGGAGACGAGTTCTGGCTAGAGTGGGTGGGTAAGGCTACGTCGGATATGACGGGCTACGTCCGCGTGTACCTGCGTATCAACAACGCGGCGGGTGGTCAGATCGGTACTCCGAACGTGGGCGACATCACGTCGGCTCACGCCAACTACACTACGATGGCGAACAAGATTGTAATGCCCGCAAACGCTGCGACGGCTTACATTCAGATCAACACCAAGAACACAGCCGGTACAGGATATATTGGAGCCGTTCGTCTTCGTCGTCGCAACGAGGGCGCACTGATTGTTGATGGTACAATCACGGCTGGTAAGCTCGTGACGGACATCATCACGGCGAACTATCTTGCTGCTGATTCTGTGACTGCTCGTTCGGTTCTAGCTAACTCGATCTCGGTCGAGAAGCTGTTGGTGGGTGACCAGAACGACTACGT
>Ga0182217_1000020_pt1 | contig 35000 bp, 54 predicted proteins | sample G5R1MG_18_FD_128395 | JGI IMG/M metagenome (GOLD analysis project Ga0182217, IMG submission 128395) | Switchgrass phyllosphere microbial communities from Michigan, USA - G5R4_NF_03OCT2016_LD1 MG | ecosystem: Host-associated > Plants > Phyllosphere > Phylloplane/Leaf | place: USA: Michigan... | reverse complement strand
CGGTGGGGAGTACATCCACCACGCCCGGTACGGCGACGAGTGGCGCGTCTACGCCGACGACCTCCACGCAGCGGAGCAGGCGTGCGCGTCGTGCCCGGTCCTCGCCCGATGCCACGACCTCGCCGCGACCGTCGACATCGCCGGCTTCTGCGGTGGGCTGCCGGAGTCGGCCCGCCCGCGGCATGCCACGTCGGTGCCGGTGGTGGATCCGGTGTACTCCGTGAGCCTGGTGCGGGACGCTTTGACGGACGCTGTGCGGCTGCCGGGGAAGGCGCGGGTGCATCCGGTCCTCGGCGCCGCGGTGAGGGCGTGGAGGGCTGCTGGGTGGGACCGGGCGGACATGCTCGCGGCGTTGGCTGGGGTGATCCTGCCGGACGGTCTGCCCGTCACCCTGTCGACGATCAACGCGGCGCTCGCGTGGAGTGAGACGTCGGAGCAGGGGGCACTGTTCGATGCGTGAGTGGACGTACGTCCTCCCCGGCGTCACACGCCCCCTCAGCGCCAACCAGCTCAACGGCGGGCACTGGCGGACCGGCGCCCGTCTGCGGCAGACGTGGCGGGCATGGGGCGCCCTCGCGTGGCAGAACGTAGGCCGGCCACGGTGTACCCGGTTCACGGTGGCGTTGCACTACCAGCCGAGGGACCGCCGCATCCGTGACCCGGAGAACCTCATCGGCGGTGCGTTGAAGGCGCTCGTCGACGGCATGGTCGCGGGCGGTCAGGGCATCGCCCGCGACGACTCCCCCGCCTACTACGTCACCACCTTGCCCGTCATCCACGAGCCAGTGAAGGGCCAGCCCGGACGGGTGTGGGTCGTCATCCGAGACCTAGGAGAAGCAGATGCGTAACCGCTACGTGCACCGTGTCAAGGTCGTCTGGCCTGACGGTGATGTCACCTACCGGCACTACCAGACGAAGGCTGCCGCCGACCGGTACGCGGAGCTCGCGGTGAAGGCCGACCCGAAGCGGTGGGAGCCGACGGTCCGCCACCGCGGAGAGCGGGCGGCATACACCAGCTACACCCGTTCCCTGCCCGTCCAGTTCCCACAGGAGAACCTGAAGTGACCGTCATCGACGCCGACATGTTCGAGGGCGCACCATGCCGCACCACAGGCAGCCCCGACGACTGGTTCCCTAACGGGCAGCGTGACCTCGTCCGGCCCACTGTCCGGTCGGCGCTCGCTGCCTGCCACGAGTGCCCCTTCAAGCGGCAGTGCTTCGACTACGCCGAGAAGTCCGGCGCGACGGACGGCATCTGGGGTGGGGTGTACCGCGACGCTGCGGTGATCGCTTCGTGGAAGCGGAAGGAGTACCGGGAGAAGATCTCGGATGCCAACCGCAAGCGTGCTGAAGCTGCGTCGACGACTGCTGCCAGGTTGGCGCGGAAGCTGCGGGAAGATCCCGACGCGCACGGCAAGGCAAGCACGTACCGCGATGGATGCCGCTGTCCCTCGTGCAAGCGGGCGAACGCTGACAACGTACGGGCCAACCGGCAGGCAGCGTCGTGAGCCCGTTCCTGGCGGTGTGCGAGGAGTGCGACACGTGGGTCGAGGCGCTGGATCACCTGACGGCGTTGCCGGACATGGACCGTCATGCGGAGGAGTCGGGGCACAGGGCGTGGGCTGTGTCGCCACCTGACTCGCTGAACTGATCGCGGGGGTAGACTCCCGGACAACAAGGAAGCCGGGGAGCGGACAACTCCCCGGCTTCATGACCACCACTGGGCTGACAGTGAGGTCATCGCGCTTGCTGGTACCTAGTGTACCCACAAGGCGTGGTGTCTCCGCCCTTGAGAGGCACAAGATCATGGCGATCCGCCACAGGCTCAGCGTCCCCGCTGACCACTTCACCATCATCCGCAACGACTGGCTCCGAGACGAACGTCTCTCCTGGAAGGCCCGCGGCATCGTGGTGTATCTCGCCAGCCACCGCGTTGGTTGGGAGACCAGCCTCGAACAGCTCGCCCGCGCAGGCCGTGAAGGCAAGGACGCCGTCCGTGCCGGACTTCGTGAGCTCGAAGCTCTTGGCTACCTGAAGCTGGACCGTCACCGCAACGAAGACGGCACCCTCGCAGGCACCGACTACGACCTCATGGACCCGTGGATTACACCTACGTCGGGTAACCCAACGCTGGGTGAGCCAGCGCAGGCTGAACCTACTTTGGCTGATCCGACCCCTAAGAAGACTAGTTCTTCAGAAGACCAGAGATCAGAAGATCAGAAGTACTTGGCGCCTCACGACGCAGCGAGTGACGTCGTCGATGCTGAGGTCGTCGAGGACACCCCCAACGCAGGTCAGCTCGTCAGAGGCTGGATCGACGGATGCGCACACAGGCCCCCGTCCCGGGTCATCGGCCACGTCTCACGCGAGGTGAAGACCCTCGTCGATGACGGCATCCCTACGGACACCATCCGCAACGGCCTCGTCGCATGGCAGGAACGTGCGCTGCACCCGTCGGTGCTTGCTTCGGTGGTGAACGAGCTGCTGAACGCTTCCCCCACTCGGGGTCGTGCGCCGATGTCGAAGAAGGAAGCTGAGGACCGCTACATCCAGGAGCGTCGTCAGCGGTGGGAGCAGCAGGCCGTCGCTGCCGACATGGAGGACCAGCAGCTCGCGTTGACGGGCGGACAGGAGCGTGACCCGTGGACCGTCTAGAGGCGACACGCTTGACGGAGCTGGTGGAGCAGATGTGCCCCGCCCAGAAGATCAACAACGAGACTCCCGCGGTGTGGGCGGGACTGCTGCGGGACGTGCGGCTGGTGGATGCACTGGAGGCGGTGCGTCGGCTGGGGATGCGGCAGCCGTTCGTGTCCCCCGCGGACATCGTCGCCGAGGTGCTGGTGGTCCGGGCTGAACGGTTGGACGGCATCGACCAGTGGCGAGGTCACTACCGCGGGGACCCTGACGACGCGCGCGCGGAGATCGACTGGTGGCGTGGCTGCATCCGACGCATCGGTGATGGTGAACGCCACGACGAGGTGTTCGAGCCGCAGCAGCTCACGGCCCGGAAGATGCCAGCCCTCGACAACCTGTTCAGGAAGGTCCCGGAGAAGTGAGTGGCGACCAGCTCAGTGTCACAGAGCGGGGGATCCTTGCGTGCCGGCAGGCGATGGCTGAGGCGCGGGGGACGGTGTACGTGCCGCAGCCGGTGAAGCGGTCCCCGTGCCCGCACTGTCGGGCGCAGGAGTACGCGCCGTGCACAGTGAAGGGGACGGCGGATCGGATGGTGGGGTTCCACCCGGCGAGGTATGTCGCGGCGGGTGTGGAGCAGCCGACGACGGTGCGGCCCCCGCGTGATCCACAGCCGGTGGATGAGGTTGTGGACGACAGGCAGTACGACCAGGACGGGTACCCGATCCCCGACGGTCCACCCGAAGACGACGACTCAACCCTGAGGGAGTGGTACCCGTGAGTCCGGTGACGGAAGCGATCGACACGTTCCAGGAGCGGCACCCGTGGTGGTCTAGGCCCGAGGCGGTGGAGGTGATCCGTGAGACGCGGAAGGCGTCGCGGGACCTGAAGCACTTTGCGTTCATGGTCGGCCTCACGCCGGCTGTGGCGTGGGCGCTGTGGGTGTCTGGGAGTGCGAGGTGACCCCGGGCGGGCAGTTCAGCCAGGAGGTCCGGGATCAGGTCTTCTGGCGCGAGGAGGGCGCGTGTGTGCTGTGCGGTTCGGGGCAGTCACCGAACTGGCAGCACCGTAAAGCGCGCGGGAGCGGTGGGACGCGGAAGGTGATGACGGCAGCGAACGGTCTGCTGCTGTGTCATCTGTGCCACATGGCGGTGGAGGCTAGCCCGGCTGATGCGCGGGTGTTGGGGTACCGGGTGGATCAGTACGCGGATCCTGCGGTGGTGCCGGTGTGGCGGGCTCGGTTCGGGTCGTGGGCGTTGCTGACGGTGGGTGGGTTGGCGGTGTTTGCGGAGTGGCCTGATGAGGGTGTGGTGTGTACGGAGGTGGAGGCACGGACCGTGGCCGAGAGGTTGACGAACCGCGCGGGCACTGCTAGGTTCGTCCCATGAGCAGACGCCGCAAGTCCCCCATCACCACCGCCCGCCAAGCCAACCGCACCCTCGGCATCCTCCTCGGCGACGCAGCCGCCATCCGCCGCGGACGGGTCGGGCAGCGCATCGCCAACCGCGTCGCTGGCCGACTCATTGGCAACGCCCTCCGCGGGGTGTGGCGCTGATGTTTAGACGCACCTGGACTCCCCTGCTTCCTGACTTCACAAGCAGCGAACCGCTTGACATAGAACACCGAGGCGGTTGCTCGTGGTCCGACGCCCCGGCTCCTCCCAGCAAGCATGAGCACTACACCTGGACTCGTGGGTGGAGTCGCCTTCAAGAAGTTCACCGCTGCCCATGTGGCGCGATCGGCAGCACCTTCCGGGGCGTTTTCAGGTGGTCCCTTCTTGACAAGCCTCGGGTCGGTACTCGCCTTGGAGTGGCAGATCAGCAAGACCAGATTGCCGCTGGCCGTCTCAAGAACCAAGAGTGGGACGAGACAATGCGTTACTTCCGTCAGATGCGTGACCAGATTCAGGGAGGAAGCAATGCCTGACGACGGCACGTATGACCTGGATGCGGTGTTGCGGGAGGCGCACGGCGGCAAGCACGTCGCCACTCGCGAGCACCGCAACCAAGGAAGCGTCATCTACGCCGCACGCCCGGATTATCCCGACGAGCGGCGATGGGATTTGCTGGACCGCTACACCCCGAAGCACTCGACGGCGTGGTGACTGTGGACGCCACCCTCTACAGCGCGTACCGGTCCTACGGCTGCGCGAAGAACGACCACGCATCCTGCGACGTCCCCGACGTCTGCTGCTGCCCCACCTGCCACCCCACGACAACTACCGACCACGCGACGACCGGTACACTGAGCCCATGAACGCACCCCCCCGCACGACGTGGCTGACACTCCCCCAGACCGCCGCGTACCTCGACCTCCCCCTCGACCAAGTCCCCGCCTGGGCGGACAAGCACAAGGTCCGGCAGCAGCTTACCGGCGACTCCAACACCCCCGACCGGAACCGCGCCTACAGGTTCGACCTCGCCTCCATCGACAAGGCGTGCCGGAAGCGGAAGCCAACGAACCTTGTCCGCAACGTGTACCCCGACCGGGTCGTCGTCCGCGCCGGCCAGGCAGCGCAGTACCTCGCTGTGGGGCGCCGCACCGTCAACGACATGCTGACGGACGGCAGGCTCACCGCTCACGATCACACTGACGGGCAGCGGCATGCCCTGTTCCTACTGTCCGACCTCATCGACCACACCAGCTAGGAGCACCGAGACCATGACAGACAAGCCGATCCCGTCCGCTGAGGCAGTTGAGGCCGCAGGGCGTGACATCCAAGCTCGCAAAGTCGCCGCGGGCCGCGAGGTGCAGAGCTGGGATGAGCTGGCACCCATCGTGCAGCACAACATCCGGGAGGCGTTGCTGCCGATCCTGACGTCTGCGTACCCGCAGATCGTGGCGGACGTCCTCAACCACTACGCCGAACAGGCTGAGGAGCTTGCTGGGCTGATGGGCACCGGGTCTACGGCTGAAGCGGCAGGCAGGTGGCTCCGCACGCAGGCCGCCAAGGTGCAGGCATGAGCGACGCTACGCGGGGCACTGACGGGTACAGCTACGTCACCCTGCCCGTGACCACCAGCATCACCCCGCACCTCGCTCACAGCATCGTCTGCGCCCGCTGCGGCGCCCTCATCTTCAGTACCGACCACCACAACGCTTGGCACGACAAGATCGCCTTCGTGGTGCAGTCGTTGCAGGACGACATCAACCGCGACCACCTCACCATCACCCAACTCAACGACCGACTCCGGAGCCACCCATGACACGCATCCGCACAGCCATCGCAGCAGCCGCCCTCACCGTCACAGTCGGGGGAGGAGCAGCTCTCATCGCCGCCGTCCCCGCCAACGCCACCGCCGACTGCACCCTCGGCAACCTCACCACCGTCCTCGACGTCAACATGTGCAACTACGCATGGTCGAAGGCGAACATGTCGCCCCTGTCGGCGAAGGGCATCGTCAACTACGGCGCCCAGTGGTGCAGTGAACGGGGCCGCACCAGCTACGCCACCGCCACGAGCCGGCTCGCTGCGACCCTCGGCACGGCTAAGGCCAACGCCATCGCCTACGGCGCTGACTCCTGGTACTGCTGATGGACGCCAACGCCCGACGGCTCACTGACATGTGGGTGTTCAACCCGAGCAGCTACGAGTGCTGGCGTGACGCTGCCACGGGAGACTCGTACGAGCTGTGGCGTGAGGGCGAGCAGGTCGTCCGTGTCGCCGTCAACGGAGAAGACGTCACCCCCGAGGAGACCCCGCATGGCTGACCTCGAACGCCGCATCCTCCTACGCCTCCTCACCGAGTGCGACCCACAGAGGTACATGGGCTTCGACGGGATGCTGGACTGGACCGACGACGATAGGCGGGAAAACGCGCTCGTCTATGCGGTGGACGTGGCCCGCATCGCCGCCCTCGAAGCGGAAGAGTCGCTTGTGCAGCTAGGAGACTGGGCTGACTACCCATCTGAGGCCACACGATGGGGACAGGACCTAGTGGAGACCCCGCATGGCTGAGATGGCAGACAGTGAACGCACCATCTGGGAGCAAGCCCAACGCATCCGCCAGCTAGAGGCACAGCTCACCGCAGCACGCGACGTCCTCGTCAGCGTGCGCGAGTGGCACGTCACCATGGCCCAGTCAATCGAAGCACTCGACCTCGACCCTGAGGAGTAGCCATGCCTGGTGACCGGTACACCCCTGAGACCCGCGCAGCCTGCCTCGACCTCTACACCCGCGAAGGAGCAGACGCCGCCTCCGCTGCCTTCGGAGTCCCCGCCCGCACCATCCGCACATGGGCAGCCAACGCCGGCGTCACCACTGAGGTGGAGACGAAAGCCGTCGAAGCCCGGGAGGCGAAGCGCCTGTCCATCGAGCAGCGGAAGCTGGACTTGGCGGACATGTTCCTCGACGCCGCGGTGGATGAGCTGACCCGCAGGACGGCGTCGTTCACGGAGTCGAAGATCGTCACGATCGCTGGTACGGCCACGTCGCCCGGGTCGTGGGATGTGGCGACGGCTGAGCGTGAGCCGTACGCGGTGGAGCGGAAGGCGATGGTGACGACGGCTGCGATCGCCGCGGACAAGGCGCTCCTGCTGACGGGCGGTGCGACGTCCCGGATCGATGTGCGGCAGGCGGATCGTGAAGTCCAGGAGAAGGCCGCGGACATCATGCGGGTCATCCAGGGCGGGAAGGCGGACGTCGCATGAGTGCATCCGACTGGGAAATCGCTGGCCTTCATGGACTGCACATCGTTGACGGTGACCGCCCTGTCGCCACCTTCCATGACCGTCAAGACGCTGCCGTGGCTGTTGCCTGCGTCAAGCGGGTCAACGGCTCATCCCGCACCGGACTGAACGGGCGTCGCCCCGAGGTGGCTCTCGAAGACTTCCCTATGATCGTCCGCGAGGTCGTTGAGTCCGGTCATCCCTACTACGGCGTCGACCTCGACGAAGTCCTCCGCGACTGGGCACTTGCCGTGCAGAACGCGCAGTACGCCGCCCAGGAGCGGATCGCCATGGCTGAACGAGCAGCCGCCTCCGTGGCTGACGACAGCGCCCGTGTCCGCGCCATTCACGCCATCCTTCGCAAGGCCGGCACTCGCAAGACCCTCGAATCTCAAGCTGTGCGTTCTGCGCTGATCAGTCCTGACTATTGGTTGTCGTGATGGGCGCGCCGGCCCGGTTCGTGTCGTACATGGCGTGCCATACCCACGGGAAGCGGCTGTACCCGTCTCGGAAGGAAGCCCGCCGCTGTGAGGACCGCATCGGTCATGCGGGGGCGCGGGCGTACCGGTGTGACGTGCTGGATGGGTGGCATGTGGGGCATCTGCCGTCGGCGGTGCGTGAGGGCGTGGAGGACGCGGCGGGGTTCTATGGGGGTGTGGTGGAGCGGGTGTATGACGGGGTGTTGTGGCGGCGTGTGGGGGGTCGGTGGGTGCGGGTCGGACCTGTTGACGAACCGCGCGGGTAGGGCTACGGTAGACCCATGACCGAGACCACCTTCCCCGCCGACCTCAACCGCAACGTCCGCAACGCTGCTGTCGTCACTGCCGTCAACGTCGCCCGAGACATCTACATCGAGCGCCACGGCAAGCGCCTCGGCACCCAGAGCCACGTCACCCTCTTCATCACCAAATGGCTTCGTCGCAATGGAGCAGCCGACGGCGTGCTTCACGAGCCTGCTGCTGACGTCGTGGATGCGGTGTGGGCGCTTGCTGAGCTCCCCGACCAGGACCCCCTCACCCTCGTCGACGACGACTACCGAGGCACCAGCGACGAAGCCCGGCAGATGCTCACCAACCAGTACGAACGTGACCTCACCCACGCCCTGTCCCGCATCACCTGGAAGGACTGACCGTGAACAGTGGGACCGGCCCCGACACCCGCCTGTGGACTGACCAGGACGACGACGCGTTCGCCCGGGAGTGCCGCGAGTGGGAGCTCGCTGGTGTCGTAGCGCGGGCGCAGAAGGCGCGCAGGTTGGAGTCTGAGCGGGCCGCTGCGCGTCAAGCCGCGGAGGACCGGGTGGCTGCTGCGGCGGAGCATCGCCGGCGCGTGGCGGTGTGGTCGTGCATGGGTGTGGGGGTGTTGTTGTTGTGGCTGGGTGTGGGTGGGTCCGTCGTCCACGCCTTCACGAACCACGCGGGATGAGGTAGACTCACCCCCATGACCGAGACCACCTACACCCCCCGCCGAGACCACACCCACGACTGGCACTACGAAGACACCACCGCAGCCGACGAAGACCGTCAGGCCCGCGCCGCGGACCCCGCCCCCCACTACCCCCACATTCAGTCCACCCCCGACGTCTGGACCCAGCGATGATGAGCAGCGACGACCTGTGGGCTAACGCAGAAACCACGGCCCGTGACCGCAAGATCGACGCCATCGTATCTAGCTTGCCTAGCCTCCAAGCTGACCTTGCATCGCTGCGCAGCGAACGAGACAGGGCGCTTGCTGAGGTGGAGCGTCTGGGCCAGCAGAACGCATCCGAGCGTCAGCACGTCGACTGGCTCGTTGAGAAGGAAGAGATAGCGGCCCGCTTTAAGGTCGAGTCTGAACGGGTCATCGCTGAGGTCGGTGAGCTGGTGGACCCGTGGATGGGCTTTGACGGCGCGATTGTGGATGGCGTCAAGGCGGTCGTGGCTGAGGTGGAGCGTCTGCGTGCCGCTCAGCCCGCACTCCCCGACGTAGGCCACGTCACCCGCGACGAGGACGGCACGATTCAAGTCGACGGCTACGACTTCGTGGACTGCGACCTGCCACATGACAGTGGGCTCATTCGGGCCGCCGCCGCCCGCACCTTAGCTGTGGCTGCGTTCCTCGACGCGGAGGCTGCGGCAGCGGACACCACCCCCGACAAGAAGTGTCTCTGCGACTACCCCGCAGGTGCGGCCTACGGAGCTGAGCCGTCGAGCGTCTATTGGTGCCCCCAACACGGACCCGACGAAGACGAAGACACCGCCCCCGACACGTCCCGCGTCACGTTCGGTGCCCGCCACGAGGGCACGGGGATGGTGCTGCTCCGCCACGCCGACCTAGGCCACTCGTCGTGGGGCCTGCACGAGCTGCACACCGCCGACTGGCACCGTCAGATGGTTCACCACCGCAACATCGCACACCCCGCGCATGCTGCTCTTGCGGAGGTCCGGGAAGCCCTCAACACCGCCGAGCGGACCGGGGTCTCCGTGTGGCGCAGCGGTGACGTCACTTGCGAGGACTCAGGAGTACTTCCCGATGACGCTGAAGAAGAGGCCGACTACAGAGCCTGCCGTTTCCTCGCTCGTGAGGTGCAGGCTTTCGTGGACCAGGGCCTACGCGGGGACGACCTGAGCGCCCGGGTGCCCTACGAGGTGCGCGACCACCGCACGCCGGTCGAAGCGGACACCACCCCCGACGGCTATTGCTCTTGCTACGGGCCGGGAGATTGCTCCCAGTCTTGCGGTTTCATGTCCCACCGTGAGTGGAAGCCGGGACAGCAGTGGCCTGGATCGAACCCTGTCCCCGTCGAAGCGGACACCACCCCCGACGACGAGGTGGAGTTCGTAGCTGGCGTGATCCGTCGCAGCAAGGACATGACCTGGCAGGTGCAGGCGCTCAACGTCGTCGAAGCCCTCGACGCGCACCGTGCTGCCCGTACCAGCCAGGAGGCAGGCCAGTGAGCGCCTACCAGGCCGAGTTCCGGTGTACGGCGTGCCCGCGCGTCACCCGCTCCGTGCACCTTGCAGAGAATCACGAGCGCATCACGGGGCACGAAGTCGAGGAAGTCGAGGTGCCTCGTGAGCACTGAGGTCCCCACCACCCGCGACATCATCGCCACCGGCTTGCATCAGCTATGCGTGGACCGGTGGAACCAGTTCGACGGTGCATCCACCCGCCACGGCGTCGAGGTCCACCACACGACTGCGGACGCTGCGGTGGCTGCTCTGGTTGCTTCCGGGAAGACCATCGTCGACACCCCCACCGAATGGGAGTGGGGCCTGCGCCGACGGGTTGGTCACACCGATGGACCGGTGGATGAGGACCTGGCGAGGCGCGTGCAGAGCTACGACGGCGGCACTGTCGTCCGTCGTCGTCCTGCTGGTGAGTGGGAGGTGGTTCCTGATGTCGAGTAACGACCCCACCCAGCAGCTCGACCCGACTCGGATTCGCGAAGTGGAGACCTACCTCCGCCGCCATTTCGAGGCCGACGGCGCACCCGCCATGACGTACCGCAACATCGCTCGCGCGGTCCTCGCGTCTGAGTTGGTCGTCCCCACCAGTGCCGTCAACGACCTCGCCAACCGGTTTACCTACGAGCCCACACGCGACGACGGTGACTGGTACGCCTCTGAGCTGCGTGCCCTCACTGGGCAGGACACCGACTGACACGTCACGGCGTGTCACGATGAACACATGACCGGACAGGACCACCTGAACCCGGACACCGACCTGCCCGTCACCCTCACGAGACGGGCAGGTCACCCCGGCTGGGTCGTCTCCTCACCCGTCTGTGACGCGACGCCGGCGTACGTCGCCGACACCACCACCCTCGCCCAGGCCCTTGCTCGCCTATGGCGCGACCGCGATCCCAACCGGTACCCACACCCACCCACCACAGACGTCGCCCCACGCCCCCCAGGCAGAGTCTCCAACACCTCCTGGAACGTCGACCTGTGGAAGCCCCTCCCGGGCGGGTACTGGCTGTCACCGACAGGGAAGGTGTACCAGCCGGGCGGGCAGACCGTGCAACGGGTCATCGCCAAGCGCGCCGGGATGGGCTTGTCCACGGAGTACGACGAACCAGCCAAGCAGGAACCAGAGGAAGGGTGGGTGCAGGAGTGGATGACACTCTGACACGTCCCGCACTGAAGCCTTGGCAGTACGACACGCTCCTCCTCGTCGCTGCCGGCGCGGACGTCGCCGAGATGGCACGGTACGAACACCTCAGCCAGGAAGCCATCAAGTCCCGTCTGAAGGTCCTGACAGCCTTGTACGGGGTGATGGACCGGACGACCCTCGCCGTCGCTGCACTACGGCGTGGGGACATCCGACTGACGTCGGCGCCGTGGATATGGCAGGCGTTGTCGCCGCGCCAGTGTGAGCTGCTGCAAGCCATCGCCGACCACGGCAGGAACGCGACGGTCGCTGAGGTGATGGGCTTGTCGCCCTTGACGGTGAAGTCGTACTTGGAGGAGATCAAGGTGAAGACGGGGGACACACGCCGCACCAACGTCGTCGTTCGTGCCTACCGGGCGGGGCTGATCCAGTGACCGTCGTGGCTGTCGTCCTCGCTGGTCTGGCTGTTGGGTCGTTGGCGGCGTCTGTGTGGCTGCTGATGGACCGGTATCCGGACGCGCATCGGACGTTGGGGTACATCCGTCCTGCGACGTTGACGGCGTTGCCGATGCTGGCTGCGTGCCTCGTCTACCTGGCGCTCACATGATGCCGGAGGAAGCTGTTGATCTAGTTGCGCAGGCTGTCTGGCTGCGTTGGGCCTCGGGTGTGCTGCGTGAACGGGGCGGGCTTGACCACGTAGCTGATCAGCTAGATGAGTCGCGCATGGTTCTCGAACGCATCGGGACCGCTGAGTACAGGAAGCATCTGAAGTGACCCTCGCTCCGGACGTCCTCGCCGCCGCCGTCAACACAGCCACCGTCGGCTGGGACCCCGCACGCCGCGCACTCCTCTGGGCCGAACTCCGCAAGCAAGCCCTCATGCAATCCCCCGGCGCCCTCGCCGTCGGCCTCGACCCCCAGACCGTCCAAACCCCAGCGTTGGAGCTCATCGACCGCGCCCTCATCGACGCCGACTCCGGTGAGCAGACCCGCGTCTGCATCAGCCTCCCCCCACAGCAGGGGAAGACCACACGCGCAGCCCGCTACGGCTCCCTCTGGGCACTGCTCCGCAACCCCGACCGCCGCGTAGCCGTCGCCTCCTACGCCCACGGACTCGCCGAGACACACGCCCGCTTCGTCCGGGACCTCGTCGACGCCTACGGACAGGAAGGCCCCCGCTTCGGTGGGGAGAACAAGCTCGACCTACGCCTCGACCCCAACTCCCGAGCCGCGACACGATGGGACCTGCACGGGCACCGCGGCGGTATGGTCGCCACCGGCATCGGCGGTGGCCTCACCGGTAAGCCCGTCGACTGGCTCGTCGTCGACGACCCCCACAAGGACCGCGCCGACGCCGACAGTGAGCTGCAACGCGGCAGGGTGTGGGACTGGTGGACGGACGTCGCCCTCGCCCGCGGCCCCCGCGTCGTCGTCGTCATCATGACCCGCTGGCACGAGGACGACCTCGTCGGCAGGATCCTCAACGAACCCGACGCCGACCAGTGGCGGGTCATCAACATCCCCGCGCAAGCCGTGGACGGCCCTGACGCTGACCCGTTGGGCCGGGACGTCGGCGAATACCTCCTGTCCGCTAGGCAGGGGCAGAACGGCTCACAGCCTCACGACGCGGCGTACTTCGAGGAACGGAAGCGGAACGCCCGCACCTGGTCCGCCCTGTACCAGGGGAACCCGACCCCCGCTGAGGGTGGCATCTTCCAGTGGGACTGGGTCCGCCCGTACCGCGTCACCGACGCCCCCGCCCTACCTCGCGTCGTCACCGCCGTCGACCCCACCGGTGGTGGCCACGACGAAGCTGGTGTCGTCACCGCAGGCAAGGCAGGCGACGGCAGGACGTACGTCATCGGCGACCGGTCCGGGACGTACACCGCGGGTGGGCAGTGGCGGCACGCGTGGATGGCCGTCCTCGACCACGAGTCCGACGTCCTCGTCTACGAGTCCAACCTCGTCGACCCCGTCATGCGCCGCGCGATCCCGTCAGCGTGGGCGCGGATGCGGGAACAGGCGCAAGCCCTCCGCGACGCTGGCGGTGACGTCGCCGCGGCAGCACTGCTCGTCCGCGGATCCGACGACGACGTCACCTCCGGAAGCGTAGCCATGACGTCGCAGCTCACCCAACTCATCCCCTACGTTGACCGCATCCTCGCATCCCCCGTCCAAGGGCCGGCGCGTGTCGACGGGGTACGAGCCACCCGCGGGAAGACGACCCGCGCTGAGCCCGTGTCGCAGGCGTACGAGACGGGTCAGGTGTCCCACGTCGGTGTGTTCCCCGCGTTGGAGCAGCAGATGGTGACGTGGCAGGAAGGGCAGGACTCCCCGGACCGTGTCGACGCGCTCGTGTGGGCGTGGTCCTATCTGAACCAGCACGCCCAAGCGCAAGTCCGCACCCCCGTCGGGCGGGCCCGCATCCAGACCGGCGCCGGTGCAGCGATCGGCAGGCCAGGACGCAGGTAGTCACAACCACCCACCACTGCATGCGATCGTGGCTGACACTGACTGTTGACGACCGCACACCACGTGGAGGACACACCGATGGTTGACTGGCAGACTCCTCTCCCCGGCGAACACGCGACCGGCGACGGGCAGCCCATCGCCCCCGAGTTCAACACGCTCCGCGGCAACGTCGCCGAGATCCGCGACACCACCGCCGACCTCGTCCAGTCCATCCTGAGCCGACTGGAACTCATCGAGGGTGACACGGGTGTCCCGTCCGCGCCGAACACCCTGACCTACGTCGTCACCGACAACGACGTCGACCTCACCTGGACCGCGCCACTCAACGCTGGCTCATCCCCCGTCACCGGGTACCGGTACGGACGGGACGGATTCGATGCCAACGGCGCTGGAGAGTGGTCGTCGCCCCTGCTCGACGCCACCCAGTTGCAGGGCGCTCTGTCCTCCCTCGCCTACGCCACGATCTACAACGTGTGGGTCGCGGCAGTCAACGCGCAAGGCCAAGGGCCCCGGAAGACGGTCGTCGTCCCCATCCCCGCACAGGTCATCGTCCCCACCAACCTCCTCCCGGCCAGCACCGCGGACACCGGCCAGGACATCACCCTGTACACCACCGAAGACACTGGCATCAGCATCGCCAACGACTCGACGTGGGGATCCATCGGGTCCGCTTCCCTGGCAGTGACGACCACCTCCGCCGCGAAGGGCACGTCCGGGGTCCGTCCTACCGCGATGGTGTCCGCGACCCCCGGCGAGACGTACACCCTGTCCGCCACAGTCAGGAACGTCTCCGTCCCCGGGACCCAGTTCGTCATCACCGCGAAGTGGCGTGACGCGTCAGGCAACGCCGTCTCCGAAAGCTACAGCCAGTACCTGAAGGTGTCCGTCGGTGAGACGAAGACCATCAGCTACGCCGCTGTCGCCCCCACCGGCACCGGCATCAGCCAGGTCCGGTTCCTCCTCCGCTTCGGTGGCGCCCCCGGCGCCGGCATGTTCAACGTCGACGGGTTCTCCATCACGGGACCCGCGACGGCGACAGCCCCGCCTGTCACTGCCCCGCCGCCGCCCACCGACGTGCCGTTCACGCCCTACGTCGAAGACGCCGTCGTCAACAACCTCCTCGACGCCAACGTCGCCTCAGCACAAGGCAACGACCTCACCGTCTACAACGAGAACGGGACCGGGACCACCGTCTCCTACGACTCGTCCTGGTACTCGCAAGGCACGAAGTCACTGCGAGTCACAGTCGGGTCCGGTGCTTCGTCCGATGCTGGACGGGCTGTCCTCGCCACCATCAACGGCGGACAGCGGCACCGGTTCCGAGCGACGGTCCGCAGAGGAAGCGGGACGTCGGCGTTGCAGGCGTCCGTGTCGTGGCGTGGAGCGGACGGCGCCTCCGTCCTCCGTGAAGTCGTGGGAGCCAACTTCACCAGCAGCGTCGGTTTCACTACCCGCGTCGACTTCCGCGCGACCGCCCCCGCGAACGCTGTCGCCGCCCGGTTCATCATCCGCTACGCCACGACGGCACCCACCGCGGGGTCCTACTTCAACGTCGACGACATGGCCATCGAACAGGTCACGGCAGAAGCTGGCCTCACCCTGGTGCGCCGCAACACGAAGCCCCTCGCCGGCGTCGGAAGCGCGAACTCCGTCTGGCGTCAGGATGTCAGCTCCGCCCCCCTGCACCCTGACTCTGACGCGCTCATCAACTGGCTCGTCACCAACGAAGTCACCCCGTACTACAAGGGCGTCACCACCTTCAACGTCCGCGACTTCAACTCCACCATCTACATCGTCGGCAACGATCACCCCACGCAGCACGTCGGGTTCTACGACGGACAGTCGAAGGGCAACACGCCCTCCGAGCTGTACGCCGCCAGCAGCTACCAAGCGTTCTACAACGTCCCCATCCCCACCGCGGCGGTAGCAGGCGGCGGCTCCGACGGCCACATCATGATCTACAACGAAGACTCCGACGTCCTCCGGGAATACTGGAAGTTCGCGGAGCACCGCCAGCAGCAGTTGTACGGCGGTGTCCCGCCCCAGTACGCCAACGCCGGCGACTTCAGCTACCGCCCCGCATCCGAGTGGATGAGCGGCTACCGAGGGTTCTCCGCAGCATGGGGCGGGAAGATCGAAAACTTCTCTACCAGCAACAGCCAGTTCCCCGGCTCCACTGGTACCTCCGCAGCCGGCCTCTCCTACGTCGACGCGAACGTCGGCATCCTCGAAGCGCAAGCCGGCGTCATCAACCACGGCCTCGTCATCTCCCTTGTGCACCCGAAGAAGTCGGTGTACTCCTACCCCGCGAAGCGCACCGACGGCCCGTCCAGCGACACGTACGCGATCCCCGAGGGCCTGCGCCTGCGGATGGACCCGACCATCAACTTCGACACCGAGTACACGAGCCTGACGCCGATCGCGCGGATGATCGCTAAGGCGTTGCAGAAGTACGGCGGCATCGTCGGCGACAAGTCCGGCGTCGTCGAGATCGAGTCCGAGAACTCGGACCCCATCGTCCGTCTCGGACAGGCTGACCCGTGGTCCACCCTGCTCAACGGCGTCCTCGCGTCCGCTGTGATGAAGGGGTTCCCGTGGTCTCGGATGCAGGCGCTCCCCTTCAACTACGGCAAGCCCTGACCTGAGCAACCCCGCTCTACACCACAGGAGGTACCAGAATGGCCGCTCAGGCAGCATCGCCGTCGCCGAAGCCACGGCCCGCTACCCCGTCGCCGAACCCCGCTACGAACGCACCACATGAGGTCGACACGACGCCGTACCCCGCCGCTGAAGCGAACGGTGTCGCACCCGTGTACGGCGGAAGTCAAGCCACCCCCACAGTGGGACGGTTCTGACATGATCGACAACGTTGACCACGGACGAAAGCAGGGACCTTCTGATGGCCGAATCTGACTGGGTGGACTTCCCCGTCCCCGCCGCGCACGCGCAAGGCGATGGGCAGCCGATCGCACCTGAGTTCAACCTCCTCCGGACGGCTGTCTTGGGAGTCCGCGCCCGCGCTGCCCTGTCCGCAGCGTCGGCGAGGAACGCGTTGACGGGCTGGTTCCACGCTACGGGGTTCGGCGCCCTGGGTGACGGGACCACTAACGACGCCGCAGCCATCCAGGCCGCGATCGACGCCGCCAACGCTGCGGGTGGTGGCGTCGTCTACCTGCAAGCCACCGGCGCCGCGAACAACGCCGCCACCATCTACGCCATCAACACCACCCTCATCATCCGGTCCGGTGTCGAGCTGCGACTCGGTGTCGCTGTCACGTTGACGCGTGGGTCGACGTTGAAGTCGTCGATCATCCGCAACGCCGCGTCGTACCCGACGACGTTCGCCAGCGCAGCGACGATCATCGCTGCGTCCACGACTCTCACCGTCACGGGTGCATCGTTCACGTCTGCGGACGTCGGCAAGAGCATCGTCATCACGGGCGCCGGCCCCACCTACACGGGTGGGTCGCCGCACCAGGCGACCATCAGCAGCGTCACCAACGGTACGACTGTGGTGCTGTCCGCGGCTGCGTCGACGTCTGTCAGCAACGCGAGTGTTCGCATGTACACCCGCGACAAGGACATCGCCATCACCGGCGAGATCGGCGCTCAGCTTCTCCTGGGCGCGTCGGGGCAGCAGAACAACCTCTCCGCGATCCCCGTGTACCTCCGCAACGTCGACCGCGCCCGCATCGCCGCGCGAGACGGCCTCATGTTCGTGCAGACCACCGACAGTGAAGGCGGCGGGAAGTACGCCCTCGACTTGTACGCCTGCAACAACTGGCAGGTCGAAGGTATCCGCTTCGACACGGGATCCGACGGCGTCCACATCGTCGGGAAGTCCTCCAACTTCCGCGTCCGCGACATCTACGGCTCGACCGGTGACGACTCCGTCGCCATCGTCGGCAACGAACGTCTCACGTCCACCAACACCGACGGTGACCTCGGCGACGTGTCCGGCTTCGTCATCGAGAACATCCAGACCACCGCAGGCGCCGGCACCAACGGCGTCAAGCTGCTGCCCTGCCGTGCCGCTGGCGCCTCCGTCGGGTTCACCATCAACCGCGGCACCATCCGCAACGTGTCCGGCACCCACGGGTCCAACTCCAACACGGGCTCCGCAGTCGTCATCGGCGCCGCGAACGAGCAGTCCGCTGAGTCGGTGTACGCCCTCGGGCAGGTCGACAACATCCTCGTCGACTCCGCGACGTCCACCAACCAGCCTGGCGTGTCGATCTTCAACGTCGCCCGTGCCCGGAACATCACCCTGTCCCGGGTGAAGAACGTCCGCGTCGCCAACCGAGCCGTCGTCGAAGACCTCACCATCCGCGACTCCCACTTCAACCTGGCCGCGGGTGAGTACGCCATCAACCTCACCCCCGGGGGCGGCACTGTAGGGGTGTACGGCCCGCAGGTCGGCACGTTGCGCATCCAGAACTGCCGCCTCACGGTCGCCACCGCCAGCGGTGGTCTCGTCAACGCGACCGGTGACGGCACCGCACTCGGCATCCTCACCGTCGACAGCTATACCTGCACCCAAGCTGCGTGGGCACTGGGCCAGTTCTCCACCGCCACCGACATCTACGGCACCGGCCTCAGCCTCACCGCCAACAACGTCGCAGCCATCTCCGGGACTGGCGTCTTGAAGATCAAGTCGCTGAGCCAGTCGACGTCGCTGTCCACCTACGGCAAGTACGACAGCGGCACCATCCGGGCAGGCGCGTTCTCCGTCCTCGCTGACGTGTCCACCCTGACCGCCAGCGCGAACGACATGGCAACGAACACCAACGCGTCCCTCGCGTGCGGTGCCGGCCCTGTAGCTACTGACGGATCCGGTTGGCGCAACGTCGCCACGAACGCCCTGTACGCCTTCTCCGCCCCTGGCGCTGTTCAGAACTTCACCGCTACGGCTGGCACCGGGCAGAACACCCTGGTGTGGGCGGCTCCGGCCAGCGACGGTGGGGCAGCGTTGACGTTCTACCGGGTGTGGCGTTCGACCAGCTCCACGGTCGACACGTCAGGGACGCCGCTGTACACGACCCCCGACGCTGCAACTGTGTCCTACGTGGACTCCTCCGTGACTGGCGGCACGACGTACTACTACGTGGTGAAGCCCGTCAACAAGATCGGCAACGGGACGGCGTCCAGCACCCAGTCCGCGACGCCTGCGGCTGGCTCGTCGAATGCTCGACCGGCTAGCTCCCCGACGCTCACGACGCAGCCGTTCGCGTGGATCCGGGCCGACAAGGTCACCGTGTCCGGGTCGAACGTCACCGCCGCGCAGGACCAGTCCAGCAACGGCTACAACGCGATCGTCCCGTCCGGCGCTACCGGACCGACCGTCACCGGCAACGCCGTCAACGGTCAGCCCACGCTTACCTTCACGAACGGGCAGAAGCTCGTCATCCCTGCACCTCACTCCACGGAGAACATCACTGCTCTCATCGTCTTCCGTGTCGCGGACATCACCGCTTCCCGGTTCATCGCGGCGGACTCCACCACTGACGGGTCCACGAAGGTCGACACCGGCCTGAACATCTACACCGCGAACACGAACAAGCAGCTCGGGGCGCAGGTAGCGAAGGTGCCCAGCGGTTCGTACGGGTCCGCGTCGTCCGCGACGAACTCAGTGCCGGGAGGGACTTTCCTGATCGGGCGAGTGTCGGTCGGGGCAGCCACGGGTCACAGCACTCGGGTTGGCATCAACGGCACCCTCGGCACTACGTCGACTCCGTCTGCCTTCACGGCGGTCACGTCGCAGGCGTTCGGTTTGGGGTCCGTCGGCAGCGACGGCACGTCCACCACCGTCGACATTCCCGAGGCCGTCTTCTTCCAGGGGGCATCCGATGCGGATGTGCACTCGATGACGCAGTACCTCGCCACCACGTACGGCGTCACCTCGCTGGGCTCCAACTAGCAGATAGGAGATCCGCCATGGCAAAAGCGTTTGCAACCTCGAAAATTATCTTGTTGTGGTCTGATTTGACTGGTTCTCCATGGTTCTTTACAGGCGCCGGGGAGGGCTACCCCGCCAGGCCCAGCGCGGCTACCTACCCGCCCGGCTGCGTGGAGTACGTCGGCCCAGTGCAACCCACTGACTGGCTCCCCGGCGACCAGTGGACGGACAACTCCTGATGGCCTACGACCTCGTTACCTACCGCGGCACCCCGACCTTCACCACCGCCGGCAAGTTCGGAAACGCTCTTGCCAGCGGCACCCTGAAGTCCACAGGCACCAAGCCGGACCTCTTCCTTTCCTCGACAGGAGCAGACGGGGGCGGCTTCGCCACCGGCACCATCGAGTGCTGGGTCAACGCATCCGCGCAGACCGCCACCAAGATCCTGCTCGGACACCTGGGCTGGTACTACCTCAAGTGCGATACCTCCGGGAACGCCGGCGCGGAGATCGGCGGGACCAGCGCCAACAAGAAGACCATCACCTCCACGAAGGTCATCACCGACGGCACCTGGCATCACGTCGCCCTGGTCATCCAACCCACAACCGCGACCCTCTACGTCGACGGGGCGGTGGCCGGGACCACTACCTACACGTCCTCCAACACCACCACGACCGACAGCAGCTCGGGTGCGGACCTGAACTTCGTGGTCGGTGACTCCGGCTTCAGCTCAGCCACTTTCCAGTGGCCCGGAGCGGTCGACGAGGTACGCCTCTCCGACACCGCCCGCTACACGGCTGCCTTCACCTCGCCCACCGTGGCATTCGCCTCCGACGACAACACCGTCGCCCTGTACCACCTGGAGTCAGGAGCTGACTCCGGTCGAACCGTTGGCGCGACCCCTGCGCCGCCCAACGTCACCCCCGACGACGCCAACCTCATCTACTCCCCGTACAACTGGGTCGTCAGCTCCACCCAAGCGGAGACGGTCAACTCCGGCGCTTACGTTCGCGCGATGTTCGGGGGTGGGGTCACCCAGATCGTCGCGAACTTTGACACCAGCAGCCTCGCCACGCCCACGCCGTACATCACCTACCGCGTCGACAATGGCACCTGGACCCGGGTCAAGATCGCCAGCACGATCACACTCACCCTGCCCTCGAACGGGTGGGACAAGCACGTCGTCGAGCTCGTCGTGGCGGCCACCACCGAGACCCAGAACCGCTGGACTGCATCCCGAGCGACAGCGGTAAAGTTCACCGGCTTCACCACGACCCCCAGCAGCGCGACGACCCTGCCGGTCACACCCCGGTCCCTGCGGGTCCTCGTCTACGGCGACTCCATCACCGAGGGCGTCCGCACCCTGTCCGCCGCCACCGGGGACGACGTCAACCGCAACGACGTCCTCGTCGACTACTCCTGGGCCCTGCGTGAGGCGCTCGGGGCTGAGGTCGGCATCGTCGGGTTCGGCCGCCAAGGCTGGGACCGCACTGGCAACGGGTCCGTCCCGGCACTCAAGGACGCCTACAACCTGGTGTTCGCTGGGGCGACCCGGGCATTCACTCCCGCCCCCGACCTGATCGTCATCGCCCACGGGACGAACGACACCGCGTCAGTGACGGCGACAGGCCTGCTGGTCGTGAACGCCCTTCTGGCCGCGACCCCCGCGAAGACCAAGATCGTGCTTCTTCGCCCGTTCATCGGGACGGCTCGTGAGGCGGAGCTTCAAGCCGTGGCCGTTAGCTGCTCGACGCCATCCCGGGTCCGCTACGTATCCACCGACGGGTGGTGGACCTCCGCTGACGCCGGAGACGGAGTGCACCCCTACGGCTACTCACACGTCACGTCTATCGGCCCCCGCACAGCAGTGGCAGCACGAGCCCTCCTGGGCCGCGGAGCGACCGTGATACTACAGGCTGACGGGTCCACTAAGGCTATTACGGGACGCCGTCTCTGACGGTGTCGTCTTGCGCGAGGAGGAGACTTCGGTGGACTACTGGACGCAGCTACCTGCGGCCCATGCGACGGGAGACGGCACCCCCGTCGCACCGGAGTGGAACCTTATGCTGGCGAACGTGGAAGAGCTCCGATCGAAGCTGTCCGACGCGTCCGCGCGTATCGACAACCTCGTCGCTGTCCTTCCCTCGGAGGCGGTGAGGCGGGCGGCGCTGGTCCGTGGCGTGGACCAGCCGTCCGCCGCGAACACGGGCGTCTACCCGGGGACGACGTTCACTGTCGTCACTGACCACGTACCCGTGTCGGGAACGACCTACACGGCGCTGGAAGTGCAGAACACCCTGAACCTGAACGGCAAGCAGGACTGCCACTACGTCAACTGCCGCTTCGTCGGCCCACCGACCACACCGACGGGGTCCGCTGGTCTGGTCCGTGGGTGGACAGTCCACGGCGGCGGGCACACCTTCACGGACTGCACGTTCGTCCCGCAGGCCCCCCACTTCCAGTTGGATGGGGTGAAGGGCCACGACATGACCCTCACCCGGTGTGACATCTCCGGTGTCATTGACGGCGTGTCCATCTTCAACACGAACGCCCCGACCGCGCCGTGTGGTGTGGTCGTCGATCAGTGCTGGATCCATGACCTCGCGTACTTCCCGAACCCGCCTGACACGAACCACACTGACGGGTCCCACGCTGACGGGATCCAATGGCAGGGTGGGACGGGTCTCGTCGTCCGCGGGAACCGGATCGAGGGGAGTGTCGCGTCGCGGTACCGGCCTGGTCAGTACGGGTCGGAGCACGCGAACGCGTGCATCCTCATCAAGCCTGACGCCGGCGCTCTGGGGAACGGGTTCATCGACTCGAACTGGTTCTACGGCGGGTACATCAGCGCGCAGGTCAGCGACGATGCACCGGACCGGTACGTCACGGATCTTGGGTACTTCACGAACAACCGGTTCGACCGTGCGCAGAAGTTGCAGGGCGGCGGCGGTGATGGGACGTGGACGTTGCAGTACCCGGGGGGCGCGAACGGGATCGTATCGGGCAACGTGTACGTCGACAACGGTCACCCGATCCAGGTGCGCCGTAACTGACCCGTCACAGGTGGGGGAGGATGGGCGGCATGGAAGCTGAGCCGGTGGTGGTGCGGAACGTGTTCCCAGCCGAGGTGGTCCTCCCCGACGGGTCGCTGAAGACGCAGGCGTTGGTGAAGGTGACCCGTGAGCGTGTGTACGTGTGGCATGGGGAGCGGGACCTGATCGTCGATGAGGCGCACGGGTTGGACGCTGATGGGTTGGCTGAGCTGCCGCCGTCGTACGCGATGCGCGCGAACGCTCTGCGCATCCCCCTCGACGGGGGGACGTTGACGGTGAACAAGGGGAAGGGCTGCGGCTGTTCGTCGCCGTTGAAGTCGTTCCGCCCGTTCGGTGTCGAACGTCAGTCGTTCGCGTGAGCAGTAAGCGGCGGCAGCAGAAGCGCGCCGAGACGTACGGGCACGACGCCACCCCACGCCGCGAAGGTGGCTGGGACCACCACACCACCTGCACCTGCGGCGCCGGCAGCATCTACATCCGCCGCGCCCACACCCTGCGGACACTGCCGCTACCTGGCAGGGACAGGCAGGCGTGATGGCCGACGCGGTGAACCCCGTCCCCTCCCGCCCCCTCGTCAAGGGCAACTGCTGGACGTGCGGTGACCAGGTCATCGACCCGACCACTCTGGTGATGGTCCTGTGCCCGTCACGGCCTGACCTGAAGCACGTTCAGTTCACGTGCCGTCAGTGTGGCGGGCTGAGGAAGGTCTCGGCTCCTACGGTCACGCCGACTGCTGTGCAGTTCGCTGGTGGGAGACTGCTGGTAGTGACGTGGGTCGACGAGCTCGACGACAAGGCGCGGCGGGTCAAGGCTCCGTTGTGCATGGACGACTGCATCGACTGGCACTTCACGGTGCAGGAGATGGTGACTTTGAAGGACTGGGAGACGACTGGTGACTGAGGACGAACGCTCCGCCCTGCTCGACGCGATCGGCGACCTAGAGCAGGCCGCTGCAAGACTGCGCGTCCTCGCTGGTAGCCGACCTCACCGCAGCACCCCTCACCCCACCGTGGGTATCCGGCAGTTCGGTGCCGTCGTTGGTGACGTGTCACCAGGCAACGGGCAGGTCACCCCGTGACGATACCCATCTGGCTGTGGGTGCTGCTCAACGTCGGCGCGGTGTACCGCGTCACGAGGCTCGTCACTCACGACGCATTCCCGCCCGTAGCCCGGGTGCGGGATGCTGTCATCGTCCGCTACGACGGGCGGTGGCCTGCGTACCTCATCACCTGCGAGTGGTGCACAAGCGTTTGGATCGCTGCCGTCGCTGTAGCTGGCACTGTCTGGCTGCCGCAAGTCTGGGCCTACCTCGCAGCCGTCGCCGCCTTGTCGGCTGCTGCGGGCTGGCTGATGGGAAGGGAGTGACGTGGGCGGCTTTCTCTCCCCCAAGAAGCCCGTAGGTGCCGTCCGCGCGCCCCGCAGGGTCCTCACCGCAGCAGGTCAGAAGCTTGACCTCACCGCCGCCCGCGGAACCCAGAAGGCCCGCACCCCCGAGGGGTGGCAGGCCGACGCGTGGGCGTACCGCGACAGCATCGGCGAGATCCGCTTCGCCATGCAGTACCTCGCGCACGCCGTGTCCCGCGTCCGCCTCGTCGGGGCCGTCGCCATGCCCAACGGTGACGCCCCCGTCGCCCTTGAAGACGCCATCCAGGACCCCGACCTGTCCAGTGAAGTGACGCAGGCGACGGTCGACGCTGTCCAGGACATGCTGTCCCGTCTCACGTCGGGGACGTTCAACTACTCCCGGATCCTCGGCCCGTACGCGGAGAACTTGGAAGTCGCCGGCGAAGGCTGGCTCGTCGGGTACCAGACCGATCCTGCTGACCCGGACTCTGAGGTGTGGGAGTTCCGGTCTCTTGACGAGATAACCGTCGGCGACAGGGGCTACCGCCTCGTCGACCAGGCAGGTCAGCGTGACGGGCGTGAGCTGGACCCTGAGACGTCGTACGTGGCGCGGATGTGGCAGCCGCATCCGAAGTGGCGGAACCTGCCTGACTCCCCCATGCGTGCACTGCTGGGTCCGTGTGAGGAGCTGCAACTGACGGCGCGGATGCTGCGGTCGTCGATCCGTTCCCGGTTCGCGTCGGCGGGGATCCTGCTGATGCCGGACTCGATCAGCTTCGACGGGTCCACGTCCCCGACGACGGTCGCCACCGACCCGGACCTCCCGTCGGACGCCGACCCGTTCTACGAGGCGTTCACGCAGGCCATCACCGCCAGCATCGCCGACGAAGGCGACGCTGCTGCTGCTGTCCCGATCCTCGTCAAGGCCAACGCTGAGGCCATCGCCGCTGCGAAGCACCTCACGTTCGACCGTCCCATCGACCCGGCCCTGCTGGAACGACAGGAGAAGGCCCTCACCCGCATCGCGCAGGGCTTGGACATCCCCCCGGAGATCATCACGGGCATGGCCGACAGCAACCACTGGTCGGCGTGGCAGGTCGACGACGCCACCGTCCGTCAGCACGTCGGCGGGCTGATGGAACGCATGTGCGACGGACTCACCGCCGGCTACCTGCGTCCCATGATGGACGAGGGTGGGTACGGCATCCCCGCGGACGTAGCGAAGCGGATCGTCGTGTGGTTCGACCTGTCGCCGTTGGCTGCCCGTCCGGACCGCGCGCAGGACGCGAAGGACGCCTTCGACCGTGGGGCACTGTCGGAGCGGTCCCTGCTGGAAGCTCTGCACTTCGACCCGGACGCGGACATGCCCGACGACGACGAACGTGCTCGTCGTCTCGCGTTGCAGCGTGGTGCGGTTGACGCTGGCACGACCGTCGCGTTGCTGGATGCGTTGCTGCGTGGCATCGCGCTGCCTGCTCCGACGGTTCAGGGTGAGGTTGTCGCCCCGACCCCGGAGGTAGAGGCTCCTGCGGAGGAGGATGCGCCGTCTACGCCGCAGCCGACGACGGGGATCCGTGCTGCTGGGACGCCGCAGGCTCGCCTGTACGGGCGTGAGTCGAAGCGTCTCGCCCGTCTGGACCGTGACCTGCGGGAGCGGCTGTCTGGCGCTGCTGACGCTGCCGTGTCCCGTGCGGTGGAGAAGGCGAACGCGAGGATCCGGTCGACTGCGCAGAAGGATCCCGCACTGCGGGCATCCCTGACGGCGTCGACGTTGCCGCCCGCTCGGACGTTGGGGCCGTCGCTGGTCGCTGACCTCGGCCTGGATCAGGAGGCGCTGCTGTCCGGCGCGTTCGCCACGCTGTCCTCCCAGTGGGATGAGTGGACCGCCGCGGCCCGCGGTGAAGCCCTCGCCGGCGTCGCTGCGATGCTCGGGTTGACGGAAGCGCAGACCGCGTCGCTCGCTGCACAGCTCGCGGAGGCATCCACTGGCGCGTGGACGTGGCTGCAAGCTGCGGTGGAGGCGGAGACGATGTCCGCCCTGTACGAAGAGGACGAGCCGGACAAGCCCGTCACGGAGGAGATCGGTGAGGATCCGACTCGCGCGGGGACCTTGTCGACGTTGATCCGCGGCGCGTTGGTCCTCGCTGGTGGTGTCGCCTCCAACAGTGGCGGCATCCGCTCCAACGGGACGAACGCGCAGCCCGGGGAACGGACAGGCGGCATCGCCACCGGCCACTACGTCACCACGTACCTCGCTGACCGTGGTGTGGAGGATCTCGGCTACGAGTGGGTGTACGGCATCAGCCGGAACCACTTCAAGCCGCACCGTGACCTCGATGGCGTCCAGTTCCATGACTTCGACTCGTCGCAGTTGCGGAACCCTGGGTCGTGGCCTGGTCCGACGCTCGCGCCGGGGGACCACAAGGGCTGCAACTGTGACGCGATGCCCCTGTTCGGGGACGCGCCGGATGCTGCGGCGGCTGAGGACGCTGACTCGGACTACGTGTCGTACTTGCGGAAGATGGCTGAGGACGACCTCGCTTCGGGGCGGACTGACACGACGGTCATCCGTACGTTGATGGAGGCGGAGCGGATCGCTAACCGGCGTCCGTCGCAGGCACAGCAGGCAACCCCAATCACCGATGCAGTTCGAGGGAGGCGCTGACGATGGGCGCGAAGTTCACGATCCCGGCAGTCGTCTTCGAGGGCGTCCAGACCGGCGACAAGCGGATCATCAACCCGGGCGCACTCACCACCCGCGCACTCCCCCTCACGCTGATGGGGATGCTCGTCAACCCGGAGATGGGTGGGCACGGCCTCGCTGTCGTCGCTGGGCGGATCGACACGTTGGAGCGGTACGACGCGACCGACATGATCGACGAGTCCACCGGGCAGACTTGGGGTGAGATCGCGGGCGGCACCGTCAACGCGTGGCGCGCTACCGGTGAGTTCGCCGACACGGAGGACGCGCAGAAGGTGCAGGACCTCGTCGCGCACCAGACGCTCCGTGGTGTGTCCGTGGACTTGGGTGCGGCTGAGTCGGAGGAAGAGATCCTTGGTGAAGACGAGGAGGGCTTCCCGACGGACTGGTTGATCCGTGTCACGTCGGGGGAGATCGCTGCCGCGACGGTGTGCAACGTGCCGGCGTTCAAGGGCGCGTCGATCATCCTCGACGACGCCGCGGACGCTGCACCGGAGGACGAGGCGCCTGTCGAAGCGGACCCGGAAGCAGTGACCGCCGCCACCCTGCCGCCGTTCCGGATCCTCGGTGACGGTCCCGGCTGCTCCACCTGCCCCGACGACGTGGACGCTGTGTCGGTGACCGCTTCTGGTGGGCCGATCCGCCCGCCCGCCGCGTGGTTCAGCAGTCCCGACCTAGACGGGCCCACGCCCCTCACGATCGACGAGGATGGCAGGGTGTACGGGCACCTCGCCGCGTTCGGCACGTGTCACACGGGCTACCCCGGGCAGTGCGTCACCGCGCCCCGCTCGCAGACGGACTACGCCCTGTTCCACCTCGGCGCCGTCCGCACCGCTGAGGGTGACGACGTCCCCGTCGGGCACATCACCATGGGCACGGGGCACGCCAACTCCCGGGCGAACATGCAGGCCGCTGCTGAGCACTACGACAACACGGGCACCGTCATCGCCGACGTCCACGCAGGGGAGGACAGCTACGGCATCTGGGTCGCCGGCGCTGTGCGACCGTCGGCGACGGAGGAGCAGGTGCAGGCGTTGCGGGCGTCGAAGCTTTCGGGCGACTGGCGTGCCTACGGTGGGCGGCTGGAGCTGATGGCGGCTCTGGCGGTGAACGTGCCGGGCTTCCCGATTCAGCGTCCGCGGATGCTGGCTGCGTCGGGTGCGCCGCTGTCGCTGGTCGCTGCGGGGTCCAGCAACCCGGCTCTGACGCCGCAGGCGACTGTGCCTGCGGAGGTGGTGGCTGCTGCGGTGGAGTCGAACGCTGAGCGGTTGGCGGCTGCGTTGCGGTTCGGGCAGGCCCGTGCTCGGGCGAAGCGGGCGGATCGGGCTGCCCGCTGGTCTTGACGAACCGCGCGGTTAGGTGCACACTGAAGCCATGACCGAGACCGCAGGGCAGAAGTTCACCGCCACCGCTCGCCGCTACTTCCACATCGGAACTCGCACCCGTCAGACCGCAGCCAAGCGCACTGACCTGATGGAAGCTATCGCCAACGCCTGCTACTACCCCGGCTACTACACCGAAGCCACCCAGGCCGCGTTCGCTGGCGCCGGTAACGCGCTCCGCTCTTGGGACAAGCATGTCGAGGGCTACCGTATCGCGGGCGACCTGAAGTACCGGATGGAGTGCATGAGCATGTGGCACTTCACCGCACTCTTGGGTCAGCTCATCGACGACTGCGAGAACGTCGGCCAGGCCGAAGTGTGGTTCCAGAACTTGGCGCGGGAGCTGCGCCCGCAGATGGCAGCCTGACCCGCCCGGTTGGTGGTACGGTGTGACCGGTCTCGATTGGTCTCGGTGACTAGAAGCCCTCGGCAAGCCCGTCAGATGCGGGTAGCCGAGGGCTTCACACGTCTCGCAGGAGTGCCCTCAGCTCAGCAGCTCGACTGAGAGACACCGACTCAGCCATCCCAGACAGCACAAGCGCCTGAGCCTCACTGTGCACAGCCAGCTCGGCCACGTCATCCTTCAACCGGCGAAGACGCTTCAGCTCTTTCAGAGCGTCTAGCCAGCTATGGACGCAGGCGACAGCTACCACCCACGACACAACAGCCACTGTGAACGTCACGCCCACCATCACACGTCCCCCTTGGCGGCTCGGCACTCGTCCGCCAGGCGCGCGTACGCCGCAGACCGATCCAGCATCGGCTGCTGCAACCCCTGCAACCGGTCATTCGCCGCCTGCAACGCGTCCACATCCAGCTCCGACACGGCCATGAACCCGTCGCCGGCTGCGTCGAGGGCGGAGAACTGGGTGCCGTCGAGGGTGTCGGCTGCTGCGATTGCGTCGAGGCAGGCTTGGGGGGCGACGCGCATGATGACGGGGTCAGGGGTGACGGTCACGGTCGGCGCTGGGACGGTCCGAACGGTGTCGTGGTTGTCGCCGATGGTGGTGCCGAGTCCGACAAGCGCGAGTGCTGCGATGCCTGCACCGATGATGTACCGCTTCTGCATGTCACGAGCGTAGGGGCGGGTGTGGGGTAGCCTGTCTCTGCCGTCGGGGTGAACACCTCGTCTGAGCAACGCGTGACGGCTTCCTAGGACGTGCCGCCACGCACCCGCCCCACCGACGACCCGTCCCCCGTAGCACTCGGCAGATAACCGAGACGGCGCTTGGGAGCCGTAGACGGGCAACGTCGGTGGGGCTTCTCTATGTCACGACACGGCCTGTGCATGTGCACACCGTGGGGCACACTACCGAGTGACGATGCCCGCGGCGCAGACCTAGTCGGCCAGGAGCACGCACCGACACTCCGACCACAGGGAAGGGACGCGCGTCATGGACCGCATCGCTGAACTGCTCGCCAAGCTGGCCGACCTCAACACCGAAGAGGTCGACGAACTCCGCGGGCTCATCAACACCGAGTTCGAGCGTCTCGGCGCCGAACCCAACACCGCCGCGAAGGCCGAGGAAGCTTCCACCCTCGCCGACGCCTACGAAGCCCTCAACGGCGAGATCGGTCGCCGTGACGAGGAGCAGGCCGAGATCGACGCCCGCATCGAGGCGCAGCTCGCCCGTCTCCGCCCCGCGGTCGACGACACTGTCGAGACCGAGGGTGATGACCCCGACGCTGACGAGGACGAGGCTGAGAAGCCCGCCGAGGAGCCGAAGGTCGACGAGACCCCGAAGGCCAAGGAGCCTGAGCCGGTCGCTGCGTCCGCTGCGAAGCGTGCCGCCGTCCAGCGTCCCGCCATCGGGCGACTCGCCCGCCAGGCGAACCGTCCCGCCGCCCAGGAGGCCGCTGTGGGTGCCGCGAAGCACACCGTCACCGACCGCAACGGCAACCAGCTTTCGTCCCGCAAGGACGTCGCTGTCGCTCTCGCCAAGACGATCGAGGGCACCCGCAACGTCCGAGACGGTCAGTTCCCCGCCGTCAGCATCTCGACGGAGTTCCCGAAGGACCGTCAGCTTGGTCAGCTCGGTGACTCTGCCGCCGACGGCAACGAGGCGCGCATCCAGTCCGCGTTCGCTGCCGGGTCGTCCCTCGTCGCGGCTGGTGGCCTCTGCGCCCCCATCCCCTACGTCTACGACATCGAGGTCATCGGAACGGATGCCCGTCCGATCCGTGACGCCCTGTCCACCTTCCAGGCCGACCGCGGTGGCGTGTCCATCCGTCAGGCCATCCGCTTCGACGACCTCGCTGCCGGCGTCGGGACGTGGACCCTCGCCAACGACGCCGCCGTCGGTGTCGGTGACCCCGCCGACGACCCCGTCAAGCCGATCGTCGAGGCTGAGTGCCCCGCGTTCGAGGACTACTTCGTCGAGGCGACCACTGCCCGCATCCGGTTCAGCAACGTCACGAACCGGTTCGACCCGGAGATGGCCGACGCGAACGTCACCGCCCTCCGCCAGGTCCACGCCCGCATCGCGGAGAACAAGCTCCTCACGAAGCTGTACGCCGGCGCGACGACTCTCACCTCCGGGCGAGTCCTCGGCGCGACCCGCGACATCCTCGCCGCGCTGGACCACTCGGTTGCGTACTTCCGCAACCGTCACCGCCTCGCCGACAACGAGGTCCTGTGGATGACCCTGCCCCGCTGGGTGCGGGACCTCATCCGCACCGACGTTCTCCGCGGCGCGCAGGACAACCTCGACGCGTTCTCCCTCGCGGACTCCCTCATCGACCAGTTCTTCACGAACCGGAACGTGCGGGTGACCTTCCACCTCGACGGGCGCTCCACCGCTCAGTCGTCCGCGACGAACGTCCCCGCGATCGCCGCTCAGCAGTACGCTTCCGCGCCGACCACGGGCGCCGCTACCGTCCCGTCCTTCCCGGGGCAGGTGGAGTGGACGCTGTGCCGCCCCTCCGACGTCCTGTTCCTCGACGGTGGGCAGCTCGACCTGGGTGTCGTCCGCGACTCCGGGCTCAACGCTCAGAACCGGTACGAGCTGTTCTTCGAGACCTTCGAGGGACTCGCGTTCCGGGGTGTCGAGATCCTGCGGGTCGTGTCCTCGGTGGAGCCGACCGGTCTCCGCGCCGGCACCACTGACACGTCGGCCCTGACTGACTGATCCTGGCGTGGCGGGCACCCATCTTGGGGGTGCCCGCCCTGCTAGGTCACAGTCGGAACTGACGGAGAGGGAGGCACGACATGGCAGGACAGATCGTCCAGCCACCCGCCGCGAACGACGTCCGCCCCGGTGGGCTGCTCGCCGCTGCGACCACTCCGACCGACCAGCTCACCCGCAACGTCCCCGTCAAGTACGTCGGTGTCCCCTGCGGCGGTGGGTGGAAGACGTACGCAGTCGACTGCGACGCCTCCACTGCCGCGCAGGACCACGGCTACGGCGACGGCACGGACGAGGTCACGGGGCACCCGTTCCTCATCCAGGTCGAACGGTCCTGCTCCACCTTCGGGTGGCAGGTCGAAGACTACGAGACGCGGGTCCGGGCTCACCTCACGCAGATCGAGTCGGCTGCGGTCGCTCGGGAGTTCTGGACTGGGGAGCTGACGAAGGTCGCTGGCTGGTCGGACCAGGTGTACCTGACGGACACCGCCAACGCTGACGACATCACCCCCGCTGGTGGGGCTGTGTCCGTGAACGCTGGCTACGCCCGCATCCAGCAGGCGTTGGGGGAGATGCTGTCCGGTGAGCCGGGCGCGATCCACGTGTCCCGTCGCCTGCTGGGGTACACGAACCCTGCGGGGATGCGCCGTGAAGGCAACAACATCCTCGACCTGTTCGACAACCGGATTGTCGCCGACTCGGGGTACCCCGACAGTGGCGACGCTACGGGCGTCATCTACGGCACGGCACGCCCTGTCGTCCGCCGCAGCGCGGTGGAAGTCACCCCCGGAACGCTCGCGGAAGCGGTCGACCGGGCGCACAACACGATCACCTACTCGGCCAACCGTCTCGCCACCGTCACCGCTGGGTGCGGAGTCGTCGCGGTCCGGGTCACCCTCAGCTAGGAAGGACAACTCTCATGGCTCGTGACGGTGCTGGTTCCGTCTACGCCGTCCGGATGCGGGTGACGGCACTCGACCCGGACGGTTCCCCGAAGGTCGGCGCGTCGTCGATGTACACGACGGACGCTCTCGTGACGGCGAACTTCACGCCGAACTACGAGGACGGCGACGACATCACGCAGAAGAACGGGTCGGGTGTCGTGTGCGTCGCGTACACCGGCCCGTCGACGTTGAAGAACTACACGGGTGCGTTGACCATCTGCACCCCGGACCCGGAGCTGTACGCCCTCCTCACGGGCGGGACCGTCTTCATGGACGGGTCTGACCCGGTCGGCTGGCAGTCCCCGGACGTCGGGTCTGACCCGATGCCTGACGGCGTGTCGTTGGAGATGTGGTCCCGCGCCGTCGTCAACGGCTCGAACGCCGGCAGCCTCCCCTACTTCCACTGGGCGCTGCCGCGGATCAAGCTGACCCCGGACCAGGTGACGTTGGAGGCGGCGGCGTTGCAGCCGTCGTTCAACTTCACTGCGGAGACGAACCCGAACTGGGGTTCCGGCCCGGTCGGGGACTTCGAGCAGGACTCGACGGGCGTGGTCCAGTACGTGCGTACTGCGTCGCTGCCGGCGTCTGCTCTGGGCCTTCAGGCGGTCGTGGCTACTGCCTGACAGTGGGGTCGCGTGACGTGGGCGGGAGTCGTTCCTAGGTGAGATGGTGGGGTCCGTGACGGTTGAACAGCCTGAAGTGGCCCCCACTGTCGTACCGTGGGCGGCTCCCGCTGACGTTCCCGCGTCTGTGGTGTCGGCGGTGAGTGCGGAGACGTTGGCTGCTGCGTTGGGGTCGGCGAGCACGATCCTGTGGCATCTGACGGGGCGCCGGTGGGCGGGTGTCCGCGGTGCAACGGTGGCTGTGATGCCGCGCCGCTGCCGCTGCAACCCGTGGTCTTCCGTCGAAACTCACGGACTGGCGGACGCCTTCGTGGGCATCGGTGTCGTCAGGCACGACTCGTGGTGCCCCACCGACGACCTGCGTCTCGTCCTCCCCGACTACCCCGTCCAGTCCGTCACCGCAGTCGTCGCCCCCGACGAGACGTACGGACCGGTGAACCTCCGCATCCACGACGGCAGGACCGTCGCGCTCGTCGACGACGACGGCTTCGAGCGGCACTGGCCGCACCGCCGCTACATCGTCACCTACACCCACGGCTCCCCCCCACCCATCGAGGGACGCCGCTACGCCGCGCTGTACGCCGCGCAGCTCGCCCTCGCCGCCACGCCCGGAGCGAAGGACTGCAAGCTGCCGACGCGCGTGCAGACCGTCACCCGCCAGAACGTGACCCTCGCCATGCTCGACCCGTTCGAGTTCCTCGACAAGGGACGCACGGGTCTCGTAGACGTGGACACGTGGATCGCCGCGGTCAACCCGTACGCGTTGAAGTCCCGCCCGAAGGTCTGGTCCCCTGATGTGGACCGTCAACGTGTCGAGTACAGGAGGCCCTGATGCCCTCTCAGTGGAACCAGGCCCGGTGGATGGGCACTGCGCCGTCCCCCGCGCCGATCGAGCCGCAGAAGACCGCTGAGCCCGTCGTGGACCCGGTCCCCGTCACAGCGCCCGACGCTCCCGCCGCTGAACCGACGCCGCCCACGGAGTTCGACGACACCGTCCTGCACTCTGTGTCCACCGCCCTCGACTTCCTTGAAGCGCACCCGGAGCAGGCGGAAGCCCTCGGTGTCGCTGAGGCGGCTGGGAAGAACCGGAAGATGATCGCCCGCGCTGTGGCTGAGACGGTGGAAGCACGTGGCTGAGGAAGACTGGTCGACGCTCTTGCCGTCTCAGCATGAGACGGGCGATGGGCTTCCCCTCGCTCCGGAATGGAACAAGCTCCTCGACGCGGTCCGGGAACTGCGTGCCGGCCTGGCGCCTGTGGCTGGCACAGTTGGGCAGCAACGGCTCACCCGCAACACCAGCAACGGCACTATCCTCCGCGGGGGGACGGCATACCGCACTGGTGGGGTCAACGCGTTCCAGCTCGTCCACAACGACTACCCCTCGTCGCGGCTCATGTCCCACAGCGAGATCGACTCGCTCCTCGACAAGGCCGTCACGCTGAAGGCCGGCATCGTCCGAGCTCACACCCTCGGCATCAACGTCGGGTCGACGTCGAACCACCTCGTCACTGGTGTCAGTGGCACCACCAGCCCCGTCATCAGCTACAACACGCCGGTCTGGGAAGTCATGGACTACGCCGTCAAGGCGGCTTCCGACCGCGGCCTGTACTTGATGGTGCCCCTGGTGGATGAGCTGCACTACTACCACGGCGGCAAGGCAACGTGGGTCTCGTTCAGGCGCCCGGGGACCGTGTCACTCGACGGCAACGTCAAGTCCGCGAACTCCTCCACGCAGCGGACCGCTGAGAACTACTTCTACAGCGACTCTCAGATCAAGCTGGACTACAAGACCTACATCCGTGACTGGCTGACCCACGTCAACCAGTACACGGGCGTCGCGTACAAGGACACGCCGGCCATCGCCATCGTCGAGACCGGCAACGAGCTGTGGACCGCGGACAGCTTCCGGTCGTGGACTCCTGAGATCGCGGCGTGGATCAAGTCCATCGCCCCGGACGTCCTCGTCTCCGACGGCATGGCCGCGGACGGGTCGACGTACTGGGCGTCTCAGTCCCCGCCGCAGGACCCCATCGAACACATCGTCACCACGGAGGCGCTCGCGTCGTCTT
>Ga0182217_1000019_pt1 | contig 35548 bp, 64 predicted proteins | sample G5R1MG_18_FD_128395 | JGI IMG/M metagenome (GOLD analysis project Ga0182217, IMG submission 128395) | Switchgrass phyllosphere microbial communities from Michigan, USA - G5R4_NF_03OCT2016_LD1 MG | ecosystem: Host-associated > Plants > Phyllosphere > Phylloplane/Leaf | place: USA: Michigan... | reverse complement strand
CGCTTCGGCAATCTCTGCCAGACGCAAAAGGGGCGGCACCTCGCTGGATGCCGCCGCGTCATGCTCGACCTGTAGTCCGGTGGCTTTCATCAGACCCCAGCCGCGCCGCCCTGACCCATGAAGTAAGCCGGCGCCGGCTCATCGTCGGACTTCGCGTCCTTCTTGGCCGTCTCCAGCGCGTCAGCGACGTCAGCGTTCGCCGATTCCTCAGGCTTGTTCGGGTCGCGGTCAGTGCCAGCGATCTCATCCACGTCGGCCTTCGTCACCTTCGCGGGATCTTCGACCGTCGCCAGCTTGGTCACCGGCTCGTCGGTGTCGGTCTTGCGCTCTTCAGGCGCCTGCTGCTTCTCTGCCTTGCTGCGTGCCATGTGTCCGTCTCCTGAAAGCGGCGCCTGTGGTGTATAACGCCGGTATATGCGGAAACGTGTGCGGGGGCAAGGTGGTTGCTATTCCGAAAGCGGAGGGGCTACGCTACTCGCCGTGATGGAACGGCTTGCCCCTCTACACCATCTCAGTTCGCGGGTTGGGTTCTTGGCCCCGCTATAAGCCAGTGCTGACGCGAAATGCGGTCAGAAGCCGGCGCCGCCCAGGTTGACGATCGCGCAGCCGACGCCGACAGGCGTGAATGTCGAGAATATATCAAAAAAAATGGTGCCGTTGGCAGCCATGTGTCTAACGAAGCTTTCGCATTGCAGTTCTCCCTCTGGTTGCGGCGTGCCGTGCCGCTCAGCCAGTGCCGTATTTATGGCGAGCGGGATGGCTTGCTGTCAACCGCCCTGAAAGGTATTTAGATACCTGTTGCGCGCGCAAACTCCGCAATACGCTCCCGCAACTCCCGCACGTTTTCTTCGTAGCCGGGCGTGCCCTCGCGCTTGTCGAGCTTGGCACGGAGAGTTTCTAGTTCATCGGCCATTGGCGGGGCCCTCTACGAGATACGCAATGGCCGAAAGCGGCACGCGCTTCCATGCGTCTGCGAACGCCTTGCGTAGTAGCTCTTCGTGAAGGTTCGGCTTGTAATCCCGGTCTGGTATCCGTCCGCGCATCTCACCACCCCGAAGCTGCTGCGGCCCGTGTGGGCGCGCGATCGTCGTCGTCATCCATATCCCATCCGCGGTCGATGAACAACGGCTTGGCGATAGCGATCAGACCGGCCGCATCCGCGCCATGCGACGACCAGTCGTGCTCCGGCCCCAACCCAATGCCGCGCTTGTCGTCCTGCTTCTCGTGATACGCCGTCAGCGCCTCGATACCGCCCGCGCAGTGCTCCGGATCGATCCAGATTGATGGAAACAGCCGCCGCAAAGCCTCGACGCGCTGCATCGCTGCGCCCTTGCCCTGGTTGCGCACCACCTCAGCCTGGAAACCAGCTTCGCGCACATGATCCACGTAACGCATTGCCGACAAATGATTGGTCTGTGCCCCGTCGTGCGGGAGGACGCAGATAGCTTTCTCGTAGCCATTGTCCTTCAGCCATTGCAGATGCACGCCTAGCGGCTGTCCTGCGGCCTCGTAATAGTCGAGCAAGTTGATGCGGCCCCCGATGAACTGCGCCACCCATATCGCCGTATGGTCGCGCGTCCCGATGTCCCAAAAGCACCAGAGCTGCATCAGCGGATCGACCGACAGAGGCACGATGCGCTTCTGGCTACGGGCTAGGGCAAGTGCCTGCGCATAATACGCCCCCGACACGACCTGCTCGAAATCACCCTCCCACACATGCGCATAGGAATCGGAACGTCGCACCAGATCCTGCCGACGCTCATTCTCCAGCACAGCCGGAAATGCGGGGTTGTCGCGCCAGTTAAGCTCCACGATCTTGGAATCGTCAGGCGCCGCTTCGCGAAAACGCTTATGCGTCGCCGATCGCTTCTGTGCAGGGTTCCAAGTTACCCAAATCTCGCTGTCATGCTCACGCACGGACGGGATCGCTACCTGCCACGCTTTCTCGCTGACCGGCTCGGCTTCGTCCACCCACAGGATCTTGACGCGCGCCTTGGACTTAATGCTATCGATGTTGCGGTCCAGTCCGGTGAACCGATACTCGATCCGCCCCGGCAGATTGGCCGTGCGGATAAACTTCTCACCGATTTCGAAAAACGGAGACAGCCACGGCTCCGACAGGATCGCGGCCTTGATCTCAGCCATCGAGCTTTCGTCAAGACTGTTCATGAATTCACGAGCGCAGACTATCACGCCGTTGTCGCCAGCCGCTGCCCACTGGTAAGCGCGTATAGCCGTCATCATCGCAAATGAACGGGTTTTGCCGGAGCCGCGTCCCCCGTAAGCGCCACGGTAACGCGCCTCACCGGCAAAGACAGGAATGAGTTTTGGCGGGAGCTTAATTTGCGCTGTTGTCAAGCGGCACCAGCTCTACTCGAAGGACAGTGCGGAGGGGGTTATCTTCGTCGCCGCTGATTGCCACGGACTGTGCCGGCTTCCCCCAACCGCGGTCTAAAATCGAATTCGCCGCGGAAACTTTGGCGGGATGCGGGGCGGCGTCACTCTCGATCACATCAATCAACGCCTGCAATGCCTTTTCCGTAAAAGACCGCGCAACGTCCGTGACCGATCGGCCATCAGCCATAGTGGACTTTGGACGCCCCGACGGATTGCCTGACTGGCCCTTCACGAATGGCATAACTGCCCACCTGCTACCTTCATTGCTAACAATGATGTTAGTATCAACCTACTCCTTCCCCGCCTTAGACGCAAGATCGCGCTGTGCGGGGCTGTCATACTTGTATTTAGCCACTCGCTCTATCGCGGCGGAAATGGCAGCGGCCTTAGCCGACAAACTCGCGCTTGCAGCCTCCAACAGGACAACCCTTCCACGCTGAAATTCTTCCCATAGCCCGAGAATGGATGCTTCCCGCTCACTAATGCGCACCGGCCCAAACCGCGTTTCGTAGATTGCCGCCGTAGGGACGCCCAACATGGGATGAATTGGCTGGGTCATGCTGCGCTCCTGTCGATCTTGCGAAGGAAAGAGCTTAGCCCGCTCACAAGCCAAGCGCCCGTGGCCATCCCCCACAGAAAAGGATGCGGCGTGTTTATCCAATCCAGTATCTGGCTCACCCCACATCTCCCAGCGCTTTGCGGGCGGCAGCAGCCTCAATCTTGATGGAAGGCGTATGCGACGGAAACGGACCCTCATACCCGTAGCAACCCGGGTGGTTTTCAGCCAACCATTCGAGAACAGTAGCGGCGCGGTTCAACGCCCCCTCCAGCACCTCCAGCCTTTCGAGCTTGGCTTTGCGGCGGGCGCGGGAGTCCTTCTGTTTCTGTGCGTTGGTGAGGGGCATAGAATTTCCTAAATTTTTACATGTTAGAAACGACGTGTAAAAATTATGCCGCTTTCTTTGCATGTCGCATCCGGCAACCGCGAGTCCAAGCTTCCAGCGCCGCTGCATAACCAATGCGATTTTCGGTATAGAGGCGAACCATTGCCGTGCTGTCGTTTGCGATGCCTGCTGCCTCGATGGCCTTAAGCGCTTCGATCTTTTTCATGGTGCATCTCCGTTTCGTTGCACCCCTTGTACGCCCCGGTTACGGCACTGTCAACACGGCTACGGCATTTATTTTCACCCCTGATCCGGGTGTGGGTCAGGTGCGCACGAAGCGTCACCAACTGTCACTCGCGCGCGTGCGACATCCGGCCAAATGGCAGAAATGTAAGAAAAAGAGAGTTTCTTATATCTTTCCTGCGCAAGTGCCATTCGGTGCCACTCCACACGACGAACCGAGCCTATGGCAAGACGAACCGTTGATATAAGGTCCGACCCGGCCATTACGCCAAAAGCTCTTTTAGACGCGTTTGGGCATCTTCACGGCGCATCCGCTCATCCTCGGCGCGATTTGCGTACAAGGTGTGCGCCAGCGGGTTGACGTTCCACATCACCGAATCGACCCGCGATCGGGCTTCCTCCAGCCATCCATGCGCCGCCATCTGCTCAAAAATACGCTCCCCATCAGCCTTGGTTAGCCGCTTCATTCGCGTTGTGCCGCGCGCCAGATTGCGCAGCGATACCTTGTCCAGCTTATGCGCCAAGATGTAGCCGGCGATATCGGTCATAATGTCGTGATCGTCTGTCAGCCCGGCCACGTTGGTATAGAACGCCAGTGCGTGCTGCCTCAGGAAGCGATGCAGGAAGTCCTTGGCACGTCGGGCCGTGTCAATGCTGACTTCGGCCCCCAGCGGCTTCTCCGGGCAATCTGTGGCATGTTCGATGCAATGGAAGATCACGCACAGCCGACCGAACAGCCCGTCGTACTTGCCGACATGCGAAGCGATCTTGCGATTGACCGTCTCAAACGTCGTCATCATGTCGAGATGCTGCGCCTCCAGCGTATTGCGTAGCGCTTGCGCCTCGTCACTGAATACCAGCGGTTGCGGCCCCGCCCATGTCTCGGGTGGCTTCAAAGCCCACAGCTTGTCGATCAACCCATCGTATTCTGTGGCGACATCGGGCATCTCGATATCCTTGCCCACGACCGGCTCAGCCAACATCACGGGGAAGAATCGCTGTATCAGCCCGTCGTCGGTGGCATCGGACATGATGCGACGGATAGGATCTGGCTGGACGCCACCGACCATGCTGATCGACAGATTCTCCACGAACGCAGCCTTGCGGCCGATGCGATCAGTTGCGTAGTGACCGCCGTTGAATGCCTGGAGCCAGAACGAGCGATCCTTGGCACCGCCCTTACCGCCGCTGTATTTCTCGATGCCGCCAAACCAGCCGGCCAATTCATCCTGCACTGCCAGAATGCCGTCGGGGCTACGTGCGCAAACTTCGGCCGCCGCCTCCATGGTGATGTCGCTGATGCGAAGGCGCTGAGCAACAGGACCGGCGCCATTAGAGCCATTAGCAAGCCAATCCTGTTGCTCGCGCTCGTAGTCAGCCATCAGCCCTGCATCGATATTTGCCAGACGATGCGTTGCCGCGCGCAGGATTGGGGTTTTCTTGCGGCTGGGATCGCCGACCAGCATCACCCACAGGCGCGCGTGCTCTTTCCATCCGGCGTCATGCCGCTTCATGCGCAGCGCAATCGTGTCGCGGATGACCGTGCCGCACGTTGCGAGCGCCGCCATGGCAAGGCCGGATGGATCGCAGCCAACCATATCCGCCCTTATGCGCGCAAACCGCCCGATTACCGGGGGCAAAAGGCTTTCCGGAAATGCGGGCGCCACAAACCGCTTCCACAGGTCCAGCGGCCCCTGCTCCATCTGCTCATCGTGCGCTGCCTTTGCCTTCACCTCGGCAAATGCCTTGATCCCGTCCTGTAGTTGCCGGGCAACCGCGTTCAAGCCGTTGGCACAATGCTCGTCGTTCCAGTCCCATCCCTTATCAGGGCCGCGCGCTACTACAGCGACGCAGCCGATCTCTCGTGCCAGAGCTTCAAACTTCTCTGCCTTGTCCTGATCGCAGGCCAACACAACGAACGTGCCACGAGCCACGATCTCGCGGGCGACGCGCTCCATGTTGTCGGCGCTGAAGGTGATACACACCTGATCCGATTGCGCCATCCACAGCGAGGCGCCAGTGGCAAAACCCTCGCAGACGAAAACCCGGCCCATACACACGCCAAGATTGAGCCGGCCACCGAGCGCCGTCGTGCCCTTGGCGAAAAACTTGTTGTTGCCGGCGTCCGGAGTAATCGCCTGGACGGTCTGCAATTCGCCGTCCTCGCCGTGGACGGGAACAAGAACGTTCAGCCCCTCTCCCTTGATGATGGGGTAATCATCGAACAATTCCGCAATGCACTTACGCACCAGATAGGGGTGCTGGGGGTCAACGGGCTCAGCGTTCGCCCACCGTATGGCCGCGACCTTGGCGCCGGTTTCCTTGCGAGCGCGGTCCTCGGCATCGCGTTCTTCGCGCAAGCGGTCACGCTCACCGCGCACCACTTCGTTCATCACCGCCACCTTGCCGCCAGTCAGGATCTCGATGGCCTCCGACGTGGTGCAGCCATTGATCGCTTCCACCAGATCCAGCACATCGCCGCCAGCGCCGCAGCCGTAGCATTTGAAGCGCTCCTTATCCGGCATCACGTAAAAGCTGGGCGAGCGCTCATCATGGATCGGGCACAACCCTACCAATTGGTGGCCGGCGCGCTTTAGCTTCGTGTGCTTGGCTGCCTCTGCCTCGATTGGATGCTGCGCGCGGATAGCGTCGAAATCATGGGTGCGGGCCGGGGTCATTGCGCAGCAACTTTTGAAGTTAAAAAGTTGTAGACGCGAACTGAATCTTTGCCGCGCGGCACGATTACTTCTTTGCCGTTAATCATATGCAAAACGATGGACTTATACTCACCCCATTCAAACGAAACGACATAAGTGGGGTTAACCCACACCTCGTTGAGACTTGATGCCAAGATCATCATGCCACCCGCTCCGCCAAAATGACTTTGATCTGGTACGATCGAAGCTCAGGCACCATCTCGCCCCACTGGTGGATGGCCTGCTCAGTGACGCCGATCGCGTCGGCTAGCTTCCGCACGCTTCCGAATGCGTCGATGGCTTCCTGCTTCTTCACTTATTTGCGCTCCCGTCAAAAGTTGGCTTGACAATCCTCCTTTAAAGCCTGATTGTCAACCCCGGAAGCAGCAGAGAGAAGAAAGGAACACCCCTATCATGGGTTTGCTCGAACACGTCACCAAGCCGAAGAGGGAGCCGATCGTGGCAACCATCGTCGGCACAGCAGGGTCAGGGAAGACGTCCCTTGCTACCACCTTTCCCGCGCCACTGGTTGTCCGCACGCAGGGCGAAAGCATTCCGCGCGACATCCCGCGCGACCAGATGCCCGATGTGCTGCCCGAAGAGCTCGGCACCGCCGACAACCTGTGGGCCGTGCTGAAGGCGTTGCGCGAAGAAGATCACGCATACAAGACGTTGGTGATCGACTCGTGCACGGGGCTGGAGCAGCTTTTCGTCGCCGACGTGCTGGCGCAAGACACCAAGGCGCGCGGCATCAACCAAGCCTTGGGGGGCTACGGCGCCGGCCCCGCCGCAGTAATGGCATGCCACATGCGCGTGCGCCGCGCCGTGGAGTTTCTGCGCAAGGAGCGTGGGATGCACACGCTGTTCCTCGCACACGCCGACATTGCGCGGATCGATCCGCCCGACTCGGACGGCTACAGCCAATACTCGCTGCGCCTACCCGGCAAGTCGATGGCACCATATGTCGATAATGTCGATCTGGTTGGCTTCCTGCGCCAGGCGGTGATCCTGAAGGGCGATGACGGCCAGAAGAAGGCCATAACGTCAGGTGACCGCGTATTGGTGACGTACATGACGCCGGCCACTGTCGCCAAGAACCGCTTCGGGATCGAAGACGATCTCGCGGTTGAAAAGGGGGTGAACCCGCTCGGTTTCCTGATCGAGCCGCGGCGCAAGAAAACTGCCGCGCCAGCAGAAGAGCAAGTTTCAGAAGAGGAGAATGCAGCGTGAGTTTCTGGGATCTTTCGGACGGCAGCAGCGCCGTCAGCGACAGCAAGGAATACAGTGCCGGCGGTGGCGATTTCGAGCCTATCCCCAAGGGCACTTCCGTCCTTGTCATGGTCGAGGACGCTTCATGGAAAGCGGGTTATCAGGTCGATGAGACGTTCGTGAACCTGAAGGTTCGCGTACTGAAGCCCGAGGGCTACGCTAACCGCGTGCTGTTTTTCAAGCTGTGGGTCGGTGATCTTGACCCAGGCGTCAAGGAACAGTCAAAGGCCATCACCAAGCGCGACAAACATCGTCGTATGCTGATCGCGATCGACGCCAACGCCAAGGGCAAGCTGGCCAAGCTGACCAGTAGCCCCACCGACGAACAATTGGGCGTGGCGCTGACAGGTGCGCAGTTTGTGGCGACGCTGGGGGTGTGGGACAAGACCGGCGATGACGGCATAACGAAGGTGCCGGGCGGGAACTGGCTGATGGCCGCAAAGCCCAAGACGGCGGAAGTATCGCCGGGGCCGGCGCCGAAGGTCGCGCCGAAGTCGCGTGGCTTTGTGGAAGATGACTTGGACGACGACGTGCCTTGGTGATTTCCACTCTCTACCGGACCCCGCTTTTGGGCGGGGCGAGGATAGAGAGTGGAGGAAGAGATGCTAGACAAAATTTATTGGGTAAGGCGCGAGCCAACCAGTGAATGGGAGCCAGCTGGATTTTACAAAAACAATAGTGGCGTGGATTATTTCTTCTTTATTGGCGAAGAGTACTATCGCGAAGTTGCAGAAGTCGGGCCAGAAATTATCCAACCGCAGGAGTTGAAGCAATGAGAGATGGTAACGCAACATTCCACCTGTTCAAACCTAGCGGCAAGTGGGGCTACAGTGGCCGAGGCTATCTTTCGGCTGACGTGTTTTCGGTATTTAGCCATCTTGATCAGCGTCGGCAAATCCTGCGTGACAATAATGGTCAGATGCCCGGCATAAATGGACAAGGCAATGGTTATCATGTCGTAGTTATTGGCGACGACGACCTAGCGCATGGTTGGCCGCTTCATCTGAATGCGGTGTCGGGATGACCGGCTATCCTTACCCGCCCGGCGTTAACGTACCGTCTGACGAGGCATTGCTATTCCGCGCGGTTTCCAGGGCAATGCCCGTCCGCAAAGTCCGGCATGGCGCCCCATTATGGGAAGCCGTGATGGATACGTTTCAAGTCGGCGCTACTGCCGCGCACGCATTGTGCGAACGCTTTCGGCTTGATCCAGAACAGAGGACGCAACGATGACTTACGACGAAGCGATTGAGGCTGTATCAGACAAGCTGTGGGAAATGATTTGCGCAGGTGGTGGAGATGGCGAAACCATTGAGCGATACGCCGAGCAGATTGCTAGCTTCTTCGTGGAGGAAGAGGAATGATCGAACAGCGCACCTCCGAATGGTACGAAGCCCGCAAGGGCCGTGTCACCGCTTCCAGCGTCGGTGGCATCTTGGGACTCAGCCCCTATGCTACCCGCGCGCAGGTCATGCGTGCCATGGTCCGCGAAGCCTGCGGTGCACCCAGCGAATTTCCTGACCCTGCACCGCCGCCAGTGGCATGGGGACAGGCTATGGAGCCGCAGGCGCTGCTAGACTTTGAGTTTGCCTCGTCGGAGCGCGTAGAACCAGCACCATTCGTGCCGCATGAGGATTGGCTGGGGGCCAGCCCCGATGGCTACGTCAGCGACGGGCGGCTGCTGGAGATCAAGTGCCCCTACGCGCTCAGGAACGATCCCAACCCCATCTTCAAGCACGCCAACGAGCAGCCGCATTACCTCGCACAGATGCAGGTGCAGATGTTCGTGACCGGCTACACATCGTGCTGGTTTTACCAGTGGACGCCTCATGGATCCCAGCAGACGCTGATCCACCGTGATGACGACTGGCTGGCCACCAACATCCCCGCCCTGCGCCAGTTCTATTCTCATTTCTTATGGGAAATGCAGGAGAACCGCGACGAGTATCTGGCGGCGCTGCGCCGGGAGGTAGACACCCCCCAAGCCCACAAGATGGTGACGGAATGGGATGAACTTGTGGAGGCAGAGGAACGCGCCAAGGAACGCCGCGCCGATCTGCTGAAGGAAATGGTTGCCCTTGCCGGCGACGCCGACGCGCTGTTTGCTGGCCGCAAGCTGACGAAGGTGGAAAAGGAGGGTTCGGTATCCTACGCAAAGGCGCTGAAGGCGCTGTGCCCTGGCGCGGACGTGGAGCCGTATAGGGGTAAGGCGTCGTCGCACTGGCGGCTTTCCTGATGTTCCAGCCCCGCCCCTACCAACAAGAAGCCATCGACGCCGCCAAAGCCGAACTCCGGCAAGGCGTCGACCCCATCCTGATCGAAGCCGCCACCGGCGCCGGCAAGTCGCTGCTGATCGCGTACATAGCCGAATGGCTGCACGAGATCAGCGCGGGGAAAAAAGTGCTGTGTCTTGCTCCGCAGCGTGAGCTGGTGTTGCAGAACGCCGCTAAGTACAAAGCGCTGGGCGCACCGTGCAGCATCTTCAGCGCTTCGGCTGGTGCAAAGTCTACGCGGCACCCCGTCGTGTTCGGCACGCCCGGCACCGTGTCACGATCTATCTCACGTTTCCTGACCGATTACTGCGCTGTCGTCATTGACGAGGCGCACGGCATTACGCCGACGATCCGCGGTATTATCGAAGCGATGCAGGCCAGTAATCCACGCCTGCGCATCATCGGCACCACCGCCACTCCATTTCGGCTAGGCTCCGGCTATATCTACCGCATTGGGCCGAACGGCAAAGCCAACTCGGATGATACGTGTCGTGACCCGTATTTCCTGAAATGCGTCTACCGCATCGAGGCACCGGACCTTATCAAGCAGGGCTACCTGACCCCGCCTGTCATCGCTGCCACCGGCACGGAGGCTTATGATACGTCTGGCCTCCAGTTACAGCGCAATGGTCATTACGCCCCCAGCGCGGTCGATCAGGCGTTTGTGGGTCATGGCCGCAAGACTGCCAGCATTGTAGCGGATGTCGTTGCGCGCAGCAGGGATGCGATGGGCGTCGTGTTCTTCGCCGCCACCGTACAGCACGGTGAGGAGATTCTGGCGTCGCTGCCGCCTTCCATGTCGGCGCTGATAACCGGCGCCACGAAGAACCGCGATGGTATCCTGAAGCGGTTTGAGCAAAGGGGATTGAAATACCTCGTCAACGTCGGCGTCCTGACTACCGGATGGGACTGCGCGCATGTCGACACGATTGCTATCCTGCGCAAGACGGAAAGCGTCGGGCTGTTGCAGCAGATCATCGGCCGCGGCTTGCGTCTGCACCCTGAAAAGCGCGAAGTCCGCATCATGGACTATGCCGGCAACATCGCGGAGCATTGCCCGGACGGCGACCTGTTCGCGCCTATCGTGAAGGCGCGCGGCGCCAAAGAAGGTGGGGGCATCGTGCCGGCTGAGTGCCCGGCCTGTGGCTATGAAAACGAGTTCACGCGCCACAAGGATGCGGAGGGCTACGAGGCGGACAAGAACGGCTATTGCGTGGACGTGTGGGGGCAGAGGGTTGAAACCGAGTATGGCCCTATGCCAGCGCATGTAGGCCGTAGATGCTGGGGCATGGTAAAGGCGCGAGAAAAATATGAGCGCTGTTCGTACAGGTGGACGGGAAAAGAATGTCCGCACTGCAACGAATTTATAGACATTGCCGCTAGGTACTGCCCTTCGTGCAAAGGCGAGGTGGTAGATCCTAATGAAAAATTGCAGATTGAATTTACCTCTTTCAAGAAAGACCCCACGCAACCTCAAACCGATCAAGTGCTATCCTTTAAAGCAGTCGAAAGCGTTTCGCAGAGGGGGAATCCTGTAGTTAGAGCAGATTGGGTAACTCCCCATAGACAGTTCAGCACTTGGTTTCAAAAATCGGCAAAGCACCCAAGGGCGGTAAAAGAATGGAATATGTTTCAGGCGGCTACTGCGTTTGGAACGCCAGAAACTGTTTCATATTGTAAAGATTCGGCCAGTGGATTTTTCAGAATTTTAGCTTTCGGAATGCCTGAAGATAGACCATAGTGGTCACATGAAAATCATCGACAGGCAGGCGGCAAAGGCCGCTGGCGAAAAGCTGTATTTCACGGGGAAGCCGTGCGTTCGGGGGCATATAGCTGAGCGCTACGTTTCTACCTTTCAATGCACGGTTTGCATAACTGCCCAATGTAAAGAATGGCAATCTTCTAACCGCGAGAGAATGAACGAATGGAGGAAGGGATGGCGAAAATCAAACCCTGACAAACAAAAAGCAATCGATAGGCGGAGTTATCTTAAAAACAAAGAAAGAGTGCACGCAAAGACGCGCAATAGAGAAGCCCTAAAGCGTAATTCTGCTGGGTCTCACACCGCGAAAGACATAAGAACTCTGCTTGCGAAGCAAAAAGGCAAATGCCCAAATTGCTTTGTTAAGCTAGACAAGTACCACGTCGATCATGTCGTGCCACTTGCAAAAGGTGGCGGCAATGGCCCCGATAACCTGCAATGCCTTTGCCCGACATGTAATATACGCAAATCCGACAAAGACCCGCTGGTATGGGCAAATGAGAATGGTAGGTTGCTATGAAATTTCCCCCATGGCTGATGGTCTATGGCGACACTTCCTATCGCGGCGCGTGCCCAAAGGAAGACGTCGAGCAGGTGTCCCTGTTCAACCGCATCCGCAGGGAATACCCCGATGATTGGGGGCGGCTGGCGTTGCACCCTCGCAATGAAGGCTTGCGGGAAAAGGGACAATTCTCCACCATTATGAAACATGCGGCCGAAGGCATGACGCCGGGGGCAAGCGATGTTATCATCCCTGGTGCCCCCAGCCTTGTGATAGAGATCAAGCGGCGTGACCACACATTGTCATCGTGGCAGCCGGGTCAAGAGGCATACCTCGAAGCCGCACATAAGGCAGGCGCATTCGCCTGCGTAGCACTAGGGGCACTGGGCGCATGGGAAGCCTTCACTTGTTGGGCAAAGACGCAGAAGGCATCGTAAGGCCGGTTTCGTGGTGGCTTACAGAGCTACTGGAGGGCCGCAAAGGAATGGACGAGGTGCCCGCTTCAGTGCGAAGCTGGTCCTCGTTTTTCGTGTATCGGGCGGCGTTGGGGATTGTGTTGCTGCCGACACAGGAAGAGCGCCGAGCGCGACTGGATCAGGCGCCCCCGCGAATGCGTCCGTATGTCGAAGAAGAAATTGCGCGGCTGTGGCCGATGCGTGCGGAGCTTAGGGCAAAAGAAAACCCCGACCGTTAGGCCGGGGCTAAGTGGGTCGTCTGCATGGAGATGCGCTATCCGTGTAAGGCATTCTTTTCCATTTTACCAGCTTCCGTGAGATAGGCATGTTCCGCATCACCTTCGGCAAGCCCGCGATCTCGTAGGCCGCGCAGGGAGCGGCCATACCCCGCCACCAGTTTCACATCGCCATAAAGGGTATCCTCCGCGGCGCGCAGGGCTTCTGCCATGCGATCAGTCAGTTTCTTCATGCTTTCCTCCTTGCTCTCTCGTTTGCGATCATCTCGGCTAGGATCTGGCCCCTGAGGATGATCGGCGCAGGGTGCCGTTGAAAGTCGTGAGGTTGTGCTACAGACAGCTTTTCGGCGGGGAGCTTGCGCAAAATGGCCGTTACCATCTTGGCATCGTAGGGAAAACTCACCGCCGCCTCCACAACATCCGCGCGACAATCCGCCCATTCTCCCACGCGAAAGCGCGCAGGAACAACCGCCACATATTACCGGGCACTCAGCTTCTCCTTTATCTCGCGCCACCCAAGCCCCCAAGCCCGGCTGAAACTGGTGTTCATCGGGTGCGGGTTGTCGGTGACGGGGTGGCCGCGCAATGCCGCCATCTGCCCGTCAAGGCGGGCTTGTTGGGCGTTGGGGGTCATGGCCGATCCCCCCTAATCAGCGCCCATAGCTCGCGCGCTTCGGAATAGTCCTTCGTGTCGCAATACGGCTGTTTGGCCATGCGCTCGATGAGGGCTTGTATGCGGGTCAGGAGGGTCATAGCGCGCCCCACTGCTCTGCCATGGCGTTGGCGATGCCCTGGTATGTCCTAGACCGCTCTTTCCAGCGGTTCGGCCCTGGCGGCATCTTGTGAATGCGATCGGACCGGCCTTCCACAACATCAGTCGGCACCAGCTTGGGCAGATTCTTCAGCCACAGGCACGTTGCCTTCGTTTCTCCGTGCCCGAACTGCCACGGCTGGATGATTTGGTCAGGCTTGCGGATCTTGCTGCTGATGACGCTGATGGGATTTTCCAGCGCGATGCGAGGTATGGGGGCATCTAACAGCGCTTGCACGAATTCCAGCGCGCGCTGCTGCCGCCCGTCTGCGATCTTCTCGGCAAAGTGACGGGCGCCACTGACGGCAAGGTCAGTGCAGGGCGGGTGGGCGATCATGAGATCCCATCCCATTTCGATAAACTCCCATATGTCGCCGGGATGCCGGCAATGCAGGTGGAATAGCGGATCCCCCTCGGTCTCCAGCAGGTCACATGACCAAGCATCATGGCCACGACGAGCGAACGCATCCCGCACTGTGGCGGAATACTCGCAAGCTACCAGCACCTTCACGCCCGCATCCTCCCCTTCCGCGCCTCAATCTCCTCAGCCCGCGCGATCATATCTACCTCCGCCATCGGTCCACGCCCGACCCACCATTCCTGCGGGCCGCGGCGATACACGTTCGCGTAACCCTGTTGGCGCAGGTAGCGCGCGGCGTCGGCGGCGGGGCCACATTCGGGAGGCGGAATCTCGGTGCGCCGAAAAACCGCAAGCTTCGGCGTCGATGGCTTGGCAATGACCGGGGCCGGGGCGGGCTTCACTGGCTCGGGACGCGTCAGTCCATAATATCGCACCCAGCGGCGGAACGTCGTGTCGGACACTCCCATCTTGCGCGCCGCTACGACCATGCTGTTGTTCTGGTAGAGATCGTCCACCTGGTCCCGTGTCGGGATTTGTACGGCGTTGCCCTTGCGCAGGAGGATCTTGCGGCTGGAGCAGACGGCGAGGATGGAAAGGCGCGTGGTGCCGAGTTCCAGAGCAATAGTCTTGGAATTGCACCCACGCTCCGCCAACTGACGGACCTTCGCGATGCGTTCGTCCGTCCACACGTCGCGCGGATCCTGCACGATACCTTCCGACCGCATGCGGTTGCGAAAGGCGGCGCACTTGGAGCGGCTGATGTCGTACCCCTGATCGCGAAGCGCGCGGTATCCCTGTTCGATGGATTGATTGAGGAAGGTGGCATGGAGGATTTGGGGGGTGGGCGGGTTATTCATGATCCCCTCCCAACGGCTTGACGTAGAAAAACCCACGCTCGTCAGACTGGTCGCCGTACGGCGCGTATCGGCACAGCGTTGCCACCAGCGCCACCAGAATCAGTGTCGCGGGCATAGCGTAGACTATGCATTCCTGTTGTATGTCGGTCATGCTTGCTCTCCTTGGTTTAACTCTGGGGCATTCACGCCGCGGATCATCGCCAGCATGCGCAGGCTGTTGTGATGGATGCGCGGCACGCCGTTTTTGCGCCATTTCCACAGCGCCTGGCGCGATATGTTGAAGTGGCTGGTGATGGCGGTCACACCGATACGGTCGATCGCCTCTGCGTGTGGGTGCTTGGTGTCCATGCCGCATGAGGTAGCTTTTGAAATAACTGCTGTCAACAGTTGACACGCTTTCGCGGCTATGCCACATATTCCCTCACACCGGGCGAACCGGCAAGGAGATGCGAAATGACCATTCAGGAAATTCAGGATGCCGTCACCGAGCGCGAAGCCCGCCTAGCGGACGTCATGGCGCGCTACGACCTGCAGCCTGTCAACGCAGCCCCGTTCCTCACCGCTACGGCGCGCGACATCGCGGTAGCGCTGGACAAGCTGGAAAGGAAGTGTGTGGCATGAGCGCCCCCTGGATCCGCCCGATCGATCCTGCGCCAATCGACTGCACCGAGATCAACGAAGCGCTGCGCTACCCGGCTCGCTACGAGGCGCGCCGCGCTGCTGGTCAGGCTGAGATCGACGCGCTGTTCGTCGCGCACAACGCCCGCGTCCGCGCCGCTCAGGAAGAGCGCTGGAGCCTAGAGGAGCAGTCATGAATCGCGATTATTTCACCCGCCCCATCCAGCATAGCCGCAGCACCCACGACTACGGCAACAGCGGCCCGATCCTGCCGGCGGATGAGTTGTACCCGGTTTCGTGGAAAGAGCGCGTCGCTGCCGGCGCGATCATCCTGACCATCACGTTCACGCTTGTCGCTCTCGCGGCGGCATGATACACCCTATAAACAATAGGGCTGCCCCCGCGACCAACGAGGACAGCCCCGACACAGCGATGGAGGTCGCAATGCCTGACGACAGCAATAGCGTAAACACCGGTGTCGGCGCAATGGCGCCTGACGCCTCTACGTCTCCCGTCGACTGGTCACGTCCGATTGAGGCGGTGCATGAGGATGGGCGGGTGGTGCCGGCTCAACGGCTGCGACATGATGCGGATAATACATGGCCGGACGAGAATGGCCAGTTTCATGTTTGCAGCAATGCTGGCATGTTCTGGGAGTCCAACGGCAAACCGTGGCGCGCTGATCGTGGATATCGCATCCGCAACGTCCAGCCCACCACCCCCGAGCTCGACCCTGCACTATGGGATCGGATGGTGGCGCTGGTGCGGTGGATGGCGGACCGGTATGACAACGGTCGTAGCGATGACGAAAGTGTTGCGCGCGACGCCTACCCGTGGATGCGAGATGCCCGCGCCATCGTCGGCGATCTTCCGAAGCCGGTTGATCCTGACCTGATCGAAGCGCGCAAGCTGGCGGCGGAGGTCGAGGACTTTCCGCATGGCAGCTTGGAAGACCTAGCCCTCGCCGCCATCAAGCGCGGCCGGCAGCTTGCAGGAGAGCAGGCATGAGCCAGTGGCAGCCGATTGAGACTGCGCCGAAGGATGGCCAGTATTTCCTCGCATATGCGCCTGGGTGCGGGCGACTTCTCATGCGTTGCTGGAGCGAGCAATCGTCAGAGACTTTCGCGCTTGAAGGGCCATCTTGGAAGAACCCCGAGCCGACACACTGGATGCCGCTCCCTCCCGCCCCGGAGGTGTCCCATGTCGGGTAACTCTCCCCTCGGCCAAGATGGGGACGGCATGGTTGCGCTGACCGAGGTGTATCCGAACCTGCGCGTTCCGGTGCCCGGCAACGGCGAATGGCTGGACTTCTTCGTCGCCCCTAAAAAGTCGAGGGTCAGCCTCTACTGGCGGCTGAATGACGGCGAGCGCGGTGACCCGGAAACGGTCGAGTTCGGCTTCATCTCTTCGCACAAAACTGTCGCCGACGCCGCCGCAAAACAGACGTGGCTTGAGCGCTCGGCGCACATGTTGGGACTGCCCGCATGACCTCCTCTGATACGAACTCGTCTCCCCAGGAGCATCCCATGACCGACGCAACCCCGCTCGCGTCTGAGCAGATTACGCAGGAAGATCGTGAGGCTGCGGCCCGGCTGTATTCCTTGCACACATCGCGTCCCGAGCCCGAGCGCGCGTTGGCTTTCACCACTGGTGTGATGGATGACCACGACTTCGTTCAAGCATTCGCACGTCATCGTCGGCACGAGGCCGATGTAAGCGCCTGCACTGCCGCAATGTTAGGTAAACCGATCAATCCCGACGCGTCCACAGTCGATTTGGTCCGCTACTGGATGATGAGCAGCGACCACCCTGTCAATGCGTGGGAGCGCGACTTTGCTGCCGCTATTGAGGCCCGCCTATCCGCCACCCCCGCACCTAGCGATCAGGACGCATCGCAGGCGCAGGGGGAGGTTGTCGCGTGGGCGTATTATTTGGCAACATCGATCGGCGGTGACGGCACATATTCGCGCTTTGATCGCCGCATCAGCTTCCGCAAGCCGTGTGTGCCCGAAGGTGCCGTGCGCAACTTGACACCGCTGTATGCCGCCCCCGGTGCGACGGCGCAGGATGGGGTGGAGCTGTTTCAGCAGCGTGTGCAGCCGTGGCTTATGGCGTGCTTCGGCGAAATGATCGCCGGTGACCGGGAGGAGCGTAACCACCGCTTCTTGGAAGAGGCGCTGGAACTGGTGCAGGCGTGCGGCTGCACGGCCAGCGAGGCGCATCAGCTTGTCGATTACGTCTACGGGCGTCCGCTCGGCGAGCCGCATCAGGAGGTGGGCGGCGTCATGGTCACGCTCGCTGCACTGTGCCTCGCCAACGGGCTGAACATGCACGCCGACGCCGAAACGGAACTGGCGCGCATCTGGACGAAGGTCGGGGCAATTCGGGCCAAAGGAGCCGCCAAGCCGAAGCACTCGCCGTTGCCCGAACACACCCCGACGCCGACTATCCCGGCGGGCATGGTGGCGTGGCGAGGTGGTGACAACGCGCCCGAGGATTGGGACGGTGGTGGTGTCGTGCTGCGGAACGGTAGCACGATGTTCCCGAGCAAGGTGTCGCTTGCCTACCATGCGAACGGAACGAACCGCTGGAACCATCAGCGCGAAAACCGCAACCCCGATTGGGACATCATCGCCTACACCCCGCTCGCTGCCGCACCCAAGCAAGCCGAGAGGGTGGAGGCGTTGCGCGCGTTGGAATGGCTCGCCGATTGCGACAATCTGATCCTCGCGGCCAGTAAAACCAGCGACGATTGGGAAGTGCGCAGGGGCAGTGGCGCGCTTCGTGGCAGCGGCCCGACGCCTCTAGCCGCCATCCTCGCCGCCCTGAACGCCCCCACAGGTGCGGTCGAGAAGGGAGAGGCGAAGTGAGCGGGCAATTGAAGCCGTGCCCGTTCTGCGGGGGAAAAGCGCGGATCGACATTGGCAAGAACGCCTTCGAGGACGCGGAGGTGTCCTGCGATTGCTGCGGGACGCAAGGCCCCAATTGTGACGATGGCTTTGGGCGCGAAGATAATCAGCGCTTGGCCATCGCTGCATGGAACACCCGCACCACCCCCTCGCAGCGGCTGGATGCGCAATACGAAGAAGAGATCACTGCGGCCAACCAAATGCACCGTGACGGCTTGATAACTTATGACACGCTAAAGCAGATGGTGAACCTTGCCGCTCGCATGAAGCGGGTGCAGGGGCTGGACGCGGCTACGGTCGAGCGGTGGGTTCCACAGATCGGGCAGCGTGTCCGCGTGACCGACGCCAGTGAGTTCGCAGGGGATTGGGCGCGCACCAACCTATGGGTGTCGGGCGTCAGCGTTCACGGAAGCGGCGATGGCTTAGACGTGACCGTTGCCGAGGAATGGCCGGTTTACCCGCGCGGGCGTCACCACAACGGGCAGACAGACGGATGGCGCGTCGGGGCTATGTCCTGTCGCGACCAACTGGAACCCCTCGCCACCGATCCGCACCAGCACGGGGGGAAGGGAGCGTGAGCGGACGAAACGAAGGCCCTCCCACGCTGACAGTCTGGAAAGACGGCAGCTTCGTAATTCACGGCGCACGTGATGCGGAATACGCGACGCTTAGCGAACCCGACGTCGTGATCCTCAACCTCGACTTAGGAACGCACGATGCGGTCACCTTTCTGCCTGCGCAGGCGCGTGTCGGACTTTCTGAAAAGCTATTTGCAGCCAACAGCAAGGGAGGTCGCGATGCTTGAAGACCGCTGCAAAGCGATGGCGCTTGATGCCGATCATCTGCGCGAACTTCGGGCAGCAGCCGGGCTCGCCACCCCGCACCAGCACGGCGCGGGCAACGGGGAGAAGCATGGTGGATAAGCTGGAGGCGTGCCCGTTTTGTGGGGGTGAGGCGTCGCTGACGATCCCGTCAGAGCATGTGCAGGCAGACTGCGCGGACATCTATGTCTCGTGCGATGAGTGCGAGGCAGAGGGGCAGCATTTCGTTGTAGAGACCCAGGATCGCACCCCGGACTTGTGGCCCTACGAGCAGCGTGACGCCGTTGCTGCGTGGAACCAGCGCACCACCCCCACAGAAGATGCGCGGGAGCGGGTCAAGGTGCTGGAGGAGGCGTTGGAGCCGTTCACGCGGACCGAAGTGCTGGAGCCAAACGGCGTGATCGTCGGGCTGGAGCGCTACCACTTTGAGCGCGCCCGCACCGCCCTCGGCAATAAGGAGACGGATCGTCATGGGTGAGAGCATCGCGGAGGTGGCGGCGGGGCTGACGAAAGCGCAGCGGCAAACGTTACGGGATTGGTACAGGCCAGTCATGATCGGCGCAGCTACACGAAGATCTTTTGACCGACTCGGCATCACGACGCCTGACGTCGCCGACCAACTCACCTCGCACGGCATCACCGTCCGCAACCACCTCATCTCGCAAGGAGCAGACCATGACCGCTGAGACGCTGACGCAGGAAGAGTTTACCCGCCGCTTCGTCGCGGAAATGCTGAGCATTGCAGGGCCGACGTATGCCGATGGCGGCAGCGTGGAAGAATACGCTCGCGAAGCAGCGCCGGGATACTTTGAGGATGATTTCGGCATGACGCCCGAAGAGTGCGCTTCGACCGACGTCAGCTATTGGGAGGCGGAGTGACCATGCCCGCTGACGCTGCGGAGATCGTGCGCTTGGCTGAAGCAGAGCGCGAGTGCCAAGCGGTGTGGCGGTGCGCTATTGGTGATGCAACAGGCGCGCTCGACACGCTCAAGAACCGCTGGCTGAACAGCCGCCGGAAGCATGAGCGCGAGGCTGGCGAGACCCTGGCGGGGTATCTCGATCTGTTGTGGGCCTCACGCGACCCAGCTCCGGTGTCGTATGTCGACGCCTTCGAGAAGGGCAAGGCTATGATCGTCCGCATGAAAGCGGCTGTCACGCCTGATGAAGCCCGCGCCCGAGCAGCTCAACACGATAATGAGGTGGGGTGATGGACAAGCGAACCCAGTGCGAGCCGGTAGATGTGATGGATGACGGCTGGTCCGAGTGGATCCACCCGCTGCCCGGTTATCTCATGCAGTGTTGCGACTGCGGCTTGATCCACGAGATGCAAGTCGCGATCGGGCAGGACAATGGCGAAGGCGCGGCTCTTAACGAGGGCGAGCGCCGCAATGGCCGTGTCGTTATTTTCAGGATGCGCCGCCATGATTGAACACATTGTCGTCGTTCGCTTTGATGAAGAGGGCGAGATGCACTACACCGTCATCGGTGACGAGCGGGTGCGCCTGTTCATCGTCGATGACCGTTGCCCGAACGACCGCGTGTACGAATGGCTGGAGCGCGCGCCGAGGTCTGCCTTCCGCGAGATCGTGGGCGAAGACGAGGCGATCGGTAGCCGTGACGACGCTCGGCACGAGGCTATTGCCGCAAAAATCCGCGCTGCCCGCGACGGCCGGTCACACCTTGAGCCGGCCGCATGACCCCCTCTCTTACCCCTACCACCTATGTGTCGAAAGGACGAGCATGAGCCCCCTCGAAACAGCCCGCCAGAAGGCCGCCGCAGCCTATCCGGAGCACATCACCGACACGCACGGGCGGCATCATGACAACATCCCACGCCGGGCCATATTGAGCGGGGCGTGGGATGCGGGTAACATCGTAAAGCGCTACCTGAATCCTGCTTAGGGCTGCGCAGGGACCGGTATGGTACGCGGCTGCGCCTCCCAAGAGAATGGCAAGTCCTGCTTCATGCCGGTCCCGTTGCCGAGATCCCCGCCACTGCACGACAGATGACCGTTGAAGCACGTTGATTCGAATAGCGCGAGGATGCCGTCATCCCATGCGCCAAGCCAATCGCCGTGCAACGTGGTGCCGCCGGGCAAGCGCCCGTGACCCATGGCGCTCATGTCGTCGCTCGACAGATACCAATTCGCCGCTGATCCGTCGTTGTAATACCACGCCGCGAGCGTGAACCCGGCGATCACTTTGGGATGCTTCTCGTCGCACGCGTAGGCGGTCGACCCGTCACTCTTGTTCCGCCACATCGCATAGCCGACGTGGTCCCGATGGTTCGGGCTATCGAGGTGCACGCCGTCCCAACATGCCGGGGCGTTGAGCACGGCGCCGATGCGATTGCCAGCGGGACAGACGGCGGCGACCTCCGCAAGTAGGCGATATTCGCCGGCTCCCGCTGTCGGTCCCTCGCAAACGAAGTGACCCGCGCCGGTCGGCGGCGTGCCGCTCACCATGTCATAGCCGAAGATATACCGGAGGCCGCGCGGGAGCGGCACGCATTCGTTGCCCTGCGTCTTGCACTGCGGATCGTTGGCCGGGACGCGCTTGTAATAATTGGTCGTGTAATCCGGCCGGCGCACATTGCCCTTGCCGTCCAACATCGCCGGTATCCAATAAGCCGAGCGGTTGATCGGGTTGATGCAGGTGCTTTGCCCGGCGTTGCGTAGGCTCCTGTAGGTCGAGAAGGCGTTCGCGGAAAGGTTGCCGAAGAACTGGTGCAGGTGCGACTTGCCGGGCTGGCCGGGGAACACGATGGGATCATCCCGAAGCACCTGCCCCGGCATGCATACGAAGCGGAATGCGCCGGTCGGATCAGCCCCGCTGCTGCCGGTCGCGGGGTAACCGGTGGCGATGAATTTCGACACGTCGAAGTTGCTCGGGATGGATTCCGGGACCTTGTTGAGCGCAACGCCTAGCTCCGGCTCCTCTGCGTCGCCGACGGGGGGCGTCACCGGGGCCGGCTTGGCGTCCGGCAGCCCCAGGAACTGCGCCCACCACTCTGCCCATGTCTTGGGCGCTGGCTTGCCAGACTTCTTCGACAGAACGGGACCGCTCGTCTTGAGCGTAGGAGCGGTTTTCTGCGCGGCGACAGGCGCGGCGCATAACGCCGTACTGGCCAGAAGCCCTAGGGCGCGACGCATTATTCCGAGTCCTTAGTCGAGCTGGTGGCAACGATCAGCGGGGCGACCTTGGCGGCGACCTTGGCTACTGCGCCAGGGGCCACAAGGCTCGCCACGACCAGCACCTTCTCGGGGTTGGCTTTGACGTAGCGGACGGCTTTGCCGAGTAGTTTGCCGATGTTCATGCTTCTGGCTCCTTGATCGGCGGGCTGTTGTCTGCCTGTTTTTTGACGATAGCGGCGTTCTGGCTGGCCAATTCGCCGCCGCCCTTCGTGGCCGCATAGGCCCACGACACGACATCCTTGATGAACGCTCCGACAACCAGCGTGCCAAGCGTCTTGAAGTACTCGTTGTCGCGAAGTGCAGGGATGGAGGCGGTCATCACAAAAACCATAACGGTGAGCAAAAATACACCGATCCCAATCCAGCCGCGCGCGTCGGGCCAGTTCCAAGGTGTCATAATAGATGTTCCCGCACATAGTCGTCAGCCGCCATTTGGCCCGTCATTTCGCGTTCTATCACCTCTTTGATGTAGGCGGTGAACAGCGCTGCGCCCATGAAGGGATGGCCTTCGGGGCATTGAAAGCCCATGCTAAAGCAACCGTCCGCATAGACAGCAACAGAGGCAAACCCGATCAGTGGCGCGTCTTCGGTGCCGTTTTCAATCAGCATCCGCGCCGAGCGCGAAACCTTTCTGGGAAGGCCGTCGGGGTCGCGGGAGGCGTCAACCGCTTGCAGATTGCCAATATCGCTCATCGCGCCCACTCCCCGGTTTTGCCATGCAACCATGTAAGGAACTGTCCCACCGTCTTGCCTTTAAGGATCGACGGGTTCGCCTTGGTGGCGGCGGGGCCAGCTAGCGTTTCCGCACTTGCCTTGATGTCCGCGCCGATAACCTCCGCAGCCTTGCCAGCGCCAAAGAAGTGGGCGGCGTAGAGCGAAGCCTTGTTAATGGGAATGCCGGCCCTGAGCAGTACGGCTGCGTTCTTGGCCGTGAAGGTCTTGGCCCGCTCTAGCTGCTCACCAACCGGCGGCTGCAATCCTCCAAACGCCTTGGTGAGGTCCGCTCCCCATTTACCCCCCTCGCCAATCCACGTCGCACGCAGAAACTGGTAAAGCCCCGAACCGCTGGACGTCGACGCCTTGATATAAGGGCGGTTTCCGCTCTCGATTTTGGCGAGCATAGGCCAATAATCATCCGGCAGTACAACGCTCGTAGGGCTAGTGGGCGGCTCCGCCACGCGCGCAATCCCGAACGCATCAGCAAGGGCGTCTATAACCTGCACATGGCTGGGCAGGAAGCGCCGCTCAGGCGCAAAAGGTCGGATCGCGTCGAATAGGTCAGAACGTTTCACAGCCGCCCCCTTGCTTCTAGGTATCGCCGAGCCGTTGCCACGGCCTGTTGGTTTGCCCTGTCGTGACGCAACTTGCGCCACCCAAACCCGCAAAAGAATATCAGCGCCCCATATGTCAGGATCGTCACCGCCCATCCGTCAAATGGGCTTTGCTGGCGCTCCCAAATGACAGCGATCGTCAGAAAACTGCCACCCCCTACCATGCCAAGCCCGAACCGCTCTGCAAAGTTGAGCATATGGCGCAGATGGGTGACAAGGAAAATAGACGAGCATGTCAGCGCGAGCCGGCCGACAGAGTTAGCAATCTCTATAATCATGCCGCCTCCTCCGGGCCGAAAAGACGATCCAGCAGCCTGTTGATAGCCTTGGATGTACGCCGGATGATGACAGGGACAAATGCGTTGGCGCCAGTCGCTCCGAGGTATGTGAAAAAACAGATGGCGCGCAGGTTGCTGAGATCCACGCCCACCCAAGTTTCTACGGCATATGGCACGACGAACACCGCGAAGCTGCAACCCACAACGATCGTCATGACGATTTCGCGCCATGTCATCGTTCGCCACGCCATCAGCGATACAGCCGTGATCGAACCCGCCAGCGCGGCAATGGCCACATAGAGCGCTGTGGATTCATAGCGCTCAATCACGACGACGCTTTGCTGCTGTCGCGGGCAGGCACGCCCACGCCACGAACGCTACGCCAACAATCCAGCAAACGATCTGCACACCCCGGCCCTCCGATCAGGAAGATAACCGCAAGCTGCACGGATAGGCTTGCGTCTAGAACGGTCTCGTAATCTTCATATTCCAAATGGTTAGCGTAGGCTACCGCATACATGCTAAGCGTAATCAGGTAAGGCGACCACAGCAGCGGCCCCCACCACACACGCCAGCAGCACAGTGTGACGACAATCAGCCCTGCGAGATCGAACAGCGCCCAACCATCTTCTTGCCGAGCTGGGGCGCCAATCAAAAATGCGTATGACGCCGGGGCATAGATCCACGGCATCGAAAACAGCAGCCAGCCCAGCAGGATCGCGCCGGCCGCTTTCGTCAGGCAGGCACGATCATCCTTGGCGCACATGGCAACCAGAAAGGCGATCGTACATAGCGCGCCGAAAGTGACCAGCTTGACCATTATCAGCCTCCGGAGGGCTTGCCGCCCGGCTGCGGCGGGTTGCCGGTGCCGCCACCACCGCCCTGCGGAGTCACGACGCCGCCGCCGTCACCCTTGCGGCAATCCTCCAGCAAACGGCGCAGGTATTCAGCCGCTTCGCTGGTAGGAGCCTTGGCAACCGCCTGCTCCAGTGCTGCACAAAAGTCCATCTTCTTCCCCTTATGGCCGGAATGCGCCGGACGTCGCGTAATCACGACGGCATCTGCGTGACGATATTCACCGCCATGCCGTCTGACGTCGTGTTCGAATTGATTGCCAAGGCACGATTGTCTGCGGGCTGGCTCGCGGCCGCGACATTGACGGTCCCCACCGGGCCAAGCGTCACGACGGGCGCAGGGTACGGCGATCCCGACGTGCCGCCGCGGACGACCACCGCGTCCCCGTTGAAGCTGTTGGACTCAAGCATGAGCCGCATTGCGTCAGTTGCGATTTGCTGCTCGAACCGCATACCTGCAAATCCGCCCTGCTGGAGCTTCACGAAGCCTCGATTGCCGAACACCTCTGCCAGCACAGGGGCGGAGACTGCCCGCGCAACCACTCGAACCAGCCCGACGGCGAGTGTCTGAACCACATCGCTAAAAACGGAGTTGTTCGAGATTGTGACCTCCGGCGACATGCCATTCGCGCCCTGCTGCCGGTCTACGAAGAAAATGTCATAATAGCCCTGCGGGTTAATGAGTACTTGGCGAGGAAGGCGTACCGTGTTCCCCTCAATGCGTACCCTGAACCCCTTTTCGGCAAGTATCCAAACTGCGGACTGTACCATTTCGCAATCTTTAACGCATACTTCCATGGCGGCATCGGCGGTGAATAGGCCAAAGCTACCGTCAAGACAGATTGCTGCGCCACCCTGCCAGCTATACCCGCCAGACAAAAATGAGAGCTGCGTCGGGTTGGTCAAATGAACGTGGCGTGCGGTGAATCCATTTGACAATATCGTTGTGCAATCGACCATGCGCACATTATCGGACCAAAAGAAGACCGCGTAATTGGCATTGGTCGCATCCTTGCCCGTGCAGCGAGACCACAGCACGTCGCGGCAGCCCTCGGCATCAAACCCGACATCGAGCGCCTTCTCGCCCTTGCTATCAGAGCAGCGGGCGTAATCCACCATGCAGAAAAACACCCACGTGTTCGCGGTATTGTAGGCGGTCACGTTGTCGACGTAGATGTTGCGGCACTTCAGCCGCTTGGCCTCTACCGCAGGATCGCTGCTCGGCGTGCCGTTGAACTCATAGGCCGCGTTGCCACCCCACGCCTGCACAGCGGATCCGCACTGATAACCATCGACGTAGGACGCGCGACCACCATCGACGTAGTACCACATGACCGCGCCCTCGCCGCCGAAGGGTTTGGCGGCAAAGTAAGACGAAACACGGGTCGCACGTGCGTCGGAGCAGCAGTTGGCGCCCTCGCCGTATAGCACGATGTTTTCCCACACAGTGTCGGACGAAGACGTGCAATATTGCAGGTGACATTCTTCCCCGCGCACATCGGCGATTGACGGGCGACGGCACCGGCCCCTGCAATGCTGCACCCATAGGTGGACAGAACCCGCCGTAAGACAGCGAAAAGTGAATGTGCCTCCGGGCTGCGTACAAGCGATCGTGAAATCGTCCACGTCGGTGGCTTCGAATAGGCCGCGGTTGAAGTCGCTCACGCCCTGCGCACCGGGTCCGCTGTATTCTACCACCACCCGGTCATCGCCGAGCAGCGTGAAGCCGTTCTGGATTCCGCTGGTGACGCGCTGCGTCATCTTATAGACGAAGCTGCGATAAGGCAGCCGCCATGTGCCGCCGATGGCCACCATCCGTGCGAGGAACGTATCGATCGGGGTAACACCGGTGGCGAACGCCAGAAGTTCCGATGGCTTTACCACGTCGAAGATAGTGCGAGTGACGTCGTTGAGCTTCGCCTGGCTATCGCGGCTAGTCACGGGGGTAACGTAGCTGATGCCTGCGGCGCCCTGTCGGACCCATGCGCCAACCGACAACGGCGTGTCATCGGCCTTGATGATGTTCGCGTCATCTGCTTGTCCGCTGTAATCGCCGTCAGTCCAGTTGAAGCGTCCATCCGACACCCCCGGCACGCCGACTAACGACGCTGTGCGGCGATTGGTATCCGACGCCCTGAACGCCACCAAGCTAGTATAGGTGTTGTCCGCGGGGCCAGTGGGTCCAATCCGCTCCTTTCCAGGGACATAAGGATCGTAATCATTGCCGATCTGCACGCCCAAGCGATCAGTCAGCCGCAGCCGGTATACCTTGGTATCATCCAAATATATTGCGGGAAGCTGCCCGAGCGCGTCTGCAACTACTGGGTTGGGAAGCGCGGTCGTGAATGCCGCGTCTGCATAAACCGGCGCAAGAGTTGTCGTGCCGCTTAGATAGAAATAAGCGCGTGCAGCCCCTGCGAATAAACCTCGCGAGTTGAAAACCGGGTCAAACGGCACATAGAAAAGCTGAGCGGCCATGATTATGCCTTACTGGCGCGGCGGCGCCAACGAAAGACCAATTCAGCCCCGATAGCTTTGCCGATAACGGCAAGGAGTAGGGTGACGCTCATTGCTGCTGATACTCCAAAGCCAGGGGGGCGCCGGCATAGCCAAGCGCGGTTTGCCGCTCGCGGATGATGTCGCCAAGCGTGCGAAGGGCAGGCGAAGAACGGGGAGCCAAGGCTGCACCAACCGCGCGGCGAACGCCCGGAAGGCTCGCGCCAGCAATTCCGCCTAGCGCGGCCCCTACACCCATGGTGATCGGACCACCGAGGATCTTGGCTGCGACAGCGCCGCCTGTGCCCGTAGCAAGGGCAGCCGTCAGAGCACGATCAGCCGTACCGCTATTGGCCAGCGTATCCCGCAGCGCCATGCCTTCGTTGACGTAATCGCCCATCCGGGTGTTGCCCTCGACATAAGCGGCGGTCTTGCCCTTCGTGCGGCGCTCAACCGACGCCAACGCGGTGGGCGTGAACCGTCCCGGCTCAGAGCCAGCCATGGCGGAGGCATCACGCATTGGCTTGTATTGCGAATACCCGCGATCGGCGGCGTCCATGAGGGCGACGGCTGCGGGTTGAGAATTGCGACGGGCGCCATTGTCCAGAATGGTCCGGAAATCCTTCAGCGCAGCCTGCAACTCGGGTTTGCTCGAAGTACGGCCGATCGCATCGCCCAAGTCGCTGATAGCGGTCTTGTAGGCGTCGCCCGCAAGGGCGCCGTCGCGCATACGACTGCCGACCGTGTTGGAAACGATATCTTCCAACTGGCGGCGCGTCTCACCGTCAAGAACGCCGCTATTGACAACCGACTGCTGCCACGCGCCGAAATCCTGCTGGAACGGCTGGTCAGGCACAAACTGCATGCCAGACCGTGCCCGGTCGTACACATCGCCGAACTGCTGGCGCATGAAGGCCATTGCTTCAGGTCCGCGCTCGACGCCCGCAGGCAACTCGGAGCCAATCTCACGCAACGCGTTGTTGATGCCAGCCGTTTCCCACCCCTCTCGCGCGCCCTCGCGAGTCGTGCGAATGGCGCTACCGATACCCGGCAAGCTCATCATGGCCTGCTCAGCCTTGTTGACAGTCTCACCTAGCGTGCCTTCACGGCCGAACCGCTGGCCGATCGATGGACGTGCGCCACCTGCGTAGGAGATGGGTAGGTCGCCGCCAGTGGGGGAAATCGCCCCGCCAAGTGCCCGCACGCCAGCACGAGCCGCAATGCCGCCACCAGCGCCCACCAGCGCCCCCAGAGCCGCGCCTGTCACGCCGCCTTCGGGATTAAGCCCGTTCGATGCCACGCCACCGTAAATCGCGTCGCTGGCCAATAGTCGGGGAGCAAGCGCTCCAGCTGCACCAATGCCTGCACGCCCGAGCACGCCTTCCAGCCCTGCGCCGGCAGCCACGCCACCCGCCAACGCCCCGCCAAGCGCAGCGGTGGGGTTCTGCTTGGATAGTGCGTCAATGCCTGCGCGACCGAGGGCAGCATTCCCGGCCAAGCGCGGAAGCTGAAAACCAGTCAGGGCGTCAGCGCTGGTGACGACAGCTGTTCCAAGTGGCGACTGCGCGGCCGAATTGAGCGTGTCACGCAACATGCCCGTAGGCACGGCCTTCTTGTCCACCGATACGCCGATCGCCCCGCGATAGGACGGATTGGCCTTGATGAACTTCGTCCACTTTTCGATCTGGCCGGTGAGATCGCTGTCCACCTCAACGCCCGCGCCGCGAAGGTAGTCGGCGATTTCCTTGGTGGACTGACCGGAGCCAACACGGCTTGCCACCTGCGCATTGACGCCCGCCAGTGCCGGATCTGCTTCCAACGTGTAGTTATCGGTTCCGAGCGTAGTGCCCACATTCGCAAGACGATCGCTACCGCCTGAGCCACCACCGGGCTGGGGAGGGTTGCCCGTGCCGCCCCCGCCACCCGGCGTAGGAGGCATGACGCCAATAGCGGTTTCTTTGCCGTCCGGCGTAACCCCAACGATACCGTATTTCTTCTGGACGTCAGCGTTACGCGGATCTTCGCCGTTCGTCATCGCCAACACGTTGCGGTAATGCTTTTCCACCGCGTCCAGCGACGAAATCAGTCCATCTGCGCTTTGATACTGGTCGATCCCCGCCACGCTATCCGACAGCAACCGCGCCTCGTTGTCGGAAAGCGCGCCAAGGCCAGAAGCGCCCTTTTCGGAGAGCGACTTCAGTTCTGCGAGCTTGCCGAGCGTGATGCCGCTTTTGACGGTGCTCAACGTGGTTGCGAGGTCGCGCGAATCCGTGCCGCCGATGTTCCCGAAAATCTGCCCCCCGACACCCGTGGACCAGCCGCTAACTAGCTGCCGGGCTTTGGCGATAGCCGCAAGGGCATCATCCGTCTGGAGAGCTGCATTGATCTTCGGATCGATGGCAGGCTTTTTGTCGGGCGCGTCTAGTTCGTCCTCTAGCTTCTGGTTCTGAAGCCGTTTGTTGCGGAGCGTTTCTTCATCGGTCGCAGCCTCGACGGCCGATTTAGGCTCAACGACCTTCTTCGGCCCGCGGATAGCCACAGGCGCAGCGGAGTAGACCTCCCAAGGATCACGCTCAGCCATCAGCCCACCCGCTCCCACGAACTCTTACTGGCGGCGTCCCCGCCTTTGTATCGATACTGAATACCGCCAGCCCCCGTGCGGGTTGTTCCGACACGTGGCGGCTGCAATCCAGCCCGAGCAGCGCCACCAGCCGGCAGCCCCTCGACCATCGCGGAGATGCTGTTTTGCCCGCGTGCACGGTTGCGCGCTACCTGACGCGCCGCAGCAGCCAAGCCTTCATCGCGTGAACCAAAGCGACGATACTCGCCCGTGCTAGGGTCGCGCAGATTGCCGGGGTTGTTGTTGCGATCGGCAAGCGAACCAGAACCGCCCTCGCTCAGCGTCAACGCACGCGCGATTTCCATATCCGACATGCTAGGTGGGAATTGCGCATCGGGAGCCATCCCCAGCGCCTTGGACATTCCGGCGATCTTGCCATCTACCGCTGCATCGGAGTTATCACCTCCGTTGCGCGCACGAGGCGTCCATCCGTATTGCGTCCGTTCGGCGAGGGGCGCGCTGCTTCCACCAGACGCGCCCGCACCGTTAGATACTGGATCACCTCCTTCCGCTGTGTCACCGGAATAGATCGGCCCCGCCAAGGGGTTAGTCTGGCCAAGCGTGCCGCCTGGGACGAGCGCCTGATACTTAGGCTGCGTCGCCTCGACGTACTTCTCCGACAACCCCGCCTGCGCCAGAACGGATTGCAGATTTGTCGGCGAATACTGCCCCTTGAACTGGCCAAGCTCAGGATACGTGTCGTCCAGCTTGTCGATCACGGCGTCCCAAGCGCGGGAACGATCGGCTTCGGGCACCCCTAATAGCCCATAAGCCGCCTGCCCTACGACCTTCACGCCCTGATCGACATGCTTCAGGTGATCGTCATTGAGCTTGCCGGCCAAATCCGCGTCCAGACCCCAAAGCTCGTTGATCGCTGCCTTGTCGCCAGCAACGGCCAGCGGGGCAATCTCACGGGTACGCACAACATCGGCCTGCTTGCGAACGCCAGCAGCCGCCTGCATCAATTGAGCGCCGGTCTGCGGGTCGATCTGGAGCACCGGAACGATTGTTTCAGGCCTGGAAAGATCCACGCCACCTAGCGCCGCGTCAACACGCTTCTGCCGGCCCATCGCCTGCCCGGCCTGATAACCACCGAGCGCCGCCGAAGCGAAGGAGGGCTGCTGAAGTAGGGAAAAATCCGCCATCAGAAAGCCCCATACTTGCTGGCGAACGAGTTGGCGTTGAACATGCCCCCGCCCGCAGGCGCCAAAGCGGCCTTAGCGCCGTAGCTTGATCCCATGCCCTGGCTGATCCCGTATGCTCCCACCAGATTGCCTAGCGCGCTGTTAATCGACCCCGCATTCGACAGCGCAGCATTCGCGGACGTATTGCCCGCGTTATTGTTGTTGTTCGACACAGTGCCGACGTAGTTCTGGCTAACCCCTGCCAGCGCGGATGCTGCTGACATGCCCAACGCCTGCTGATTTTGCAGGCTGCCGAGGTAGTTACCGAACTCGTTGGACGCGAAGTTCTGATTGAACTTGGACGCCGCCTTGACTGCCGCGCCACTGTCACGGATCGAGCTTGCGCCAAGGGCTGCATTCACGCCTCGATTGCCTTCAGCCAGTCGCGAATCGTATCCCGTGCTCGACTTGAACGTGTCGAACGCCTTGGTAGCGAGCGCACTATCGCCGAGCCCGAGCAAGCCGTTAATCGTCGGCGTCGCAAGCGATCCTTGCGCCATGTATGGCGACAGATTGGCTTCGTTGCGTGCGTATTGCTGTTGCGCAAGGGCGTTGTTCTGGTCAGCTACGTTTTTGGCGGTCTTGGACGCCTTGTTGCCAGCGATGATCGACGCACCGCCACCGATTACCGCCGCGCCTGCAATGGCTGCTGCCAATGGCATTAGCGCGCCTCCATCACGAATGTTTCAACGCTAACGGGCGCCTGCCCCGGCACTAGAACCACATCGGATACGCCCTCAGACTTGAACCCGAGCCAGCGGTTGAACATGCGGCAAGCACGGTTCTCAACAGGAGTTTCGGCCCAAATCATCCGAGCGCCGATCGCTTCCATCATGTATGAAAGCATATAGCGCGATGCCTTCAGCGCCCATGCGCCACGTCCTGACGGCAGAAAGAAGTCATGGGCAGCATAAGTACCCGGCGCGGTGCGGTGGAACATTGCCCCACCGTGTTCACCGAGGAAAAACACGTTGCGGCTGTCGGCGATTAAGCCCGACACGTCCACATCGCCCATTCCGAGCGAAAGCGTGGGCAGCACCGCAGGATCGTTGCAAACAGCATTGACCGGCTCCGCGTCCCAAACGCGAAACACAATCTGCTCAACCATATCCGGTGCTGTTGCCACGTCGAAGCCCTGTAATATAACCCGCTGTGGGCCTCGATCTGTGCTTTATGTACGGGAAGTTGCGTGTGAACGCAACATATAATCAAGCCTCAGGCAAAGTGCGCGGGCGAACATACCCAGGACGCTGCGGACCCTCGCCACCATCCGCAGTGCCTGCCGCGGGAATCTGCACAGCGCCAACAACGTGCGTGTCCCCAGTTTGCACGGGCGCAGTCGTGGATACGATGTAAGTTACCGCGCCGCCAGCGCGGGCGGGGTCAACGTAGGAAACGTAATCAACGTCATCAGCCGCAGTCGCCGCAGTAGTGCCTGCATTGACCGCCGCGCTAGTCCCGTCGCTGTAGTAACGGGTGTGCGCGGCGATCGTAATCGTCGTGGGGGTGGCTGTCAGCACGCTTGCTGGCGTTATATAACTGCTCTGTAGCGCCGCTTCGCGCTTGGTGGCGTCGGTTTGTGCCTGTGCTGCGTCTGCGGCGTCTTTGGCGGCATCCGCGGCGTCCTGAGCCTCTTTAGTCGCTGCCTGCGCAGCTTTTAGTGCCTCATCAAACTGGTCCTGAATACCCGTCAACTGCACGATCAACTGGATTGCACGCTCTAGCTGCGAAACCAGCCGCTGCCAATAAATCAGAAACGCCGAAGACGGACGCCGATTGGCGTCAACCACCTCGATATTCTGCGCAAGACGGTCAAGCCTAAGCACGTGAGCGACCGCCGCGCTGATCGTTGGCGCGAACGCTGGAAATCCGCGACGGGCGAGGGTCCGTAATGCGCATTTGCACAAGCATCCCTTCGCGATCGATCATGCCGACGCGGTTGAAGCCGATGCGCGTGCGATACTCGCCCTGCTTACCCAAGGGGCGCTGTCGCCATTCGAGGAAAGTGCGTCCGTCATCCCGCGACGTCCGCATTTCGATCACGCCTGGATCTGCTTCAGGCGTAGGCGCGTCACCGCACGACATGTCCATCTGCACCATGTCCACAAAACCGGGTTCGTTTAGCAGGATCGTGAATAGGCGCTCGATCTGCGTACCGTCGTCGGTATGAACGTCATCAACCAGCGTCCACATCCGGCCCTCTCGGTCGTCGCCGACAACAATGTCGCGGCCAACCTGCACGCCGACGCGCCCCCGCCAGCGCGGCAGGCCATAACTCCCCGCCTCATGCCATTGCTGCGTGGCTACGTCGTAAACCAGCGTTTCAGCGGCAAGCTGGAGCACATAGAACAGATGCCCGCGCCACGCATACGACCACGCCGTAAGCGCTGCCGCATCCGAAAGCGCGATGCGTTCTTCAATTCCGTGGTCGGAGATCCGCAGCGGTGCTGCCTCACCGCGATATACGATACCGTCGTGACCTACCCACACGACCGAGTTATCCAGCCGCACGATCGTATCGCGCGCTAGACACCCCTTGTCGAAAACACGGCCCTGCACCCGCTGCACGGGGGCGTCTGCGTCGCCGGTAAGAAAGAATATTTCAATATGGCGTTGGCAAATTACCCAAAGCTGATCAACGATAACCATCAAGCCAACGATATAGTCGGTGGATTGCTCGGCTGAGAGATAGTCTAGCCCGTCCCATGTAGCACCACTATCGGAGCTGAAATAAAACCTGCGCGATCCAGCACGCCCCGCAAAGGCGTACCCCCCTAGGAACGCAACCGACGAGATGGATGCCCCGTCAGGAAAGGTGGGGGTGGTCAACGTTGTGCCATCGTAGCGGTAAAGCGTCGCTCCCGCTGTTGCCAGCAAGGCATTGTCGGCGACGGTCATCTGCACGCCATTTGTGGCTGCCAGCGCCCCTACGTCAGTAGAATTGGAAAACAGCCGCCCGCCAGCCGCCGCGAAGACAGCATCGCCGAATGCTCCCGGCTGGTGAAACAGCCCCCACACAGGCCCGGCTGTGCCCAACGTCATGCGCGGCGCCAACGCAGGTCGCGGAAGCAAAACAACGCTTTGCGCGACCTTCTCAGCCGCTTCGGCGTACATATTGAGCAGCCGGACCCCAGGGAGATCCGAACGCCGATATGTAGCAACCGAAGTGGGGAGGATCATCGGGCGTACTTCCTAACGACCGCACCGACAGCCGGCAACGCGCCGGCGCTGATCTCGCTGTTGATGACCTCGCTCCGATCGTACCAACCGATCCAGACGCAGCCATTCGCCGCACACCACGTCATAAACTGGTCGAGGATAGGTGCCGCTGCATCGTTGTCGGCGCCCAACTCCGGAATGCACCACGGCTTGCCATGAACGCGGGCGAAGTCACGGAACCATGCTGCACCGTAGGGCGAGTTTACGATCCAGTCGAGGCTAGGGTTGCCCCACCGTGCCTGCATGTAGAAATCGAAGCCGATCTCATCCACGACGTCATCGCCGGGGTAGTAGTTGCTCAGCGGGCGCGTCTGGCTGCCAAGCCCGTGGTTCGGGCACCAGTTGTACAGGAACCGCGGGCTGGCAGAACGTCCGATCTCTACGATATGCCGGTACGCCTCAACGTACAGCGGCGGATCGAACGCACCCGCGAGGTTCGTCGCGCTGTTCTTTTGGAAGCCAACCTCGAAATTCTGCTCCCACCCAATCCGCACATCGATGCGACCCGCGCTATTCGGATCGAACACCGCCAGCATCTGCTCAAATGCCTTGCGATATGTGGCGTCATGCTTGCCACCGACGATCGCCTCTAGCTGCCCCGCGCCTGGGAAAGGCAGGCTGAATTGCGGCTGCACCTGCGGGTTCATGCGCTTTAGCTCTCGCGCTTTACCCACGATGTAGGAGATCGAGCTGTCGAACTGTGCCGCATCTTCCTGATTGAAGTGCAGGCCGGCTTTCTGCGGCGAGTAACCGGCCCACGCATTCCAGCGTGAGACCGGTACTTGCTCGTTCCTCGGGACGACGTAGAGGCGCATGTAGTAATCTCCTGTCGCCGACACCTCTACACCAATACGGGGGTGTCGGCGATGGCCATCTTACAACTGCGCCAGAATGTTGCGTATCACAGCCGCCAGCCGCTGCGCAATGCTCTGGTGCCCGAGATCGTTCGGGTGAGTGCCATCAGCGGAGATCTTGAAGTCGCTGTCGCCGGAAGCGTTGGTAGCCCCAACATAGCCCGTACCGAACGTGAACGGCGTAACGTTGCTGGCGTTGGGGACGTAGTAGCTGCGAGAGTCGCCGACCTGCTGGAACGCCTGCTGGATCAGCGCTTCCACCGCCAGCGTCTGTGCGTCGGGACCACGTGCGCCCGAGTGCGAGCCGAGCACGAAGATGATTGCATTCGGGCACATGTTCCGCGCTGTGCGAATCGTAGCCGCTACTTCGTCCTGTAGCAGGGTAAGCACGTTCGCCTGCGCGTAGTCGTTGTACCCTGCGGCG
>Ga0182217_1000017_pt1 | contig 39501 bp, 64 predicted proteins | sample G5R1MG_18_FD_128395 | JGI IMG/M metagenome (GOLD analysis project Ga0182217, IMG submission 128395) | Switchgrass phyllosphere microbial communities from Michigan, USA - G5R4_NF_03OCT2016_LD1 MG | ecosystem: Host-associated > Plants > Phyllosphere > Phylloplane/Leaf | place: USA: Michigan... | reverse complement strand
TTCAGCGGCGTCGCAGCGACCGGCAATATATTTCCGCGCGTCTTCTCGATCATCTGCACTGATCGCAATCGCTTCCCGCTCCACCTCTCCCGCCTGATTGGTCGCGGGTACAGGTTCGGGGGAGGCGGCGTCTTTGCCAGCCTGATACATCTTGTTCCGGAAGGCCGTGATCTGCACGCAAATGTCGTTCGTGCTGCGTTCGATACCCTCGATCTCGGGAATGCCCCCGCCAGTGGCATGACACGCGACCATCCACAGCTTATGCCGAAGCGCGTCAATCTCTGCACTCGCGGATGATACAGAGGCGAGGCGCAACGCGTTCATGCCGTCGCGAGCGATAGCCTTCATGCGAGCGATGCACCCGCGTTGCGCAACGAAGCTGCGGGCTCCCTCGCCGTCATTGTTGAGGTCGATGATAGATTGCAACGCCACCTCGACGGCGAGCAATCCGCCTTGCTGTTGTGTGTTGTCGGTCATGCGGCTTGCTCCATGTGCGGGTTTTCAGACCAGCGAACACCGTGGCGCGCGCCGTATTCCTGGATGCATTCGATTAGATCGCCCATCTGCTGCTTGTTTAGGCGCGAGGACCGGAAGCCGATCGGGAAAGGCTGGCCATTCAAACCGACTTCAAACTGCACGGCATGGCCGCACGCTGCCATGAACAGGCACTTCCACGTCTCAGCGGTATGTGTCCGCCCCTCAGGCTTCGCACGCGAAACGTCCGAGATGAGAGCCCACAGCAAAGCATTCTGCTGCGTTGAACGGCTCGCCTCGCGAATATTGAGGACCGCGCCCTGCGGTGCCTTGTCGATTAGCCGGTGCGCGAATGCACGCTGCGTGTCGCCGACTAAGCGAACTGTCTGGCCGTTCATGCCACGCTCTTCCAAGTGCGCCCACTACGAGCCATGTCGATCGCGGTTCTGGTGACGCCAAACTGAGCGGCAAGAGCAGGACTCGCTAAATTGGAAGCTCGGATAATCCGGACTGCGTCAGGCGTTAGTTTCGCGGCGTAATGACGCTCGCCGTGCTGGTGCCTGCGACGTGCCACAGCATCGTCAACATTTTGCTGCGGCGTGCCTGGGTAGAGATGGCTGGGGCGTACACAGGCGGGGTTATCGCATGTGTGGCAGGCATGCTGCCCGCGACCCGCTGGTCGACCATCCAGCTCAAGCGCCACCACATGTGCGCGGCGGGTGACGCAAGCGTAAGAAAAAGCGCCATAGCCGTTCCTGTCTCGTGCGCCCTGCCACTCCCAACAGCCATCGCCTTGCGTGAACCACCGGGCAAATTCCACCTCGACAGATGCCCGAGACGCATTGGCAAGCGCCGTCTGCGCGAAGCCAGCGCAGGCCTGCGAGCAATATTTGGCCTTTTCCCAATAAGCCCACGTGTTGCGCTTATCTCGCTCGAAAGTAGCATTGCAATGCGCGCAGTTTTTCGCTGCGACGCGGATCGTCTGGCCGTTCATATCCCGCTCTCCCAAATCTGCTTGGCGCGTTCGAGAAGGTCGATCCCGTAAGCCTCAGTGAACCCGGCATGGCCCAGAGCCTCGACGCTTTCGTGCGCGCCGAACTGGTACATGTGATGCCGGGGACACAGCGGCACGACGCGCTCATGCGTCCGTGTCAGCCGCTGATAGCCATCGCTGGTGACGTGGTGCACCGTTGCGGGGCTTTCGCACACGAGGCACGGCATGGCGGCGACCCGGTCCAAGTGCCGACGCTCAGCCGCAGTCGTAGCCTTGCGGCGATACGGCTTCATGGGAGTGCGACGCAGGTTCACTAGAACGCGACCTTTTCGCTGCGGACCTTCACGCCATCGATCGGGCCGGTCTTGAAGCTACGGCGCACGTAGTCCTCGATAAACGCCGTCAGTGCGTCGCGGTCGTGCGTGGCGATCCACGTCAGGGCCTGCTTGTGGCTCTCGATCTCGAAGACCTGAACCGTCCGCATCCCGGCGACCGTGTCCTTGCCAGCGCGAGCAGCGACCTTGCGGGCCTGCTCGGCTTCGCGCAGCATGTCATCGGCCTTGCGCTGGTCCTCCAAGCTGGCCGCGTTCGCCGCGAGGTGGGCTTGGCGCGCTTCCTCGGCTTTGGCGTCGGCTGCGGCCTGTGCGGCAACACGCGCCGCCTCCTTCTCTGCTGCCAGCTTGGTCTTATAGGGCGACTGCGCGGCAACGAGACACTTCACCTGTCGGTCCAGGTCGTCCTGGGTCGGCTTCCAACGCGCGATTTCAGCCTTCCACATTTCGTGAAGCGGCTTCGTCACGTCGTCGCGCGCAGTATCGACCGCCTTGCGCGCGGCTTTCAGGTCCTTGAGCAGCTTGTCGGTAGCCGCGAGCTGGCCTTCGTTCTCGACCAGCAGTCCGTCGAGCCACAGCGCGACTTCCTCCAGCGTATCGCCGAACGGGGCTAGCGCGGTGTCGATGGGGTCGGGTGCCTGATTATGCCCGATGATAGCGCGTTCGTTACCCATTGCGTGCATCCTCGAATGGGATGTTGGTGTCGAGGTCGTTCGCAGGCGGCTTTTTGGCGGCTAGCTTCTTTTCGAGCAGCGTCTTAGCCTGCTGGAACCGCGCGGCCGGCAGCGCGGGCAGGGCGGTGATCTCGAAGAACTCGCAAAAGCCCTTCATGTCCGCGCCCGCCTGCTCAGCAAGCGTCATTAGGTGTGCGCGCTGGTGGTCATCGATCACGACCGGACGGGTCTGCTCAACGGGCGCGGCCTCCTCCACATCATCCACATGCAGATCGCCCTTGTGCCATAGATCAAGCGCGGCACCGAAGCGCATCGCGGCATTGCGAAGCGCGTCGCCGATCACTTCCTTAATCGCATCGCCGCCCGATTTGCCGTCTGCGCAGCCGAAGCCATAGCGACTGACGCCTTCGACCGTCAGCTTGATCCACATGCCGCCTGGGACGACAGGGAAGCCATGCGCAGCAGGATCTGGCACAGGCTCCCACGACCAGCTAGGATCGACGTCGAGTAAGCGATTGGTCAGCGCGGCGTGCCCGACATAATCGAGATGCACCACGTCGGGGTGATGCCACGTGCCACAAATCTGGCAGCGAATACCCTGCTTGAAGTCGGCCTTGACCTTGTCGGTCTGCGACTTCGTCGGCTTCGGCAAACGGCTGATCTGGTGCGGGGGGAATGGAGCGCGCAAACCGGTCAGGCCGGGCGCGGTGATGGTATCCGTCACGACAGAACTCCCAAACGAGAGGAAACAGGACCAGCGGATACGATCTTGGACCGCGGCCAAGCCTCGACCACGCGACCGTTACGGGTGATCATCCGGGCGCTGGCGTTGCGGAACTGCGCGCGATCGTGGGTGCGGCAGTAATCGGCGATACGCTCGCACGGCTGCATCGCTGCGTTTGCTTCCGCCAGGCTAGCGGAGGGGTTTACGCGGTCGATGTACATCTGAGCGGCTATGAGGGTGACGCAGATCATGACGTCGGCTTCCGGAGATCAGAGAGCGCGCGGGTCAGGTCCATGCTGGCGCGACGGATCTCGCCACCGTTCTTTGGTGGAAAGCTATTGTCGATGTATGAGCCTGCATCTGCGCCGTAGAACTTGCGGGTGACTGGCTTAGGCAATGCCTTAGCGCGCTTGAGGAAACGTTCAGCCTCGGCGACGGCAACGGCGAGCTTATCACGGTTCATGCTGCCTTATCCTTCTTCATGTCAGCCGCACGCTCAGCCCATGTCCGACCGTCAAAGCAGCGGAGAGGAAAGGGAGAGGGGGCAGGGAACGCGAGGGTTTCTGCGCTGGGGATGAAAGGGCGGGCGCGGGTCGCCGCCTTGACCGATGCGGGGATCATGCCTGCGCTCCCTTAGTCGAGAGGAACAATCCCTTTTCATCGCGAGGGCGTTCTGCGATGAAGGGGGCGAGACGGGTTTCGAGACCAGCGATGCGCTTTTCGGCATCGCGCTGATCCCAAGCCATCGCCATAAGATCGTCTTCGAGCTGCTTGATTTCGCAAGCCAGCTTGAGGTTGGCGGCGAACACCTTGCCCGCGGTCGACTTGCACTCGTCGCGCTCGGCGGTCAGCTTCGCGATAAGCTGGGCCTGCTCGCCAAGCTTCTTCGCGTCGCCCGCAACGATCCTGTCGTGCGTGGTCGTAAACATCAGTGGGTTCTTGAGCATCAGCATGTCGTGAGATCCTGAGTGCGAGGAAGGGGCGCTGGCTGGCACTCGCGAGCGCGCGCAAGTTTGTACCGCCACGACCGGATCAGGTCGGCTCGGCGCACTGCTGAGTCCGTTCCGATGACGAGATTGATCCGTTCGTATCGCGTGCTGTTCAACTCAACCGCGCGCATCCGAGGCGATAGATCGAAGGTGAAGCCGCGCTCGGTCCGGAAGGGGCCGCGGTGCATAATTACCTTGCGCATCTCGAACAGGATGCGGTCTCGGTTCAGCTTGCGTGCGTTCTTCGTATCGCGCGGGAAATCGACGTTGGCGATTGGATCATATTCGTCATCCGGCTCTGTCAGCCATGCCTCGAGGGCAGATGAATGTAGGTGTAGACCCATCAGAAGCTCTCCTGAGTGCGAGCGACAGGGGCATCGATCAGCCCTGCGGCGATCAGCGCGGCGTCGCGTTTGCGGTCGAAAAACGCGTTCATCAGATCCCGCTCTTCCCGATAGCTTTGCTCGGAAGCAGCACGGCACGCGTTCAACGTCGCTATCTGTGCAGCCGTATCGATCAGGCTATCCGGGTTGGTGAAGGGGATGGGGCTAAAGGCGTTCATGCTTGCACCTGTGCGCCTTCACGGCGGGCAAGCATTGCAGCGACAGCCTCAGCCATCTCGGCAACGGTGATGTCGCGGCGCTGCTCGGATGCCACGCGACGGTTAGCCGCACTGATAGCCTCCGCGATCTCGCGGGTAAGCCCGGTGAGGGGCGCGCTCATGCTACGTCACCACGCGTCAGAGCGTCGTAACCGACCACCCGAGCAGCCTCAGCACCATCGCGGAAGTCGACCAGGATCATGTCGATCCCGCGGTCTACCTCGTCGGCGCCGAGTGACCACGTGAACTCACCAGTCAGGAGCCGCATAAGCTCGATCTGCTGGAGAGGGGGAAGCGCGAGCGCTGCACGCGTTACTACCGACATCGGAAGGTCGAAGCGTGCGTCGTTCGCAGCGGTGATGCGGACCGGGGCGTTCATGCCACCATCCCCATCAATTCGCAGTCAGCGGTTTCGATCGACTCAAGCGCCCGACGCAGGCTTTCGTCTATCCCGCTTTCACTATTCTGAGCGAGATTCGTCCGGAGCTTGTCGATCTCGACGTATGCCCGGCCAAGCGTGGGACTTGCCCAGCCTGCCATGCTGGGGGGTTTGGCTACCGCCGCACATGGACCGTCATGTCCGGCGACGCGTGTGCAAGACCAGCCTGCGGGGGGAATGTTGCAAGCGGTCATGCTGCGAACGCCGAAGCAGGAACCGTGTAATCCTCGCCGTCGACAATCGCCCACGCGTGAGCGGGTGAAACACCGAGGCGGGCGCAAAGGCGCTCAACGCCGACAGCCTTGTTGATGTATCCGTGATCAAGGCACGTCAGAACCGCGTGCTGAATGCGAGCGCGGCGCAGCGGAGTAAGATTCTCGGTTGCCATGAAAGCCTCCAATCAGGTGCGATCTATTCGCTGCCTGTTGGAGCCATATATACACGCCGCGTTGATACAGTCAACAACGGAGCGTGTATTTTTTGGACGTAACTTTTGTACCTTTCCTACTGAAAGGGCCTAACCTAACCTAAGTTCGTGATTCGTTCCGGACATGGGGACCAAAAGGAATGACTGTAGAGAGTGTGATTAGCTTAGCCTTGAACCGCCTCGCGCTTGCCAGGCAGCTTGCGCCGCCAGCCGAGACCGCATCACAGCGTCGCCTTCGTCTGGCAGAGCTGTCAAAATACGTAGAGCTTCTTGAACGGCAGAAGCTATCGCCCCCGCGCGATCCAGTGCCAGACCGTCCAGCTCTAGAAGCCTTTGAACGACTGGTGAGATATCAACCGGTCCGGTTTCACTAATACCCAGAAGCCAATCTGTCGTGACGCTGAGGGCGCGCGCAATCTTTGGCAGCGTATCGATATCAGGCTTACGCGTGCCCTGCACATAATTGCCGAGGCGTTGGGTACTAAGACCCGTCGCCTTGGCAACCTCGCGCTGGGTAAGCCTCAAATCGTCCATGCGACGGCGGATGCGATCATGCATTTCAGTCATACGCGCCATGAAAAGCGCAGAGACGTGTTTCTCAATCAACGATGGGGCTTGCATATAGTCCACGCTGCGTGTATTTCGTGGTCATGGCAAACAGGCACGAACACAATGAGTTCTTGGAAGCGATCGGTCTTAAGGTCGTCCGAGACGGTTTTCCCGTAACCCCGCAGCGCCTTTACAACTGGCGCAACTACGGCATCCCCTTCTCCCAACGTGTCGCCGTCGCTCGTTTTGCGATCGATCATGGCGTTGTGCCGCCTGAGGATTTCCTCGAACCAATCCGCACCGGGATCATGCCCGTTAGCTCGCGCCCCGCATCACGTAAGTCCTCCGCCTCGTCGGTGGCAGCATGAGCGTAGTTTATTTCATACAGGCCGAGACCGGCGGGCCCATAAAAATCGGCACCGCGCTCGACGTATCCAAGCGCATTGCCATGCTGCAGACCGGCAACCCCGAACAGTTGGTGGTGTTGCACACGTTTCCCGGGCAGCGCGATCTTGAGTCCGCTCTTCATGCTACGCTCCGCGAGCATCGCATACGCGGGGAATGGTTTGCCGACTGCCCCGAGGTGCGTCGCGTTATGCAGTCAACGCCGATTGCGCTCAAGGCGCCGTCGCTTGACACGTTTTCCGAGATTATCCGGTCGTTGGGCGGCACAACCTCAGTAGCGCGCGCGCTAAATAACCCGGTTTCGACCGTCAACACCTGGTCGCTTCGGGACTCCATTCCAGGCTGGCGTTTTATCGCAGTTGTAGAACTGGCCGAAAAGCTCGGTGTGCCGCTTACTCTTGAGCGCCTCATCGAGCTTGCTGCCAGACCGTCCGACCGCAAACCCTCTACCTCATCGGCAGCCGCAGCATGAGCGCGCAGACCGCCATCATCTTTCTGTCGGCGTGGACTCTGCTGAGCATCGCGGCGGGCTTCATCCTCGGCTGTCTCATCCCAAGAAGCCCAGAACCAGATGAGCATGAGGCGTGCGCAGGCGACCCGGAAGTCCTGCGGGGCGTCCAGTCGCAGGCTGGGGCGATCGGTCATTTCCATACAATTCATGAGGAGGCTTTTAAGTGAGCAACCGCAGCAATCGGAGCGGGAATACACCTGTGTTTTCCGCTTCAACCGTTTTGGATGAAGTCGGCACCGCACTGAGCGCGATCCGCCGTGATGATAAGCTGACCTTCGCTGATATCGCGGCGATCATCGGCAAGAGCGAGGATCAGGCCGCTAAGTATTGCGCCGGGTCTGCTGAGATGGGGATGGTGGCATATGCCCGCGCCCGTCGTGAGTGGAACGGCCGCTTTGATGGCGCGCTAGACCGTCTGTGCCATGATACCCGACCGGTGTCGGACGCCGATCGCACCCGTCATTCCAAGGTGCTTCGCGCTGCCCTCGCGTTGTCTGTTGCGCTTGAGGATGACGACGAGATCACCGCCGTCGAGGTCCGCGCCAATCGCGCCACCATCGAGCAGGCTCGCGACGCTCTCGACGAGCTGCTGCGCAAGATCGTGAGGGCAGCATAATGTGGCCGTTCCGTCCTACGCCGACACCATCGGAAGCCGCGCGCGTCCTTGGTTCCATCGCGCTTAAGAACGCTGCTGACCGCCGCACCGCCATGCTCTGCGAGCTGCGCCGTGAGGTCCGCGAGTGCGACATCACTCCGCTGGGGTGGCGGGCATGAGCGTCGAGGCAACACTAGCCGATCGCGGCGCATCTTACGGCGAGTTCCGTGACGGGGCCGCGATCGCGATGGACCTGTTCGGGCTTGTTCAGGCCACGCCAGCCTTTGATCGGCTGTCACCCGACAAGCAATACGCCATGTTCATGTTCTGCGCCAAGATGGCTCGGCTGCTGAACGGCGACCCGAACCACCGGGATTCTTGGATCGACATCGCAGGCTACGCACAGCTTGCGCATGATCGCTGCGAGGTGGTGGCATGAACCCGCAACCGCGCCAAATCCGGGCCGCACGCGCGCTCCTAGGGTGGAAGCAGGCCACGCTGGATCATTACGCGGGCGTCGCCAGCAACACGACGCACTTTGCTGAGGCTGGCCGGGAAACCCCTGAGGTCCGGCTGGTCGCCAACGCGCTGTTCAACGCTGGTATCCGCTTCATCGAGGGCGGTGTCGTTCTGGAGCGTCGGGCATGACTTTCGACCTCCCCATGCCGCCAAGCGTCAACAACATGTACGCGACCTTTAACGGGCGCCGCATCCCATCACGCGAATTCAAGGCGTGGAAGATAGCCGCAGCCGATACGCTTGGCTCGCAGTACGCTGCGATGGGCTCGCCATCGGTGCACAAGCCGGTCGCGCTGAGCATCCGCCTGGGGCTCAATTACCGCGGCGACATCAGCAACCGGATCAAGGCGGTTGAGGATCTGCTCGTCGACACCCTCGACATGCCTAACGATCGCTACATCGAGCGCATCCTTGTCGAGCGCGACCAGAGCATCGAGGGCGCGGTCGTCACGATCGACGGACCTTATGCCGGTGAGGCTCGCGCCATCGGCGACATCATCAAGCCCATCATGGCTGACATCGCAGCGAGGGTCGAATGAGCCGCTGGTTCCGCCATTATGCCGGCATGGTCCGCGACGATAAGCTCGTCCGCGTTTCGATTAAGTCGAAGCAATCAATCGAGCGCGTCGTCTGGATCTGGGGCGCTGTGCTCGAGAGCGCAGCCGAGATCGACGACGATGCGCGCTACGAGGTCGATGCCGATGAGATCGCACGGTTCCTGCGCTGCAAGGCCAGTGTGGTCGTGTCCGTCTTGGATGCCCTTACGGATGCAGGACGCATCGACGGTGAGCGCGTTACGACATGGTCAAAGCGCCAGTTTAAATCCGATCGTAGTAACGAGCGTGTAGCGGCGCATCGTAACAAGCGGAAGGTATCTGGTAACAGCGATGTAACGTTACAGGAACGTTGCGGTAACTCACCAGAGACAGAGACAGAGACAGAAGTTACGTTAGCTAAAGCTAACGGCGTTGTTTCGCTTTTCCCCGAGCAGCCGCGCTCAGCTCCAAATCCTGACAGCGACAGCGAGTTCTGGTCGTCGGCAAAGTCCTATTTGGCGGACGAAACCAAGAACCCTGGGGCCCTGATCGGCAAGTGGAGCCGGGACAACACCAAGCAGGTTACGGCGCAGGCAATCACCCGCGCTCAGCTTGAGCGCCCGGTTCAAAAGATTCCCTTCATCGAGGGTTGTTTCCGGCAAATGAAACAGGTGGCCCAGCGCCAGCCGGCGGTGCCGCTGTGAGCGACTGGATTCCCCCAAAGACGGGCAAGCAAACCTGCCCGGAGTGCTCGCACAAGCGGAAGCACAAGAAGGACCCTTGCCTCTCGGTTTCGGCCGTCGACGGCGGACTGGTTTGGCACTGCCACAATTGCGGATTTTCAGGAGGTAACGGTGCTGCACGATCGTCACAAGGAATGGCTCGACCAACGCGGCATCCGATCGGATATTGCGGAGGGTCTGGAAGTTACGACAACGCGGGACGACCGCGGAAACTGGCTTTGCTTCCCATACCGGCAGGACGGTCAGTTGGTGAACCGCAAGTATCGGCTCACTTCGGAAAAATCGCATCGCATGGACAAGGGCGGCAAGCTCTGCCTGTGGAACGAAGCCGCTTTGCGGTTGCCGCAGGTCGTGTCGGGCAAGGCATCGGTTATCATCACTGAGGGCGAGTTTGACGCCATGGTGGCGATGCAGTGCGGCTTTGCTGCAACCGTATCGGTGCCGAACGGAACGAGCGCAACGGGCGGTGACCCGTTCACCGGGAACGCCTACGCCTACCTTTGGGAAAGCAAGGCGCAGCTTGAGCGGGTTTCCACATTTGTGCTGGCAGTGGACGGCGATACGCCTGGCCTTGCACTGGCGCATGACCTTGCCTCGATCCTCGGCGCTGAACGGTGTCGGTTCGTCACCTACCCGGAGGGCTGCAAGGATCTGAACGAGGTCTTGCTCGCTTACGGCCAGGACGCGGTCGTTCGTGTCATCGACAGTGCGCGGCCGTTCCCGGTCAAAGGCCTCTACAGCATGGAGGACTTTCCCGACGCACCTCCGGTGCAGGGTATGTCGACCGGTATTAAGTGCATGGACGGGCATATCGAGGTCGTGCTCGGCACCCTGACGGTGTTCACAGGCTACGCGAACATGGGTAAGTCGACCGTGATCAACACGGTGCTTGGTCATGCAGTCGCACGTGGCGTCACCTGCTGCGTCGCGAGCTTCGAGACGGCACCCAAGCCGATCCTGCGCGACGGCATTGCCAAGGCGCTGATCGGGTGCGCCGACCGTGAGTTCTTCGCCCACCCGCAGCGTGCCGATGCCTACGCGTCGATTGAGAAGCACATCAAGGTCATCTCGAACGCGCTGGACGAAGACCTCGAGCTAGACATCGACGCGTTTCTTGATACGGCCCGCATCAGTGTCATGCGCGACGGCGCCAAGATCGTAATCCTGGATCCATGGAACGAGATTGAGCACAAGCGGAACCGGGACGAGTCCGGCACCGAGTATGTCGGCCGCGCTATCCGCAAGGTGAAGTCGTTCGCCCGCCGCTACAACGTGGCGTTCTGGATCGTCGCCCATCCCACCAAGCCGGTGAAGGGCACGAATACCATGCCCAGCCTCTACGACATCAGCGATAGCGCCAATTGGTCAAACAAGGCGGATTACGGGATCGTCTATCACCGCCCCGACAAGACACTCAACGAAGCCAGCTTGGCAGTCGTCAAGGTTCGCATGGGACTTCCCGGCGAGTGCGGAGTGCAGACGGTCAAGTTCGACCATCGCAACAGTCGCATTGAAGAATTGAGCCATTGATGTGGCCCGCTTCGACAACCCCGGTTTTTCGCCGACCAAGTGGCAGTTCGACACCAAGGTCAACGTCATCTGGGCCAACGGACGCGCCGCTCAGCACGCGTACCGGGTCGACCAGCTTCGGTGGACGCTCACCGGCAACGATTGGGACATCGCACAATTCTGGAAAGCGGACTGACCCGCACCCCAAGCAAGGAAATTGAACATGGCTGCATCGGTCAACAAGGTAATCATCGTTGGCAATCTAGGCCGCGACCCCGAGAGCAAGGCGTTCCAGAACGGCGGCAAGGTCGTCAACCTGCGCATCGCGACGTCTGAGTCCTGGAAGGACAAGATGTCGGGCGAGCGCAAGGAAAAGACCGAATGGCATTCGGTCGCGATCTTTAACGAAGGCCTCGCCAACGTTGCGGAAAAGTATCTGCGCAAGGGCTCTAAGGTCTATATCGAGGGCGCGCTGCAGACCCGCAAATGGCAGGACGCGCACGGCCAGGACAAATACTCGACCGAGATCGTGCTGCAGGGCTTCAACAGCGTGCTGACGATGCTCGACGGCCCGAGCGGCGGTGACAACGCCCCCGCGGCACAGCGCAGCGCACCAGCCGGCAACACAGGTGGATTTGGCGGGGGCGGCTTCGGTGACGACCTCGATGACGACGTGCCGTTTTGATGTCCGCCCGTCCATCACAGGAGCCCCGAGCAATGACCACGTTCGAGCAACTGCGCGCCCAATCTGAAGCAGGAGCAACGCGAGGTGAGGCGGCAAGGTCGATGCGTATCACGCTGAGCTGCATCCGCACCACGCTGTACCGGCATCTTGGCACGACGGTCTGGCCGATCGCAGCAACCCCACCAGCAGGAGAACGATGATGGCAATTAACTGCAACGCAGACGGCACGACCGACTTTCACCGCAATGTGCCGACATCACGGCAGCAAGCGTTAGCCGCGATGACGGCTATGGATGACGAGATGGGCCTGCCCGATGAGCCAGTTCGATGCTCGCCCGTCGCCGTTGGTGAGGATGGTTGGTCAGAGTGGATCCACCCGCTGCCCGGCTACCTGATGCAGTGCTGCGACTGTGGTCTCATCCACGAAATGCAGGTCGCAATCAGTAAAGACAATGGCGAGGGCGCCGCGCTCAATGAGGGCGAGCGCCGCAACAGCCGTGTCGTCGTCTTTCGTATGCGCCGTGCCCCGATCGCTGGGAACAAGCTGTGAGCGGGAACGATTGCTGGGGCTGTAGCAACTACACATCGTCGGGGAGCCGGAGCATCGGCTGTCCCCCGTGGCACGTTTGCAAGTTCGGCCCTTTGCGCCCGGCATCGTGCGGTAGGTTTCATGCAAAACCGCCGCGCGCCAATCCGGCCCCTACCGCATGAAGACCAAAGACCAAGGCACCGCATGGCTCCGCGCGAACGGCTGGATCCACTTCGGGCGCAGGTGGATCGATCCGAACGCCGAACAGCAGGCAACAACCAAGCAGGGGGACAAGGCATAATGCCGAGGCCATCGCTACCGGTCCCGCCAGAGTTCGCAAAGTATGCGAGCATTGAAGGTAACCTAAAGCTTCGCAAGCGCTTCAACGTAGGAGGCGCTACAATCGAACGGTGGCGGCAAGTCATAGGGGCAAGGTACAATCGCCCCACTATGCCTAAACCCGTCCGCACTGCTGTGAAGAAACGCGTTCGCGTTCGCTGGGAACGGCAGGAGCAGATCGAGGATCTTAATGATGGGTTCGACCTGGGGCGCTGCATCGCCTCGGGCGGATATGGGGACTGGTGATGCTTAAGGCTGACAGGGAGATCTACGCAGCGTTCGCTGATTACGGCTACGTCGGGCAGGCCCGTGCATCGGTTGCAGTGATCTGGGCAATCCGCCTTGTCAGCGTCGGAGCAGTTGCATGGGTGCTGTATGGCTGACCCCGAAACTACGGGCCTAGAACGGTTTGTCGAAGCCGGCGCGCCGCATCGCTTCGGCCCCGGTAATCCTGGACGCCCCAAAGGTGCGCGCAACAAGCTGGGTGAGGCGTTCATTGAGGCGCTGCACGAGGACTTCAACAACCACGGTGTCGCCGCCATCAAGTCCTGCCGCGAGGAGAAGCCCGACGTTTACGTGAAGGTGATCGCCAGCCTTCTCCCCAAGGACGTGAACCTGAACATCACCGACGACACAAGCGAGATGACGGATGACGAGCTTGCCGAGCGTATCCAGCGCCTCACAGCGGCAGTTGCTCCTTTCCTCGATCGCCGAGCTGGAGACGCTGCGGAAGCAACTGGCGCGACGTCGGCTCCTCGCGTTCACTGAGTACACTAATTCGATCTATGTGCCGGCGGGCCACCACCAGCGCATTGCCGAGAAGCTGGAGGCAGTAGAGCGCGGCGAGATTGACCGGCTGATGATTTTCATGCCGCCTCGCCACGGCAAGTCCGAGCTGGCATCGAAGCGCTTCCCGGCATGGTGCTTGGGGCGCAACCCGAAACGTCAGATCATTGCAGCGAGCTACAACAGCGACCTCGCATCGGACTTCGGCCGCAATGTGCGCAACATCGTCGCGAGCCCTGAGTTTGGGCAAGTGTTCCCGAGCGTCACCCTCGCAGCCGATAGCCAGGCTGCGAACCGTATGAACACGAACCGCGGTGGGACGTATGTGGCAGCGGGCGTCGGCACGGCAGTCACCGGGCGCGGGGCAGACATAGCGCTGATCGATGACCCGTTTAAAGACCGCGAGGAGGCTGACAGCGAGCGCCGACGCGAGTTGGTGTGGGACTGGTACCGATCGACGCTGTACACCCGCCTTATGCCAGGCGGTGCGGTCGTGCTGATCCAGACGCGCTGGCATGAAGACGACCTCGCTGGGCGCCTGATTGAGCATGAGGGCAAGGTTGAGGATGGCGGGCAGTGGACTGTGCTAGACCTGCCTGCGATCAATGCAGATGGCTTCGCGCTGTGGCCCGAATGGTACGATGTGCCGGCGCTCAAGCGGATCAAGGACACGATCGGGCAGCGCGAGTGGTCGGCGCTCTACCAGCAGCAGCCGCAGCCTGATGAAGGCACGTACTTCCAGCGCGATTGGTTCCGCGAGTGGACCGAACTGCCTCCGGTGAATTTTTACGGCACCAGCGATTACGCTGTGACCGATGGCGGGGGGGATTACACCGTCCACCGCATCTGGGGGATCGATAAAGACGGCACGATCTACCGCGTTGCAGGCTGGCGCGGGCAATCCACCTCCGACGTCTGGATTGACCGCAAGCTTGATCTGATGGTGGCATGGAAGCCGCTCGCTTGGTTCGGTGAGGCTGGCGTGATCCAGAAGGCGATCGAGCCGATGCTGAGGCGCCGCATGATCGAGCGCAAGGTGTTCTGTCGATTGGAGTGGATGCCGTCGATTACCGACAAGCCGACACGCGCGAGAGGATTCCAGGCGCGGGCAGCAATGGGCAAGGTGTTGTTTGAGCAGGGAGCAGACATCAGCGAGTATCTGATGTTTCCAGCCGGCAAGCATGATGATGATGTCGACACCGGTTCTATGATCGGGCGCGCTTTAGATGAAATGCACCCGGCAATCGTCAAGAACATCGCAACGGCATTGAACCCCAAGCCAGGCGACTATCGCCCGAAACCGAACAACAACGCGGCGTCAGCATGGGGGTGATTCTATGTCCGAGAAGGAATGTTATCGGACACAAGTGGGCACTAGCACGCGCTATTCGCATATGGCAGGATGAGACATGAGCACTGAATGGTTCCAAGCTAAACCTGAGCGTGGCGGCGTGTTGATCAGCAGCCCCGGCGACCCGTTGGATTTCGTGTGGCAGGATGCTGAGCAGGTGCGAGAGATCATCGCCAAGCTGGAAGCCGCTCTTGGTGAATTGGAGAGCGGTGATGATCGGTGACATTCCTGGGCATTGGCGGGTAGGCAAACGTTTGTGGTACGCGCCTTGGCGACGAACTCCTTCGGTCTGGGTGCCACCCTTCACTTTGCAGGATATGCAGAGGGCAAAAAATGAGGCTTTGCGCGGAACGCTGATGGCGATGAACAAGGTATCGGGGTTTCAGGGCTACCTTAAGTCCTAGCGCGCAGGCTTGACGCAGGGGACAATTCTCCCCGCTATGCCTGAAACCCTCCCCCGCCTTGGCGATGAAAACCGCGACGGCATCGCCTTGACGGGCGAAACCGAAACGCTGCCCGAGTACATCAAGGGCACGCCGCCCAAGATCGAGGAGCTACGTCGGAGGGCTGAGGAAGCGCGATCCGATCCCAAGGGCCGACGCAAGAAGTCGCGGACGGCACGGGAATATTACGACGGGCCAGGTCAGCTCAACAGCGATGTGCGCAACACGCTTCGCCTGAGGGCCCAGCCAGCGATCTACACCAACCGCGTGCGTCCTGCTGTCAACGGCATCCTTGGTGTGCTGGAGCAGGCCCGCAGCGACCCGCAGGCATACCCGCGCAACCCGAACGACCAAGACAGCGCCGATGTGGTGACCAAGGTTCTACGGTTCGCGGCCGACAAGTGCGACTTCTCTAGCATCAAGATCGATGTAGGCGAAAATCACTTCATCGAGGGCTGCGGCGCGGTGATCGTTGAAATGGACGACGATACCCCGACTCCGACCCAGATCCGCTGGGAGGAATTCTACGCGGACCCGTACAGTCGGCGCCATGACTTCCTCGACGCGCGCTACATGGGCATTGCGAAGTGGGTCGACGCCGACATGATCCGCCAGCGCTGGGCCGATCGCATTGCCGAAATTGGCGACCCGATGAACCCGAGCGGGGAGACGATGTTCTCGGAGACGTTCGAGGATCGCGGCGATCAAGGTATGGGCTGGATCAACACGAAGCGCCGTCGCCTCCTTCTGTGTGAGGAATATTCCCTAGAAGACGGCGAGTGGAAGCGCATCGTCTACATCGCATCCGGCCACTTGGAATATGGTCCATCGCCGTATCTCGACGAGAAGGGCCAGCCGTGCAACCCGATCGAAGCAACGTCCTGCTACGTCGACCTTGATAACGGCCGATACGGCATCGTCGACGACATGATGCCGATCCAAGACGAGATCAACGCAAGCCGGTCGCGCTCGCTGCATCTTATGAATTCTCGCCAGGTCCAGTTCGACACCACGTCGGGCGCTGATCCGACCGATAGCGCAACAGCGCGGGCTGAGGCCGCGAAGGCGGACGGCGTGCTCCCTGCGGGCTGGAACATGGTTCCGACCAGCGACATGACGCAGGCGAACATGCTGCGGAATCAGGAGGCAAAGGGAGAGATCGAGCGCATGGGCCCGACGCCGGCCGTGCTCGGTCGGCAAGAGTCCGGTTCGCAGTCAGGTCGCGCCCGCCTAGTGTCGCAGCAGGCGGGCCTGACGGAGCTTGCGCGTCCGATCGGCAGGCTGAACAACTGGGAGTTGCGCGTCTATCGGCAGATATGGGCGCGTGCTCGCCAATTCTGGTCAGACGAGATGTTCATCCGGATCACCGATGATGTGAAGTCGCCGGAATGGCTCAAGGTCAACGAGCCGGTGATGGGCATGGTGATACAGCCGCAGCCCCTGATCGACCCGATGGGGCAGCCTGTCATCGACCCGACGACCGGGCAGCCTGCTGTACAGATGGTCCCTGCGGTTGGTCAGGTCGGCGTAAAGAACCGCCTAGCCGAGATGGACGTCGATATCATACTCGATACGGTCGAGGACACCGCCACGCTCGCTCAGGAGGTCTGGGCGGAGTTGGTGCAGTTGGTTGGGCAGGCCGGGGGGCTTGAGGCGGTCTATTCGCCCGCGTTCGAGCTGATGGTTGAGGCCTCACCGATCGCCGACAAGACCCGCATCATCGAATTGATTAAGAAGGGGCGTGAGGAGCAGCAACAGAACCAGGTTCAGCAGCTTACTCAGCAGGTCCAGCAGTTGACACAGGCGCTGGAACAAAAGCAGCAGCAGGACGGCGCACAGGTCCAGGCTGATGTCGCGCACAAAACCTCGCAGGCAGCGCTAGCAGACGCAAAGACCATGCAGACCCGCGTCGAGACAGAGAAGTCGGCACTTGACGGGTTAATGGCGAACCACTTGGCCGCTCCTGAATACGACGATTGACACCCCTTCCACCCGCTTCGGACAATAGTACCTGCCGCTATGCCTAATCAGCGGTGTCCGAGGTGGGGGCCCTCGTAATCGCCCCTCACGCCGCCGGTGAACCGGGCGCTGCGTACGTCGCCGACGATACAGGCGAGGAGGAGAAGATATGGCGGACTTTCTAGACGGAATGTTCAACGATGATGCGGCGCCTGCCGATCCATCTGAGACGCCCGTCGAAACGCCGGTAGAGCCACAGGTCGAGGCACAGCCAGAACCCGTAGCCGAACCAGCACCGGAACCCGCCCCGGAGCCGACGCCGACGCCCGAAGCGCCCAAGGACGAGCAGCGGACTATCCCGCTCGCAACTGCCTTGAACTGGCGCGACGAAGCCAAGGAGTACAAGCGCCGGGTGGAAGCGTTTGAGGCGCAGCAGCGCCAGGCGCCCGCGATCGACCCCTTCGATGATCCAGAGGCCTTCGCTGCCCATCAACAGGCACTCGTACAACAGGCCATCGTCACGGATCGCTTTGAGCGGTCGAATGAGGATGCCATCGAGAAGTACGGGGAGGACAAGGTCAAAGCAGCCGTGGACTGGGCAACCGCCCGCGCGCAGCAGAACCCGTCCTTCGCCACGGAATACATGGGAAAGACAAGGCCAATCCACTGGATCGTCCAGCAGCACCAGCGCGACGCGATGCTGTCTGAGATTGGCGATAACCCGGACGACTATTTCGCCCGGGAAGCTGCCAAGCGCGGATACGTACTGCCGAGCGCGACGCCCGCGGAGGCCCTCCAGCCTTCGATCGTTCAACCGGCGACGCGGCCTGCTCCGCCCCCACGCTCGATTGCCTCGGATCGGTCCGCCGCTCCTGCCGCAGTCAGCCCACAGGGCGATCGAGACGGCTTCCTCGCTTCCATTGTTGGGAAGTAAGTCATGGCAGAAATTCAGGTAGCATCGGCGCTTGAGCGCCAGGAGTGGTCGACGAAGCTCGCCTATGAGTATGTCCGTGAATCCGGCCTCAAGCCGTACATGGGCACCGAAGACAGCGCGATCATCCGCCTCGACTACCAGCTCGTTTCAACGGCTGGTGACACGATCAACTTTCCCCTGATCCAGCGCATCAAGGGCCGCGGCGTTCGTGGTTCCGAGATCCTCAAGGGCAATGAGGTCGACATCGGCCTCGCAAATACCAAGGTCGTCGTGGACTGGATCCGGCAGGGCGCCAAGCTGCCCAAGTCGACCACGTTCCGCACGGCGCTGGACCTCTGGAACGCTTCGAAGACCCAGCTTCGGCAGTGGTCGTCGGAGCTGCTGCGTGATGATAGCCTGCTCGCGATGGCCTCGGTCATTGTCCCCGGCACGGTCGACAGCAAGGGCCTTCCCGGCACCGATAGCCAGGTGCTCTATTCGTTCTCGACGGCAGCCCAGCGCAATGCCTACCTCGCGAACAACAGCGACCGCATCGTCATGGGCAACGCCCGCGCGAATACGTCGTCGCTGAACTGGGCAACGTCGCTCGGCAACGTGAATACCACGACGGGCCAGTCGTCCGCCGCGCATGTCCGCCTGCTCAAGACGATCGCCAAGACGGCGGGCAAGACCATCCCGGTCGGCAGCGGCACGCAGTTCACGACTGCCATTCGCCCGTACAAGTCGGACATGACCGCGGGCCGCGAGTGGTTCGTGTACTTCGTCGGCAGCCGCGAGTTCTCGGTGCTGTCGCAGGATGCCACGATCGTCAACATCAACACGTCGTCGCGTCCGCGCGAGGCTGGTGGCGTCGACAGCAACCCGCTCTTTCAGGACGGCGATCTGATGTATCTGGGCGTCGTGATCCGGGAAATCCCCGAGATCGACGACCTGCTGCTTCTGACGGGTGCCGGCGGTTCGGGCGCAGACCTCGCGATGGGCTTCTTCTGCGGCCAGTCGGCTCTTGCGGTTGGTTACGGCCAGCGCACGACCGTCCAGGAGGACCGCACGGAGGATTACAACTTCCGTCCCGGTATGGCCGTCGAGGAACTTCGCGGCATCGCAAAGACCAGCTTCGGCGGGTCGCAGTACGGCATCGTGACTTCGATCACCGCCGTTCCCGCTCAGGCATAAGGAGGCCGACAGATGGCAACGTTCAACAGCTTGCAGATGACGCCCCCGGTCTATCCGGTATCGGGCCCGACCGGTGACGGGCGCTCCATTCAGGGGGCGCACGGCACCTTCACCCTCGGCACGCAGTCGGCCGGCGCACTCGCCGCTGCCGACACGGTTCGCATGTTCCGCGTCCACCGCAACTTCCTTGTAAAGCACGGCTTTATGAAGTGGGATGCGCTGGGCGCGGGTGTGACGATCTCTCTTGGCGATGCCGGTGACGCGACCCGGTATTTCCCGGCAACGTCGGCCGCTACCGCAGGCAGCACCGCGGCGCTCGATACCAAGGGCCGCGATTTCAACAACGCCGGCTTTACCACGGTTATCCTGACGGTCGCGGGGGCAACCACCAACGCGACAGGCACGATCACCGCCGAGCTCAACGGCACGATCGAGAACCCGGCATGAGTGCGTCGTTCACGGCCACGTGGCTGGGCGATGGCTCGGCAGAGGCGCAGATGATCACCGAGGGCGGCGTTCGCTTCATCAAGGGTGAACCCGTCAAAGTCGACGGCGACCTGGCTTACAACGGCATCCCATGGGCGGACCAGATCCGCAACAACCCCATGTTTGAAGTGGGAGCAGTCGATGAAGACGATCTCAACAACGCCGAGCCGGATGCGGAAGTCGCCGAGTTGCGCGAGTTGCTCGACAATCTGGGCGTCGCGTATTCGAAGACTGCGAAGGCGCCCGCGTTGCGCGCCAAGCTAGACGACGCCACCAAGTAATGGCGACGTGCCGCCTCATCGTGAACTCGGCTCTGCGCAAGCTCGGACGGCTTGGCGCAGGCCGGGAACCACGTACGGCGGATCAAGCTGATACGCTGGCGGCGCTCCAAGGGCTCTACGGCTCCTGGATCGCCGCTGGTACCCTCGGACGCGTCTTGGACGTCGTGCCCACTGGCACCACCTACACAGCGTCGGGCAACGAACGAATTTACCGCACTTCGCCTGCGACATTGACCGTCGAATTGCCTGAGCTGGTTAGCAACGAGTTTCCGAGCGACTACGGTCATGCTCGGACTGGTTATTACGGCACAGTCGTCACGATCGCTACTGAGGGCGATATCACCACCGTTGACGTTCAGGCATCACAGCCTGTCGGGTGTGTGAAGCCGCCTCGCGATGGCGCAGTCGTAATGATTTCCGATCAGGTCGGCGGACAGACCTCGGCGTGGATCTACGACGGCACCACGAAGCGCTGGCAGGCCACGCACACGCTGCAACTGGATAACGAGGCGCCGCGGTCGGCCGCTGACCCGGAGGGCTTGAGCGCGCTGCTCGCTCTTGAAATGGCTGACATGTTCGGCGCGGAAGTCGGCCCCGGCACGATGCGCCAGGCCACAAGGTACAACGTCGCGCTCGCGCAACGGTTCGGGATGCGCCGCGAGGCGGTAGCTGGCAATTACTTATGAGAAGCCGCCTTGCTCCACCTATGCTGAGACGGAAGCTTGAAGGCGTCGTCGTGCGACCACCCGTTGACGTGGATTCTAAGCCAAACCTTTTGCGGACGCACGCCATGCATCTCGGCGAGTTCGGAAAGCCCGCCTGTGATACCGTCCACAGTGTAAAGAACAACTTTGTTAGTGTTGCGTTGCTGCTCCTTTCGTGTGGCCCAGCGACAATTGTCCGGATGGTATCCCCTAGAGTTATCGATGCGGTCAAGGGAATGCCCGCTGGACGGCTTAGGGCCCATATCCTCCAAGAACGCAGACATGTCATGCCAGCGTTTGCAGACAGTAATATTATTACCAAGATAATGCGGGCCGTCTCGTTCGGACGGATTGTAGCATCTTTGATGCATCTTACGCCACGCGTTTTGCTCGGGGGTCTGCGCCATCCTTGTGCTTGTAAACTACATAGCGTCATCTTGGAAGAGGTATATTGCTGATGCCTGGACAACAGAGCCGATCGTCGAATGCGATGCCGGTCTATCTTGCCGATGATGACCTGAACGCTGTCGGGGGCGTTGCATCTCCGCTTCGCTCGATTTCAGCAGCGCCGGCCAACGCAGCGTCATCGGCGCTGTCTGGTACGATCGCTGCAAGCGGAGGGACGCAGGCTGTGGCGTTCATCAATACGGCGCGCCAAGAAGTGATCAACCCCTCTGCTGCGACGCTGTGGGCGTCTTGGGGCACGCCCGCAGTCAACGGGGCCGGAAGCTTCCCAATCGCGCCTGGTGGTACCTTCTCGACCGACCGCACGGCCGGTACACTCACGCTGCTGTCGACCGCGGCTTCGCAGCCTTATACTATTAACCGGTATTCCTGATGCCTGAGGGTCTGTTTAACCCCGGTGTCACGCAAGCGAGCATGGATGCAGTTGCCGCTGCTATTCCGCAGCCTGCTACCGCGAGTCCGCCCGGTGTCGCTGATAGCGGCACGCCCGGCAATGCTTCGCCCTATGCACGCGCCGATCACACGCATGCTAGCAAGGCGCGCAAGCAGATCACGACTATGGGGTCCGCTGCAACGACGTTTGCATGGACCTACCCGACTGCATTTCCGGTTGGTGTAGTCCCAATTGTAAGCGCGATTGTCCAGGTGCCCGCAGGAAATACCGACCTGTTCAACGTTCAGGTGATGGGTGCCCCTACCAACACCGGGTGCGTCTTCCAGATCAACAGAGTATCGAGCGGGCTGCTTGCGCTTCTGACGGGCGCGCTTTCTGTCAACCCGACGCCGATCGCTGCAACACTGCACATGTTGGCGCTTGAGCCATGACGACGCAGGTTATCCAGTCGGGCTCGACAATCCGCGTGGTTGTCAGCGATGAGACTGGCGGAGGCAGCGGCTCCACGCCGACCGTCGAGATAGGCGCGACCACGACGCTTTCGGCTGGTTCGAGTGCGACGGTAACGAACAGCGGAACTCCCACAGCGGCGATATTCAACTTCGGAATACCGCGCGGTGCCGATGGCTCTGGGGGTGGCGGGTCGTCCGCATGGTCGAGTATCACCGGGAAACCGACGACGCTGTCAGGCTACGGCATTACCGACGCGCAGCCGCTAGATACGGATCTGACCTCGATCGCCGCGCTGACGACGACAAGCTATGGCCGCGGCCTGCTGACCTCAGTCGACGCCTCAGCGCTTCGGACCGCAGCAGGTCTGGGCTCGCTCGCAACCCAGAGCGGCACGTTCAGCGGCTCGTCGAGCGGGACTAACACGGGCGATCAGACGAGCGTCAGCGGCAACGCTGGCACGGCAACCAAGTTGGCCACCGCTCGCGCTATCGCTGCGTCTGGCGACCTCGCCTGGTCGGTCAGCTTCGACGGTTCGGCCGATGTCAGCGCGCCCGCGGCACTCAGTTCGACCGGAGTCACGGCGGGCAGCTACACCAGCGCGAATATCACCGTTGATGCGAAAGGGCGTGTAACGTCCGCGGCCAGTGGCAGCGCGACTGCCCCGGTTTCGCCGGATCCCGTTTCGGGGCGATGGGTGTCTACGCTCGAAGCGGGGGCAATAGGAACGCCACAGAACGGCAGCGCGTCGATGTGGCTGTATCCGTTTGTCATCCGCAAGGCGACGACGATCTCTGCGCTCGGTACAAGGGTTGTCACCACCTCTGCCGGTGGCAATGTGATGCTCGCAGTCTATGCACACGATGCCGCAACAGGGCGCCCTATCGGTGCACCGTTGACATCTGTTGGCGGATTAACAACGGCCGCGGCACTCGCAATATCCGGAACGCTTGCGACGAACTTAACCCTCGCACCCGGCATCTATTGGGTGGCATTCCAGGCCGACAATTCGACGGCAACCTGCATAAGCCACCTATCAGCTTCAATCACCAATCTTGCCTATCTGGGGCAAATAACAAGTTTGGCGCTGCTGTTCTCTGGTGGTTCGGCTTCTGCAACGTATCTCAGTATGACGAATACCTACGCTAGTGGCTTTCCTACTCTGACGACGTCCTCAAGTTATACTGAGACTTCCCTCCCCCGCGGAGCAACTCTAGCATATCAGGTGGCATAACATGATCTCATACAATGCAGACCAGACGCTGGTCACTCTCACCTCGGTCGACGGGTTGCGCACCCTAGTCGTTCCGAAAGACGCCAACCTCAGTGCGGCAATCGCCGCGTTCTTCGGCGCGGATGCAGATCCTGAGCCGGATCCCGAGCCCGAACCTGATCCTGAGTGATCGGCGAGGATTTTTCTGAGGACAATCTGACACTATGACCGTGATCCCGCTCGGGCTTGGCTCTTACAAACGCAGCGATGGCTTAGTGCCCGAAGTTGTGCTGCGCAATTTATACCTAGAGAAAGACCTGAGCGGGATCAGCCCTGACAAGACGCTGCGCATCCAGCGCCCCGGCTTGACGCGCGTGTATGACTATGGCGCGACCATCCGCGGGGTGCATTATCGTACATCGACAGGCGAGCGCTTAGTGGTTGCTGGTGGCTCGCTCTATGCCGGCGTGGTGTCCAAGGGCAGTATCACGGGCGGCGACGAGGCTGCAATCGTGTCGACTCCGTTTATCAGTGTTGTCGCAGGTGGAGGCAGGGCGTACCTCTACAATACGGAGGTAACGCCATTGGCTATTCCCGATGACGCGCCCTCTGATGGCTTCGTGCAGGATGTCGACCAGCTCAACGCGTACGCCATCATCCTACTGCCAAACGGGCGATTTTACTGGCTCGTCCCGGGCGAGACCACGCTCGACGCGCTAAACTTCGCGACAGCAGAAAGCTTGCCCGACAAGGCGCTGGCAGTGCGTAGGCTGGGCGATGAGTTCTGGATCTTCGGCACGCAAAACGTGGAAGTGTGGCAGCCAACGGGCGACCTCGATGCGCCGTTCCAGCGAGCTAGCGGCCGCAATTTCGAGCGGGGATGCCTCGCGCGCGATACCGTTCGCCGGTTCGATAATACGCTCGTATGGGTTGGTGACGATTACCAAGTCTACCGCGCATCGTCGGTTCCGCAGGTCATCAGCGACCCAGGCATATCCGAGCGTATCCGCAAGGCGGCGGGCGCCTGTTCAGCGTGGGTGTTCGCGATCGATGGGCACAGCTTCTACGTCCTCACGGTGCCAGGGCAGGGCAAGTTCGCTTATGATGCCTCGACGCAGGCATGGAGCGAATTCACGTGGGCCGCATCGGTCGGATACCAGGAAGCCGGTGAGATCATTGCGGGGTCGGCGAACGACGGGCGGTTATGGAGCGTCGATGCCGATGCGCTAACTGATGACGGAACGGTGTTCGAATGCGCCGTAACCGCAACGATTCCTATTCTCGGCAAGCCTCCGCGCAACGATAGCGTGTCGATCGGCATCGGCTGCTCGTCCGACACCACGATCCGCTTGCGCTGGAAGGACGGGCAGGATGACTTCCCCAGCTATTACGAAGAGATCGACGTGCGCGCTCCTTTTGATGTTGGCACGCTTTACCGCCTTGGTCAGCCTGACCAGCCGTACCGGACGCTAGAGATCAGCCACTCAGCCGCGGTCCGCATCCGCATTGCTGGCATGACGGCGAACGAATCGTGGCGATAAAGCCCTTTGTCCGCACCTCGACGCTCCAGCAGTCGCAATCCATTGTGGACAAAGGTGGGCACCCGGTCGCGTGGTTCGTGCGCCTAGTCAACGACAACAATGCAAATGTTGTCAGGGCCATCAACCAAATTGCACAAATACCAGCGATCCAAGCGGCACTTGTCGCGCTGACAACGGCGACACAAGCGGCGCAAGAAGCGGCCGAGGCGGCTCAGGCGGCGGCAGATAGCGCTATGTCAGGAAACGCAGAAGCGGTACGGGAGCAGGCACTGGTATCAAGCGGCATTATGCCGCGGACCGTCGTTGCCGCAACGGCGTTGGGTGATATCAGTATCGCCGCACACACGCGCTACTATGGCGACGGGACGACTGTTGCAGTCGATGCTGGCGGCTTATCCGGGTATCTGCCTGCCGATCAGGTTTACGTCTCTTATGTTGACTCTGACCGGCTGGGTGGTGCTGTCACCTATGAGGGATTTGCGGCATTCCAATCGCAGACCGGTGATCGGCATGTTGTCGGATCCGTCGTCATCCCAGCGACTGGCTTGCAGACTGGAGAGCCCGGTCCCGCGCCACCAGGCGGATGATACGCCGAGAAATTAATGCGGATCTCATTAACCGCATATCCAATTCGGACGGGGTCCGCGGAGCCGTTTGTTATCAAGACGGAGCAATGGATTGGACGCCCGCGTTCGCTACGGATGACATCGTCATCTTGTCGAACGGGCAGGATGCAGTCGCAGTTTTCGTGCAGACAGAGCCTCGGAAGTGGCAGTCTCATACAATGTTCGCAACGTCGTGCCGCGGTAAGCGAGCGGTCGAAACCGGGCGCGCTATGGTCGAGCATATGCGCCCTTTGGCGGACATCTTGTGGGGGGCTACGCCGGTTAAGAATTGCGCTGCGCGCTGGTTCAACCGACAATTAGGGGCCATGCCTATAACCCGCGACATTTACGACGCGGAAGGTGAGGTCGAGATATTCGAGATCAGGATGTAGCGCAATGGTCGTTCCTCTCATCGCAGCAGCAGGCATCGGCGCGGCCGGTTCGATCCTTAGCGGGATCACTGGCGGCAAGGGGGCCAAGAAAGCAGCGAAGACGCAGCAGCAGACGGTCCAGGCCCAGATCGCTGCGAACAATGCCAACATGGCAAAGATCCAGGGCATGCAGCAGCCGACGATCGACCGCGGCAACGCGGCGGGTGCGACTTATGCGGGCCTGCTCGGGACCGGTGGTGACCCTGCGACTAGTGCCGCTGCGCTCCAAACCTTTCGCGGGTCGAATGGCTACCAAGACCTGCTGAACACCGGCCTGGGGTCTGTCAATGCGAATGCCTATGCGAAGGGCATGGGCGATAGCGGCGCGACCCTTAAAGCCCTCCAGACCCGCGGCGCGAACATCGCCGATCAATCGCAGCAACAGTACCTCGGCAACCTGAATACCCTTATCCAGACGGGCAACAGCGCGATTGGCACGATTGCGGGCGTCAGCACCAATACGACGCAGTCCAACAACGCAGCGTTGCAGACGGGCGCTGATGCCAGCAGCAATGCATCGCTGATCGGGAGTGCCGCCCAGCAGGCTGCGCTAAAGAACCTCACGAATCTCGGCATGAATTTCGCGTCGAGTTACAGTCAGCCCAACGCGTACGGCATTGCCGGTAGTGGGGGTATCTACTGATGCCTGTGCAGTGGGGACTTGCCCAGCCGCAAGGTGGGGGCTTTGACGCGCTTGAAAGCCTGCAAGCCATTGGCCAGCAGCAAGCGCAGCGCCAGCAGATGCAGATCCGTGACTACGGGTTCCAGCAGCAGCAGCAGCAGGATACGGCCCGCACGGGGTATGCAGCCCAAGCACGGGCGGGTGACATCGCAGGCGCGCGGCAGGGGGCTGCTTTAGGGGGCGACTTCGACTTTGCTACCGCGCTGGGCGGGCTCCAGGACGATCACCTTAAGCAGCTCGCGCGCGAGTTTGACACGATCGGCATGCTGCACCCGCAGTTAAAGGGTATCCCAGTCGAGCAGCGCGCGCAGATCGCGTTGCCAATCCTCAAGCAGGCCGGGTTTAGCGACCAAGAGCTTGCGGGGGTCGACTGGACCGACGCCGGCCTCGACGGCGCGTATGCCTTGTCGCAGTCAGGCAAGGCGGCACTGGCGGCTCGCCTCAAGCAGCAAGAGGCGCGCGTCGTTGGCGATGGCGGGGCACTGGTGAACGGCGCTGGCCAGGTTTTGTACGAGAACCAGAAGGCGCCGGAATGGCAGTTTGATGCCGAAAGCGGTTCATGGTTGCAGAAGCCGGGAACAGGCCAAAACGGCGGTCAGCCGGGCTACGCACCGCAGGGCGCAATGCCGCAAATGGGAGGCGGTGGGTCTCTATCGGCTATGACGGCCATTACCGCTCAGTCGGAGAGCGGCAACCGCGACTATCTGCCTAACGGGCAGCTTGTTACGTCCAGGGCAGGCGCACAGGGCGCCATGCAGACCATGCCATCGACGCAGGCGGATCCAGGCTACGGTGTGGCACCTGTCCGCGATGGCAGTGTCGGCGAGAAGAACCGTGTCGGGCGCGAATATCTGGCAGCGATGGTGCAGAAGTATGGCGACCCCCTGAAAGCATGGGCGGCGTACAATGCAGGCCCCGGCCGCGTCGATCAGGCCATCCAGCAGAACGGCGATAATTGGTTGGCTGCTATGCCCGCCGAAACACGAAATTACGTCGCGAAAAACGCAGCCCAGCTCGGGGGTGGCCAGCAGGGTGCCCAGCAGCAGCAGCCCGGGGTAATCAATGTGCGCCCGGCTCGCGCCAAGGACGGAAACGCACCATCGGGGTATCGCTTCAACGGCAGCAATCTGGAGCCGATCCCGGGCGGGCCGGCCGATCCAGCGACCGCGACCAGCCGCAACGTTCAGAGCAACCGCAAGGCAGAAGCCGACTTCCGCAAGGAGTTCGATGCGCTCCCTGAGGTCAAGACGTTCAAAACGGCGCGGCAACAGTTTAATACGCTTCGGGATCTGGGCACCAAGAAGAACCCAACGCCGCAGGACGATATCGCGCTCATCTTCTCCTACATGAAAACCCTTGATCCGTCATCGGTGGTCCGCGAGGGCGAATTTGCGCAAGCTCAGAATGCCGGCAGCGTGCCTGACAACATCCGCAACGCGTATAACAAGGCCTTGCAGGGCACGCGCTTGAGTCCTCAGCAGCGGCAGTCGATGGTGCGCACGGCATATCGCAACTACTCAAATTACCGCGATGCGTACAATCAGGCGGCTGAGAACTACCGCGGGTATGCCAAGGATAACGGCATCGCGCCCGATCGCGTGGCACGGACCTACACCCCTGACAAGCCCGCTGCAAAGCCGCGAGCCCAGCAGATCACGCCTACCATCCGCAGGATCAACTAATGGCCGGCAACAAATACGAGATCACCGCCAAGGATGGCAGCAAGTACGAGATCAACGCGAATGATGACGCAGAGGCCCAGCGCCTTGAGGCGTTCATCAACGGCAAGATTGATGCCGGCGAAAAAGACCCTACGGCGTGGAAGCCAGACCGCGCGCAAGTGCTGCCTGCACAGCCTGATCCCGAAGCAACGCTACTGTCGGATATTGGCAGCGGTGTTGCTGAAATGGGGCGTGGCGTTCTTGAGGGTGGCGCAAACGTTCTCGACCATGCCGCAGACTGGGCACAGAGCGGGCTGAATGCAGTTGGGCAGGCTGTGGGCGCCGGTAAGATTGGCGATGGCCTGAATAGCGTGTGGGGCAAGGGGCAGAACGACCTCGTCGGGCAGATCGCACCGCAAGCCGAGGGCATGGGCGCTCTGCGGGGTATCGGCAAGTTCGTCGGCGAGGCGGGAGCATCTGCACCACTGAGCGCGTTCCGTGGCGGCGCCGCTGTTCAAGGCGCCGCTAGTGGTGCGCTACTCTCAGATAAGAATGATCTGCTAGGCGTCGGCTTGGACGCTCTTGCCGGTGCGGCCGGGGGTTACGGTGCCAGCGCATTGCTGCGCGGCGCATCAAAGGTCGCCGATCCTGTCGTTGACGAAGGCCTTAAAACGCTGATCCAGAGCGGCGTAAAGGTGACGCCGGGGCAATACGGGCGCTCGACTGGTGGTAAGTTTGGAGCACGCATAGCGCGGAGCGAAGATCGTGCTATCAGCACCCCATTCGTTGGGGACCGTATTGTAGCGGATCGGAACCAGTCGCTCGACGACTTTGCCAAGGCCACGATCAACAGAGCAGTCGAGCCGATCGGCGCGAGCCTCCCGCCACACATCAAACCCGGCCGTGCAGCGGTCAAATGGGCGGGTGATAAGCTGAGTTCTGAGTACGACGCGCTGCTTCCGAACCTCAGTGTTTCAGGTGACGCGAAGTTTCTCGATAACCTCCAGTCAATCGCTGGCGACGCTCAGACGTTGGCGCCCGCGCGCGTAGATCAGTTCAACTCAATCCTCGGTTCCTTAGGACGTTATTGGCAGGGTGGAACGAACCTGACGGGTGAGGCACTAAAGTCGATCGACACGCGCCTCAGCGATCGTATCCGCCGGTTTTCGTCCAGCCCTGACGCTGACCAGCAGGATCTAGGTGACGCCCTCCAGTCGGTGCGTGATGCCGTCCACGACCTCGCCGCGCGTCAGAACCCCGATTATGCTGGCAGGCTACAAGCGGTGAACAAGGGATGGAAAGGGCTTGTGCAGGTCGAGAGGGCGTCCGCAAACAGTAAGGCCGGCATCAGTCCGGCGGGTTATTCGCAAGCCGTCAAGCAAAGTAGCGACACGACCCGACGGCGCGGCTATTCGCGTGGCGAGGCGTTGAACCAGGACCTCGCCGATGCAGGCTCCGACATTCTGCCAAGCGAGATCGCCGATAGCGGAACAGCGGGACGTTGGCAGCAGTCGAACATCCCCTCACTGCTCGTCGGCGCCGCTCAGTTGCCTGCCTATGCAGCGGCGCGAGGTGCGATCCCTCTACTGACGCGGGACAGCGGGCTTTCCCCGCAAATGGCGAAGTTGTTGCAATATGGCGCGCGAGCAGCGCCCATAGCCGCGCCCGCAGCGATAGATGTTCTTCGCCAGTGATCTACGTACCGGGGCGACGGATGCTTTGAGCCCGGCAACCATCAGAACACTAAGGGCTGAAACTCCAGCAGCATGCAAAGGGCTGCTCATTTAGCGCATGCCGACATTATGTCGCGAGCAAGCTGGAAATCGCCCACACGCAGCGCGAAAGCCCTTGCCTCGTCGCACTTGCCGGCTGCGACTAGGGCCCCGGCATGTTGCGCCGTGACGCGGGCCTGTTGCTCCTGAGATTCCGAACGTTCCGCCTGCTCGCGGCGGTAAACGTTGTTCTGTGCCTGCTGCATCGCGGCGCCGGCATCGAAGTCATTGGGCGCGGCAAGGTTCCAGTCGATGCCCTGGGACGGCTGCGTGGTCTGGCAATTCATGCTGTTACCATAGAGTTGACAATTGGTATTTTGCGCAGCGGCCGGCGCGCACAGAAAAAACGTAATAGCCAAGACCCGTCGCATGCTGTCTCCACTTCGCTACACCCTATAGCATAGCCGGTAATCGCTTAAAATACCCTGAACCTATGCCTATTCAGGGAACCGGGAATGGCCGCTGTCAATATAACGTTTCCGGGGAACCTCGCGCAGGTTGAGACGGCAAACGATCTACGCTCGATTCCGTCCACCTATATCCCGAGCGGCGCGCTGTATCTGGTCAACGGGCTGGAGGGCCTGTTTCAGTACGACACCGGATCGGTTCTGGCAGATGACGGAAACGATGCGTTGCGGCCCTATGACAAATCGCCTGGGCAGGCGGGGCGCTGGATCCGCAATGTCGATGGCTTGGCGGCTGGCCCCGTTGGTCCCGCAGGCGGCGACGCCAACAGCTACTCAACACTAGCAGGCATGAAGGCGGCAGGGCTCACCGGCCTAACCTATAACCTCGCAGCTCCTTCTGGCGCGGATGGCGGCTTTGTCAACGGCCCGTTCACTTACCAGACGGGCAACTTCACCGGCCGCACTGACGTCGTGAAGCTCGACGCCGTCCCCTTGGCAACTGGCGCGCTGGTCCGCCAAGGCGCTGCGTCCGTCTCGACCACGCTTCCCTCCATCTACGCCACGGTGAAGAACGTGGAAGACCGGCTCAACCAGATGGAGTCGATCAACGCGGAAGGTCTGGGGGTCCGGTACGATACCGGCGAAAGCCAGCACGTCGCGTTCGGAAACGCGATTGCCGAAGCCACCCGACTTCGTCGCAAGCTGGTTATGTCCGGCCCGATCGCGATGGGCGGAAAGGCCTTGCTGCCCCCCTATTATGCGCTGACAGGCATCGCGCAGGAGCAAAGCTTTTTCACTTGGGTTCCCGGCTACGCAGGCGAAATCCTGCAACTCGGGGAGGGGCCGATCACGTTCGGCAGCATGGGCGACATCGGTTTCAAGGGTAACGGCGTCCAAGGAGAAATTGGCTTTGACGGGACCGCTCGCCCGCCTTCCGATCCTACGGCGTATCAGCATGGCGGACCTTGGTCGCTGACTTTTGACCGGATGCGTTCGGAGAACGTCGGTAGCGCAGCATTGAAGCTGTGGGGCGGGACAAGCGGGCTGCTGCCTTGCCAGTTCATTACGGTTCGCGACTTCACCAGCTATCGCGCGAACGCCGAGTATAGCCGCAACGTCACCATGGCCGGACAGAACGGCCAAGTGTTCTTCGTCGGCAACAACGAGTTCGACGGCCACCCGAGCACCACCGAAACGCCTGGCGTCAACGTCGTGGTCGGCATGCTGTACTACAACGCTGGCACCGGCAAATATGGCGATGCTGCGGACGCTCTGAACGATGATGCGACGATGCGCTCCGGCTGGTCACTGGTGTCCGGGGACAATAACGGCGCCTATGTCGTCGCCTTCGATGGCACCACGTTCCAGTCCTCGATCCGCGCTATCCTGTTCGACAATGCCCGGTCGTGCACCCTGCGCAACACGTATTTCGAGGCGATCAAGCAGTCGGTTACCGCGGTCAACGGCTCCGATATCGAGGTTAACGGACTGTTCCAGAATGCCGGCGCGCTCGCTGTCTCTGACGGGCAGGGCTACATCTTCGGGCAGTCGAACAGCTTGATCGACTTCAGTAAGGCGCGTATCACCGGGCGGGTCGATCGGATTGCCATTCGCCTGCCCGGTTCCGGTATGGCGGCCTGGCGCGGAACCGAGAACATCTTCATGCCTCTCGGGCCAGACGTCCACACGATCCCGTCCGACATCGTGCAACAGGTAGGGATCGCCGCCGGCACACTAGACCTCGGCAACTCAACCGAGATTTATATCGGCGACTCGTCCGGTAACGTCGAGGACGTGAACACGATCACCAGCGTGTTGCCGCCTGGATGCAAGGTGGCGATCACGGTCGCGCCGGGTTCGGTGATCCGCTTCAATCCCAGCGCCAAGCTGCCGCTCGATTACCCGCTGATGCTGCGTGGCGGCGACGCGATCGTGCTGCTGAAGAACGACATCGGTGCACCGCCCGAGTTCTACAGCATCATCTCGCGCTCGATCAAACGTCTGGTCGCCTTTTCCAAGCCGGTGACCGGGTTCTACCAAAAGGGCGAACGGATCGACAGCATCGCCGACAAGGTTGCCGGGACCGTGACGGTGGCATGGGAGTGCACGGTCAGTGGCGGCGGTCCCAGCTCGGGGACCAGCTTCCTCGCGCTCAACGTTACGGCTGTGGCGGCGTGACGCCCCTCATATGCGCGCTGGCGCTATCCAGCATGAACGGAAACACCCATGAAGCGTGAAGAGATCGTAGAGCTGGTCAAGTTGGAGGTGGCCAAGCAGTTGGCTGCACAGCGTCCGGGCGACAGCGGCAACAATGGGCCGCCCCCTCCGCCTCCCCCGGGCGGCTGAACCTATGTGGCCGTTCCTCATCTCTTTGCTGGCGTTGTGCGCGTTCACCTCGCTCCTGCGCGACGTCCGTATGACGGGAACGGCCGCAATCCTGCTCGCCAATTGGACACTGTGCACGGTCGTCGTAACACAAACCGGCGACAGCTATCCGTGGACATGGTTCTTCGCGGTCGACTACCTCGCTGCGTTCACGATTCTGACGCTGCTCGGCAGGCCCTCGATGTGGCAGGCATGCGTCGGGACGATTTATGCAGCCGAGTTGATCTGCCACGCCGCGCGCGGGCTGTACCTGCACAGTGCTGCGGCGCTCTATTACGGGTACTATTTCCTCAAATGGGCCGCATGGGCTCAAGTCGGCGTGGTCACCGCCTGGGGCATCTGTGAACTTTCTCGCCGTCGCGGGCTGTTTGTTCGCCGCGCACCATCTGCTCGCGCTGGCAATGCCGGCAATCATCGATCGCGTCCGTAGGATGTTGCGGCCATGACCCCAGAGAACCTTGTGTCCGCAGCCGTTGATGCCAGCGGGGCACTTAAAACGGAAGCCGGCGGGACGATTGCGAAGGGCGTCTGGTCCCTGGTCGTTGTCGTCTCGCTGGCGATCCTCGCGTTCTTGCCCAAATGGCGCGTGCTGGGCATCGGCCAGCGCAAGGACGACATTGACCGCCTGATGGCACGTGTCGAGGGGCTTGAGAGCGACATCGTCAACGAGCGCAAGGAGCGCGCCGAGGAAGTGTCGATCGAACGGAGCGCGCGGGTCAAGTCGCAACTTCAGATGAGCTACCTTGTCGCCGCGTTCGGCATGGTCAGCGCTGAGCTGGAGCGGAAAGACGAAGGCAACGTCGTCATCAAACAGGCTCGCCAGATGATTGCTCGGGCAACGCATGAGGATGATCCGTTCGGCGACCTCATCACCAACCTCGACCAGCTCAGGGATGCAAAGCCATGACGATCGATGACATTCTAGCCGACGTCCTCAAGAACGAGGGCGGCTACGTGAACGACCCGCGCGATGCAGGCGGTGAGACGAACCACGGCATCACGATCGGAACGGCGAGGGCGAACGGCTACACCGGATCCATGAAGGCTATGACGCGGGACACCGCACTGGCAATCTACCGCAGCCAGTACGTCATCAAGCCAGGGTTTGCGGCAATCGCAAACGTGTCAGGACCGATCGCAGCCGAGCTCGTCGATACCGGCGTGAACATGGGGCCAGCCGTGGCAGGGCGGTTCCTGCAACGCGCGCTGAACCTCGTTACGGATGCGGGGTTGGCGGTGGACGGCATGGTCGGGCCTGCCTCTGTAGCGGCCCTTAAGGCGTTCATCACGCGGCGCGGCAAGGAAGGGGAAACCCGGCTGCTTGCGCTGCTCAACGCGTTCCAGGGTACGCGCTACGCGGAACTTGCAGAGGGCAGGGCTGCTAACCGCACCTTCATCTACGGCTGGCTGGCGAGGATCGCCGCGTGACCGCCATCCCGAACCTTCGCGTCGTCATTGGCGCCTGCCTGATCGCCGTGCTCGGATACGCCGTGTTCAGCATCTACGCCGTCATGTGGCTCCGCGATGCCACCATGACCGGCGATGTGATCGGGACATGGAAGTCGTTTGCCGTCGCGGCCTTTGCCTTTTGGCTGGGCTCGTCATCTGGCGGAAAGGCCAAGGGTGAACCGACCACGCCTACCGGAACCCCTGCCGATCCCCTCTCAGTAACGGAGACGAACCCATGAGCCTGTTCGGAAAGATCGCCACCTTCGTCCTCAAAGCCGCCAAGCCCGTCGCGGTGAAGCTCGTAGCAAAGGCAGTAGCATCCGATAAGGTGTCACTGTCGCGCAAGGATGTAACTGACGCCATCCAGGACGCTGTCGAGGCTGAGGCGGCGCGGCTGGCAGGGAAGCGGTTCGGCGTGTAGTTGTCGCGGTAGACGATCCGGGTATCAATGAGCGCTCAATGACCCGAGCAGCTTTGCGACGTTGCCAGACTGTCGGCCTTACGGCTGTCTGGGCGTAGCTGCCTCCTACTACATAGCGATGCGTGAGGGCTTATTGGCTCGCGCCTCAACCATCCGTCACCACGACACGTTTAGTATGGACGCGACTCGCCGGAAATGCTAGTGTTTTGACGTTGCGAAGATCCGAGAAGACCGGCCCTAAACAGTTGGAACCGGACTGGTGAAACTCCAGCTAGAGCGCGGCATACTAAGTCCTAGCTTGCTAGGCTACCCGGGTTGGCCTCCGGGTATCGATTTGCCCGGGACCCGCCTCTCAACGACTGCGGCCCGGGCCACTCGCCTAAGCCCAAGGCGCCACGCTAAGATCCCCCGCCATAAACCGCCGCGCCCGATCGCGAAACGCCTCCCGCAGCGCAGCCGGTTCGCGCTCCCAAACGTCGCTGCGGCCCTTCCACGGTTCTGGCCACCTCTCTACCGGGGTAGTAACATACATATGCTCTGCGAACTGTTCGACCAACGGATGGCCGGCGTCTGGGATGCGCTTGGACATAAGCCATTCGCGCTTCGCTCCTGTCGGTTGCAACCCGATTCGTGCGGTGGTATGCCAGTAAGGCAATGATAGTCACGATTGCGCCCTGACGGTGCCGCTAGGTTGACAGGTGTCCAGACCTGTTCCCGCTCTGCGTTACCATCGAACTAGGGTCTGCGGGGTTGGTGTTTGTAGCGCGCCGCCCCGCTGGCCACCACAAGCGCTTAGATATGGGGCGCGTTAGAACAGGGCGGGGAGGATTCGGCTAGGGGTGCTCGTCGAGGGCGGCTTGAATAGCGTTGCGGACGACCGGATCGGGAAAGCTGTCGCGGACAGCCTCAAGCGCAGCCCGCGCCAAGCCATACGTTACCAGCCACGCATTGTTCTCGCCGCTGAAATCTAGCATGTCGAACAGCCGCGGAAAGTCGCCCTCGTCGCTGCCGATCTTCGCGTTCGCCATCGCATTGGCCATGTCTCGGATAACCGTCATGTCGCATCTCTTTCCTGATTAAGGCGGGCGTATGGGGTGAGGGTCATGCTGGCCTACGCTTCAACGGCTTGGCAGCTTCTCGCATCATCGCGCGTAGCTGCTGCCGTGTGGTCGGTTGGATCGGTCCGCAAAAGCTGCTGTAGCGGCACGTGCGGCTTTTCCGGGGCAATGAGGCTCCACCCGACAGGGCAGAAAGCATAGCAAAGCCAGCGAAAGCGTGGATCGCGCTGTAATTCCTCATGCTGCTTGCTCCATCTGGTTAAGGCGGGCGGGAAGCCGGCCGCGATTCTTCATGCTGATCGCGGGGACGTAGGGCTCGGGAATGCCGTGCTCAGCCTGGATGCTGGCGATCAGCGCATCGAGCTCGGCGCTGCGTTCGAACCATTCCCCTTCAAGCCGGGTTGCGGCGAAGCGGATGTGGAATTCGCGCTCCAACGCATAGCTGCCCTCGGCCAGTGCAAGAATCGTCAGCTTCGTCCAGTGCGCAGTCTGTAGGATTGAGAGGCGTTCGTGGGGGGACTTGCTCAAGCCAATCTTAACCGGCGTGTCCGTGCCCGCGATGAAATAGACGTATGTCCGCCCGTCAGCCGCTGCCTGGATATTGCGAGGGCGATCGGGCGGGAGGCCATCTAATGTCAGGATAGCGCTGATAGCTTCCTGTGCTTTGCCGAAAGCGATAAGGGTATCGTCAGCCATTCCGCGTCATCCTCGCGTTATGGCGGCTCCGTCCGGTCTGATCCCCGGGCGGGGCCACCTGTGCCGTTAAGCGTGCTGTGATGTTCCGCGCGAACAGTTCGCGAACACGCCAGTTTCGGCTAGGACTTGTGCGGGTTTGGCCGATTTCCGGGGTGCGCCGATGTTCTCTGCTAGCGGTTTTCAAGACCGCTGCAATCGACCACTCTGCCACCCATCCAAACCCGCGCATTTCTGCGCCGTTCGCTATCATAGCACAACTGCGAACTGCTGCAACTGTGCCGTTTAATGTGCCGTTCATCGTTTTGCCGATGCGGCGTTGTCAGGCGTAAGGAACCGTAGATACTGCTCCGTCTGCCCGATCGTGCTATGCCCCAAAAGCTGCTGGAGCGTATAGATGCTTCCGCCGTTCTCCAGGTAGCGGATCGCATATTCGTGGCGCAGGTCGTGGAAGCGCATGGTCGTGATCTGCCCTCCATTCTTTTGTGCCCGAATTTGTGCGCGCTTCACCACCTCGCGCCATATCTCGGTGCCCCGCTTGTACGGCTCGCCAAGCTTCGAATTGAACAGGTAACCCGAGCGATGCGCCGGCTGGCGTTGAACGATAGCCAGCGCCTCGCCCGCCAGCGGGATCACCCGGAAATGGCTTTTGGTGTTCCATAGCTGAATCTTGCCGCCACGTGCGTCCGCAGCCTTTAACTGCACCAGCTCGTCCAGGCGGGCGCCGGTCAGCAATGCCAGCCGCGCTAGATCGCCAAACGTGCCCTGCATCCGCGCAAAGATCGCCTCAATATCCTCGGCAGGCGGGCGGACATATTGCTGGTTCTTCTCCTTGCGTGGCTTGACCGGCAACGATCGAACCGGGTTCGTCTCAGGCCAGCCGGGAAGCTCGCGAACGTGATCCGCGATCCCGGCAATGACGGACAGATACCGGTTGATAGTCGACGTGCCGGCCGGTTTCGGGTCAGGCTGATTGAAGCGGGGCCGGGGGGAGCGCAACCATGCGACGAATTGCTGGAGCCGCGCCTTATCAACCTGGTCCCAAAACAGCTCCCCGAACTGCGTATCAATCGTGGCAAGCAGTTTGGCGTAGGACTTGAGCGTCTTGTCCTTCCACTCGCCGGCCTCCCACCAAAGCTCAGCAGCCTCGCGAAAGGTGTGCCGGATGGTGCCATGATACGGCGACCTGCCCTCTAGCCATTGCTCAAGGCGCCTCTCAGCTTCCTTTCGATCGCCAGTCTTAAGGGATTGTCGCTGCTCTTTGCCGTCGACGGTAAGGCGCGCGTAGTAAATGCCGTTCCGCTGATAGAGCCGATCCGGCTCTCGTTTCCGGCTTCTTTTGCTGATACCCATGCGCGTAATCTTTGCCTATCATATGTCCAGCGTCGGCCCAGCTTGGCCGCTCCCCATATCTCACCCTGCGCGCTCAGGCTCTGCAAGGTGCGCTCGGGAAGCCCGGTGATCTGGTGGGCTTCCTCGATCATACACCGTTCGGGTTCAGCCATCGCGCCGCACCTCCGCAGCATCGATCCTGCCGAGTAATTCCCGAAGGTCGTCGGGTGTCGGGTAAATCCCTTGGCCTACGTCTTGGCGTAGGTGCATCTGTACCGTCCTGCCGCATGGAAATTGACGCTCAGCCCCTGTCTGCATCATGCGGATACCCTGGTCGTCGTATTCGCGTGGGATATGCGTGGAAGACGTCATTGGTTATGTCCTTCCTGATCTGTGAGGTGCGACACTGTTTGGGCGATACCCTTCGGGTCCGCGCTGTCGCCTTCGGTCAAGCCCGTACCGGTCTTGCCGGCTTCGCCGCTTCCATCGCTATCGCAGCGTTCGGCTTCCCGGGTGAACAGCACGCCCGGCTGAATATCAACGATCCAAAGCGATGATTCCAGCACATGGCGGCCCTGCTCGATCTCTTGAGCGGCGATAGTGTGTGCAATGCCGATCCAGTGGGCGAGCGCTCGTTGGCGGAAACTCCACCACGGCAGACTGTGCCGATTGAGCACGGCGCGCGCTGCTCTCACGATAAGATACTGCGTTATCGCTTTGCGCTCACTCAAGCGCGAGGGATCGAAGCCCGAAGGGTCGAGACCGTCAGGGCTCGATTCACGAGAGCCCGGTTCCGAAGGAACGCGTCCAGTATCTATCGTCATGCCTTCCCTCCCTGCGACAAGAGGCGGATGGCGGCGGCCTTAGCGAGGGACTTGGCAACCGACTGCTCGGCAGCTGCAAGCCACTCGTTCGCACGCTCCCGACCCGGTTCTTCGGCTGATTTGCGCGTAAACTCGGCGTGGTCCATCCACGCGCCGGGATCGATAATCCGCGCCACGTCTTCATCCGCATAGGACCGCGCTGAGGGTGTGGTGAGGGACTCGAAGCGGCTGAGCAGCAGCCGGTACAGTTCGTCCTCCTTCGCCTGCCAACCGTTCGGGCGGAACTCCATGATGATCCGGTGCGCTAACTCGCGCGCGTGGGCTTCCACCCCTTCGACAGCCCCGCTCATGATGCCTGAACCTGTGCGAGGGTGAGGGCGGGATCAGGCAACTCAGCAAGCGTCGTCGGCTTGCCGAAGTAGGCCAAGTGCGCAGTGTGCTGATGATCAAGCGTGATGTTGTAGCCGACACGCCAACCCGATGCCGTTTCAGGATCAGCCAGCACCGAAGTTGCAAGGGGCCGCAAAGCCTCTTTCATTTTCGCTATGGCGTGAACAAGATTGCCGTTCTCAAAATCTCGACGCTGCCAAAATTGCAAAGCAGAGATTGCCGCATCAAGCGGAACCCACTGGCGACCCTTCCAGTTTTTTGCCATTTCCTCAATCGGCTGATCTCCATGCCACGGAGCCTTACCGCTAGCCTCAATTTCATCCGCGAACGAACCGGCATGCATCTCCCGCAAGTCCTCCGATAGGGTGGGAGGCGTCGGGGTGGCGGTACGCAACGGGTGATCCAGTGCCCCCGCGCTGATTTCCGCATTGCCCTCAAGCGCGGCCATATTCATGCACCACTCGCGCGAGTAACCCTCCCCCTCCTGCGACGTTGCGGGCTGGGTAGCGAGGGAGGCGGGACAGGTGGAAAGATGCGCGCCAACGTCGTAATACGGGCTGCCGCAGGTGCAGGCCGCTTCGGTATGCGCGGCGAGCGTGCGGGCATTGTGCTTGCGGCCGACACCCACCGATCGGCC
>Ga0182217_1000016_pt1 | contig 42036 bp, 68 predicted proteins | sample G5R1MG_18_FD_128395 | JGI IMG/M metagenome (GOLD analysis project Ga0182217, IMG submission 128395) | Switchgrass phyllosphere microbial communities from Michigan, USA - G5R4_NF_03OCT2016_LD1 MG | ecosystem: Host-associated > Plants > Phyllosphere > Phylloplane/Leaf | place: USA: Michigan... | reverse complement strand
TGGCTTTCGCTTCCACAGGTTGTGCTTTTTATCGATTGGCCGGCTCATGCTGCTTCACTCCGATCATTAAGGCGGGCAATCTCGGCTTCGATCTCGGGCGTGGGGGCGAACCACTCGCCGTGCAGGCGCGCGCTGGCGAAGCGGCGATGGTACTCACGCTCAGCTGCTTGACCGCCAGAACACGTCGCCAGCACATACAGCTGTTCGTGGTTGCCGCACTGAAGCGAACGCAATCGGTGCAGTGGGCATGTGGCCTCACCGATCTTTACCGGGCCCCTTTTAGGGCCAATGAAATAGACCTGCGACACCTTTGGGATGCGGTCGGAGTATTCTCGCCGTGGCCCTTCCTCGGGCCAGATGGCCTCCCACATGCCGTCGATATACTCGATGCGGAACCAATGGCGGCCATCCGGGTGAGCGAATGCCACAGGTGCTGGGGGCGCTTGGTCAACGATCATGACGCCACCCGATTCGCGGGGCGCAAATCACCTGTACGGCGGTTGTACGCGCGTTCCGGTTTTGTGCGCGTAAACGGCTGCATCAAAGTGCAGGGATGGCGCGAGGTTGGGGGCGAAAACCCTAGGGTTTGTGGTGCACCCGGCAGAATTCGAATCTGCGGCCTCTGCCTTCGGAGGGCAGCTATCAACATGGCTACTTATCTACCTTTTCTGCGGGTTTGACGCCAGTCTTTTCTTGGGCTTGTACGTAACCTGTACGAAGCGCTTCCAAAATCTTCGAGTCGCTGTCTTCGGCATGGGTGTAAATCTTGTCGATCATCCCGCCCTTTGCGGACCATCCACCGACGCTCTCGATCGACTTGGTATCGACGCCTTGGCGCACTCGCATCTCCTGCCCAAAACCATGACGGCCGGCAGAGTGCGGGGGCAGGTAGGGAATGCCGGCTTTGGCGCAGGCGGTCATCCAGCCCTTGCGGGGGCCGTCCTTGCTTGCCCAGCCGAACACGCGCCTGTTCTCGTCGTAGCGCCGGTCCCAGCCGCGCGGAATCTTCGCCGGTAGCTTGCGCAGCTCCTCGATCAGCTCGGGCATAAGCTGCACCTTGCGATCCTCATGGCCCTTTGCGCCCGGAATGATAGCCGTACCAGCGTCAAGGTCGATCGCGCTCGGGTGCATGGCGGTAGCCTGACCAACGCGCGCACCGGTGGTGAACATGAAGAGGGCGAGCGCACCGTGTCGCTTCGACGCCTTGGCACGGAAAGCGAGGATCCAAGACCAATCGCTCGGCACCTTCGGCTTACGACTGACCTTGCCGCGGTTGCGGTCCTGCCGCACCCGCTCTGCCTTGTCGTAGCCGGTGATCCGGATCGGCGGGCACTTGCCCAGCTCGTTCGCATTGTTGATGACGGCACGGGCAGGGGCGATGACCCAGCGACGCCACGTGTCGGCGGAGTTCTTCGGATAGAGCGAGGCGCCCAGATCGCGGATCATCTTGGCCGTGATCTTCTTCACCGGCAGCGAGCCTATGCGCTCGACGATCGGCATCAGGTATTTCGCGGTCTGCTCGGTCGCGGGGTACAGCACGACGGCATCGTTGAACGTGAAGTCGCGCTCGTCGGCTTCGTCATGACCTAGGACCTGGCGGCGCTCTTCCCGCGCCTGCCGTTCTGCGATCCATTCCCGCGCGCCAGCTTCTGTAGATGCGCCAGTGCTTTCGCGGAGGTAGCCGGTAACATCGCGGCCGTTGAATTGGATCCGGCCTTTGACCCACCACGTCTTGCCGCGGGGGTAGGGTTCGAGTGGCATGCACCGTCCTCTAGAATATGGTCGATCTGCTCGGGCGTGATCAGCATCGCCTTGCCGAGCGTAAAATAGGATCCGATGCTTCGGGCTCGAGCTCGCAGCGTGCGCTCGGACATATCGATGCCGCGGGCCGCGAAGTCGGCGCACCACTGTGCCGGCGTCTTGGCCCGCTCATGGGCATAGGTCATGGGTGCCCCACCTCCGCCACACCCTCAAGCGCGGTCACAAAGCTCTGTACGAGGGATCCGTTATCCCATGCCCCGGATAGGACAGCGCGGCGAGGGATGTTCTCATGCACCCGGCCTAGCGTGTCCTGTACGCCCTCGGGGAAGGTGTTGGCTGCTTGCTGACGTGCTGTCTCGATGCTCATCGGTTCTGTCCTTCCTGATCTGTGAGGTGGGCTGCGAGATAGGTTGCGAGGCGCTTACCTGATTGCGTCAGGATGCGGGGTGGCCCGCGCTCGACGAGTCCCAGCAAAAACAGATCGTGCAGCCCGCGCTTGCCAAGACCGTCCCACATCGACCGCAGCCGATCCTCTGGCCAGTTGCGCCATGCAGCGTTGACCAAGGCCAGAACGACTTCCCGCTGTGCAAGCGTAAGGCTCCACGCGATGCTCGCCACATCCTCCCCCTTGCTGCGCGATGCGGAGGTCATGCGGCGAGCCTTTGCGATTGGAGGTGTGCTATCAATTGCAGGCCGATGTGGCGGGTGTAGGCTGGCGGTATCGCTTCGCTCATTTCCGCGAGCGTCGCCCAATCCATGCCCATCGCTTCGGCTGCGACTGGTTTGTGCCCGTTCGGCCATGCGTCACGCGTTGTGCGTCCGCCATGCCGTGCCGACCGAATGCGGGCATGCCCTCCGTAGACACCGACGACGGGCAGCGTTCCGTGCTGGCAACCGGGTGAGGCGAGCGCGATATTGCTTTCGAACAGGCGATGGCGGCGCAGTTCGCAGCCGTGCGACTGCAATCCGAACGCCGATCCGCACAGCATTATAGGCTCACGCATCTCGCTTCGGGCTTCCTCGACGTTCTCAATCACCCAAGGCAGGCCACTGGCCTCAAGCATAGTGCGGACTTGCCCGATCAGCCGTGGCGCGCCCTTCGCCCCCGGTGCGTGCCGCATGGCAGTGTAGCCTTGGCAGGGCGGGCTGGCGTGGATCGCTGCAAAATCCGAAAGGCCAAGATATTCGACCCTGCCGTCGCGATGCCTGAACGCGATCTTTTCGCCGCGCAGAAGTGCCGATAGCACCTCGATTGCATCGCCATAATATGCGGCAAAAGGATAGCGCGGTTGGACCCTGATATCGACACCGTACACATCAAAACCAGCATCGTGGTAACCTTTCCCAGCACCACCGGCGCAACAGAATAGGTCGAGGATGCGAGGCCGGGTCATGCCTTCACCTGCACATGACTTAACGCGGCGAACTCGCGGATCAGATCAAGTGCGTCTGATGGGTCGAAACCATCCGTCTGCGCACAATCGGCAAACTCTTTCGCCTCGCCAACCAGCCTTTCGATCTCCCGCAAGTCCTCCGATAGGGTGGGAGGCGTCGGGGTGGCGGCGAGGGCAAAGCCAGGATCGGCGACCCATGCGGCGGCGCAAGTAGGGCAGGCGGGGAAGACATCGCTATCGTCAGCAACGGTCGTCGCAGCGCGCCCGCTACAGAAGCTGCACGCCTCCCCCTCCTGCGACGTTGCGGGCTGGGTAGTGAGGGCGGCGATCTCCCTCAAAATGGCGTCAACATCTGCGTTCGGAGAACCGTGCAGGATGATCTCGCGGACATCCATGCTCATATTCACCTGCACCTTACCGATGCGCTTCGCTAGCTCCACCTCTCCCGCCTGATTGGTCGCGGGTACAGGTTCGGGGGATGCGGGGGTGTAGGCAACGATGTTTCCGCTTAGCCACCGGTCATCCGTTAAAGGGATCACCCAATCGCCATCAGCGTTAAAGCAGTTCCCGCCATCCCAATCCGTCGGTGCGGGGGCGCTTTGGCCCCATGCCACCATACCCTCGGGGATCGTATATTGCGACAGGCTCTCGGTGGTATTGCGAATAGCGTTGAACAGTCGCTTTTCGAGCAAGGTTGCGGGGCGCTGATCCTCAACGCTCTCATGCGCGGAAAACTCTGCCGACCAATGCCAATGGCCATCGGGGCCGTAAGCAACGTATCCATGCTCTGCACTCGCGGATGATACAGAGGCGAGGCGGTCAGTGTTGTCGGTCATGGAATAACCTTCCTGATAGAGTGGGTTGGGCGCATCGGCGGGGCCGACCGCGCTGGCGGGCTGGCGCCCTGAGCCGCTGCGCGTCTCAGCCGTGCCGGCGCTCATCGCTTGCGCACTCATGCTGCAACCGCCTTGCCTTCGGTCAACAGTGCCTCGACCGGCACGCCGAGCCATTTGCTCAGCGTCTCGAAGCTCCACGTCACGAAGGCAGCGCGCTCGTTCTCCGGCATCTTGGCGAACGACGTGCTGTCGTAGTCCTTGATGGTGTCGCCGCTCGGAAGGTGGATCAGGCGAACCAGGCCGCGGCGATCTTTGAGAATCCTGTGCAGCATCTCGGGATCGATCGCGTCACCCTCGATCCGCTCCGATAGCATCGGGGCGGCAATGCCGAGGATGGTCCAGTAAAGCGCGTTACGCCGCACATTGCCCGCGGTGCGAGTGATGCGAACCCGGACTGGGCCGTCGTCCAGTGCGGACAGCGCGGCTTCGGCGATCGGTCCGATAGGCCTGAGCCCACCGAGCACGCGCCGAAAGATAAGGGGTGGCTGGTCAGCCATTGGACCTCTCCCGTTGCGCCTGTGCGATCTCGAGCTTGCGCGGGCTGGCGGCGATGAAGGCAGCGACCAGCGCCTCGACATCGCGCCCCCGCCAAAACGTTGCCTCCCCGATATTGTGCTGGCGCTGATGGTGCTCGGCGCACAGCGAAACGGTGCGCCAGTCATCTGGCTTCTGACCCATGCCGGCGCCTGAACCGATGCGGACATGCGCCACCTCGATCGCGGTTGTTGATCCGCATACCGAGCAGGCATACGACCGGACGAAGTTGCAGTGCGCGGGCGAGCGCCAGCGGCTGTCGCGCTTCGGCTTCTTGGGGATGCGTGCGGGGAGCGCCATCAGAACGCCACCTTTTCGTTACGGACGATCACGCCATCGATCGGGCCCGCCTTGAAGCTGCGGCGCACGTAGTCCTCGATGAACGCCGTCAGTGCGTCGCGGTCGTGTGTGGCAATCCACGTCAGCGCCTGCTTGTGGCTCTCGATCTCGAAGGTATGAACCGTCCGCATCCCCGCGACCGTGTTCTTGCCAGCGCGGGCCGCGATCTTGCGGGCTTGTTCGGCCTGCTTCATCAGGTCGTCGGCTTTGCGCTGGTCCTCCAGGCTGGCCGCGTTCGCCGCGAGATGGGCTTGCCGCGCTTCCTCGGCCTTGGCATCGGCTTCGGCCTGCGCGGCGACGCGTGCCGCCTCCTTCTCCGCTGCCAGCTTAGCCTTGTAGGGCGACTGTGCGGCGACGAGGCACTTCACCTGCCGGTCAAGATCGTCCTGCGTCGGCTTCCACCGCGCGATCTCGGCCTTCCACATTTCGTGGAGTGGCTTCGTCACGTCGTCGCGTGCGGTATCGACCGCCTTGCGCGCTGCTTTCAAATCCTTGAGCAGCTTGTCGGTAGCCGCGAGCTGCCCGTCGTTCTCGACTAGCAGGCCGTCGAGCCAGTTGGCGACCTCCTCCAACGTCTCGCCGAACGGCGCCAGCGCGGTGTCGATCGGGTCGGGTGGCGAGTTTCCGCCGATTACGGCGCGTGGATTAGCGTCCATGTCATCGGCTCCTAGTAGGGGATTTCGTCGTCAACGAGATCGCTGGCCGGCGCTCCAGTGGAAGTGCCGACCTCGCGCTTTGCCTGCTTGCCGAGCCAGTCCATCAGCCCCTGAAAGCGAGCGGACGGGAGCTCCTTTATCGAGGCGATCTTGCCGGTCTCACAGATGGTGCGAGCGTCAATGTTCTTGGTCATAGCCAGCGCCAGCATCTGATCGCGCTGCGCATCGGTGATCAGCTCGATCGGATCGTGCCGCGGTGCCTGCTGACGTGGCGCAACTTCGTGCGTCGTGCTGTCGGCATCGTTGTCGCCTTCGGTGGGGATGCAAAAGGCCTGCATGGCCGCATACTTGTACGCGGCCGACATCGCCTTGTTGGTCGACTTGTCGGCACTGTCCATCGCCTCGCCTGGGACGCGGATCGTGTGCTTAGATCCGTCCTCCGCAGCCACGAAGTCAAACTCGACATCGACAGTCGTGTAGAACAGCGCACCGCCCTTCGCGCTGGTGCGCTCGACCTGCGAACGATTGATGCAGCGCGGCAGGATGCACAGACCGTGCTTGGCCAGCAGCGGCGACAAGGCGTTAAACACGTCGTCGATGCCGCGGAAGTTATAGCCCTGCTGGCTGTTGCGGCGATCCTTGCCAATGCCGTCCTTGGCCATTTCGCCTGAGACAGCGGCAATTGCTTTGTAGACTGCAGTCATGCTGCCTTATCCTTCTTCATGTCAGCCGCAGCCTTGACCCGGGCCTCAGCCATGTTCCGCAGTTTGGCGCGGGCCATGTGAAGCGCGCAGTCGAGCGTGACGCTCTCGCTGGTGGCGGTGTCGACGTGGTTGGCGACGGTGACGGACACGCTGCCGTCGAAGCTCTCGGCATTCGGTGCGTGCGCGGTGAACGCCAAGGTGAGGAGGTTCTCGTCGTGATGGCGGATGCTCTGGAGCATGACGCCGATTGCGTTGATCTCAGCTGGGCTCATGCCGCTTGATCCTTCTGCTTCATGTCAGCCGCACGCTCAGCCCATGTCCGACCGTCAAAGCAGCGGAGAGGAAAAGGCGATGGTGCAGCGCCGGGGTTGAAAGGGCGGGCGCGGGTTGCCGCCTTGGTGCTTGCGGGGATGCTCATGCCTGCGCTCCCTTAGTCGAGACGAAATGGCCCTTCGCATTGCGAGGGCGGGGTGCGGTGAAGGCAGCAAGCCGGTGTTCGAGGCGAGCAACCTTCTCGGCAAGCGCATCACACTCGTCGTTCAAGCGTGCGTTGTTCAGGCGAGCATCGCGCAACAGACCCGCATACGCTTGGGCGCGACCAGCAGCGGCAGCACGTGCCGCAGCACCCTCCGCAACGATCCGGTCGTGCGTGGTCTTGAGCATCAGCATGTCGTGATCTCCTGAGTGCGAGCGGCAATCCGCGCACGGCTGGCGGCAAGGTCAGCAGCCAGAGCATCGGCCAAGCGGTCGAAGTCCTCGGAAGCTGCGGCGAACATCGCGAGAGGGCAGGGCAGGGCATCACGACGAGCCTGCAGGATCCACTCACGCGACCTGATCCTGTTGATTGCCTGCATCCGACCAAGGCCGGGGAGGGCGCGGATCTCGTTGGCGATCTGGCGGTCCGAGGGGATCATGCCAGCGCCTCCGTGCGATTGTTCAGCGCCTCAAGGACGATGTCCCAATCCGTGCCGTTGAGGATGATGCGGTCGGCGTAGGGGTCATCGCCGAGCTGGCGGATAATGCTGCGGCGGATATCATCGCGCTGAACGCAGTCCGCGTATTGCGATGTCTCAGGTCGCGCCGTTGCAGCGAAGATCGCAGCGACAGCCGCCTTCTCACCGTACCGAGCAAGCGTGTCGTTAGGGCCAAGCTGGTCGAGGAACAGCGTGCGGGCTTCGTCGGGGCTCATGCCGACACCACACGGTAGGCGATGATGTCGGATGCATAGCCCGCCAGAGCGCCAGTGGAATGAGCCCAATTCAACCGCTCTGCTGGCAGATGAAGAGATAAGCTGTTATCACGCTTGCGGACGTCGACCGTTTCGCCACGGACCGGACATTCGCCGCCAGCCCATTGTGCCCAAAGCCCCGGAGTGTGCTGCGCAGTCATGCCACACCGCCACGAACCGGAGCGTCATAACCGACCACCCGAGCAGCCTCCGCACCATCGCGGAAGTCGACTAGGATCATGTCGATGCCGCGGTCGACCTCGTCAGAGCCGAGCGACCACGTGAACTCACCAGTCAGGAGCCGAAGAAGCTCGATCTGCTGGAGAGGGGGAAGGGCGAGCGCTGCACGCGTTACTACCGACATCGGAAGGTCGAAGCGCGCGTCGTTGGCAGCGGTGATGCGGACCGGGGCGTTCATGCCGACACCGCCGGGTCAAAATAGACCCCAATGATGTTGTGCTGGCAGAGCTCAGCCTCGCACGTCTGACCCATCCAAACCTGAACATACGGGATATCGCAATGCAGGCCGGGCTTGGTGATCGCTTCGATGCGAGTGACGCCCTGACGGCCTACCTTGTAATATAGCAGGTCGCCGTCAGCGTCAGTGAATACGTCGATCTCACGGATCGGCTGTGCCACGGTGTGCGCAGTTTGGGACATTCTAGCCTCCAATCAGGTGCGATCAATTCGCTGCCTGTTGGAGACGTATTCGCATATTGCGAATGTTAGGTCAAACGGTAATTCGCAGATTGCGAAATATTATTTTCGGCCCGCCCTCCGACGCCCGCGCCAGAGGCGAAACCGCATCCAGCCCATGCGCGCGAAGGGGATCAACATCATTCCGACAATGCCTGCGATCGGCCCGATGTCCTTCATCCGTCAGTCCCCGTGCGCACGATGGCCTTTGCAACGTCGATAAGCTGGCGGCGCAGAGTTAAGTCAGCGCTGCCCCATATGTCGAGCAAATCCGCCGATAGCTCACGCGGATCGTGGTCTAGGAGCATGCCAGGCGTCGTATTGAGGACCGGAGCAAGGCGTCGCAGCCACTTGGCTGACAGCGCACGCTTACCGTTTGCTAGGTCACTCACCATGCCTGGGGTCACGCTGCCTCCCAGCGCTTCCGCCAAATCGATACCCTTCATATTGCGGTAAATCATCCACGCTCGCAGGTGATTCGGTCCGCCGTTTTTGTCGTCTTCTTCCATGTTCGCATTCTGCGGTATTGAACCATTTCGGTCGTTCCCGGAATTGCGAAATTCGGCACTTGCAAAGATATTCGCAATCTGCGAATGTCGATGAATGGAAGCACCGTCATACATCAAGCTGGCAGAGGCTGCTGACATCAGCAAGTCCTACGCACACGAGATCGTCAAGCTTCGCCGCTCACCGTCTCGTCCATTGGCAATCCACATATTCCGCACGACCGGGTGGAAAGCATCGCCGATCGCCGCGCTCACCGACGAGCAGATCGCGATGTTGGAAACGGTCGAGCCATGGAGGCCCTCTACCTCATCGGTAGCCGCATGAGCGCCGAGATCATCAGCTTCGATGCCGTCCGCGCCAGCCGCTATATCGAGCAGGCATTCGCAGGCTTCCTCAACGATCCAGTCGAGACCGAATACCAGCGTGGTTATCTCGCCGCGCTCCTGACGCTCTACCAAGAGGGTCTCGGTAAGGGTCAGCATGACGACCGCATGGCGCTGCTGACCGCGCAGGTGACGTCATGAGTCCCGGCGAAACCGTAGCGTTCGTTGCGCTGGCCTGGACCGTTCTCGGCTGCGCCCTCGCGCTGCTCATCGCCCGCGCCATCCCAGCTAGCCCAGAACCAGACGAGCATGAGGCGTGCCACGGCGACCCTGAAGCTTTGCGGGCAGTCCGCCAGTCGGGGGTGATCAATGATTTCCATCAAGGTTTTACTCTAGCAAATCGGGAGCAGGATCATGGCTGATGCCACCAATATCGTGCGCGACCGGCAGAAGCTGGTTCGCCGCGAGATGAACCGCCGCGGTATTTCGATCAAAGCAGTGCAGCTGGACGGGGGATGGGATTCCTCGTCGACCGTGCTTTCCTACTTCCCGGAAGACGCACACGCCCAGCCTGCCGTCATGTCGGTTGCCGCTCTGTACCGGCTGCTCGCTACCGAGGCGCTGCCGTCCGACCTGCTGTCGCTGATGCTCCCCCCGGGCTTCCAGATCGTCCGCGCGCCGGAAGCGATCGACCACGACGAGGTCGAGACCGTGTGCCGCGACTATCTCGCAGCGAAGGGCAAGGCACATCAGGCTGATAGCCCTGCTGGTCGCGAGATCGCCGACTGCGAGCGCGCTCTGCTGGACGGCAAGGTCGTGCAGATGCGCGGGAGCGTCGCAGCATGAGCGGCATCCCATTCTGGCCGTTCGGTATCAACCGCACGCCGGCCGCTCCGACACCTTCGGAAGCAGCCCGCATCCTTAGCGATGAAGCCCGCATTCAGAAGGCCAAGCGTACCGCCATGCTCGACACCCTTCGTGGCTGTGTTGCTCGCGGCGATGTCGCCAAGCTGGGGTGGCGGGCATGAGCCGCGTCTGCTCCACCGGTTGCGGCACCGAGCTGGGCGCCAAGAACAAATCTGGCTTGTGCCGTCCGTGCCGCTGCAAGGCCACGATGTGCAACCCCGAGGTGCAGGCGCGCTCGACGGCTGGCTTGAAGCGGTATCTCACCGATCCAGTGCATCGCGCCGAGCGCACCGCGATGTCGGCCAAGAACCTCGCTCGCTGGCGGGCCTCACCTGAGGGCCGCGCCAAGACGCGTGAGTTCGCGATGGCTAACCTCGCAAAGGCCTATGAGTTCGACGCTACGGAGCGCCGTCGTCGTCAGCGCCAAGCAGCATATCCCGGTATTCCGGAAAGCCGCTGGGACGAGTGCGTAGCCCTCAAGAAGCACATGACTGCGGCTGAGGCCAAGCAGATGATCCGCGACGACGAAGCTCTCCGCGAGCGGAAGCGCAAGGCCGCAATGAGCCCATTTGAACGCGACATGGAGCGCCTTCGCAATGGCGCCGGCCTCGTCGCTGCCCCCGACTTCCGCACCAGTAACCCCGATTTCACCATTGGCGGCATCGCCAGTGCTTCGCTCTGAACAGGAACCCAGCATGACCGAACAGACCACACGACAGCACGGCATGGGCGGCGGACAAGTCGCGGCCGACGAACTGCGCCTCCTGATCGAGCGCGCCGAGCGCCTTGAAGAAGAGAAGAAGGGGATCAGCGACGACATCAAGGACGTGATGGCCGAAGCCAAGAGCCGTGGGTACGACCCCAAGGCAATCCGCAAGATCCTTTCGATCCGCAAGAAGCGCGCCGAAGAGGTCCAGGAAGAGAACGCTATCCTGCAGATCTACATGGAAGCGCTCGGCATGCAGTCGACGTTCGGCTTCTGATGCGCCCCGAGGACGCCTTGCAGGCATCGGTCGCCGCCTACCTCAACGTAGCGCTCCCGCGCGCGTCGTGGTGGACTGCAACTGCCAACGGCGCGTTCCTTGGCGGGGACGTGAAGCGCCGCGCCATCCAGTCCCGCCGCATGAAGCTGGCTGGGGTCAAGAACGGCACGCCTGACATCCTGATCGTCTGGGATGGGCGCCTGTTCGCGGTCGAGCTCAAGACGGCCAAAGGCAAGCTTACGGATGCCCAAAAGGACGCATCGGATGCGATCGTTGGGGCAGGGGGCGGCTGGACCGTCGCCCGCTCGATCGACGAGGTTTCGGCCTTCCTGCGCTCGCACAACGTGCCGGTGTCTGCATGAGCGCAAAGCCCGCCTTGCTAACCGGGTTCGACCTGTGCCGCGCCGCTATGGGCGTCGACGGTATCAGCGCGCCTGAGCAAAGCGTGCTGACCGTGCTCGCCATCATGTCGAATGATGAAGCCAAGTGCTGGCCTGGGATCAATGGCCCATCTGGCCTGACCGGCAAGACCAAGCTGTCCGAGCGTACCGTTCAACGGGCTGTTCAGGCTCTCAAGGATGCCGGTCATATCGATTGGGAGGAAAAGCCGGGGAAAGGAAGGATTTACCTAGTCCACCCCCGTCAGTGTGGCACCCCTAACCCCCGTCAGGCTGACACCCGTCACAGTGACACCCCCGTCACACAGTCGCCGACCCCCGTCACAGTGGCACCCAATCTACCAGTAACCACCATTACCTCTCCGGTTGCTCCGCAACCTACGAGGTCGCGAGCGCCGGCTGTCGCTGCTGATCGGTATCATCGTCTGCCTGCTGACTGGACCCCCACGAAAGCACTCTCCGAGAAGATCGGAGCGAAGGTCTCGGAGTGGCCACCCGGCAAGATCGGGGACGAGCTGGAGGCCCTGCACCGGTGGGCCGCAAACGCCAGCAACGAGCGCGGCAAGGGCCGGAAACTGAATTGGCAGATCGCCTGGGAAAATTGGCTCGACCGAGCCGACAACGACTGGAGAAGCAAGAATGGATCGGTTCGCATCAATCGTGGATCAGCTCCGCGTTCCAATGACGGTTTCCTCAACGCGATCCGCGAATCCGGTGAACGTCGTCGCGCCGCAAACGGTTGAGGAATGCAACGCGCTGCGGGCATGGGCCGAGAGCGCACCGATGGTCGCGCAGCCCGCCGCATCGACCGAGCAGATCGAAAAGCACCTCGAGTTCCTTGCCGCTACGCTCCCATCCAAGAACGTGGATGACGAAAGCGGCCGGCGTCGGTTTGCGGTCTACGTTTCGCTGCTGGGCCAGTATTCCAATGAGGCTCTGCAGTTCATGGCTCGCGAGGCCTGCCGGACCTACGACTGGTTCCCGACGCCGCGGCAATGCCTCGACCTGATCGCCAACTACCGGCCCCCGGCATCGGATCGCGAAACCGCGCTTCGCCTATGCGCTGACTTCGCCGAGAACCGGTTTGCACACTGGCTGGTCAACATCCGCAACGGCCAACCGATCGGCGACGTCCCCGACAAGTGGCTGCGCATCGCGGTGGAGCAGGGGGCTATGCGCCGCCTGTCGGACGGGTCGTATGTTTCCCGCGCGCTCTACCAGGGGCCGACCAAGCCATACGAGGCACCGGCCCGCGTGCCGTTTGATCCTTCCGCACTGGAGGGGATGGCATGAGCCGCGTCGAGGTCATCGGGAACGCTACCCTGTACCTCGGGGACGCGCGCGAGATTCTGCCGTCGCTTGTCGCAGTTGACGAGATCATCACCGACCCGCCGTACAGTGACCGAACGCACGCCAACCACGACGATGCCTCGCATCGCCGTGAGGGCCGCGCCGAACTCTGCTACTCCGCCATGACGCCCGCAGATGTTGAAAGCCTCGCAGCCGACTTCCACAAAACCGGCGCTGGCTGGATTGTCTGGTTGACTGACTTCGAGCTGGCAAATCATGCTCGCCGCGCCCTGACTACCCTTGGGCGCACCACGTTTGTGCCGCTGCCCTACTATCACCCCGGGCGAAGCATTCGCATGGCTGGCGACGGCCCATCCTCGTGGACTGACCTTATTGTGGTTGCCCGCACCAAGGCGAACTTCAAGTGGGGTACGCTCCCCGGGGGCTACGTCGCCGGCCCGGGCTGGGACGATAAGGCCCGTATGGGCGGCAAGCCAACCCGCCTGATGCAGCTTATTGTCTGCGACTACAGCAAGCCGGGTCACCTCGTGTGCGACCCGTTCATGGGCGCGGGCACAACCGGTGTTGCGTGCATGATCGAGGGCCGACGCTTTACCGGCATTGAGATTGATCCCGCTGCCTTCGAGCTTGCTTGCAAGCGCATCGAGGACGCTCAACGCCAAGGGTCGTTGTTCGGTGCAGCAGCGTGATCGCCGCTTCGATAACCCCGGCCGCGCGCCCACTCGCTGGCCCGACGACGCAAAGGTCCGCGTCACATGGGCAAACGGCCGCTCGTCTCTCTACGCCTACCCGGTCAACGCGCTGCGCTGGTCTCGCACGGGCAGTGAATGGGATGTCGACACATTCTGGAAGGACTCCTGAATGAACTGCCCCACCTGCAACAAGGGCTCCGAGGTGATCGACAGCCGCCTGATCCCGAACGGGGTGCGTCGTCGCCGTCAGTGCCTGAACGACCACCGGTTCACGACGATCGAGCAGGTGCCGCAGCCAAGGCTCGCGGCGCAGTTGAGGGCCATCGCAACAGCCATTGAGGGCATACCAAAGGGGAAGACGGCATGAACAAGCTATTCGCGATGATCGGTGCGCATGCGTTGGCCGATTATCCATTGCAGGGTGACTTCCTCGCCAAGGCCAAGAACCGAACGGCGCCCATCCCCGGCGTACCTTGGTATCAGGCACTCGGTGCGCATGCGGTGATCCACGGTGCGGCTGTCGCCGTCATCACACGCTCGCCCGTTTTGGGGCTGGCCGAGACCGCAATTCACGCCCTGACCGACGATTTCAAGTGCCGGGGCAAGCTGTCCTTCAATCAGGACCAAGCCATTCACGTTGTCTGCAAGGTCCTCTGGTCGATCCTCGCCACCACCCTCGAGACACCATCCCATAAGCTAGGAGACGCGCTGTGAGTGAGACACCCGGAGAAATGCTCGAACGCCTCGGGACTGACGCAATGGCATGGGCAAAGGAGTTCATCGACCAGTATCCTGACGCAGAACTGCTCGGTGGGCCTATGCGTGACGACGCTACCGGTGTTCTGGTCGGATGGTTCGCCAATGCAATGGCGATGGCCGAACGCGCCGGGTACGATGCTGGCATTATGGCGCAGGCTGGCATGGTTCCGCCAGACACCTCCGCGGGCGACACAAGCTGGGATAGCCGCAACCATCCGGACCGTGTTGCTGACTATCAACCATGCGATGACCTTGAACTCGAGCGGCTCCTACATCCGCACGACGCGCAGATCGCCACCCCGGCCACCTCCGCATGAAGACCAGAGACCAAGGCACCGCATGGCTCCTCTCTCACGGATGGGTCCAGTGCGAGGGGCGATGGGTCAGGACCACACAGCAGTATCAGCAAGGAGCGACGGCATGAAGACCGAGGACATCGCAATTCACTTCGCGGACCGCCTTTGCCGGGCTGGCGAGGTGCTGACCCAGGAGGAATCCGATATGCTGGTGCAAGTGGTGCAGAAGCACCGTCGCCGCATCTGGACCGCAGCAGACGACCGCGAGCTGTCGAGGCTCAGCCGGTTCAAGCTTACGCCGGCGCATGTGATTGCAGACCAGCTGGGGCGCACACCACATGCGGTGCGGACGAGAATCAGGGATTTGAAGCGGAGGAATGCTTGTGGGTGATGTAGGGAGGCCGACCGATTACGACCCGGCTTATTGCGAGGCGGTGATCGAATACGGGCGAGCAGGGAAATCGCGCGCCTGGATCGCTTCCGAGCTGTGTGTCGTTCGCCAGACGCTGCACAATTGGGAGGATGCGCATCCTGAATTTTTAGACGCCATGATGCGTGCGAAGGATTTGGCGCAGCGCTGGTGGGAGGATGCAGGGCAGGACGGCCTTGCTGATCCGAAGTTTAACGCTTCGGTCTACGGCAAGAGCATGGCCGCGCGCTTCCCCGAGGATTGGCGTGAAAAGGCGGAAGTAAGCCACAAGGGAGGGGTGACGTTCATTCCGATGCAGGCGCATGACGACGACATTTAGGTTCACGCCCAAGCAGGAGGAGGCGCAGGTTATCCTCGCCGGTGCCGCTAAGCACATCATGCTGCTTGGTGGATCCCGATCGGGTAAGACGTTCCTGCTGGTGCGCAATGTGGTTGCGCGCGCTCTGAAGGCGCCCAATTCAAGGCACGGGATATTCCGTTACCGGTTCAACTCGGTAAAGGCGTCGATCATCAACGACACGTTCCTGAAGGTGATGCAGATCGCCTTTCCCGGCGTAGTGTCGAAGATGGACAAGACCGACTGGTATGTGACGTTCGAGAACGGCGCGCAGATCTGGTTCGGCGGGCTAGACGACAAGGAGAGGGCGGAAAAGATTCTCGGAATGGAGTTCGTCACCCTCTACCTGAACGAGTGCAGCCAGATCCCATTGGCGAGCATCAACCTCGTTACCACCCGGTTGGCGCAAAGCGTTGAGCAGGTAGGCGAACACCTGACCGCCAAGCCGCTTAAGCCGCGGATATACTACGACGAGAACCCGCCATCGAAGGCACACTGGTCATATCGGCAGTTCATTCAGAAGGTAGATCCGGAAACCCGTGAGCCATTGCGCAATCCGGAGTCGTACGCGTGGTTCCGCATTAACCCGGGCGACAACCAGGCGAACATCGCAGACGACTATCTTGAAACGCTGCAGGGTATGTCGGCCCGCATGCGCCGGCGCTTTCTCGATGGTGAGTTCGGTGACGCTACGCCGGGCGCGCTGTTCACTGACGAGGTAATCGAGCGCTGGCGGGTGATCGACGGCATCGTGCCGGACATGGTCCGCATCGTCGTGGCAGTCGACCCCTCGGGATCGGGTGATGTCGACAACGCGGATAACGACGCGATCGGCATCGTCGTCGCGGGGCTGGGCACCGATGGGAACGCCTACGTCATGGAGGATTGCACGGTGAAGGCTGGCCCGCTGACATGGGGCAGGGTGGCAACCGGCGCGTTTGATCGGCACGAGGCAGACATTGTCGTCGGCGAGATCAATTATGGCGGCGCAATGGTCAATGCGACCATCCAGGCGGCGCGGAGCAGGACACCGTTTAAGCAGGTCACAGCGTCACGGGGCAAGACAGTCCGCGCAGAGCCATTCTCGTCACTGTACGAGCAGGGTAAGGTCCGCCACGTCGGCAAGTTCGTCGAGCTTGAGGAGGAGCTGACAGCCTTCAGCACGAACGGCTATTTGGGCGGCGACAGTCCCAACCGAGCCGACGCGCTGATCTGGGCATTGGCGGAGCTGTTTCCTGCGATCGTCGCGCCGCGCAAGAAGGCGCCAGCGGCGGTCTCAGTGCCATCTATGACGGGCGGCTTCAGGCGCTAGACTTATGTCCTAGAATAGCAGTTATCGGACACAGCAAATCGATAGGATGGGTATCATGGCGACAGGACTAGGCACTTTCACATTCAGTCGCATCAGCGGCGAGCGACAGCCTCACCCCGACCCGGTCGTCAATGCGCTGGGCCAATTGGGATGGGAAGACGGCGAGCCGATGAACGCGCATGACCACGCTGTAGAGATTGTTGCTATCGTGCGACGGGCGATTGAGAGTGAGGCTTGCAATGACTGATTGGAAGCCAATTGCGGAAATGCCGGAAGATGCAGCGGATGGGCGCCATATGTTGTTTTGGTGGGAGGATGAGGCGGTAATCGCATCGTACAATCATACGTTTCACGGGTGGTACATCCCGTATTATGAGATGGGGTCTGTCGATCTGTCGTGCTTCAGCCACTTTGCCGAGATAACGCGACCCGAGGAGACTGCGTGTGGGAAAAACGCCCAGCCTCGATCTTAACCCCAAAAACCCCCAAATGACCAACGCCTCGCACGCGCGTAACTGGTCGGTTCATGGCGACCGAACCGACCGACGCACCACCACGCAAGACCAAGGCTGAGCGCTGGGCGGATATCCACCGCTTGGCGATGCAGCGCTTCGACGACATCTGGAGCGCCGAACATCTCGTCCGCAAGCAGGCGATGGTCGACCGCACGTTCTCGACGCTACGCGGAGGCATGTGGGCCGGCCAGTTCGCCGTCGGCTCGGACGCGGTCGACGACAAGGGCGAGCCAATCGACAGCGGCGCACCGCGGCTCGAGGTGCCCAAGGTCGCAAAGGCGCTCAACCGGATATTCAGCGAGTACCGCGCCAACCGCGTGACCGTCGACTTCAAGCCGAAGGACGAGGACAGCAACAGCCGGGACGCGGACAACCTCGACGGGCTGTTCCGCGCCGACATGAACGATACCGATGGTGGTGGGCAAGACGCGTTCGACACGGCCTATGATGAGGGCACGAACGGCGGGATGGGCGCATGGCGTCTGCGTGCTCGCTATGAGGACGACGAGGACGAGGACAACGAGCACCAGCGTATCGACCTGCTGCCGATCTACGACGCCGATCGCACGGTGTTCTTTGACCGCACTGCCAAGAACTACACCAAATCGGATGCCCGGTTCGCATTCGTGCTGTTTGCAATGACGCGCGAGGCGTTCGAGGATCAGTACCCCGATGCCACGCCATCGACCTTCACAACACCGCTCGAATGGAACTACGAGTGGATCACGCCTGACGACATCTGGCTGGCCGAATACTACGTCGTTGATGATCACAGCGTTCTTCGCCGCACCTTCAAGAACCTTGGCACCGCGGAAGAGCGGACCGAGGACGACGCGACGCTGACGGCTGAGCGCGATGACGGCACGAAGCTCGAGGACGAACTGACACAGACCGGCTGGGAGCAGGTTCGCCAGCGCCGCATCAAGCGCCAGCGGGTGCGCAAATACCTGCTCACCGGTGCCGAGGTGCTGGAAGACGAGGGCGTGATCGCTGGCCGGCATATCCCGGTCGTGCCGTTCTACGCCAAGCGCTGGTTCCTGAACGGCACCGAGTGGTTCAAGGGTCACACACGCGACAGCATCGACGCCAGCCGCCTCTACAACATGATCGTGTCGGGCCTAGCGGAAGCTGCGAGCGGACCGGCCGATGATACGCCGATCCTGCTGCCCGAACAGGTCGTTGGCTATGAGGATGTGTGGGCTGGCCGTCGCGTCAATCGCCCTGCGTTCCTGCCGCTTAATCCGATCCTCGACGCAGAGGGCAATATCATCAAGTCGGACCCCGTCGGCAGCATCCCTGTCGCGCAGGTTCAGCCTAACATGGCGGCGCTGCTTCAGGTGTCCGCATCCGACATTGCGGAGCTGACGGGCGAGGCGGATCAGGTCGAGACCGTGCCGGCGAACACGTCGGACGAGGCTATCCAGCTGGTGCACGACCGCTCGGACATGCGGACGTTCATCTACAAGGACAACTTTCGCAAGAGCATGGAATGGTGCGGGATCATCTATCAGGGCATGGCCGCAGACCTGTACGTCGAGGATGACCGCGAGATGATCGCGATCGGCCCCGACGGGAAGAAGTCGCGTGTCCGGCTGAACCAGAAAGCGATGGACTCGGACGGCGGTGAGTACCGCAAGAACGACTTCACGACCGGTAATTACGACGTGATCGTTGACGTCGGTCCTGCGTCGAAGACCCGTAAGGAAGCTACCCGCAAGGTCATGGAGAACGTCGCGACGGTTGCTGCCACCATCGGTGCAAACGACCTCGCACGCGCGGCGTTGGGCGTCGCTGTCATCAATACCGAGGGCGAGGGGCTGGAGGGCATCCAGGCCATGGAGCGCCGCGCCGGTATCGCTGCTGGCTATGTCGAGCCGACCCAGCAGGAAGCGGCTGAGATCCAGGCGGCGAAGGAGCAGCAGGGCCAGCAGCAGGATCCGAACCTCATTCTGGCACAGGCACAGGTCGAGATCGCCAAGGCGGAGACGCTGAAGGCGCAGGCATCGCTTGCCGAGGCTGAGACGAAGCGCCTGACCGCGGAGGCCAATGCCGATCTGGCACGCGCGCGGACCGCCGAGGTGTTGGCCAAGATCGACGTGACCGAACGGGCGCAGATCCTTGCCGAGGTCGATTCCTCGCTGCGTGAGGACGACATGACCCACCGCCAGGCAATCGACGCAGTGAACACGACAACCCAGGTCGAGCGGCATGACCGTGACATGACCAAGCCGGAGGCCACCAATGGCGACGCAGCCTGAGTTTATCGACGACGCAGACGAGCAGGAGATCGAGCAGGATCTTAATGGCGACGATCAGGATCAGGGCGACGAGGGCACTGGCGATGATGACGACCAGCCGGCCGAACCTCAGCAGCCCGAGGGTGATGACGATGACGACCTGATCACGTTCGGCGGTGTCGAGGCGCGCGGCGAGACCGAGACCGAGGGCATGCGTAACCTGCGCAATCGCCTGAAGGAGATCGAAGCCGAGAACCGCAAGCTGAAGGGCGCCCCGGTCGTCGAGGACATCGGGCCCGAACCCGACATCGACGACTATTGGGACAAGCCCGACCAGTTCAAGACGGACCTGCTGGCGTGGAGCGAGAAGAAGCGTGCCGCGGACACCAGGCAGACCGAGCAGCAGCGGCAGAACGAGGCGATCCAGAAGGAATATCTGGACGATGTCGCGGAGTTCGGCCGGCAGCGCGAGGGCCTGAAGGTCCGGGACTTCGATGCGTCGTACGACAAGGTCACGTCCATGCTCAACGAAGCACAGGTCGCGATCCTGACGCAGGTTGCCCGCAACAAGGCGCCGCTAATGTACGCGCTCGGCAAGAATCCGGACAAGCTCGAGGCCATCGCGAAGATCAGCAACATGGCGAAGTTCGCCGGTGAAGTCGGAAGGCTCGACATGGAGACGACGGTGACAAAACGGAAACCTACCACGCAACCCGAGACGGCGCACCGTGGGGCAGGGGGCGGCGGGCGCAGCGATGCACGGCTCGAGAAGCTGGAGTCCGACGCGCGCCGCACTGGCAATCGTACTGCACTGATCGCCTACAAGGCTGAGAAGGGAATCCTGTGATGGAAACGCCGAAGCGCCACGTTGAGCCCGACAACCCCACGAACCCTTGGTACACCGACGGCACGGTCGACTACGATCGCGTCCAGGGCAACAACCCGGCTGGCGGCGCTGACTATCCGCGCATGCTGTACAAGGCCGGCGGTACCGAGATCCTGCATGGGCATGCCGTATCGACGGTCATGGTCTACACCTCCGAGGAAGAGGATGTCGCCCGTGATGATGGCTATCGTCGCACGCCGAAGGACGCGGCCGCACTGAGCGAGAAGAAGACGCTTGCGCCGGTAGCAAAAACCACGTAAGCGAACACCATTCGCCATCGGTCCCTCCTGAACCGTGATCAGGAAGTAGCGGCGCTAACAGGGCTCAAGCCCTCGCTACTCAGGGACACGACATGGCTGCTTTCCTTAAGTCGGAAGAAATCGCCTTCGACAAAGTGTTGAAGGGCTTCACCGATGGGCTCGTAATGACCGATACGGTCGAACGCGCGCCCGCACTCTCCAATGCGCAGATGGAGCGCCAGAACGACACGATCTGGCGCCCCGTTCCGTACATCTCGACGGTGTACAACGGTCTCGATCAGACCGGCAACTTCGGCAACAAGACCCAGCTGGCAGTGCCGGCATCGGTCGGCTTCAAGAACTCGGTTCCGATTCAGCTGTCGGCGACCGAGATGCGCGACCCGCAGCAGCTTCAGCGCATCGGCGAGAGCGCCGCGCAGGGCCTGGCGTCGAAGATCAACTTCAACATCTTCAACGTCGCAGCTCAGCTGGGTTCGGTGTTCGTCAAGCGCACTGGTGCTGCAACCGGGTTCGACGACATTGCTGAGGCGGATGCCACGTTCATCGAGCAGGGCATCGGGCCTACGGCTGGCGAGCGTATCTTCGTCGGCGCGCCCCGCGTTCTGAACAGCATCGCCAGCAATATGGCGGCGCGTGGCACCGTCGCCGGCAAGGTCGAGAGCGCATACGAGCGTGCGTACGTCGACAAGATCAGCAACTTCAACGTCATCAAGGGCGAATACAGCGTCCTGAAGACGGCTGCAGCTGGTGGCGCCATCACGATCAGCGGCGCGAACCAGTACTACGTTCCGAAGGCAATGAGCACGGCAACGACCGGCGAGCAGTCGCCAGTCGATAATCGGTTCCAGACGATCGCAGTGTCGTCGAATGCCGGTGTCGTGGCAGGCGATGCCTTCACCGTCGCTGGTGTGTTCGCCACGCATCACATCACGAAGCAGCCGACGGCACAGCTCAAGACGTTCCGCGTCGTGGCGCTGGGCGCGGTGGCAAACACGCTGATCATCACGCCTCCGATCATCTCGGGTGGTGGCGGCACGCTTGCCGAGCTCGACTACAAGAACGTGTCCGCGGCTCCTGCTGCTGGTGCGGTTGTGACGTGGCTCAACACGACGGCCGGCGCCGTGTCGCCGTTCTTCTGCAAGGGCGCGATCGAACTCATGCCTGCCGACATCGCTCCGAACTCGGAGGATGGCTGGAACATCATGAAGGCGACCACGCCGCAGGGCATCACGCTCACCTACGCGCGCCAGGGTGACATCAACACCTACAACACCAAGGCTCGCTGGGATGCGTCGTACGGCGTCACCGCTCTCAATACCGAGATGATGGGCCTCGTAATGTTCAACCAGGCCTGAGCCTGATCAAGGGAGACTGAGCGTGGTTGATATTCACAAGGAACTGTACGGCGTCAGCAAGGACGAGCTGATGGCCGCAAAGAAGGCGCAACTGGGTCTCAACCCCAGCTTCACGCCCGAGCATAGCGGTGTCGCGGACAACGGCCGCGCACTGACGATCAACGAGGCCTTCCGCGGTGGGGGTCTCGTCGTCGACAAGAAGACCTTGGAGGCACAACGCGAAGGCGACTGGGCTGACACGAACTTCCTGTCGATGGAGGCCCCGATTATCAACCTGCGTCGCGAGGCACAGGTTGAGGCGGCGGAAGAAGCTCAGGCTGACTCCGAGAAGCAGGCCAAGCACGACGAGCGCGAGGCCAAGAAGGCGGAGCGCGAGGAAGAGCGTGATCAGAAGGCTGCAAAGCCCGTCAAGATCGTCGAGGACAAGACCACCGACAAGCCTGCGGTTTAACCGTGAGCTCGTCGGCGACACTCATCGATCCCGACACGCGGAACGGCTACCGGGCGGGTGTGAACCCGCTCGGTGCTGGCGTTGATCGGAGCGGCACCGCAGGAACGACCGCCTCCACGCTCGCCCCGGCGAACACCAAGCGGCTGGGGCTGAACATCCAGAACGTCAGCGCGAACAACATCGGCATTAACGAGGTCGGTGGCACTGCTGCGATCGGATCCGCTGGCACCTACACGATCCCCGCCGGCGCATCGGCGAACGTGCGCACGAACCGCGCCGTCAGCATCATCGCGTCGGCCGCAGGTAGCGCCTTCACCGCGACGGAGTTCTGATCGTGGCTGAGATAGGTGGCGGCGCTACGCTGGGCGAGGTCGAGGCGCTGGTAAAGGGGCTGATCCCCAAGCCTGCGAAGACAGTCCCTTCATCGGAAAGCACCTCGGGGAGCGCGGGGGCTGATGAAAGCCAGTTCGCGCAGATGGGGCATAGTCATCCGCGCCTGACGAGCACGACCCTTGCGACGCTGGCTGCAAACGGCACGGCGACGGTGATGTTCACGCGCACGTTCGCGAACAAGCCGGGTGTCGTGATGACCGAGATCGACGCCAGCGCGACGCAGCCGCTGATCATGGTGGTGCAGTCGTTCGTGCAGTCCGGCACGACCTACACGGGCTGTGTTATCAAGGGCTATCGATCGCAGCCTCTGCCGTCGCAGTCGCAGCTATCCGTATCCTCGCTGCTCACGGGCGTCATCTCGGGCGTCAACGCGCTCGCATCAACGCTCACCGGATTCAACGTGCTTGGCGGCAGCGCAGCAGGCGCGTCCGTCTCCGTTATCGCAATCGCAAGGAGCGATGTATGACCGCAGTTCGCCTACTCGTATCGACCCGTGGCCAGGCGCCGAACACGATCTACCTTGGCGATGACGGCGAGACGCTGGTCGCGAAGGGCGCGGCGGACAAGCAACTGTCGCTCGCCAGCGACTATGCCGGCTTCACCACCGACGCCAGCATTTCCGACGCCTCGCGCGCCATCCACACGGTGGGTGACACGTCATGGGTCGTGAACCCCGCCGATCGGTTCCGCGAGGTTCGCTTCGTGGCTGCTGGGGCGATCACGATGCGGATCCCGTCGCAGCTTCAGGTCGACTTGCCCCTCGGCATCATCGGCACTTACCGACAGGACGGCGCGGGCCAGATCACGGTGGTCGGTGACAGTGGCGTCACGCTGACCTCGTCGAGCGGCTTCGCGAAGTCGGGTGGCAACGGCGCAGTGTTCCAGCTCGAGAAGGTTTCGGCGCAGACCGTGCGTATGTTCGGTGCAGTGGCGGCGTCCTGATGCGCCGTCGCAGCAGCATCAACGACTATGGGTTCCCGAACCTGCCAGAATACAATCTGGAGGTGGCGCTGGGCCGCATCGTCGCTCTTGAGACCCGTTTCGCGGCGCTCGAAAGCGCGTACGCCCTGACGCAGAACCTCGCTCAGGTGGCATATGATCAATCGCTGTCTGGCGGTGGTCCGTCGTTGCGTGCGCTGACCTTGTCCTCACTTGAGTTCGAACCCGACGTGCCATTCTCGGCAACGATCGGCAACGCCACGTCGGGATCAACGATCACCGCGACGGCATCCGACGGCACCACGCTGACCGTCGTTGGCAACACCGTCACAGGCACATTCACTGCGGCAGGCGAGCCGGACATAACACTTACGGAGAGCTTCATGGGGATCGTTCGGAATACCGTCCTTCCGGCGGTCATCACCAGTGGCGGGGTTATCGTGCCGCCTACGCCTACGCCTACGCCTACGCCGACACCAAGCGCGTTTACGATGACGCAGCTATCCCCGGATTACCGAGGGTATCAGCGCACGACGATGACTGATGGCGGGCAGGCAAAGGGGCGGGGCACCATCCCAGTATCCCTCAATGTTTCGACGATTGGCAGCGTATATGCTCGGGTGCGTGCTGCGGACGGCTCGACGATCCTTCAGTCGTCTTGGGTTGCGGCAACCGCCAGCGCAACGGGCGCGCAGATCGTGCCTATTGCCGGCGTAGATGCGCGCCTTGGCTGGTTCTATCTCGACCTTTCGGGCGATGGAACGACATGGCAAAACGGTACAGCGTTGGTAGGCATGGGCAGCTCGACCGGCGTGTCGGGCCAGTCTCTCGCTACCCGGATGCTGCTGGCGCGCGATTCTCAGGCAACCGTCACCATCGCGTCTGTAGGGGCGTCGATACCGGCTAATGCGTCGTGCTTCGTACAACCGCTTGAGCCGTCCGCGACTGCTGCCGCACTGCCAACGTGGGGGCGCATTGCCGAAGGCACGGGACCATACAACAGCGCATTCGCCGCGGACTATCTCACAAAGCGGATCGCCGCGACCGGCGTCAACTGCTTCTTGGTGGGCTATGCACGCGGTTCGCAGAGCATCACGCGGTTCATCCCCGGTGGTGCGGACAACCAGGGCTTGCGCGATGCGCTGGACGCGGCGGGAGGTTTCGAAACCTTCATCTGGATGCAGGGGCATACCGACGCCAAGAACGGCATGGCGACCGCAACCTATCAGAGCAATCTCGACAGCCTGTTCGCCGACATCACGGCGCATAATGCCGCGCGCGGTGCCAATTACGACAAGCTTCTCGGCAGCATCCCTAACATCAGCAGCACGTTGTGGGGCACGCCCGCCCAGATCCTCGCGATCCGCAATGCAATGGCCAATTGGGCAACGATCAACGGCGCGCAGCGGATCAATGCCAATGATCTCGACCTCTACGATGGCGTGCATCAGTCGCAGCTTGGTTCGGTAACGCTCGCCGGTCACTTCTTTCGTGCTGCACGTCCCGGCCTTGGCCTGTCTGGGGATGACATGGGGCCATCGCTGGCGTCGGGCACTCGCGCATCCGGTTCGACGGATATTGTTATGCCGCTCGCCTTCCCATCCGGGGCAACGGCCGTTTCTGCTGTCGGCGCACCTGCTAACCGCTTCTCGGTCTTCGGGTCGGGTGCGATGACCAGCCCTCTTGCGCTCGACAGCACTACGCCGATTATCGTCAATGCGACTAGCATTACGTTGCGCCTTGCCTCGGCTCCGGCCGATAGTCAGGCTCTCGACGTCTACGCGTTCGCGCCGATCGATCCGAGTGCAGACGGCCAGACCAATGTGATTTACGATAACCGGACCGATGGCGATGGCATCACGCGGGGCCGTCAGCTTCGTGCGTCCCTGGCCGCATTGCAGGTGGCAGCGCCGAGCGGCACGCCTACACCGACTCCAACCCCGACGCCCGGCACCAAGATTGGTCCAGACCTGTCGCCGACCAGTGCTACTTACGCTTCGGGGGCGAGTGGATTTGGGCAGAAGATGACGGGGGGCTACGGCTTCTCGCCTGCTACCACCGATCTGCTCAACAACCTTCAGACGTTCACGATCGAGGCATGGATCGACATCGCAGCGATCCCGGCCAATCTAGGCATCATCGCTGGTCAGGGTCGCGCAGGGTGGATCGGCGTCAACACGTTCGGGCGTATCGTCGGTGCGTATAACTCAGCCACCTCGACTACGCGTTATTGCGGAACGTCAACGAACTCGGCCGAGGGCACAAACCCGGTCGTGACCGATGGCGTGCGCCGCCATATTGCGATGGTTGTCACTGCTGACACAGGCGGCGTTCTATATGTGGACGGCGTGGCAGTCGGTACTAGCAGCAGCGGTCGCGCACTGATGACCGCGAACGACAAGTTCGGCATCCGCAATTACAGCTCGACGACCCCGGCGACGTTCCAGAGCACCGCCAATGTTGATGAGGTTGCGGTCTGGAACATCGCCAAGTACACGGCAGGGTTCACACCGCCCACGGCTCCATACGCAGGCACTGAGACGGGCCTTATCGGTCTTTACCACCTTGATGGCACGACTAACGCCGGGGTCACAGCATGACCCGACACCAGCCCCAGGCTACTAGTGCAGCCAATCGAGTTACGCTGTGATGTTCGTGGGGCAACCCCGGGCAAGGTTGCCCCGCCAAGTCTCTGCGCCTGCGGTGTCCGGATGTACGCCGTCCATCGTCGAAGTGGGCGCGGCAGTTACGAATACGGCACCGAAGCGCGCGGCGATGCTGGGCAGGCGCGCATTCATGGCCGCAATTCGACGTGTGTCGAACTGGGACGACCGCTCTTTGCCGCGTTCGATCATCGGAGCTGCTGCAAGAACAACAGGCACGCGTCCGACCGAACGGACTAGCGCCTCGTATTGCTTTTGCCACTCGTCGATTGCGGTAGGGCGCGCTGCGTTTGCGTCGTTTGTCCCCAGAGCAATGAATACCAGCGTCGGCTTGATTTCGGCTACAAGCTTAGGTGTTAGGTCGGCCAAGTCCTTCGTACGCGCGGACGAGATCCCAGCGTTAAAGACGGGCAAGCCGCACAGCGTAGAGATGCCCGACCGTTCGCTGATGCTATCACCGATGACGAGCACGCCGCCATGCTGGTAGCTTTTGGCTTGATCCAGCAGCACGACGGGCCGTCGCCTTACATAGGCGGCACTGTCGTTGCCAGCGGGCCGCTGTCCTATTTCGAACCCGGTCAAGGCGCTGACCAAACCAACACCCGTCAAGGCCAAAAGCCAAATCTTGTTACGCATGTAATCCCCCGTTTCGTGGCGAATAAAGCCACGTCGTCGGAACATGCGCAATGTGATGTTTTGTACAAATCTTACTCAAATCTCCCTATGAAACAGGTCAACTGACATGATCCGCCATCTGCTGTTGCCACTCGTCTTGATCGCTTCCCCTGCGCTTGCCGGTCCTGACCGACCGCTCAAGCCGGGGACACTCATCACGAAGGCGACCAACCTCACCAGCTACCGCTATATTGATGCGCTCGACGAGGCGACGGGCCTGCGCATGGATGTGTTCAACCTGCGCTACGGCCGCGCTGGTGTCCGCCTACGCGGCAACGCGCACGACATCGTGATCCGCAACGGCTCGATGACGACCAAGGGCATGACGAAAGGCAGCGATCTGCCGGTTGGGATCGACATCGGCGGGACTGTCCACGACGTCCTGATCGAGGACGTCACCGCGACCGGGCACCGGATGGTCTACGTCCCGAAGAAGTACACGAACGGCGACGGGTTCAGCCAGGAGGCGCAGGTCTACCGCGTCACCTATCGCCGCGACGTCTCGACCGACAACAGCGACGGCGGGTTCGACCTAAAGGGCCATGCCCGCCTCGAGGATCTCGTCGCTGAGCGCAACGGCCGGAACTACCGCTTCTGGAACGACATCACGGCGAGCACGCTGACCAGCCGCAATCCGTCGGGCGCGCATGTCTGGCTGAACGCCAAGGCCGCCCAGACGGTCGTCATTGATCGGCTCGTCGTGGGCAGCACCACGACGGCGCCAGTGCTGCGCATCGAGAACCCGTACCCCGTCTCGATCGTCGTCAAGGAATGCGTCATCGCGGTCCCGGCCGGCACGCTGCTCCAGTGGGGCGGCAAGGCTGCCCGGGTGACGTGGGGCAAGAATTGCACCCGCGATGCGAAGGGCTATGCGATCAACACGCCGATCATCGCCGCCCCTCGCGGCTTCAACGCTGGCGAGGTGCTTCCTGACGGCAATCGCGACGGCAAGATCAAGCTGGGTGTTGAGAAGGCCAAGCAGTTCAGCCTTCCGGTCGGCACGGTCGTGCAGTCGACGGGTGGTACTTGGTACGAGGTGGTTCGATGAACCGCGGCACCATCCTGGACCGCGCGTTCGCCGACATCGGGTTCGCATCCTACACGTTCGACCTGACACCAGACGAGATTGCACAGGCGTTCGGCCGGCTCGATACGATGATGGCTCAGGCGCCTTGGAATGGCCTCGTCGGCTATGTGCCAAGCGGGGACGAACCCAGCCGGGAGACCGACATTGGCACAGATGCGGACTTCGACGAGGCGATCATCTCCAACCTCGCGCTGAAGCTGGCGCCGACCTATGGCAAGGATCCGCTGGGCAACGTTCGGCATGACGCACGCATGGGCAAGGATGCGGTGCACGCGGCGACGCTCGTGATCCCCACGTCGATCCGTTCTGCGGTGCGCGTCATCGGTGGCGGTGATCGCTGGATGTTTGGCTGGTGACGCAAATCCCGATCCTGTCTGGGATCGTGGGTCGGTCCACGCCTGACTTCTACAAATCCCATCCGCTCAACATGGTGCCGGTCGTCGAGAGCGGCGATGGCAGCGGTAGCGGGATCAGCAAGGGCTATCTGCGCTCGCCGGCGGGCATCGCCACGAAGGCTACAATCGCGAACGCTGACCGTGGTGGCTACGTCTGGAAGGGCAAGCATTACCGGGTGATCGGCACGAAGCTGGCGATGATGCTGGACGATGGCACGATAGTCCCCGTCGGCGATGTCGGCACGGGTGGGCCGGTGACATGGGCGGAATCATTCGACCGCCTCGCCATCAACTCCGGGGCCGCGCTGTGGTATTATAGCGGCACGGCGCTGACCCAAGTCACCGACGCGGATCTGGGGCCGGTGCTGTCGCTGGCTTGGTCCGACGGGTATTTCATCACGACCGATGGCACGAGCATCGTCATCACCGAACTCAACGACCCGACGAGCATCGACCCGCTGAAGTATGGCTCGAGCGAGGCTGTGCCGGATCCCATATCGGGACTGCTCGCCCTGCGCGGTGAAGTCTATGCGCTCAACCGCTATTCGATTGAGGTGTTCAGCAACCGAGGCACGACTGGCTTCCCGTTCGCGCGCAACCGTGGTGCGGAGATCGGCAAAGGATGCGTCGGGCCCAACGCCTTCTCGCCGTTCGTTGAGACGTTCGCATTCGTCGGGTCGGGCCGCAATGAGACGTGCGCGGTTTATCTTGCGGGCTCCGGCCAGGCGATCAAGATTAGCCCGCGTGCGATGGATGACGAGCTGTCCCGCCTGACGGCCGATGAGCTCGCCGGCATCGAGGTCGAGCAGCGCAACTCGTCTGGCCAGCTCGAGCTCTTGGTGCATCTGCCTCGCCAGACATGGGTCTACGGCTGGGTGTCGTCGCAGCAGCTGGATCAGCCGGTGTGGTATCGCCTTGCAAGCGGTGTGTCGGCTGATGCAGGCTACGAGCCGCGTCACTTCACGCTGTTCAACGGGCGGTGGTGGGCGGGTTCACAAGTCAAGATCGGTGTTGTCGACGACGCGATCGCAACGGTGTTCGACACCGCACCGCGCTATGCATTCGACACGCTGTTCATCTACAATGGCGGCATGGGTGCCATCCTGCATAGTCTAGAGCTCGTCGCTATGGCAGGCCGCAGCGGCGACACCAGTGCGCCGGTGATGATGTCCTATACGAACGACGGCAGCACCTATAGCCAGCAGCGCCCGTCGAGGACTGGTGCGCGCGGCAATCGATCGGCGCGGCCAGCATGGCGGCAGTGTGGGCTGGTGCGCAACTGGCGCGGCTACCGCTTCGAGGGGCGGCTGACCGATCCCGTCGCGTTCGCGCGGCTTGAGGCGCAGATCGAGGGGCTTGGCGGTGCGGCCTGATTACACAACGCTAGATCGTCGGTCGATCGCGTCGACTGGCCTTGGTACCAGTCCGCAGGCGGTGCAGTTCGTCGAGGATCTTCAGGCTGCTGCATACACCGACGGGCCGGCGGACACGGCTGTTGCGCAGCAGGCAGCAACGACGGCTCAGGCAACCGGGGAAGCAGCGCAAGCGACGGGCGAGGTGGCGCAAAGCACTGCCGAGTTCGCCCAAGGCTCAGCCAACGCCGCAATGGCGCGTGCCGACGACGCCTATGATCGCGCAGACGACGCTTACGATCTTGCTGACACCAAAGTGGAGAAAGACGCTGGCCCAACCTTCAGTGCGCCCCTTGCCACGCCCTCGCGAGCACCGCTCCCGGCCTACGCTGGCGGCACAGCAGCCGCCACTTACACCCAGGCCGATGTCCAAGCGCTGACGGATCAGGTTGCGGCGCTGTCGAAGACGGTGGCTGCTCTGGTGATCGATGGTCGTGCGAACCACAGCCTGACGCCGTGAATCTGCGCGTTGAGCCGCTGGACGATCCAAACGCTGTCGACGCACTGCTGCGGGATGCGTGGATAGCGCCGAAGCTGCGCCGGGATGACCGCGCTGCTGCGTATGTCGATCACCCGCTGCTGACTTACCACGGGGCATATGCCGATGACCGCCTCGTCGGGCTGTTCATGGCGGTGCGGTTCACGGCCTACGAAACCGAGGTGCACGTTGCGATCAAGCGGGAGGCTGTGGCGCATGGGCGCGCTCTGTCTCACCTGTTCTTGGCGCAGGTGTTCGCCGATCCGGTCGTCTTACGCGCGACGGCCTATGTGATCGGAACGCTGGGATCTGCTGCCAATATGGTCCGCAAGCTGGGCTTCACCGACGAAGGGCGAAGGCGGCACGCGTGCATGGTTCGCGGCGAGCCGACCGACATCATCATTCTCGGCTTAACTCGGGCGGATTGGACAGCGTCAGCGTCGGCAGAAGCTTCGCGCTTGACTGGCAAGGCTTAGATCACCGGCGTTGAGTGCTACCGAGACTGCTTCGTCGCACTGACCGGCCGCAATCAGTTTGCCTACCTTCTTGCGCGCCTTGCGTCCCTTGTTTGCCCGAACGTTGGCAGCGAGGGTGTCCAACCCTGACGTGTCGATCTGCGCCATGCGCGAGCTGTAATCGGTAGGCGGCACAGATGGCTGGATCCCGGTGTCACGCGTGTCACATGTCGTGATGCCAGAGTGCGTCTGGCAGGTCGTGGTCGCCGACTGACCAGCGAGCAGGGCGGCAATAATGAGCAACATCGCGAATCCTCGTGGCGTAGCGGACAGCACTTGCGCACGAGTCGCTTTGGTAGTAAAGCGTGTTGGTCCGAGTACATGCGAAAGCCGGCGTCGCTCCTGAACTAGTTTCGGAGCTTGACCCATTTCCTTCATCGGCGACGCCATAGGATCGGTAGTAGGTGGCCTGACCGGCGCCAAGCAGAGCGCCAAGGGCGCTGCTGCTGCCGCTCAGACCCAAGCATCGTCCGCCGACAAGGCTATCGCCGAAGCCCGCGCCGCTCGCGAGGCGAACTCCGCAACACAGCAGCCTTTCGTCGACGCTGGATCGAAAGCGATCGCACAGCAGATGGGCCTCATCGGCCTGAACGGCACCGCATCGCAGTCGGATGCCATCAGCGGATTACTGACGTCACCCGAGTACACCACCGGCGTCCGGCAGGGCGAGGAAGCCATCCTTCAGAACGCATCGGCGACGGGTGGGCTGCGTGGCGGCAACACGAACAACAGCCTGGCGAACTTCCGGGCTGATCTTCTGTCGAGCGTGATCAGCAACCAGTTCCAGCGTTTGGGGCAGGTGTCGTCCCTTGGCCAGAACGCCGCGGCGGGTGTCGGCAACGCGGGCATCCAGACCGGTCAGATCATCGGCCAGCAGCTGACCCAGCAGGGCGCAGCGATCGCAGGCGGTCAGATTGCGCAAGGCAACCTCGTCGCGAACAACTTCAACACCGGCCTGAAGATCGCCGGCACAGTGGCGGGATTCTGACCATGGACCCGATTAACTACTCCGCCATGCTCACACAGCCGGACTTCAATCCGCTGATGCAGGGCTTGCAGATACGTCGGCAGAACCACGCGATCGATGCGCAGACCGAGATCCAGCAGCAGCGCGTCGATCTCGCCCGTCAGGAAACGGAGGCGAAGGCGGCGAAGGACGCTGCCTGGCAGGCCGACATCGGCGGGTACATGACCAACCCGACGTCGCAGGGCATCCAGGACCTGTTCCTGAAGCACCCAGAGCAGGCAACGGCGCTCAAGGCGCTGGCCGACCAGCAGACCGGCGCGCAGAAGACGCGCAACGTCAACGCGGCGATGCGGCTCGGTGGGTTTCTCAACGCCGGGTTGACCGGCCAAGCCGTCAAGGATCTCGAGCAGCGCCGCGCCGCACTTGCCGAGACTGGCGAGAGCACGGAAGTTACCGACGCCGCGCTGGCTGCAATCAAGTCCGGCGACCTCGTCAAGGCGAAGGCGATCGCAGGCATCGTGATTGGTGGCACGCTGGGCGAAGACGCGGGGCCGGTGCTCGACGCGCTGGGCTACAGCGACAAGGCACAGCGCGACGCGGCCAAGGATGCCCGCGAGGAACGGCGCATGGATCTGACCGAGCGTCGTGTTGTGAACAGCGAGCGAGCAACGACGGCAGCCATCGCCGGGCGCGCGCGTGATGACGCACGGGCGGATCGTAAGTCATCTGGTGGCGGCAAAGGTGGCGGCAAGCCGTCTAAACTGCCTGCCGGTTTCATCTTGGATTGATGATGGCACAAGGTGATTTCCCCGAAGGCGCAACCGCAACCCACAAGGACGGTCGGAAGATCGTCTTTCGTGATGGCGAATGGCGTGTGGCGCAGGGCGCTAGCGGTTCGGGTGGAGCAAGTGGCGCTAAGCCGGCAGGCGTGGAGCAGTCCAATGCTGCGTCCTTCCTGCGTCGCGCGCTTGGAGCCGCAGCAGCCTATCAGCAGCAGGGACTTGGTCCGCGATCGGTAACGGGGAAGGCTTTCAATGCCAACTTTCCAGATCTCGCCAACACCGTTCCCGAGTTTCTTGGCGGCAACAGCGAAAGCCAGCAGGTTGCTGACACTAGCAAGCTAGAGTTTATCGCCGCCACGCTGCGTAAGGATTCTGGCGCCAATCTGCCCGAAAGCGAGATCGCGACCCAAGACCGCATCTATTTCCCGCAGCCTGGCGAGGGACCCAAGGTTATTGAGGCCAAGGCCCGGGCGCGCGAACGAGTTATCCGCGGGTTAATCGACTCAGCAGGTTCGGCCGTCACCGAAGACCTGAAGAAAACCTATCCCAACTTTTTCCCCAAGGCGCAGACGGAAGGAGGTGATCAGACATCTGGCACGGCGGGGGCAGTAGGCGCAGCAGCCACGCCCCCGGCGGGTCCTACCGCGACGCCGCCCGCTCCCGGCACGCCTCCACAGGGCGGGGGCGACATCGGGTTCAATGTCGCCAAGCCTGCCAACGAAAAGCGCCTGACGGCAGACGAGGAAGCGCAGTTCGCCGCGTTCCTGCCGACGGCTACGCCCGACAGCATCGTCAAATGGATCGGCGACCGCGGGCTAGTGATCACGCCTGAGGCAGCGCAGAACGCAATCGACGCATTCAAGAAGACCGGCGTTGCGCCGCAGTTCGGATACGTCAAGCCCGAGGTCGACATCACGGACGTCCGCGGCGAGGGCGGTGTTGCCGAGGGTGCGCGCGCGTTCGTGCGTGGCATCCCGGCCGTTGTCGGGCTCGACGACGAGCTCAACGCCGTGCTCGATGGCGGCGACTACGAGAAGGCGCTTCAGAAAGAGCGCGCGGTCAGCGCCTACGACGAACAGAACAACTTCCTGCCTCGGCTTGGGGGCCAGCTTCTTGCTGGAGCCGTCATCCCGAGCGGCGCGACCGGTGCGGCGCGAGCAGCGGGCATCGCAGCGATCCGCGGCGGGGCCACTAAGGAAGCTGCACAGGCCGTTGCTGCGCGTGTCTTTGCCACGCGCACCGCTCAAGAGGCAGCGGGCCTTGGTGGCGCTTACGGCGCCGGTGACGCAGAAGGCGGGATCGTCGACCGCGCAGCCGGGGCTGTGACTGGCGCCGCAGTCGGTGCCGTTGCTGGCGGCGCTACCGGTTATGCGGGCAGTCGCATCGCCCAAGCTTTGCGTGCGCGTGCTGCTGCTAAGGGTGCCGCTACGGCTGAGCGAAGCGTCGCCGAGATCGGCCAAGATTACGGCATCCCAGCGACGCCAGCTACGAACGGAGGTTTCGCAGCTCGGGCAGTCCAGATGGGGCTAGGGAATCTGCCCGGCGGGATGACGGCTGTTTCCAAAGCGGTCGACGGTGAGACCGAGGGCTTGCGGAACGCCGCTCGCGGAATTGCTGAAGAGATTGGGACAGTAAGCACTCGTCAAGAGGCTGGGGCTGGCTTGGCTCGAGGCGCACGCGCATATGAGAGACTGACATCACGGCAAGGCGGAGCGCTCTACCGCCAGCGCGATAACCTTATGGGCGGCGCGTCCGTCGCCGTGCCTCTGGCAGAGACCCGATCGCAGTTTGCGCAGTTCTCGCAAGCATTCCCAACCAGCCCAGCCCTTGCAGCTTTGCGAGAGCATCCGGCTATTCGTGCCTTGGAGAACGCACTACCCGAAGATGGCCCTGTAACACTCGGTGAAGCAACCGAGGCGCTTTCGCATATCCGTGGCGTCGTGCGCAATCTCACGAAGAGCAACAGCGCCACCCCCGCAATCACGCGGCGCGTAGGTCAGCTCGAGCAGGCAATCGAAGATGACGTAATGACTGCCGCTCAGCAAGCCGACTTGGCTGCTGGTCGAGGTGCGGGGCCGGGGTCTGCGGCCCAGGCGCAAAAGGACGCTGATGCGTTCTGGCGTACTCGCTCGGCCACGCTACAGGGCGCATTGAAGAAGCCGCTGAAATCTTACCGCGATGACACGGATGTAGGCGGGGAAGCCGTCTACAACGGCGTCGTAGGAGACATGCAGCGCAAGGGCGGTAATCTCGCACGCCTTCGGCAGACTTGGTTTAACCTCCCTAGCAATGCGCGCAGCACCTTCGCAGCCACGCACATTGACGACATGGGGCGCGCCCTGGCGGGGCAGCAGAACGACCTTGGCACCGAATGGTCGTTCAATACCTTCTTGACGAACTATGACAACTTGGCTCCGCAAGCCCGGAATGTCGTGTTCGGCAAAGAGGCAACCGACCAAATCGCTGATATTGCAAAGTATTCTGCCCGCCTCAGAACGCTGGATAAGGCGCGCAATTTTAGCAACACGGCTAAGAACACCATCTCCGGTGCCCTGCTTGCGACGATGGGCACGGCGCTTTGGCATGGGAATGTTGGCGCTGCAGCTGAAGTAGCTGCGGCAGTTCCGGCCGCATACCTTTCAGGGAAGTTGTTTCTCGCGAATCCCGCCATGCGGGCTTGGACCAAGGACGCGCTGACCGTCGTTGGGCGCGCGGCAATGAAGTCCAAGCCGGACGAAACCAAGTCCGCGGCTCTGGTAAAACGCCTAACGCGTATCGCCCGCGCTGAGCCTGCGATCGCGAACGAGGTTCTGGACCTCCAACGACGACTGGCGGAGGCGTTCACGGTGAGCCCGACACGTCTCGCAGCGAGCGAAGGCCCTGACCGCAACGCACCCGTCGAGGGGAATACAGGCGACCCCCAGGCCAACCAGCAGGGGCTTCAGCCATGACGATTGCATTTGCTCAGGATAGCAGCCGATGACCCCGATTACCAACCCGTATCCGCTGTTCAGCGACACGCTTTCGAGGCTGATCGACGGCGCGCGGATCTATATCGGGCAACCTGATCAGGATCCCGAGCTGTATCCCAAGGACGTATTCTGGGACGCGGCAATGACGATCCCCGCCATGCAGCCGCTTCGAACTGTCGCTGGCTATGTCGTCAACAACGGAACGCCTGCCCAGCCCTTCGTGGATGGCGCCTATTCGATCCGTGTGCGCCAGGCGAACGGTGCCGTGGTCTATTCTCAGCCGCGCGTTCTGGACAACCTCAGCAGCTTCATTGCGACGCTGTCGAACCCCGATGGTGCAGAGCAGATCGGCTTCGGCACGCGCAGTGTCGACAGCAAGCTCCGCGAGACGGTCAGCGTAACGGACACACGTTTTGCAGGCGGTGCCAAGGGCGATGGCGTCACGGACGACACCGCGGCGTTCAATGCCGCGATCGCGACGGGTAAATGTGTCACGGTTCCTAAGACGGACGCCGGCTACATCGTCAACGGTATCACCGTCGTATCGAACATGGAGATTGTCGGCGAGAAATCCGGCGAGTGCCTTGGCCCCGAGCTCATCGTCGCAGTCAATGGCGGATGCGTGTTCCTGCAGTCGGCATCGACGGACATCGCGGTGCATCTGGTATTCCGCAACCTGACGATGCGGGCAGCAATCGGCACGACGGGCGCGACGGGCTTCCGGTCGGCCGACAAGTCCAAATACACCGCTTACGCGACGTTCGAGAACATCGAGACGCACCGTAATCTCGTCTGGGGCTACGATCTTCTTCCGATCTACACCGATTGGATCAACTGCCGCGACGGGTACCTGCCTGGGATTGGCGGTTTCACGATGACGCATGGCTTCATCCGTGCCGAGGCCGCAACCTACGGACAGACGAACGCGACAAACACGAACAACGTCATCCGTGCCAAAGTGTTCGGGTGCTACAACGTTGACGCCTCGATCCAGATCGCGTTCGGCGACACATGGCTGCTCGAGGACTGTCGCTTCGAGAACATGTATGTCCCGGCCGTCAAGGCGCTGTCGGTCATCGGCCTGTACATCAGCCGCCCTCGTAGCGAGGGTTTCCATACTACGGAATGGTGCACCCTGCGGGAAATGCCGGGTTCGGGTGTCGGCACGATCGCGCATATCGATGGCACGCTGAACGCTATCGACCAGCCCGGGTTCTTCTACGCCAACACCGATGCGCTCAGCCGGGTAGGCTTCCAGCGCGGAAGCTTCAGCATTGTTGGCAGCGGGCAAAAGCTGGTCAGCAACCCGCTGGCGCTGCTGTACAATCGCGATCACCCGACCATCTCTGGTGTCGGTGCTGCGGGCCTGATGACCGGCATGGGGCATGACCGGCGCGTGTCGGGGCAGTCGCTGTTCAACGGCGCTGCAACGAACAGCAACATGGCGCTGACCAGCCTGAACGCTGGCGGCACGGCTGCGACGCAGGGCTTCGCAAGCGGTAACGTTGCGGTGCCGGTCGGCTCGGACTGGGTTACGATCTTCACACCGGCGTCGAGCGTCGCAATGGTTGCCGTAGGCGGGATCCAGACAAGCGGCGGTGGTGACGGCATTGGCACGCAACACGCATGGCCGGTCTTGTCGACGGTTGGTAGCGCAGCGCTGTTCGGCACTCCGATCAACCCCACGGGCGTCGCGGCGGAATTTCGCAAGGCTGACGGTGCGCTCCAGATGCGCTGCACCACAGGCTCCGCGACCGTCATGGCCTCGGCGCTGGTCTCATAGGAGCATGACCATGAACAAAGACGAATATCTCGAGCTGCTGAACGCGGAGGTTGCCAAGGTTCCGAGTGGGACGATGGGCGGCGGTACGTATCGCGCGGCTCGCGCCTTCGTGGACCAGATGAGCGTGCTTGAGCTCGACGAGATCCGCATGATCATCAGCATGCGCAAGCAGTCGTTGCCTGCGGGCGCCTTCCGCGACTGGCTCGCGTCGCTGCCGGCATGATCATCGCGAGCGCGCTGGCGCTCTCCAGCATGAGCGAGAACACCCATGAAGCGTGAAGAGATCGTCGAGCTGGTCAAGGCGGAGGTTGCCAAGCAACTGGCCAAGCAGCGCGCCAACGAGAGCGGCAACAACGGCCCGCCTCCACCTCCGCCCCCGGGCGGCTGATCCCATGTGGCCGTTCTTCATCTCATTGCTAGCGTTGTGCACGTTCACAGCGTTGCTCCGCGACGTCCGCATGGCGGGAACGGCCGCAATCCTGCTCGCCAACTGGGCTCTCTGCACGGTGGTGGTGACACAGACAGGCGACAACTATCCATGGACGTGGTTCTTCGCGGTCGACTATCTGGCCGCGTTCACCATCCTGACGCTGCTCGGCAGGCCAACGATGTGGCAGGCGTGCGTCGGGACGATCTATGCAGCCGAGCTGATCTGCCATGCGGCGCGCGGGCTGTACCTGCACAGCGCTGCGGCGCTCTACTACGGGTACTATTTCCTCAAATGGGCATCATGGGCCCAGGTCGGCGTGGTCGCCGGCTGGGGCATCTATGAACTGGCTCGCGGTCGCGGGGTGTTTGCTCGCGGCGCATCATCTGCTCGGGCTGGCAATGCCGGCAATCATCGATCGCGTCCGTAGGATGTTGCGACCATGACCCCAGAAAACATCGTGACAGCCGCGGTAGACGCCAGCGGTGCGCTCAAGACGGAAGCCGGCGGGACGATCGCGAAGGGGGTATGGTCCCTCGTTGTCGTCGTGTCGCTCGCTATCCTGGCGTTCCTCCCGAAGTGGCGAGTGCTCGGCATCGGACAGCGTAAAGACGACATGGATCGCCTGATGGAGCGCATCGACGAGCTCGAGACGCGCGTCGAGAAGGCTGACGAGCGCGCCCGGGATGCGGACGAGCGGGCCCGGGAGGTTGAGCGTAAATCGGCGATCGTCGAGCGCGAAGCTGCCGAGCACGTCCACAAGAACGACATGCGCCTGATGTCGGCGGTGACAGCCTATCAGCTCGTCGTTGGAGAGTTGGTGGCCAAGGATCCGGGCAACACCATCCTTCGCAGCGCTCAGGAGATGATGGCGACTGCCGTAAGCGGCGACTTCGGTCTCGGCGACGGGATCAAGCGCCTGTCCACCATTCGCGGGGTTGGAGAGTGAACATGACCATCGACGACATCTTGGCCGACGTCCTCAAGAACGAGGGCGGCTACGTCAACGACTCGCGCGATGCAGGCGGCGAGACGAACCACGGCATCACGATCGGTACCGCTCGAGCAAACGGCTACACCGGCCCGATGAAGGCCATGACGCGGGAAACTGCACTGGCGATCTACCGCGGGCAGTATGTCATCAAGCCCGGGTTCGGGCTGATCGCCAACGTATCCGGCCCGATCGCGGCCGAGCTCGTCGACACCGGCGTGAACATGGGGCCAGCGGTCGCGGGGCGGTTCCTGCAGCGTGCGCTGAACCTTGTCACGGATGCGGGGCTGGCGGTGGACGGCATGATCGGGCCCGCCTCTGTAGCGGCCCTCAAGGCGTTTCTGGCGCGTCGTGGCAAGGAAGGGGAAACCCGCCTGCTTGCGCTGCTCAACGCGTTCCAGGGGGCGCGCTATGCGGATCTTGCGGAGGGCCGCTCGGCGAACCGCGCTTTCATCTATGGCTGGCTGGCGAGGATTGCAGCATGAGCGAACGCCCCGAACTGGCGCTCGTCGCCACCCTTTACGACAAGAACGCCAGCGACGTGCCGGCAATGTTGCGCAAGTCCGCGGAGAGCATCGAAGCCGAGACGGATGACGACGATCGCACCCGCGCGATGGTGGCTGTCCAGCTTTCGCACGGTGAAGTCATATCAATCTTCGGCTGGGGCGCGCTCGACCGGTTCACCGCGATCGGCGTGCTCCAGGCAGCGATCACCAAGCTGACGGATGGCGTTGAGGAGAACGAGATATGACCGACCGAACCTTCCGCACCATCGTAGGCTGGTCCGCGATCCTGCTCAGCGCCATCGGCCTGCTGCTGCTGTTCTTCGTGAAGGTCCCAGACGGCAACAACGAAGCCCTGCTGCTCGCGCTCGGCATCGTGTTTGGCTGGGGCGGGTCGGTCGTGCAGTCCGAGTTCGGTAGCACCTCGAGCGGCCGCAACCTCGCGCAGACCAATGCCGACATCGTCAAGCAGTCAACGGTCGCACCAACCGGCACTCCTGCCGACCCGATCAGCGTTACGGAGGCACACCCATGAAGATCCCCGGCCTAGGCAAGGTCCCCAACTTCCTGTGGAAGCGCCTTGTGCTCCCCGCGATCGGTCGCGCCATCGCAGACAAGTCCAACCCGCTTACGGTTGCGAGGGCTACGGATGCGCTGGTGGAAGCGGCGCAGGCTGAGGCGTTGCGGCAGGCGGGGAAGCGGTTCGGGGCCTAGTCGTGTGCCGGGCTTAATACCGGCTCTTCTACTCGCCTATTAGACGTCCCGAGCGCAGATGCAGAAGACTGGGGTCCGATCATGCGTTTCCATCAACGCCGCCACGACTAGAAAACCGGGCTAGCATGTTTCGTCCGAGTCTGGCAATAGGGTGGGGCTGCGACGACATATAATCGCCGTCGCCTTAGCTCGGTGTAAATGGTGCCGGGTGAAAGTCGCCGCAGCACTTAAGTCCTGGCTTACTAGGCTACCCGGGTTGATCACCGGGTATCGATATGGCCGGGCCCGCTGCTTAACTGCATGGCTCGGCCCTCTCGTGCAAAGCCGGTTTGCATGTAGGCACGCATCTGTAAACGAAACGCCGATTCCTTTACACAACCGCCACTACAGCCAAGGCGCCACGCTAAGATCCCCAGCCATAAACCGCCGGGCCCGATCGCGAAACGCCTGCCGTAGATCTGCTGGCTCGCGCTCCCATACCCCGCTGCGGCCCTTCCACGGTTCTGGCCACCTCTCTACAGGGGTAGTCACATACATATGCTCTGCGAACTCTTCGACCAACGGATGGCCTGCGTCTGGGATGCGCTTGGACATTCCCGCATTCACGCTTCGTTCTGATCGATTGCAACCCGATTCGTGGGGTGGTAGTATATGACCGCCGACCTTTCTAGTCGTTGGGCTGGGGCTTAATAAGGCGCGGGGGAGGTGCGAACTTCGCCGCGTCGCTAGCCTGGCATCCCGCCAAAGTGCAGGGCGCATTCCTCGGCTAGCTCGGCCACCAGCGCTCGAGCCAATACGCAGTCCTCGTCCTCATGGCCGCGAAAGTCGATATCGCCCTCGCGGATCATCATCGCCAAGCTCATAAGCTTGATCGCGTGATCGCGCATGATCTCGACCGTCTCAGGCTGGTCCTCGCTCATACTTCATCTCTTTCCTGATTAAGGCGGGCGTATGGGGTGAGGGGGACATCGGCACGAACCCAACCGTAGCCACCGCACGCCACACAGGTTTCGCTGTATTCCATGCCGGTGGCGTTGCATGCCCAACAGTCTTCGCGCTGCCCCTCACGCCCGTAAGCGTCAGGTTCGTCATCATCGCTCACGCTACTTCTCCCTCGGTGAGGCGGGCGGGAAGGGTGGGGGTAGAGAGATCAGGTATTTGGCGAGCCGCACATTCCTCGCGTGTTCGAGACGCCCATTCGTTATCGCCATAGTCGCAATCGCCGCAGCGCATGCAAACGTTGACCGGCACAGAGCAGCCGCAGCCATCGCCACAGCCCGCATTCATCCCGCCATAGCTTTGCATGTCGCACCCGACTTCTCGGCAGGCCGATGCGGCGATCTGACGCCGCAACTGGTCAACGCGATTTTCAGCGTCGGATAATTCCCGCACTAGATCGCTCATGCTGCTTGCTCCATCTGGTTAAGGCGGGCGGGGGTCATGCTGCGACAAATCAGGCTGGTCCGTCGATAGAGGGTCGGAACTGCCAGTCTGTCAGGCGTCTCCACGTATCCCTTTTCATGTAGCCGCCACATCACCCGGCCGTTGAAAGGAGCCTTTCTGCCAGCAGCGACGAGACCCACTGCAGGCATCGCCGCCAATGCCAGCGCTTCGGCTTTTGTCAGCATCTGATCCATCTCAGTATACCGGCTCAGAGGGAAGATTGTCACGGATAGCAGTTAGTCGTTCGCGCGCTGGCAGGAAGTGAGACGCTAATGCCTTGGCCTTATCGGAGTCTTTCCGCCCCGCCGCTCGGAGCATCCGGAATAGATCAAGATCATCCGGCAGAATCATCAACATCTCATCAATGATATTGCCCAAGGCAAACGCCAAGATGGCATTTGAAATGATCGGAGCGTTCTCCTCCGGATTGTGCAAACCGACCGCCGATAACAATGTGTGCACCAGCCGATCATGTATGTCGTTGTTCATGGCTTGATTCCCATCTTGGCGAGCGCCGCGGCCCGCTCCTCGCCTGATAGAATACGCCCTGCATTGGCAGGTTTGGCCGACATCCATGTCTCAGGTTTAGGCTTTTCGGCAGGCTCGTGTGGCTTTCGCTTCCACAGGTTGTGCTTTTTATCGATTGGCCGGCTCATGCTGCTTCACTCCGATCATTAAGGCGGGCAATCTCGGCTTCGATCTCGGGCGTGGGGGCGAACCACTCGCCGTGC
>Ga0182217_1000015_pt1 | contig 42119 bp, 67 predicted proteins | sample G5R1MG_18_FD_128395 | JGI IMG/M metagenome (GOLD analysis project Ga0182217, IMG submission 128395) | Switchgrass phyllosphere microbial communities from Michigan, USA - G5R4_NF_03OCT2016_LD1 MG | ecosystem: Host-associated > Plants > Phyllosphere > Phylloplane/Leaf | place: USA: Michigan... | reverse complement strand
GGAAGTCGTCGGGGGCCTGAGTGATCTCCTGCGTGATAGTCAGGACAGTGCGCGTTTCCATTTCAGGCGTGCGCAGCGTGCGGTTGAACTCAGCCTCAGCTTTGCGCAACGCCCGGTCAATCGCAACCTGCGAATAGTCGGAATCGTCCATCATGTCGCGAATCTCGGCAACCAAGTCCGAGTAGCTGTTGATGGAGCCGGGGGCATAAGTTGGGATCGCGATGGACATTAGGTCACCTTATAAATCGCGATGGGCACTGAAATAACCGCGCCAATGCCAAGGGCTGGATTTAGAAGACCCACGTTATACGTATTTGTAGCGCTAACGTAAATGTCTTGTAGTGACGATGATCCCGGCGCGCCCGTCAGGAAGGCGATTATGCGATCTCCCACAGCCAGCCCCGCCATTGTGCCGGTGTAGCGCTTTACGCCCAATGCCAAGGAAATGAGCGTGGTTTCTCCAACCGTCACTGTGCCGACAAGCGCTAGCCGCCCCGAAGGCAGTGGGTGAACGTGATCCTCGCGCGCCGCAGCCGATGACGACCCAATGAGCGCGGACGCTCCCAAAGGCTGCGGCGCGTTCGACGCCAGTGGCGTTGCAGTGGCGTTCGATCCGGCTACGCCAGGTGCGCCTTGCGGACCTGTGGCCCCCTGGATGCCTTGAGGCCCCTGTGGTCCGATTGCTCCGGTAGCACCCGCTGCGCCAGATGGTCCCGTAAAGCCGATGTCGCCCTTGGGGCCGGTAGCACCAGCATCCCCTTTAGCGCCCTGCGCCCCGGTCGCCCCTGTCGCCCCGGCGTCGCCCTTTACTCCTTGCGCGCCTTGCGGGCCTTGCGCTCCTGCCGCTCCGGTATCCCCCTTGGCGCCCGCAATGCCTTGAACGCCCTGTGCGCCAGTGTCACCCTTTGCGCCCGCCGCTCCAGCGGCGCCGACATCGCCCTTATCCCCCTTAACACCCTGCGGGCCTGCTGGCCCCGTATCACCCTTTGGTCCCTGCAAGCCCATCGGGCCGGCTGGCCCTTGCGAGCCAGCATCACCCATGCTGCCTTTGAGCGGGTATCCAGGGATCTTGACGCCCATCTAAGCCCCCGAGCCATAAATCAGGATAAAGCGGGTGCGCTTCCCCTCGTAAAGCCACTTGCCATCGGCGGCGTAGATGGGAAACCCCGGCTCGTCATCCGCAGCCGCCGCAACCCACTGCGGCATTTGCGTGCGCCCGAGATACGCCTCGCCGGGATGCAGATAGTGTCCGTTTTCCTTGATATCGGGCATATCGCCGGGATTGCCGCGCCAGCCCGCGAACCAGATGTGAAACGGGTTGGGGTTGCGCACGATGAAGCTGGTGACACCCTGCCCGGTCATCGCAGGCACCGCCACAGGCTGCGGCGTTAATCCAACCATCCCGATAACCGGCCTGACGTTGAGATTGCGCCGAAACGGCTGAATGAGGCTATCTGCCATTACTGCTTAACCCACCCGCTGTCGGAAGCCACCTCACCGTTGGTATAGGTCAGCGTCCGCACCCACGTCCCACCATTCTTGACAGTCTGCGTAACCAGATTGCCGCTGGCGTCATAGGTGTTGGTGAAGCCGCGATAGGTGGGCACAATCCCGCCGTTTGTGTCGAGGTCGACCGCAGTCGTGTAAAGCACGCTCTCGTCGCCGCTGCTGACGATCAAGCGCCCGCGCTGATCGACTTGCGGATTTACCTGCTGACCATCCACCAAAGTGGGAAGCAGCTTAGTAAAGATTCCGAAACCTACAGCCACGCCTGCCCCCTCAGATGATGAATTCTCGCACTCTCAAGTACCTGTAATCAGGGTGATTTAGCAACCGCTTTACGCCGTCTTTATGATCTGGGTTCCACATTTCCACGCCATGCTTGGTAGCCCACTCATACATGACCAAAGTGGGAATATGTGCCGCGTGCCACATCTCGGACCGCTTGTCCCAAGACTCAGCTTGCGCGCGCTTGTTTGCATCAAGAATGGGGGTGACATCTTGCTCTCGCCGAAAATGCCATTGCCCCCCATTCTCTTCGTCGGATGAGAACCACGTCTTTACGCCCGTGGTGGGATCATAGTCGAAAAGGCGCTCATCCGACATAAATCACCGCACCTGCTTGTTGTCGCGCAGGATCTTGGCCGTGTCCTTGTCGACCTTCATGGTCTGTCCACGGCCCAGCGTACGCCCGTCGCCGATGTGGACATCGGTGCGCAGATCGTCGGAGCCGGTGACTTCGACCATCTTGTCTTCGTCGCGAGCCACGCGCGTTGCACGGCCCTTGTCGTCAGTCTCGACAACCAGATCCGCATCCGGGTTCGAGCGCTGCCCGTGCGGATTGGGATTGGCGTCGGTGGGCGAGAGCGGATGCTCCACGACGGTTTCGCCGGCAACGTAGTCATCGACACCCGCCGTCTCCTCCGTCTCGATCCCCAGCGCAGCCGCACGCTTGCCGGCCTCCGAAATGTCCGCATACTCCTCAGCCGGCTTCACCGGCTCACCGAGCGGGTTGGCGGGCGGAAGGTCGCGAACGCCCGGCGCTTCGTCGCCCGACTGCTTCGTCTCGGGCAGATCCTTGCCCTGCGTGTTGGTTTCGAGGGCCTCTGCCTCGTCCTGGTGCTTCTTCGGTCGTGCCATTTCACACACTCCTAAAGTGGCCCGCCCTTATAACGCAGGGCGGGCCGTATTGGCTCAGGTAAGGTCGGCGATGATCGACGAGCCCGCCGGGTTGCGGCAAACCAGCGTCTCTTCAACGTACATCGCGTCACGGTCGGCAAGGCCCGTCACAGCGAGCTTGCGCTTCTGCATCGGGTCCAGCGTGGCCACCGCCCACATCGACGGGTCGACGATAAGCACCGAACGGCTGTCGATGAAGCGATCCGGCACGAACTGGATCTCGCCCACGTCCGACACGTACACGTCGGCGCCTGCAACGATCGTCAGCCGCTTGTCGCCCGTGTCACGACGCTGCTGCGCCAGACCCGAGAACGTAGCCGCGATCTGCTTCTGACCCAGCGACATAATCGCCATGGTCGGATCGCCGCCGGCGTTCCACGCCTGCGCCACCGCCGACTTCAGCAGCGCCTCGGTGAACGCACGCTGCGTCCCGTTGGTCGCCGCCGTCTGCGGATAACCCTGCGTGGTACCCGACAGCACCGGATTGGTGCCGCCAGCGCCACGGCTGGTGTTGACGTTCATGAACGCCTGCGCACCCGCCGATTCACCCGCCACAGTCGCGCCCGGCGGCACGGCTGCCAGATTGGCGAGGTAACGCGCCTCACGGTCGCGCTTGATCTCCTTGCCAGCCTTTGCGAGCTGGTAGGAGTGCTCGTTCGACCGACCAGCCGCCTTGACAGCCTGCTGCGTGGTCGAAGTGCCGACGACCTTGGTGAAGATCTGGGTGTAGTTACCCAGACGCGAGGTAGCCGGACGATTCTCGTTGCTCAGGTCATCGCCCATCACCGCCTTGTTCTGCGGGTTGGCCGAAACCAGCGCGTCGGTCTGCCACTCGTGGTAAACCGCCGAAGCATTCTCACGACCAATTGCCGTCAGGAACGGAGTTTCGGTCGGGCTGATGTTGCTGATGATGTCGCTCAGATCCTCGCGATTGCCCACTCGGGTCATCGTCTGGATGGTATTGGATGGGACTGCCATTTTCCTGTTTCCACTACAAAGGGGTTAGAACCCAGCGGCCCTCAGCGCCCTTGCCGCGTCATCGACGCTGCCGGTCTGCCGTGCCCGCTGCCTGGCTTCCTTGACACCTCGCCCCTCGCTGCTGCTAGGCTGGGCAGCATTGGGCTTCGCCGTGGTCGCCTTCTTGCCTTCGCGTACACGCTGCATCTGTCGGGATAGGGCGGCATCGTACTTTTCCGCCTTTTCCCTAAGCGACGCGATCTCTCGCAGTGCCTTCAACTCGCCAGCGGATGCGTAATTGATCTGGCTCATATCCAGCCCCAGCTTTTTGCCTTCGCCAATCGCCTTGCTGAACCATTCCTCGCGGGTCGCTTCGTTCGCGACATCGGGAATAGCCATCAACTCACGATCACGCTCAGCAATTTCCGCCTGAGACATCGTGCTTTCCGCTTCGCTGCCAATCGACTGCACCTGCTGCATGAACTCCTCATGCTGGGCCTTTGCAGCCTGATAGTGTGCTTGCTGGGCGATAAACGCTTGTGGGTCCGTATACGCCAGATCAGGGTTAGGTGCCTGCGGGGCAAGATTGTCCCCAAACGCCTTCAACTGCTGCGCATACTTCGCCTGCGCTTGTGCGTCGGCACGGGCTGCTGCGGCTTCTGCCACTCGCTGGGCCTCGGCTGCCTTCGTAGTGGCCGTTTGGACCTGTGTTGCCCGGCGGGCTTCCAGATCGGCAACATACCGCTGGGACTTTGGGTCCAAAGCGGCAAATGCTGCCTTTTCCTCGGCAGTAAGACTGGCGGGAGCGTCGATGGCCGGGGTTTCCGGTTCGTCTTCCTGCTCGTCTTCACCAGTTACATCAAGGTCGTCGTCATCCGACTGGCTTTCTGCTTCCGGTTGTTCGTTGTTATCGTCGCTTTGCTCGCGATCGTCAATATCCTCCGCATCGTCATAGAAACGGGAGATTGCCGCCGCTGCGCTGTCCATATCATCGACAGGGCTGTCGGCGGCTTCCTGAAGGTCAGAATGGGCCGTCATGACTGCTCCTTAACTGGCGCGGGATTGCGCCTTAAACTCTACCAACACGGGTAACCCGCTCCGCATGATCCCTCTCAGCGGCGCGCATCTTACCCGTCTCGATCACCGTCTGCACCTCGCGCTCGACCTCGCGCACGATCTTGTCTGCCAGCCCCAGCACCAGCAGCGTCTTCGTATCGCCGGGCTTGGTGTTACCGACTTTCTCGAAATATGCGCGGCGCAGGTTGGCCAGCATATCCGCCAAGCCCCCTTCCTCGGCATAGAACGCCTGCCACCGCTGCCCGCGTGCGATTGCGTCAACGCCGTTGCTGACGCGTTCGTATTCGCGGGGCGCGTCGGCGCGGACGTAGCCGAAGTATGCCAGGATGCGGTCAAGCAGGGTCATGCGTCACCATATCCTTCCCGGTAGCAGGGTCTCGAACCGCTAAGCCCCAACGCCACCCCTCCTGCTTTTCAAGGCACTTTTCCCCCGCATTGTTGTAAACGCATTCCAGGCAATAGCCTTCTTTGCCGTGAGGGCAGGCGTGGTCAAGCATCAGCCGCAGCATCAATCTCGTCCTGTGAGGTGTTGAGGGCTTGGTCGATGGCGTTGCGAAACGACTCCAACTCGGCCCTGCTAATGCGCTGAAAGGAACGGCCCTGCATGTCTAGATGAAACAAATTGGTCGTTTCGACCTCAACATAGCAGTCATTGCTACCATAAAAACTAAGCATCCAACCGCCCTCCATCTCGGTTTTGACCAATATCACCATCATCGCGCTTGCCAGCGACATCCGCCGCATATCGCTTCACCTCCGCTTCCTTGTCGGTGCGGTAGATGGCAAGAGCCGCCTCATCATCGGCGCGCTCACGGGCAATCTGCGCGTCGATGGCAGCCTGCTCGCGCTTCTGCTCCATTTCCAGCGCATGGCGTTCGCGTAGCACCTCCAGATTGGCTGCGGCCTTCTGGCGCTCCAATTCGATCTGCGCCGCCGCCCGCTGCTGCTCAAACTCCAGCTTCTGTTGCTCGCGCTGCTGCTCGGCTTGCATGGCAAGCATCTCGGGGTCAGGCTGCTCAGGCTGCTGCTGCGTGGGATCGACTTTCTTGGGATCAACCCAATAGTCGTCGCCCTGCCCCAGCCCCAAATCACGCACCAAGCCGTCGACAGCCTTGAACAGATGTTCCGGCTTCACCTGCCCATTCGCAAAGCCCTCAGCCATGATCGGCGCCAACGCCATGCGAGCCTGAATGCGCTTGTCCTTCGACCCCGTACCCAGCCCGACACGGATCGTCACGTTGATCTCTTCCGGCCACGAAGCCGGGTCAATCATCTGATACGTGCCATCGACCTTGGCCTTGAACGGCTCGCCCTCACGACGCCACAACCGATATTTCTTCGCCATCAGCCGGGCGAACGCCTCGGCCAGATTGCGCGCAATGAACTCTTCTTGCTGCTGGCCCTGCGCCTGCATCATGGCCGTGCCGGTCGCGGTTTTGTTCAACGCGTCGGCGTCCAAGCCCTGATTGAGCCGCGTGATGCCCGTCCGCGATTCGCGTTCGCCGGTGATCCATTCCAGTACCGTCAGGGACTTGCCAACGTCGAACGCCGTCTGGAACGGCACCACCGCGCTAGCATCGCGCACCCGGATCGGCGCGCCCGCAATCGGCGACAACAGGTCATCAATCGTATTCTCGGACGCGCCCTGCTCCGAAACGATCGGCCGCGGCATGTTGGCCGAATACATCCCATCGAACAACTGACGCGCGATCGTGCTGCGCGCCAACTGGATGTCCATCACCTTGTCCGCCAAGGAATAGCCCACCAGCCGATGCGGACGCGGAAACGGGCAAAACACCGAAAACGGCTGCTCGTCCACCGTCTCGATAGCTGGTTCACCATTCGCCCAGCGCAGGATCTCGCCTTCAACGCGGAACACCCGCACCCGCTCTGCAATGCCGTCACCATCGATGTCGATGCGCGCATATTCCTCGCAAAGCTGCACCTCGACCAGCGCGGGCGTGCTTTCGGGATTTTCCCAGCTATTATCGTCATCCTCGGCACGATCGCCGGGCAGACGCGTATAGGCCGGCAGACCATAAACCTGATCGCGATCGAACCCCATGTCGACCAGATCGGAGCGTGTCTTGACCGGGCAGTGCGCGAGATAGTCCGAATCATCCTCATGCCGCGCATTGGGGCTGAAACGGAATTCGCTGGCGGGCACCGCTACGTCGATGAAGCGCTTTTCGCGGATCTGCTGCTTGATAGACAGCGTGTAAGTGCCGTCCGGATTCTGCTGCTGATCCTCGATCTCGCCATCAAAGCCCTCCAGCTCGACCGGATCGCTAATCATGATGGTGTCACGCCGCACCCGCTCTTCCGTCACCATCATCGTCTTAGCGACGCCATACCGCTGCATCAGCCCCGACACGCACCAATCGTGCAGGATGCGGAAACCGTCCTGCTGGCGCATGAAGTTGAAGCCGATCGCCGCGGTAGCCTGATCCGCGCCGGCCTCGTCTTCCTCATCGGTCGCCTCGAACTCGACAACGCGGTCACCCGACACGAACGTCCGCAACACCGACGTTGCCATGTAGTCGATCGTTTCCTGCACATCAGGCAGGACGATCTGGCTGCGGCCCGTGACCTCGTTGCCGAACGGCTTGGCCTCGTAGAAGTCCTGCGCGAGCCGGTGGAAATCCGATAGCCGTTCCCACTCGCTTTCGGCGGCGTCGTACTCGCGACGGAGCGCGGCGATCAACTCCTGTTCGTTGAAGCCGGGTTCTGGTGCGGGTTCATCGATCCAGGCGTTGACCTCGGCGTCAGGGAGGATGGGGAGGGTGGCCATGGTTACACAATACCCCTTGTCAGCCGGCCCATGTCCAGTTTCACGGCCTTGCGCGGTTCTTCGTAAGCCACACAGCCAGTGCCAAAAGCATCAGCCGAGTGCGAAGACCAGTCATGGTTCGGTCCTAACCCAATTCCACGCTCCGTGTCACGCTTTTCATGATACCAGCCGATAGCTTTCAGGCCAGCAGCGCACTTCTCTTCGTCAAACCGCATCCTCGGGAATAGTTGCCGCGCCTTCTCGACACGCTGCATGGCCGCGCCCTTGCCCTGATTCGGCACGATCTCGACATTGTAACCCGCCGCCTCCAGAGCCTTGCGATAGGACGTGTCAAACACCTTGTCCTGCGTATCGCCGTCGTGAGGCAACCAGATCTTGCAGCGATCGGGGCTGTAGCCTTGCGACCGCATCCAGTTCAGATGCGCCGATACAGGCTGCCCCTGCTGCTCGTAATGGTTCGTCCAGCGGATTTCAGTTCCGACAAACTGCGCCGCCCAGAACACGAAGTTGTCAGCCTTGGCGCCCGTACCGCCAATGTCGGCGAACAGGCGAACGATCAGGTTAGGGTCTTCGCTGACGAAGCCGATGCGGCCTTCCTCACGGGCTTTCGTGAGGTTCGGTGCAAAGTATGCACCCTCCACCACGCGAATGAAGTCACCTTCCCAGATGTGATCGTAGAGGTGCGGGCGTTCTTCTTTGTCCGCTAGTCGGTCACGGTTTAGCTTTTCGGGAAACCACGGGTTATCGCGCCAGTTGATCTCGACCATCTTAGTGCGCGGGTTCTTCGTCATCCTGAAGCGCTTGTGCGTGGCGCTGTCATCGCGCTCAGGGTTGTACGTAACCCATAGCTCGCTTTCCTCATCACGCAGCGTCGGGATTAACTTGACCCACGCCTCTTCAATGACAGTCTCAGCCTCGTCAATCCATCCCAGCAAGATGCGAGCCTTCGACTTCAGGCTGTCAATGTTGCGTTGAAGGCCCGCAAAGCTGTAATGAATGCGGCCATCCTTGGTGCGAATGTACTTCTCACCAATGTCAAAGTACGGCAACAGCCAGTCAGTTTCGCGGATCGCAGCCTTGATTTCCTCCAGCGATGAATCTTCAAGGCTGTTCATAAATTGACGGCCGCAAAGGATAATTCCCTCACGGCCCGCCTGCGACCACATCAGGGCGCGTACGGCTGTCATCTTGGCAAATGTTCTGGTCTTACCAGAGCCGCGTCCGCCATATGCAACGCGCGTATCAGCCTCGCCGTCAAACACCGGCAATAGCTTTGCAGGCATCTGAACCTGCACAGTACTCATTCTGGATTAACCGCTGTCAGCTCGATCTTGGTAATCTGCACCGGCCCGCCGTCCTCGCCAGTGATCTGCATTGGCAGCACCTTGCCGAGTAGCGGCATGAAAGCGTTAGGATTGCTGGTGGCCTGCTCAAACAGATAACCGACAAGGCCATCCTTGCCGCCGGCCTGTGTAGCCGCAGCAAGAATTGCATCCTTCAGCAGCGTCGTGTTCTTGTTCGGAACGCCTTTGGGACGGCCGGGGCCGGGCGTGCCATCACCGACAACACGCTTCTTCGTTTCCTGTTCGTTATTTTTACCGTCAGGCGCGTTCATTCCCTCAATCTACTCCTTACCCGCCCGATCCGCAAGATCGCGCTGTGCGGGGCTGTGAGGGGCTAGGGTAAGGTCTTTCCACTCTCTCGCCGTCAGAACGAACGGCATAGCGCCTTTGCGCCTTGCCATTACGTACCCAGCACCTTCAGCAACCATCGTTATTTCACCATCGCCATTCGGATGGACGCGAGGCTTGTGCCACTTGACGCTCATTGCCCCTGCCCATCGCGATAGACGCCGGGGACGGGTTGGCGGGGCTTAGGATCTGGCTTGGAAAGCTCGATGAATGCCCCCGCAACAATTAAAAAGATGGCTACGAATCTCAGCCCCGCAAGAAACTCATCGGGCGTCATCGACATGAAAATTGGAGCGCTGACCCATGCCGCAAAAGCGACGATAATAACCATTGCTAGGATCTTACGCATGGTCATCTCCCATCCACGCGGCTGTGGTGGCTTTGTCGGCGTTGTCGGGGAGGGGGTCATGCGCTTCCCTCCAATCGCTCGATAAAACGCAATCCCCCGGTTGCCGAATCTTCCTCGACCAAAAACAGATCGCCGTCGACAACATCAATGGTTTCGCCATTGTCGAGGGTAAGCGATGCCTCGCCCGAAGCCCATTCGACAACCTCACTCATTCCCCCTCTCCCTCAACGAGCGGCCGGAGCATGGCTTGGAATGTGGCAGCAGCTGCGCCGTCATCCAACTCGGGAAGATCGTGCGCGTCAACGGTCAGATGATCATATAGAACCACGTTGCCCTCAAGCACCTGTGAGTTATCCGGCTCCATCAGCGCCTGGACTGCGGCGCGGGCCTGTCGGAGTGCCTTGGCAACGTGTGGATTTTCTTGCTCTTCACAATACCAATCCTTGACCTTGCACGGCTTCCCGTCGCGGGCCTCCATAATCTTAGAGGCCACGCGCTCCAGCATCGGATGAATTGGCTGGGTCATGCGACATTCTCCCAAGGCTTGGACGCTGCAACGGTCACGACCGCTTCAGCATGCGGAATCCACTGCTCCCACTGCGCGCCGCCATCCGTGGAGTTGTCCCACTCCGCATCCATTGTCATCATGAAGATAGTTGGGCCAAGAATAACCCGTTCATCGGGATCAATGCCCTCAGCAGCGCAGATCGCCCGCGCAAATGCTTCGATCATGCTCACCCCACATCTCCCAGCGCTTTGCGGGCTTCGACGTAGGCAATCCATTCATCGCCAGCCGATTTGATCCGCACCTTATGCCCCTTCTGGTTGCTGACAAAAACAGCCCATGCGCTGATTGAGCCCTGCTTTACCGCACCCTTGGGAATGCGGACCATCTTACCAGGCTCCAAGGCTTCAATCGCGAGACGCTCGGCGCATTTTACGCCGGGGCCGCGCATCTTGCCTATCTCACCAATCACAGACGGCTTGATGGCCTCAACGTGGTACATTGTCAAAACTCCATATGACGATAGTTTTATCGTCCATTTTGTCGGCAGCGTCAACCCCTTCGTTCGATATGACAGATTATCAATCCTGATATTCTTCAAACCCGCAGAAATCCTTAAGGATAATAGAATACCTTAGAATACCTATACCTATACCTAAAATCTCTCTCTCAAACGAGTATCAGGTAATCAGGGGTACTCTAATAGCCTTAAATCTCTCTATATCTGTGTCTCTACCGGGGTAAGCTATTATTCTACGCCGCTGCCCGGAAAACCGCCATTTTTTGCGCATAGGCAATGATTATCCTGCGTATCCTACGGATGCCTGTAAACGTTTGTGACCTTTTTGTTCACCTTATGAACCCGATCTTCGCGCTTCAGCGACCCGGCCTTCACCAGCGCCTCAAGCCCGGCCAGCACGTCCTCTTTCTTGAATGTGCGCGTCAGGCGGTTGAGAATGACGCCCTCGGTTTCGCCCTGGTCCGCGGTCAGATTGAGGATCTTGGCGTGCAACGCGGACTTCGGTGCGTGCTTCACACTGTCGTTGCCGATAACCATCCGAGCCTTTTCCTCGATGTCCCGGCGGATCAGCGCAAACGCCCACCGGACGTGTTCCTCACCCCGCAAGCGGTCTGGGATAGCAAGGATCAGCGACACCTTTGACACAAGCTCGTAGGCGCCCAGATACAGCGCTTCCAGAGACGTAGTGGCCTTCTGCGCCTCTGCCATGCCTTCCATCCACTGGGATACTTTGTCGAGCATCTCAGCGGCTTTCTGCGTGGTTGGCACCACGATGCGATCGTCCCGGCTTTCGACTCGCGCCAGCGCCTGCGCATCATACTCGCCATCGTTGAACAGTGCGGCCATGAACAGCGCCATATTGTCCGGCATCGGCTCGGGCTTAAAGCCCCGCTTGGCTAATGGAACCGTTTCGCGCTCGTTGAAGATCAGCGACCGACCGATAAAGCCATTGGTGGCATTCTCGTAATCTACCAGTCCATCAAATGTCACCGGCGTGGTAAACCCAATCAGCGACAGAAACGGCTTTTCTAGGCCGCGGTCCAGTGTATTGAGCGCGGCTTCGATCGACGCGATGCGCTTTTCGCCGGCCGGCTTCGGATCTTTGTCCTGCTTGGACAGCCATTGCGATAGCTCTTTCAGCAGGTCAGCTCTGACCGCTTCCTTGGCATCGCCAGTCAGCAGCATGTAGCCATTCGCTTTGGAATACGCCGACATCAGCACGCCAAGCACCCCGTCGAGGTAAAGCGCGCCGCCTTTCTGTTGGGCATTGCGGATCTTGCCCAGCAAAATTCCCAGCTCGTCCACGATGTAAAACGATGCCTGATGCCGGGTAAGGTTGCGCATAATCTCCTGCTCGGACTTAATTGAGCCGTGCATGGCGGCAGCTAACCCCGCCGCTCTGTGAAGCTGCGCCATGGCTTGCTGGATGCTTTCCTTGCCAGTCCGCGCGCCGGCCACACAGAAACAGAACAGGTTGGAAGTGACGCCAGAAAGGTCGTCAATGTAGCGCAGGCCAGCGATGTTGCCGATCGTCGTTAGCGCGCCAGCGACTGCCAAATGCTTGCGGGGGCGGAACGACTGGTTTTCGATCCACCTGGCAACTTCCCCGACAAAGCCAGGAGGCGCGGTCAGGTCGATGCCTGAAATATCGAACGGTAAGCCGTTCGGCGCCTGTTCTGGTTCCTCGTGAAACTTCTGATCCGGCACGAACGTGACCGGCATCTGCCACCCGCCCTGTTCGGCATGGTGGATCAGCGTCCCAAGCGTAACGGGGTTGGCCGATCGTCCGAAGCTGTGCCACTTGTAAGGCATCTTGCGCTCGTCGTGCTTGGGCGAAGTTGCTGACCAATCAACCCAAAGCTGATAGCCGGTGCCCTGCGTAGCGTGGTGCAGCGCCATGCCCACTGAAATCCACTCGTCATAGACCAGGTCGTTGTTATTGATATGCGCGAGGATGTCCGCCAGATCTTCGTGGCCGATGTCGATCGCGTGGCCGTTGAAGTCGGCACGGTGACGCTCTGGGCGTCGAAGCAGATTGATGAGCGATTCCGGCGCAGGGCCGATCTCATCCGGCGAACCGTCTGCGGTGTAGATGCCGCCTGATTTATGTGCCGAACCCGGCCCAACGACATAGCCTGACGACTTGAAATCGATTCCTGGGTATTCGGCAAGATGCGTGACCATCGCCACGTCGGCGGGGGCGGTGAAATACAGGTGTTGCGATCCACCGCCCGAGCCGGTTTGGACGGCAAGACCAGCGCCCGCAATCTCCGGTATCAGCTCCAGCAGCTTGCGATAGCTTTCGATACCGCCGTTGCGCGCGTCAACGTCGACCACCAACAGCCCGCGGCACAGCACGCCATAGCCGGTATCTAGGTGACCATATTCTTCCATAGAACCAAGCTGCTCATCATCCCATGCGGGCGTGTGCTGCCAGTTGGATGCGCGAGGGTGCTTGGATACAGCTTCGCAATCATCATGCCCGCACTCACAGCGCCCGTTGCTGAAAAAACGGTAGATCGGGAAAATGCGATAACCGGCATCCATGAAGTCACGATAGATCATCCGCCCAATCTTAGGGCGCAGCTGTATTACTGAGGCCATTACGCGCGCTCCTGCGGAATCTTTTCTCTGATTTGATACACGCGCAGGTCCGGCACCTTATCGCCCCACTGATAGACCGCTTGCTCGGTTATCCCCAAAGCCTCAGCCAGCTTGCGCTTGCTCCCGAACAGCGCCACCGCTTCGTCCATCGTCATCATTCAACCTTTCTTGAAAAAGCACGCTTGACAATGTTCCTATAGAGCCGCATTGTCAATGACGCAGAAGGCAGAAAGGAAACAGTATGAGCATCCTTGAAAGGGCAGCGAAGCCCGAACGCGAACCATTCGTTGGCACAATCGTCGGCGTACAAGGCACCGGCAAAACCAGTCTGGCATGTACCTTCCCCGGTGTTTTCATGATCCGCACGCAGGGCGAGAAGCCACCGCATGACATCCCTGACGAACAAACCCCAACGACGCTGGAGATCACCACCAGCGATGATCTATGGGAAGCGCTCAAAGCGCTGCTGCGGGAAGAACACCAGTTTCAGACGCTGGCGTTCGACACCTGCACTGGGCTGGACAGCATGTTTACGCAGGACGTGCTTGCCGCAGATCCCAATGCGCGCGGCCTGAATCAATCGCACGGAGGTTACGGCAACGGCGCCAGCATGGTAACGGCCATGCACATGCGTGTCCGCCGTGCCGCTGAGGCGCTGCGCAAACAGCGCGGAATGAACATCATCTTTTTGGCGCACGCCGAGATCGCGGATGTAACGCCGCCCGATGGTGATCCGTACAGCACCTACACGTTGCGGCTGCCCAAGAAATCTATGGCTCCCTACCTAGACTCGGTCGACTGCGTGGGCTTCTTGAAGCAAGAGCGCATCGTCCGCGGGGCCGTAGAAGCTAAGAGCGACCGAGCGGCGAAGCCGGGGCGTGCGATTACCACCGGTGACCGCGTATTGGTGACGTACTTGACGCCCGCTAGCGCTAGCAAGAACCGCTACGGCATCACCGACGACCTCGCCGTAGAGAAGGGTGTGAACCCACTTGCCGATTGGATCGGCCTGAAGCCGGCGGCCAAGAAGCGTCCGCGCAAGGAGCCTGAGGTTGAGGCCGAAACCGTCGACGCCAACGATTTTGCAGAGGAGAAGTAAGAAATGTCGTTCTGGAACATGAGCGATGGCAGCAGTGCCATCAGCGGCGACAGCGAGTTTGATGCTGGCGGTTCGATGGAACCGATCCCCGATGGCACGTCGGTTCTGGCCATGCCAGACGAAGCGAAGTGGGCTGAGGATAAACAGGGTAACGAATACCTGTCGATCCGATGGAACGTGCTAAAGCCGGCGGCGTATCAGGGCCGCAAGATCTTCCACAAGCTGTGGATCAGCGACGAAAAGCCGAACCAGAAAGATCCGGTGAAGTACCGCGACAAGCAGCTACGGATGTTCGGCGCGATCGACCACAACGCAGGAGGAAAGCTGGGCAAGAGCGCCGGCAAGCCCAGCGACGACCAGTTGGCCGTGGCGCTCATCAATAAGCAGATGGTTCTGCGCCTGGGAGTGTGGGCCATGCAGGGCGACAACGGGCCGATGTCGGGCAACTGGGTATCCGCGGTTAGCGACAAAACCAAGCCGATCAGCGAAGCGGCACCGGCTAAGAAGCCACAGACTAAGGCTGCCTTTGATGACGACTTGGACGACGACGTGCCCTTCTGATCCACTCGTTACCGGACCCTGCCTTTGGGCAGGGCGAGGATAAATAGTGGAGAGAAATATGGAACAGCGTTCAGAGGCATGGTTTGAAGCCCGCAAGGGCCGCGTCACGGCATCCCTAGTTGGCGCCATTCTCAACCATTCCCCCTACATGACTCGCGCGCAAGCAATGCGCTCGATGGTCCGCGACGCCTGCGGTGCAGAGCGCGAATTTAAAGGCAATGCCGCCACCGAGTGGGGCACGGCCATGGAACCGATGGCAATTGGTGAATTTGAGGACCGCACGGCGCTGGTGGTCGAAAAGGCAGGTTTCATCTCGCGCGATGATTGGGCTGGATGCTCACCTGACGGCCTGATTGCTGATAACGCCGGGATTGAAACGAAATGCCCCTACGGCATTCGCAATGACCCTGCGCCCGTGTTCAAATCGCTAGCCGAGCAGCCGCACTATTACGATCAAGTCCAGTTTTCAATGTGGGTTACGGGCCGCGATACGTGGCACTTCGAGCAGTGGACGCCCTACGGGCAAAGCGGCTCGATGGTCACGACCGACCTTGCGTGGCAGAACGACAACATCCCCGCCCTACGCCAGTTCTACGCCGAATTCCTGTACGAGATGCAGGAAAACCGCGACGAGCATCTGGCCGCGCTGCGCCGGGAGGTTGACACCCCCCAAGCCCACAAGATGGTGACGGAATGGGATGAGCTTTCGGAAGCGATCGAGCGCGCCACCGAGCGCAAGGCTGATCTGCTGAAGGAGATGGTTGTTCTAGCGGGTGACACGGATGCGCTGTTCGCCGGCCGCAAGCTGACGAAGGTAGAGAAAGAAGGCTCGGTATCCTATGCCAAGGCGCTGAAGACGCTGTGCCCTGGGGCGGACGTGGAGCCGTATCGAGGTAAGCCGTCGTCGCATTGGCGGTTGTCCTGATGTTTACGCCACGCCCCTACCAGCAAGAAGCCATCGACGCCGCCAAAGCCGAACTGCGCCAAGGCGTCGATCCTATCTTGATCGAAGCCGCCACGGGTGCCGGCAAGTCGCTGCTGATCGCATACATCGCCGAATGGCTGCATGAGATAAGCGCGGGAAAAAAGGTGCTGTGCTTGGCGCCGCAGCGCGAGCTGGTGTTGCAGAATGCCGCCAAGTATAAAGCGCTGGGCGCGCCGTGCAGCATCTTCAGTGCCAGCGCCGGGGCCAAGTCCACGCGGCATCCTGTCGTCTTCGGCACCCCCGGCACCGTGTCGCGCAGCATCTCGCGATTCCTTGATGACTACTGCGCCGTCGTCATAGACGAAGCACACGGCATCACCCCGACGATCCGCGGCATTATCGAGGCGATGCAGAAAGCGAATCCGCGTTTGCGCGTGATCGGAACCACCGCCACGCCTTTCCGGCTGGGGTCGGGATACATCTACCGCATCGGCCCGAACGGGAAAGCCAATTCGGATGATACTTGCCGTGATCCGTACTTCCTGAAATGCGTATATCGTATAGAGGCACCAGATCTCATCAAGCAGGGCTATCTTACTCAGCCCGTTATCGCCGCTACCGGCACCGAGGCTTATGACACGTCTGGCCTTCAACTACAGCGGAATGGCCATTTTGCCGCCAGCGCGGTCGATCAGGCATTTGTTGGGCATGGTCGCAAGACTGCCAGCATTGTCGCGGATGTCGTGTCGCGCTCCAGAGAGGCGATGGGCGTCGTGTTTTTTGCCGCCACCGTGCAGCATGGCGAGGAGATACTAGCTTCGCTGCCGCCGACGATGTCGGCGCTGATAACCGGGGGCACGGCCAACCGCGAGACGATACTAAAACGCTTTGAATCCCGACAGTTGAAATACCTTGTCAACGTCGGTGTCCTTACTACCGGCTGGGACTGCGCGCACGTCGACACAATTGCCATCCTTCGCAAAACGGAAAGTGTCGGGCTGCTGCAACAGATCATTGGCCGCGGCCTTCGTAAGCATCCTGAAAAGCAGGAAGTCCGCGTTATGGACTATGCCGGCAACATCGAAGAACATTGCCCTGACGGCGATCTGTTTGCACCGATCGTAAAAGCAAAGGGCGCCAAGGAAGGCGGCGGAGAGGTAAAGGCAGAGTGTTCAGCCTGCGGCTATGAGAATGATTTCACGCGCCACAAAGATGCCGAAGGCTACGAGGTCGACAAGCATGGCTATTGCGTCGACGTATGGGGGGCGCGTGTAGAAACCGAATATGGCCCTATGCCCGCTCACTACGGTCGGCGGTGCTTTGGCATGATTCGCTTGCAGGATAACGATGGAAAGCACGAGCGCTGCAACTACCGATGGACTAGTAAAGATTGTGAGGCGTGCGGTGCCGCTAATGACATTGCTGCGCGCTACTGCGTGGAATGCAAGGCAGAGCTGGTCGACCCCAATGAAAAGCTGAAGGCCGAATTTCAGGCCATGAAGAAAGACCCGCATCAGCCACAGACGGATGCCGTGCTTTCCATGACGCTGAAAGACTCCGTATCGCAAAAGGGCAATGCTACGGTACGAGCCGATTGGGTGACGCCATACCGGACGTTCTCGACGTGGCACCAGCCAAACGCCACCTTTGCTAAAGGGCAGAGGGATTGGGCGCGGTTTGATGAGGCGACCCGCCACGGAACGCCCGAGACGATCTCGTACATCAAGGAAACAGGATCCAGCTTCTACAGAATCTTGGCCTTCAACGAACCCGCAGACACCCCGGAGGAACTAGCCGCATGAAATTCCCCTCGTGGCTGATGGTCTATGGCGACCAGAATTATCGAGGCGCCTGCCCCAAGGAGGATGTTGAACAGGTGTCGCTGTTCAATCGCATCCGCAAGGAATATCCGGACGATTGGGGTCGGTTGGCACTGCATCCTCGGAATGAGGGCTTAAAAGAGAAAGGCCAATTCTCCACCGTCATGAAACACGCCGCCGAGGGCATGACGCCGGGGGCAAGCGATGTTATCATTCCTGGGGCGCCATCTTTGGTCATGGAGATCAAGCGCCGTGACCATACACTATCATCGTGGCAGCCGGGTCAGTTGGCATACTTAGAGGCAGCGCATAAAGCGGGAGCTTTTGCGTGCGTAGCATTGGGAGCGATCGGCGCATGGGCGGCTTACATAGATTGGGTCGAGACGCAGAAGGCATCGTAAGGCCTGTTTCTTGGTGGCTTGCTGAGCTTCTGGAAGGCCGAAAGGGGATGGACGAGGTGCCGGCTTCAGTGCGAAGCTGGTCCTCGTTTTTCGTGCATCGTGCGGCGCTGGGGATTGTGCTGATGGGGTCTAGGGAGGAGCGACAAGAAAGGCTGGATCAGGCGCCGCCACGGATGCGCCCTTATGTCGAGGAAGAGATTGCGCGGCTATGGCCTATGCGCGCTGAACTGAGGGCAAAAGAAAACCCTAGCGGTTAGGCTAGGGTTAGTTGATCAACATGAGAGATGCGCGCCCCTTCTAGCGCCTAAACAACGTCTGCGCAACCAGCCTGCCGAGGGTCCACGAAAACCCCCGCAAAAACGTCCGACACATATTACCGAGCATCCTTCTCTCCTTTCAACAACGCCCAAATCTCCCGCGCTTCGGCATGGTGGCTGGTATCGCACCAGCTTGTGGTCGCCATGCGCTCGATCAGGGCTTCTATGCGCTGAAAGAGGGTCATAGTGCCAACTCCGCCTGACAGTGGAAGCCACATCCGCCAAATTCAGCACCGCGAACGACGGTGGACTGATCGGTAGGCACCTCATCAGGAAAGCCGCGGACATTCCGCACCTTGCCATCCTCGCCTTTTTCGCGGCCGAGAATGACCAGCCGTGCGCCAAACCGCCGGGCCTGTTCGTTGCGACGCTCAAATGCTTCAGGGAATTCTTTGCGGATGAGCGCCCAATAACTCGGGCTGGACGACTTCACGCAACCCAAGCAGTTGCCATTTGGCATGCCGACTTCGTACACATACGGGCGACGAATACCGTGATCCGCAAGGTAGGCATGAGTGCCTTTCTTGGTCATACCCAGCTCGACAAGCGGTGCGCGCTGCAACAGCAACGGATGATCCGCCTGCATTCGAGTGAAACGCTTAGCGTCCAGCTTGTCGGCGGTATAACCCCATAGGTGGGTATCGCTTGGCAACTGGTAGTTGAGCCGAGGAACGATCTTCATGGCGCCGGTGCAAGGCGCGCCGTTCATGCCTGACAGGTAGCGGCGCTTTTCGAATACCTCGTCAATCGTCGCATATTCCTCGCTACGGATACGAACGATCGGCTTGCCATACCATCCCTCTAAATCATTGATAAATCGGTGGCTGTCCTCGTGGACACTATCGCCCAAGTCGCAGTGAACAGGGATAACGTCTGGATTTTCAGCCAACGCCATTTTGGTCATCACGGCGCTGTTAACGCCATCGACCCATGCCAAAACCCTGCTCACGCCCGCATCCTTTCCCGCCGCGCCTTCATCTCATCCACCCGTGCCAGCATGTCCTTCTCAGACATGACACGCGACCCCACCTGCCACTCATCCCGCCCTCGCCGATAGACGTTTGCATAGCCCTGCTGGCGCAGGTAGCGCGCGGCGTCTGCAAGCGGGCCGGTTTCAGTGGGGGCAGTGATGGCCACGGGAGTATAAGTGACACCAAACTTGCGCTTGGCCTGGCTGGGGCGAATGCGCGGCTTCTTCTCACGCTTCGGGCGCTTCAGGCCATAATGCCGCACCCAGCGGGCAACCAGCTTTTTGCCGACGTTGTAATGCTCGGCGGTTGCCACGTTGTTGGAAGCCAGCCAGAATGCCTCAAACTCTTCCCGCGGTGGCGGGGGGAGATTCGGCTTGCTGACGATCATCCGCTGCCGATGGAGCAGATCGTAGAGGGAAGTGGTTGAAGCGCCCACAATTTTGGCAATTTCAATACCGGTCTTCCCTTCTCCTATCAGCGCGCGCACCTGATTGATGCGCTCCTCATTCCAGAACCGCGACTTGACGACGCCTTGCTGGATGAGCTGGTTGCGGACGCGCTGGCATTCGTTGCGGCCGATATCATAGCCTTCACGACGCAGGATCTGATAGCCGACTTCCGCGGCGTACTGGGTCATGGTTTCGATGAGGTATTCGGGGGTGGGGCGGTTAGTCATGATCCCCTCCCAGCGGTTCAACATAGAAAAAACCTCTGTCCTCGTCCTGATCGCCGTAAGGCGCATAGCGGCACAGCGTTGCCACCAGCGCCACCAGGATCAGTGTCGCCACCATGGCGTAGACGATGCATTCCTGTTGGAAGTCGGTCATGCCATTGCCTCCTTAGCGATGCGTGCGATTTCGTCGCGCTCGTATTGACCGGCGGCACTACGACGGCGGTTCGCTTCAGCCGTTACGGAAACGATCTTTTCAACAGCCTTATCCAGTTTTTGCCTGTCGGAGCCGTATGCGATCACATGTGCTTTATCGCCCCGGCGTTCGCGATGCGCACCTTCTTTTAGGCGGACCATCTTTTCAGTGACTGCGGTGATTTCCACCACCACAGGACGCCAAGTGCCAGTCCACAAGGCAAAATCTCCTGCTTTTAGCGTCATGCTGGTCTCTCCTGCTCGATAATGTCTAGCTGCCGTTCCAACTTACCGATCGTCTTGAGCGATGGCGTGTTGGCACTCTTGATCCAGCGCGTGATTACGGTGCCGGATACGCCCGCTTCCTTGCACAAGGCATAAAGGGACATCCTGGCGGCGAACGTGCGCTTGCGCACCTGCTCCATGAGCTGCTCTCGGGTTTCCATGTCAGCCTTATGGCGCGTGCGACAATGTGCGTCAAGCGCAATAAATGTGTTGACACCCACCCTACATTCCGGCATTCATCCACTCACACCCAGCGGCAAGCTGGAAGGAGATGTGAGATGAGTAAGTGGGTTGATTGGTTCGGTGGCGATATGCCGGTTGATGGCGAGACCGTTGTGGATGTTAAGTTTCGCGATGGCGATCAGCACATTGGAGATGGCGGCGAGGCCTCCATTTATCATTGGCATCATTATGCCCAAAATGCAGACCACCCAGTAAATTTCTATGAAGGGGCGGACATCATCGCCTACCGCGTGGTTCCAGCATGACCCACGCCGACATCCTCACCGCCATCACCGAGCGCGAAACCCGCCTCGCCGCGATCGTGCGGAAGTATGACTTGGCACCTGTGAGCGTGCCGCCGTTTCTCGCCTGTACGGCGCAGGATCTGGCGGCAGCGGTGGATAAGCTGGAAAGGAAGGTAGCATGAGCGATCCGACTTCTCTACTTGGCGCAGATTACGCGGCTACGCTGCGCCGTGAGTTTAGCAAGCCCGATCAGTTGGGGAACGCAGCGTACCTTACCGGAGCGCTCCGCAACGCAACCAGCGACTTGTGCGCCCGTGTGTATGGTGATGACGCCTTGCCACGCGCGCACGCCATTCTGATGATTTATGAGGAATGTAAAGCATGAACCGCGATTATTTCACCAAGCCGATCCAGCACAGCCGCAGCACCTACGACTACGGCAACAGCGGGCCGATCCTGCCCTGCGATGAGGATGCGTATCCGGTGTCGTGGACCGAGCGTGTCATCGTCAGCTGCATCGTGATTGCGCTGACGATCGCGCTTGTCGCCTTCTGGCCGTCGTGATACACCCACAAACAAATAGGGCTGGCCCGCTTCCAACGAACCAGCCCCGACACAGCGATGGAGGTCGCAATGCCTGACGACAGCAATAACCCGAATACCCGTGTCGGCGCAATGGCGCCTGACGCCTCTACCTCTCCCGTCGAGCATACGCCGGGGCTTTGGGGCGACGGTCACGAAGCCATCTGCGCAAAGATCGACCGCGAACGGCCGTGGGCCAGTACCGTGTTCCGCAAGGCGCACGATGGCAGCGAGGCGAACGCGCTGGTGTTGATGACGTTTGGCGCATCGGTTGAGGAGGCTGTCGCTAACGCTCGCCTGAGCGCCGCCGCGCCTGAGTTGTTGGAGGCTCTTAGCGACATCATCGCTCACTACGGCGAGCGTGAGCAGGGGCCGGGTCACAGCCACGCGGCAAAGGGCATCTGGGACAAGGATGCCGGCAACGGGGAGAAGGGCGGAACCCCCTGCGACTGGTGCGCCAAGTGGGATCGCGCCCGCACCGCCATCGCCAAAGCCCGCGGCACCCCTCCCGCCCCGGAGGTGTCCCATGTCGGGTAACTCTCCCCTCGATGGCCGCATGACGGAGCATCCCATGACCGACGCAACCCAAGAGCGCGCGGGCGATTACGAGCGCGCATATTTTGAGCGGGGCATGTTCGCAGCCTACGCGTGGATGGTCACGAAGCGCTCCGGTGCGCAGCTATCCGATGCTGTTGTGGATCACGCGTGGGATAACCGCGACGCTGGCATGGGGCCGACTGAGTGCTTGCCGACACGGGCTAAGCTGGCGGCTGTTGAGCACCCGCTGGATAACGCCTCTCTCCGCGAGGTGTTCGACTACGCAGCTCGCCGCTTGGCCGATGCCAGTGAACAGGCCGAACAGCCCCGCGAATACCGCCTTTCAATGGATCGCTTTGACGAAGCCTACATGTGGCTCGTCGCGGCCGAGGAGAAGTCCGCATGACCGACGCAACCCCGCTCGCGTCTGAGCAGATTACGCAGCAAGATCGTGAGGCTGCGGCAACCCTAGTGCCGCTATGTTTCGGCGCTTCGGACCTGTGGAAGTCGAATGTCCTCGCGGGCTACTATGATGACGGAGAGGTCGTTCAAGCCTTCGCCCGCCATCGTATCGCAGCCCTATCCGCCATCCCTGCACCTAGCGATCAGGACGCATCGCAGGCGCAGGGGGAGGTGGACGATTGCGAGTTCTGCCTTGGTGCTAAGGGCGGGGTGAATGGCAACGAGAACGTTAGCAACGGCATCGTTGTCTGCGATTATTGCTCGGCGCTGCTACGCAAGATTGCTCCCGCCCCCGGTGCGACGACGCAGGACGACCCGTATTGCGCTGGCAATGTGCAGACACGAGACGAAGCCGTTGCAGAGTTGGTTGACCTCAACGGATCGGCCCGCACTGACGCTGAAAAAATCGTTGACGGTGCGACGGCGCAGGATGGGGTGGAAACCGTAGCTGAGTGGCTAGAAGCTTTGGCGCAAGATGGCAGCGACCAGCATACGCGCACTGGCGCGGCTGTTCACGCACGGGTAGCCCGTAGCGCCATTGCCGCGACGGCTCAGAAATCAGCGTGGCATCGATATGAACCCGACGACAACAAGCTGTTCTGTCGACATTGCGGGCTAACGGCGGTGCGCCACAGAAAAAGCGCCCCGACGCCGACTATCCCGGCGGGCATGGTGGCGTGGAATGGCGGGTCGAAACCTGCGGATTGGGACGGGAAGTCTGTGCAGTTCCGCTCCGGCGAGATCAAGCACGCGGAACCGGGCGTGGTGTGGAAGCTGGGCTGGGATCACAGCTACGGCAATGGCGACATCATCGCCTACACCCCGCTCGCCGCCGCACCCAAGCAAGCAGAGCAGCAGGGGGTGTCAATTGAGCACGTCGTTTCAGCGATTAAGGCGCGCAAAGCCATCTACGAGACGAAACGCGACGCATCTGACTGGGAAGCACCGGACAATTGTAATGATTATGAGCGAAGAGACTTTGTAGTTGAATGTTTTGATTATCTCTTGCGCGATATTTTTGCACTAATCTCCAATTGTGGGTGTACAGAACATTCTGTCGTATTGTCCGAGCCGGGGCGCATCTCGTCTTGCTCTTGTGGGAAGGTTTCGGTTGCCCACGTACTGAACGCCCCCACAGGTGCGGTCGAGAAGGGAGAGGCGATGTGATGTACTTTATCGACTGTGAGTTCGACGGCCATAACGGCCCGCTACTCAGCATCGCGCTTGTTCGGGATGATGGGCAGAGCATCCATATCGAGACGACAGCGATTGCGTCTGATCCATGGGTGCTGGCCAATGTCGTGCCGCTCATGAGCCAGAACGACGCCACCACTCACCCGTTGGCCCAGCCGTATCAGGTCGGACCGATGGTTCGCCAGTTCATCGGAGGTGATGCCGCACCAGTCGTCGTTGCCGATAGCCCGGTCGATATTGGCCGGTTCTGCCAAGTGGTGATGACCGACGCGCGCGGTGAATACGCGCCTAACAATTGGCCGGTGCTGGCGTTTGAGGTCCACGACGTAGATTGCTACCCGACCGACTTGCCCGGCGCTGTCCAGCATAACGCGTGGTGGGACGCCATGGCGCTGCGACACAAGCTGTCCACCACCCCCTCGCAGCGGCTGGACGCGGCTACGGTCGAGCGGTGCGCGGCGTATATGGATGCGCGAGCCGAAGAGATTTTCGCCGTGGCCACAAACAAATCGACTGCGGCGATGATGCGGGCTGTTTTTCAAGCTGAGGCCGCTGCCATCCGCGCCCTCGCCACCGATCCGCACCAGCACGGGGGGAAGGGAGCGTGAGCGGCGCAGGTGCTATCGGGCTGGGCCTTTGGCTTTTCGGCCTCGCGGTCATCGCGGCAATCCTATGGACGATCTTCGTATGGTGGCCGTCGTTCAAGCGGCTGACCGAACACGCCGAGGAGGCACGCGCATTCAACCGCACCCGCCCGCTCTGCCTCGACTGCATCGAGTACGGAGCCCCCTACGATGCGCCGTGCGAGTTTTGCGGTCGTGTCACGCCGCATCGGATCAGGCCAGTGCCGCACCAGCACGGCGCGGGCAACGGGGAGAAGCATGGTGGATAAGCTGGAGCCGTGCCCGTTTTGCGGCGGTGAGGCAAAGCGCTTCACCATCGGCGACAATGAGCCGAACAACGCTGGCGGCGATGTGATCGTCTGCACGCGCTGTCAGGCAAGTAGCCATGTAGAATTTGGCCGCAAGGAGAACCTCGTATCGTCTTGGAACCGCCGCCCCACCTCCACAGAAGATGCGCGGGAGCGGGTTAAGGTGCTGGAGGAGGCGCTGCGTAGTATCGCAGAAGGTAATCTCGGTGATGCGTCTTGGCAGGCTAATTACGACCGCATTCGGGAAGTTGCCGCTGAGGCATTTAACCATAAGGGGCAGAAACATGACCGATAAGCAATCTATCCGGTCAATTCGTACACGGGACAAGGTGGACCGTCAGACGGGTAGAATTGTCGTCTTTCCGCTTCCAGCCGAACCTGTCGATTATGCCCGCACCGCCCTCGGCAATAAGGAGACGGATCGTCATGGGTGAGAGCATCGCGTTCGTCGTCGCGGGCATTCCCGTAACGGCTGAGCAGCGTGACGCGGGGATCGCGGCCATGCGCGGCCAGTTCAAGGCATGGGACGTGCGAGGCGCGCTGAGCCGCGCCGGCGTGCCGTTCGAGGCGCTAGATCGCGGGGCTGACCGCCTTCTGCAAGCCGAGCGCCGGGCCGGCCGCATTCGCGCCGTCAACAACCGCAACTGGGAGGCCACCACCCATGCCCGCTGACGCTGCGGAGATCGTGCGCTTGGCTGAGAAGCTGGAGCAGATATCGACGGATGCGATGCGCGCTGCCTTCGATGACGAATGGTATAGCGCCATCAGTGCTTGCACGCGCGGCTTTGACGCGATCGCCGAATACCTCCGCGCCCGAGCAGCTCAACACGATCATGAGGTGGGGTGATGGACCGTATCCTTGTTTGTGGCGGTCGCGAATACAGCGATCAGGCCATGCTCTTCGGCGCGCTCGACGTGCAAGCCGAACAGTCGCGCATCTATACGATCATCCAAGGCGGTGCGGACGGCGCTGATCGGCTTGCGCGGCTGTGGTGCCATAGTCGGAATGTCCGGTGTGAAAATTTCCCCGCCGACTGGAAGAGGCACGGCCGCGCCGCCGGACCGATCCGCAATCAACAGATGCTGGACGAAGGCAAGCCGACGATGGTGTTTGCCTTCGCTGGTGGCCGGGGGACCGCTGACATGGTGCGACGGGCAAAGGCGGCCGGCATCCCGATCGCGGAGTTCGAATGACCCCCTCTCTTACCCCTCCCGCCTACATGGCGGGGCGGACTGGAATAGGCACCGTTCGCGGCTCAGCCTTGAACCGGCGCTGGTTGATCTGGCGCATTGCATTACCATTGCCGAAGTTGCCGTCGTTGCAGGACTTGAGCGCGTTGATACAGCCGGCCATCCATGCCGCCATCGCCTCGTCGTCCCATGCGCCGAACCAATCGGCGTGGAATGTCGTGCCGGCCGGCATCTGCACCATCTTGCCGTCCATGTTCATGCTGTCCGACGACAGCGACCATGTGCTGACCGAGCCGGGCGCTCCGGTCTGCGCGGCGCCAGTGTCGTACCAAGCACCCAGCGTGAAGGTCGGGACGATGTATGGGTGATCGTCATCGCACTTGAGCTGACCGCGGTCGTTCCACTTCGGATAGCCCATGTGCGAACGGTGATCGGGGCTATCGAGGTGGATGCCGTCCCAGCACTCGGGCGCTGCGATCACGGCGCCAAGCTGGTTGCCCGGCCCGCAATTTGGCGCGGCGTCCCCCAGCAGCGGATACGAGCCCGGCTTTGCAGTCGGCCCCTGACAGTTGAAATACCCGTGCCGCAGCGGGTTATCGCCCATCATGTTGTAGCCGAACACGTAACGAAGACCGCGGGGAAGCGGCACACACGCCTTGCCTTGAACCGTGCAGAGCGGCGAGTTCTCGGGCAGTCGCTTGTAATAGATCGAGATGAAGTCCGGCCGCACGACATAACCCGTGCCGTCGAGCATCGCCGGCATCCAGTAAGCCGATCGGTTCAGGATATTGACGCAGGTACTTTCGCCGGTCGTGCGCAGGCTGTTGTAGGTGCTCTTTCCGTTCGCGAGCGTGTTGCCGTACCACTGATGCAGGTGGCTCTTGCCCGGCTGGCCGGGAAACACGACCGGGTCGTCATAGCTGAGCTGCCCCGGCTCGCAGATGAAGCGGAATGCGCCGACGTTGTCGGGGGCGGCGGTGACGGGCAGGTCGGCCTTGCCGATCAGGCTGGCGCGGTCGTAGTTTGGCGCGACGATCGCAGGGATCTTGTCGAGGTTCGCGCCCAGCTCGGGCTCAACCACGTCGCCGATCGTTACCGGGGTTAGCTGCACGATTCGCTTCTCGCGGTTCGCGATGCTGATATCCGCCTTATCCTTCGCGCCCTTGAAGCACTCAATGTCCGCGCGCAGCTTGTCGACGCTCTTGGCCGTCCACACGTTCTGGCCGCTGTAGTTGTAGCAGCCCTTGTCAATTTGCGCGGATGCCGGCGCCGCGATGAACGCAGCGACCAGTGCAGTTGAGGCGAGCAGGATACGGTTCATGCGAAGTGCTTTCGTAATACCGCGGCAATCGCCGGCAGCCGCCCCTCCGTGACGCGGCAGTCAACGACCTGCCAGTCATTCCACCACTGGATGAACATCCAGCCGGTGCGGCACGCCTTCACGTCGGCCAGCGCCATGTCGATGTCAGCCGCCATGGTATCGCTGTCGACGCCGATCTCGCTGTAGCCGAACGGCATGTTCTTGCTCTCGGCGAAGGCGCGCATCCGCAATAGCGGCTCACGGAACCAACCCTGCGTGTAGACTCCCGGAGTGTGGCCGAAGTTGAGGCACATGTAGAGGTCGGGCGTGATCGCATCCACGCAGGTGCCGCCGGGATAGGCGGCTTCCCAGTCGACCACGACGTTGCGCTCGATGCTGGGCGAAAAAGCGACCTTGAGCCTGCGGCCGGTGAAGGCGATCGTGTTGCGCATCAGCCCGGCGATCCGGCGGAAGCAGCGCTTGTAGAGGTCAGCGGATGGCTTCCCCGCAGCGTCCAGCGCACGGTTTTCCGTGTTGTCCCAGAGGTTGAATTCATGGAACAGGCGCATCCAGATATCGCCCTTCCAACGACCGGCGTCCGCGGCTGCCTTCATCTGGTATGCGATGCCGATGTAAAGGTCATCGAAGTCGCCGCGGTTCACCGCCTCCATCTGCTTCGCGCCGGGGAACGGCACCGTCCACAGAACATCGCGGCCCTTGGCGTAGATGTCGCGGCCGATCTGCGCCGCCCACGCCAGCGTTCCCGCCGGCGCGCCCTGCCACGGGATGATGCAGTCACGAAGCTGCGCAGGACTCCGCTGATCGAGATTGATCCCCACCATGCCGGTCGACGGGAAAGCCGCCGCGAAGTTATCCGCGGGGCTCTCCTGCCAGTTGGGGAGGACGGCGAGGGTGCGCATCTGTTGTCCTCCCTTATCAGTAGTTGTTGACGGTGCCGTTGGTCAGCTTCTGGTTCGGAAGCGTCGCATTGCGCAGATTGGTGACCGTGCTGGCGTCGGTGGCAAGCGAGATGGTCGAGCCTGCTGCGCGAATGTCATGGAACCAACCCTTCGCGTTGCCGCCGAGGTTGAAGTCGCACGGATCGAGTGGCCCACCGAAGATCTTGTCGCCGCGATCGTCGTGAGCGTAGGTGCCCAGTGCCCAGACCTGCGTGTCGCCGATGTTGCGCAGGTTGCCCCCCGAATTGCGGAAATACTCACCGTTGAGGTCAATACCGATCATGCTGATGTGCTGGGTCAGGCCGTTGTTCGAAGTCGAGCCAGCCATGCCGCAATCGCGGCCCTTGCAGTCGACGGTGAGGATCGAGAAGGTACCGGTGGTGGAGATGGCATCCTGCGCCGACCGCACGCCTTCGCAGCGCCACAGCCCGACGAAGCCTGTGATGGTCGAGAAAGCGAAAGCGTTGCCGCCGACGCCCTGCTTGCCCGAATATTTCGACGCCACGTCGACCAGCACCATATTGCGCGTGCCGCCGGTATTGGCGTTGAAGCCGCCGGTGATGCCGCCGCGCAATTCCATATTCTCAACGTAGATATCGACGTTGTTGCCGCCGATATTCATCGCGTCCGTGAGCAGGATGACCTGCGTGTTCGTATCGGTCACCGGAGCGCCATCGGGACGTTTGATGCGCAGCCGGTTCGGGTTAGTGTCGGTGCCCGACGTGACAAAGAAGCCGTTTGACGAAACCACCGTCGCTTCATCGGCCCGCTCAACGATGTCGAGGAAATCGCCGGCCGCATTCGTGTTGAGAAGATCCAGTACGCGAGCGACGTTGTTGCGCGAGGCGGTATACGAGCCATCGCCTTGCGAGGTATAGGTAAGCGCCAGACGCACAGGGCCTGTAACCGGGCGAGCAGAACCGTAGCCAATAAATCCGGTGTGCTTGGTAGGCCGGATGCCTGCAAGCCCGTTGGCGGCGCCACTGTCGCTCACGCCGTTCATCAGGTCGTACAGGTTGTTACCAACCCCGCCCTTGATGCGGATGCGCCCGCCCGTGGCGCTGGCGTTGGTGTTCAGCTTGTTCAGAGCAACCGCGATGGAGCCGACCGCAGTCGCTTCCGTCAGGCCGTCGCCAGTGTTGGCATTGCCAAGAACCACGTAATATTCCGGCCCGCTGAAAATGGCGGAATTGACCTTGGACTTGGGATCAAGCGCGGTCGTGAAGGTGCCGCTGGTCTGCTTCGTCACCGTCAGAGGGTTGGCGGTGAAGTCCCAACCGAAGCCGCTTGGCGGCGTGATGTCGACCGGACCAACCGGGCCACTCCCATTCCGCTGCCGCCCGCCACGCGAAAACATGATGTTATCCAGCGCAGTCTTGTCCGAAGGCGATGCCGCCTGATAGGCGCCCATCGCACTCAGCGTGTCGGTAATATCGCTCATTCGGTTTCCCCCTTGCTTGCCAGCACCGTCACCAGAACGGGCGCAACCTTCTTCACCACCTTCGGCGCGATAACCCCGGCGACGCCCAGCGCCAGCTCAGGGTTTTCCTTAACGATCTTTACTGCACTACGCAGTAGCTTGCCGAGATTGATCTTCACTGCACCTGCTCCACCGATACAGGATCAGCCGGCGTGCCTTTAGGCTGGTTAGGATCAGCCTTCATCTTGCCCGTCGAGCTGGACCCAAGCCAGAAACCAAACGCCAGCACTGCAAACGACTTCCACGTGCCGACGATATCGCCGGTCATCGTTGCATCCTTTAGCACAACCACGGCGTAGATGCTAAACAAAGCGTATCCAGCAATCGCGGCGAGGCACATGCCGACGACAATCCTCAGATTGGGGATGGAGGATGTGGGGGTCATGCAAAGAGCCCTTTTCCTTTGGCCAAATACGCTTTGCGCTCAGCAAGGCCATTCGTACCGCCATTTACGCGCTTGGTGATTGCCACCACGTCGTCAGCATCCGCCAACTCGTTGAGGCCGCGCATTTGCCAGAAGTGGCAGCCCGCCATTAGCCCGACAGACGGATATGCGACAATTTCTGGGTGCTCCTCGAAATCAATGCCGAGGGCCCGGCCGAACAGGCGGTAGTTGGCTCGTCCAGTCAACTGGATAGGGCCGCGCCCCTTGTAGCGCTTGCCATCGCCAGCCTGCACATTGCCGAGATCCTTGCGGCCCTCATATGCCTGCCCGCTGGCGATCTCTTCCATGTAGCGGAAGCCCCCGCTCTCGTGCGCCACCTGCGCCATGAAATGCGCCATGCGCAGCGGCGTATCGAGGATGCCATAGGTTCGGAAGTGCGTGTTAGCCGACAGCGCCAATTCCAGCGAGCGGGGTACGTCAGCACCGAAACGGGCAAACCATGCGCGCAGGCTGCCGCGGCCAACTATGCCGTCATCTGCTACTCCTAGGTTACGCTGCCATGTTTTGATCTGGTCGGGGGTCATCGCTTTTGCCTCGCTTCCAGATATTGCGCCGCCAAGCGCTGCTGGCGACGGTTGGCCCGCCAGTGCTTGTGGTCACGATAGGTCCGACCGATCAACAGCAGAATCGCGCCAACAGTAAGGATGGTGACGGCCCAGCCCTCGAACGGGTTCTGATTCTTGTACAGGATTACTGGCACCGTCAGGAATGAACCGGACCCCATCATGCCCAAGCCGAACCGCTCCATAGCGTTCGCCATGTCGCGAAACTGCGTAATCTTATAGACCACGAGGCAGGTCAGAATGACCCGGCAGACGGCGTTGATCTCGTTGAAGTGGTTCATGCGGGGTCCTTCCCGCCAAGCAAGCCCTTGACCTTTTGAATGGCGAGCGGAAGCAGGATGTTCCACCCGGTCCCGCCGATGTAGATCATGGCGTTGGTCGCGCGCTCGTCAGTCTCGGAAATCCGAATGATTGAGTGCGCCACCCAAGGCATGAAGAAAACAGCAAATCCGAAGCCAGTGAATAACGTGAAGGCGATATCAACCCACGTCATCTCTTTGTACTTCATCTGCGCCAGGGCAGTCACAGAGCCTGCTAGAGCGGACATGACGAACCACACATGGCGCAGATCCTGTTGTTCAATCACGACGCCGCCTTTTTAGAAGGCGCATGACGGTATGCGGAATCAAACACCAGACGACAAAAGCGCCCGCAGCGAAATACAAGATCGGCACAGCCCGGACCTCCAACCACAAAGATGGCCGCGATCTGAACTGCCAGCGCGGCGTCAAGTACAGGCGCATAATCCGCATATTGAAGGCCGTTTGCCCAAGCGACCGCATGCATCGTCAACTGGATAAAAGACACAGACCAGATGATTGCAGACCACCAGACATCCCAGCCAATATAAGCAACCGTTACCATAGCTACAAAGTCGAACAGCGCAAAGCCGTCCGTTTGTTTGCCGGGCAGCCCCCACGCGTGCACGACGGCAGAATAAGACCAATCAACGTTGATCCACGGCATGTTGCACGCAAGCCAGTTGAGCGTCAAAACACTCGCCACCTTCACCGCGCAATCGCGCTCATTACGAGCGCAAGCAGCGACTGCGATAGACAGCAGGCACAGAATGCCGAAGGTGGCGAGTTTGCAGCTCACTTCGGGTTAGGCTTCGGCTCAGGCGGATTGCCAGTACCGCCGCCGCCCGACTGCGGCGTCACAGTGCCGCCACCCGGCTTCGTCGGCTTCACCGGCTCACTCGGCTTGCACGCCATCTGCTCCACCTCGGTCGCATCAATCGAGCATTCGACAGGAACGTCCTGCATTTCTTTCCCCCTACCATGGCCGGATAGCGCCGGCCGTCGCATCAGTGCATCGCTACGCGGCGCACGCCGGTCGGTGCCGGCTCAGGGCCAGTGCGATCGTCGGTGTCTATCATATTCGTCACCGTCACATCAGCCAAATTGCTTTCAAAATAAGCGGTGGTATTGGCCGCACGCTCGATAAACGGATTGGCCGTGCTGGCTGCACCGTCATTATACCAGTCGTTAGACTGAATGATTGATGCAAACGTTACGGTGCCAAATCCAAGGCGCAATACGGGCCCGGATGCGTTGATGGGCTTTGAGAAGCTGTTTCCGCGCACGTTTACCGCTGGTTTCTTGCCCGAGGCATTGCACAGCAGAAACACCTTGCTGTCGTCGGCGTAGGTCACTTCATTGTCGCAGAAGGTATGGCGCGCCGCCTGCGCCGTGATCGCGCCCAAGATCGTATTGTCGGCAATCTCAATACGACGGGAATCGCCATATTGAATCATCAGCGACCGCACGGTGTTGTTGCGGATGTCGACACGGCCCCCGGCGGACCCGCCACGGCGCACGTTGAGGTCGCAGCCCGAGATCGCTACGTCATGCGCCAGCTCGCCGAACCAGCGGACGTAAACCGGCTTGTCGTCAACGTGCCGCAGGTTATCGACCACCAATCGTAGCGGGGATGCAGGCAGCGAGCCGGGAGCGCCATAGCTACCAACATCCGAAGTGGCGGCGACATCGCCATTATCGGTCAGGTTGGATAGCGTCTCAGCAAAGCGCGACACGGTACAGTTGACAACGGCGAAGTTAGGCCGCGTTGCCAGCGTGCCCACCACCTCCGTAGCGTAGCCACGCCCGGTGCCGTTAGAGGCATCGTAGTCAGCGTGGCACTCGCTCCAGGTATAGCTGTCGTTGGCGTGCGCGGCATCTGCCTCGAACGCCACGCGCGCGCCCTTGGCGGTGCAGCCCTTGGCCGACATAATGACCGGCAGCGTACCTAGCGAATAGACGTAAATCCCCCAAGACCCGCCGACCGTCTGGCAGTTGCTTAGCGTCACCATCGCGTGCGTACCGGGGAAGCCGTTGGTCTTGGACCCGGTGCAGATGTTGATGCCGCGGTGGGTATTGGACGAAGCGAAAATGCCACTAGCCTCTACATCGCCGGTATGCTCGCACCAGACGCCCGCATTGAACTCGCCGCCGCCGTACATGATCGAGGCGTCGTGGCCGTTGGTAGCCAGAAGGCTGGTAAGCGAAATCTTGTGGTTGGTCAGCAGCGTGTCGCCAAAGCTGTCTACTACGAACCCGATACGGGTGTAGTCGTCAGCCCAGCATTGCGCGATCGACAGGCCGATGTTGGAGACGAGATAGAAGCCATCGCCAAACGCGCCGCGCGACCGCTGCGTAGTGCAGCCTTGCACGACCGGGCCAGTGCAACCCGCCACTCGCAGACCATGCTGACGGGTGTTGACGAAGCGGCAACGGATAATACGCGGACGCTTGCAACCCTCCACCGACAGCCCGGATGCGCCCGTGAAGCTGTCGTAGTTGGCGTTGGTCCATGCGCCGGGGTCAGCCGAGACGTTGCCGTCAAAGGTGATGCCGTCGAACGTGATGCCATCCACACCGGAAGAATAGACGAGCCGTGTGAACGAAGGCGCCGCACCTCGATACTTAATGACCGTGCCAGCCTCGCCGCGCCAGTTGGTCGTTGCACGCGTCTCGGCGTCGATCATGTAAGTGCCGGCCGGGAGGAACAGGTCTTTGCCGAACAGCTTAGCGGTGGCGTCGGCCGCAACAATCGCTCCGGTGTCGTTAGTCGTGCCGTCGCCCTTCGCGCCCTTGTCCAGCACAGACACACTCTCACGCATCTTGTTGAGCGCGTCGCGGGTGATAGAGCCAGTGCCAGCCGCCACGAATCCGACCAACCCTGATCCCGTAGGGGCCTTGACCGCATCCAGACCCTCCCCCTGCGGTCCTGGCGGGCCTTCCGGCCCCTCCGGGCCTTGAGACGAAGACATTGCAACGTTCGGCACGCGAAACAGGAAGCTGACGGCGTCGGGGCCGAAAATCTCTAAGTTGTACGTGCCGGGTTCGACGTACAGCGACACGTTGCCGAAATCATCGGTCTTTGCCATGTTGGCGACGCCAGACACGACCGAGATGGGCGTACCGTTATTGTCAGATGCCAGCGTGACAACCGCTTGCGTCGCGGGATTAATGACGCGCGCGAAATATCCGATCAGGCTTTGCCCGGCGGTGTTCGTGATAGCCTCGAAATAATGGTGCATTACCCCAGACTTTCATTGCTGAGCGTGATCGAAATAGTCGTTTGCGCGGTCGACCCTAGCGCATCGGTGACCGTAACTCTAGCGGTGCCTTGCACCACGTCGGACGGATTGACGATCGCGTAAAATAGCGTGCTAGCGTTTGTGGGAGCAGCTACTTGTGCCGGGCCAGACAGGATCGTCCATACATAGGAGTACGGCCCCAGCCCCCCAGACGGCATCGCGGTGACCGTCTGCGAATTAACCCGCTGCGCGCGATTGGAAAAAACCGTCCCTACAGCGTTGTTGGAAGACACCGACAGCGGCCCAACGAATGAAGCAATGGCGCGCCATTGCCCGCCGATATAAGCCTCACCTCGGATCAGCCGACGCCATGCGCCATTGATGTACGCTTCACCCCGCTTGGGCGTGCGCCACATGCCAGAGATGAAGGCTTGGATGCCCATCAGTAGTAAAACACCACAACGCCCTCAGCAGGCGTGGGGCGTGCCGTACCATCGGGCAGGAAGAAAATCTGGCCATCAGTCTGCGCGGCATTCGCATGATGAATGAACGCGCCGCGGCCTTGTCGAGTGACGTTGCCAGTGAACGATCCGCCAGCCAACGGCATAAACGAGCCAACCGCGGGGATCTTGTCTAGCGTATCTCGGGCAACAGCGGCAAGGTAACGGATCACATTGTTGATACCGGCCGGCGAGCAACCCTCGGCAACATTCGTCCCGCCAATGGTCGTATTGGCGTCAGGCGTTGTCGAAAACTCTGCTGCACTAGGCATGGTGTTGGCTCCTTGTTTCGTCTATAGTGCAGTTATGCTCGGCGTGATACTTGGAATTGCCTTGAAGGGTGTTGTTTTTGAACTCATCCACCAATGGCGCAAGCGCTCACTCCCCGTAAGGAATGAGCGCAGGCAGCAACGGCGCACCAAACAAACCGGCATATGCACGGGGCCGCTCGATCGCCCTGGCGATTGCACGATCATTTACCCTGCGAACAGCCGCGTTACGCCCTAGGCGCTGCGCTACTTCCTCAAATCGCGCCGGATCAAGCAGGGCCGAAGCGGCATCCGAGCGAGCAGTAGCAGCCTTTTTGCCAAAGCCATACGTGCCGGCGCTCTTTAGCGCATCAAGGGCCAAGCTGATCCCGCCGCCGACTACGCCGCCAGATCGGAAACGCTGTCCGGCATCCACAGCCCGCTCCAGCAACGCTTGATCGCTGCCCATAACGGCGTCATCCGCCAATCGGCCAGCGGTGGCAGACCCAGTGGCAACGGCGCGGTACGTCTCGTTTGCCGCCTGTTCCGCAGCAAGGCGCTGGTTAAATCGGGTAAGCCCTTCACTTTCGCCCATGGCCGCTGAAAGTGCCGCACGCTTGCGAGGCGTTCCAATCAGTGCGCCAACCTTGTCAGCGCCGTCAACGCGGTTATCAATTTGGTTGGAAAGCTCGGTGCGGTAGCCAAGCCCAAACTGCGCACGCTGTGAAGGCGTCAACCGCCCAGCGGCAACCTGCACATCTTCTGGCGACATACGGAGTGCATCGCGGCCAAGGGCAAGGGCATCGCGCTCCGCTGCGGGTCCAGCATAGGCAGCGCGGGCCTGCCCATAAGAAGGGTTGAGCCGGTCTACCTCGCGCAGCAATTCCGAACGAACACCATTTTGCGCGCGTCCGGCTTCATCCAGCACGAGTCGCCCCGTGATCTGATTGCGCTGCTCTTCTAGGATGTCATCCATCCCACGCTTAGCATAATCCAGCGTCTGTGTGGTGTACGTCGGCACAGATGCGGCCTGATTAGGATCTGGAGCACCGCGCAGGTTCTGCTGGCTAAGGCGCAGTGCTTCACGCGCATTGGCAATGCGGGTGCGTGCCGCATCAACATCACCCGGCCCGTTGCGGGCTGCTCGATAAGCTTCTTGGGCTGCATCCAACTCTGCCCGCGCCGCCAGATCGTCGGCAACCTGGCGTCCCGGAAACGGGTTCATCACTGGATTGCCCTCTGCATCCAGCGCGAAATTCAGCTCCGAAGGGTTGCGACGCTCATTGGCTGCGATGGTGCGAGCGCGCCCGATCGCCTGACGCCCAAACGGGGTGTTCAGGACGGCGTCCAGCTCGGGAGTGGAAGGCACAGGAGTTTCGTATGCGCGGTTGTAAAAAGGCTCGGCAGAGTTGCGCCCTTGCTGGATGAGGGCATCACTCTGCTGGCGAATGTTGGTGATCGGCCCAAGATCCTCAGTAATCGCGCTGCGGATGCGCTCCCCCTGCCCCATCTGGCGATCAATAACAGAACCACGCAGCGCCGAACGCTCTGGCCCCGGCTGGCGTGCCAGCGAACCAAACATACCACGCGCATTGTCGCCCAAGTCAGCCGGGATCGACGGCACGCCAACCGCCTGCGCCTCACGCAATGCCGAAAGCGCCGTGCGCGGGCTCATATTGTCCGATCGTAGCGCGTCAACAGCAAGGTTCTCGCCGCGTGTTACAGCCTGTTCCTGCGGAAGCCCGAAACGCCCACGCGCAAGGTTGCCGACGCCTGATACGGCTGCGCGCCCCGCAATACCGCCCACAGCGCCGCCAGTAGCGCCCGCCAAGGCACCAAGCAGACGATTACCGCCGTCAGCCGACCCAGCGCCGTAAGCGCCTCCGTAAAGCGCGTCACCGGCCAGCGCGGCACGACCAGCGGTCAGGCCGGCACGGGCCAACCCCAGCTCAGCGCCACCCGCAGCCAGTGCGCCACCCGTCACTGTGCCCAGCAGCGAGGCGGTTGGGTTATTCTTTTCCAGATACTGCTGCGCCAGCTTGGTCTGCCCGCCGCCCAGCGTGTCAAGGTTGCCAGCGGTCAGAGCGTCAGCCGCAGCGACGCCATATGCCCCAACGCTAGTGTTGAGGTTGTCACCGATCGCGCGTCCCAGCCCCGAACGCGAATCATCCACCTGTGGCGGCGCGAAGTTAAGCGGGCCACGCTTCTGGATCGCCGCAATGCTCTGCGGATCGGTGAACTCCTGATAGCCATTCTCGCGCAGGATCTTGTTCAGCGCCGACACGTCCGCCCCGGCGGTGTACGCCTTGGACAGCCGCTGCGCCATCTCCAGCCCAGCCGCATTCGAGAAGCCGCCGCCACCGCCGCCCTTGGGTCCGCCTACGCCGCCAGCGACGCCCGCAACGTCATAGCCAGCCGGGCCACGCGGGTTGCCGCCAGAGGGCGGACCTGCGTTACCGATCGTTGCGGCGCGGGGGTCATCAGTGCGGCGCTGGTCGGCGGGTGACTGGCCCTTTGGAGCCATAGCATCCGCCAAGCCCTGAAGGCGACGGATTTTGTCGCGGATCACATCGTCGCGATCACTGGACTGCGGAATGTACGGCCCGACTGCGCGCTGCGCTTCCTTTTCCGTGTTAAGCTGGCCACCCGACAGCCCAAGCGCTGGCCCGACAAACCCCCGGACAGCATTGCCGGCCGCGTCGAACTGCTGGTTCTCGGTCGTGGGCAGGTAATCGGTAAGCCCGGCAATGCCCGACGTGCGCCCCGGCCCCGCTGCAAACTGGCGCTTAATGTCATCAATCGCGCGCTGGAGATTGCGCTGCCCCGTAACACCGGCGACGGGCAAAGACGCCTCACGGCGCGCTTTTTCCAGCGCGATCTTCGCCGCTTCTGCCTCGGTCGTCGCCTTGCTGGCATCTGCCTGCGCTACCTGCGCAGCTACCGGCAGCCGTGCTGCGTCCAATGCCATCTGCTGAGCAGTGCGCGCGCCCTGGATGCGATCGTTGCTCAAATCCTGCTGCGCGGCTTGAACCTTCAACTGGTTAGGGGCAACAGAAGCAGGTGCGCCAGCCGCAGCCGAAACAAATCGGACAGCGTTGCCAGCCGCGTCGACTTCCCAAACGTTGCCGGCTTCATCGGTTGCGTACTGCTGCGCCATCATACCCCCAGCCGGCGAAGAACATCCGCCGCATAAGCATTGGTTTTCCTACCCCATAAACGCCGGTTAGGTCCACCATGATAATATTTCAGCGCTTCCTCAACCGTGCCGGTTTTGCTTAGCGCTTCTTCCAGATAGCCCTGACCAATCGCCTGTTGGTATTGCGCGGCCTCTTTGGACGTGCCCGTCATCAGATCAGGACGGTAAGGAACGCCCAGCCGCTTGGCGACGCCTTGCGCGGTTGCCGGCAATACCTGCGTCATGCCCTGCGCCGTGCCATACTGCGTCTGCGGACCCGAAATGCCCGCTCGGCCACCGCTCTCTTGCTGAATGAGCGCAGGCAGAATTTCATCGGATCGGAAAGCTACGCGACCCGCCAGGGGTCGCACCTCCCTGCATCGGAGTGAGGCGGCCGACAGGCGCTTGTGGGGCAGCGCCGCCAGAAGTGCGCGGGTCAATGAAACGACCACCGCCAAGTCCATCGGGCACCCACTGCGGCGTAGGATTGGCCAACGTATCGGCGCGCTGGCGATACAAGCGCATCGCTTCAGGACTGCTCGGGTCAATACCCGCGGCTTGCAGCGTGCGGGTAAACACGTCATCCGCCTGCGCCTTGGGGTGGGCGACCTCATAGTCATGGCGCTGCGTAAAGTCGGTAAACTCAGCCGCGCGCTTGGCCTCAGCCTGACGCGCTTGCACCATACTCTGCGCCTGCATCTGTCGCTGTGCCGCCAAGCCGGGCAGGAACGATGCCTGCCCGCCACCGATGGTCGACAGCGTGTCACCGATCACGCCAGCGATCGTTTGGAGCGTGTTGGGTTTGGCGAACTGCGGGATACCCTCGGCATCCCCGCTATCCACCATCGGCGCGCCGAACAGCCCTCGTTTGCGCTGCATTCCCATCACGACTTGCTACCCCCACCAAACAAGCCCGCTCCGTACGCGGAAAGACCCATGCCACCCAACTGCGCAATCAGGCTGCCAAGGCTCTGCGATGACTTCTGCGTGGTCGTGCCGTATTGGCCCAGCAGCCCCCCAACCGCGCCGCCCGCCCCCGCAGCCGCTTGGATCGGCATCTGCTGTGCCTGCGCGATTTCTAGCAGCGACTGGATCGGCAACTGCGACGACGCTGACAACGAGGGCGATAGTGCCGCCGCCTGCCCCATGCGGGCGCGCTCGTTATTGTAATCGGTGTAGCGCAGCCCCGATTCATTCTCGGCAAGCCCACGCGTGATGATGTCCGCAAATGCCGAACCGCCCGTCAGTCCGCGCGTACCGAGCGACGCCGCCAGTCCGTTGCGTGTGTTGGCGTTGGTGGCTGCCACCTGCTGTTCCAAATATGGGTTCCCCGCGTCGAGGTATTTCCCACCAAGTACGTCGGTATTGTAAGCAGTCGCAGCGCGCGTGTTGGCATCGCCGCCGTTCTGATACTGGGAAACGAGCCCCGGAACCAGCGTCGATAGCTGGTCAGTGACGCCCGAGATCTTGCCCGCCTGCGCAGCATAGGCGTTGTTGACGTTGTTCGCCGCGCCTTCGATCTGGGCGCTGTACACGGGTTTGGTCGTGCTGGTCTGCTTGCTACCACTAAGCCCCACGATTAAGCCCTTTCTCGATCATCACCTGCGTCTCAGTATAACCCTCAGGCGACAACGCACGAACCCAGCCCCGCCGGCTGGAAATGGTGGCAATCGTTGCCCCGTTCTGCATGCCCCATTCCTCGGCCTGAGCAATTAACGCCTTTATAGCAGACAAGTCGCCGCAAGCACATAGCCCATGCACTTCTATCGCACCGCCGGGATATTGACGCAGCGAGGCGATAATGCAGGCTTCATCAGCACAGAACGCAACCGCCGTTCCAAGCGCAATCTGCTCGTCAAGCCATTTGACCGGCCACTTAGCGGGATCGAGCATTGCCTCGAACTCGGGCCGGAAGTCCTGATAGGTTTTCACGTCAGGTCTGCCCAAGACGTGCCGTTGTAGATACGCGCCTTGTTGGTCGAGGTGTTGTAGTACACGCGCCCAGCGTCTGCATCATCGGGGTCAGCGTCCAGCGGCTCGAACGGATACGCCCCGCGATTACGCACCATATCAATCAGCCCATTAATGGCGTTTGCCACACGGCGCGGCCAATCGCTGATCTTGGCATCAACGGGGACGGGCAGGAGGCTCACCGCAATCCTCCCGCATCCCAGTCCAAATCAAACCCCGTCGAAAACGACCATGCCGAACCCGCCGCGTGTGTTACCGAGATCGCCAGATACTTGCCACGATTGCGGATCGGCACGCGGCCACTGGCCTGCATGTCGTTTTCCGTCCGCACGCCCAGCGGCCCGCCCATCTGCTGGCGGGCGTCGATAAGCACCGTAATGCCAGAGGTCGCATCAGATACTGGCCACAGCGCCTGAATACGCGCCACGTTCGGCTCTGCGGGCGCCCACCATCCTTGCGTCAGCGTCGCTTGCAGGTTCGGCCCCGAGAACGCCCCCACGCGGTTGTCAGGCGTCACGATGTACAGTCGCGGGTCGCCGCCCTGGAAGCGCGGGTCGTCCAGCGAATAGGGCATGGCGTCGAGATCGGGATAGGTTGCCGCCACCTGCTCCAGCGTCTGGCTGGCTTCGTAGCCGGTGAACAGCCCCGAGAAAGGCACTTCGATCGTGGAGGCTCGATCCAGCACCCAATTATAGACCCAGATACGCCCCGACGAGCCAGGGATGCCCCACATGACGATAGAGCGCTTGGGATCGACCGCTGACCAGATGCGCTCGTAATCATCCTGCGACACCGTGTCGCGGAAGGTCTGGTCGAACTTCTCATTGCCGATCGGCCGCAGCGACTGCCCATCTTCCAGCGCCATGAAGCCGCGGTCGGACAGGAAGAACACCGTACGGCCAGCCTGTGCAATTGAGCCGGACGAAGCGCATCCGAAATTGGGCGTGATCTCGGCAAAGTTGAACGGCGCTTTCGGGTCACCCGTCCGCTCCATGCGCACCAGCCGGAAGCGCTGGAGGATGACGCCATATTCGCCGCCGGCAATGCCCTTCAGCTCGCCGCCAGTAAGCATCGGCTGGAAACCAGCCTGATCGACACCGGGCGTCCACTTGGTGTGGTCGTTGAACGCCGAATAGGACACTAGCAGCCGATTGCCGCCCGACTGCGTGATGACCACGAAGTCGCCGACAACCGCCACGCCATTGCCGGAAGGCGCGTCCGTCAGATCCGATGCGGTACCGGAATTAAGGTCGACCTGTTTCGTGTCCGTACCATTCACGGCAATCACAAAGTCACCGAACTGCGTGAACCGCCATCGATCCGTCACTGACATGGCGGTCAGCAGTGTCGACCATGTGCCGGCGGTGTAGCGCTCCAGCCCGTTAGCAGTGCCAGCGATCAGGAATGCCGTGCCGCCCGTCGAGATGAACGCCGCTCCACCCTTGAACGTCGCTGACAGCGGGTCGCTGATTGCCGCCACCGAACGAACAGGGCGATAGCCGTTTGCCGCAGGTAGGACGTTCACCGCCGCCGTCAGCACGTTTTCACGCGGAAGCTGATCGGGGAGGTATGGGGGGTAGGTGACGCGGGCCTTCGCCACAGTTAAATCCTCACCCGGGACGATACCTGACGAATCCCCGCCGCAATCAGCGGAGCCGCGCCCCAGCGGTTGTCCTGCGCGGCACGGTTGATGTTTTCGGTAAGCGTGGCGACCTCCTGCGCTGCCTGCGCCATGCCCGCCTGATCGCGCTCGCGACGCGCTAGATGATACATCACGCCCGACACATACAGGTCAGGATGCGTTTGCAGCAGCCAGTTGGACACCAGCGCATCCGACAGCGGCGGGATCTTCTGGTAATAGACGATCTCAACCGCCGCGTTGCCAACCGGCCCGATACGAATGCCACCGGCCTCGATCGCGTACGCCTCGGGAATGCCCGCGCGTCCGGCATAGGTCGCAAGCATCGCAGCCGGCGACATGCTCTTGAGCGGCGCGTCTGGCAACCCCTCGGAAAAGATGTAGCGCAGTTGCAGGAAGTCGTCGGGGGCCTGAGTGATCTCCTGCGTGATAGTCAGGACAGTGCGCGTTTCCATTTCAGGCGTGCGCAGCGTGCGGTTGAACTCAGCCTCAGCTTTGCGCAACGCCCGGTCAATCG
>Ga0182217_1000014_pt1 | contig 42384 bp, 78 predicted proteins | sample G5R1MG_18_FD_128395 | JGI IMG/M metagenome (GOLD analysis project Ga0182217, IMG submission 128395) | Switchgrass phyllosphere microbial communities from Michigan, USA - G5R4_NF_03OCT2016_LD1 MG | ecosystem: Host-associated > Plants > Phyllosphere > Phylloplane/Leaf | place: USA: Michigan... | reverse complement strand
TGATTGACCTGAATGCAACACAGGCAGCAATAAGGGCTGGTTATTCGCCTCAATCTGCACGTTCTCAGGCAAGTCAATTGCTTGATAATGAGGATATTCAAAAGTATATTAGTGAGCGCCAAGAGAAAGTTTCAAATAAGTTACAATACACACTTGAGCGGGTTTTGTTAAACTTTGCTACTATTTATGAGCGCAGTATGCAAGGTGAGCCGGTATTAGATTTTGAAGGTAATCCAACAGGTGAATGGAAGTTTGATGCTTCTAACGCCAACAGAGCTAATGAGAATATAGGTAAACACTTGGGATTTTTTAAGGTTGACAACGAACAATCAAAACCTGTAATTACCTGGAACGAAACTAAACACTATGGAACTAACGATAAAACAGACGTTAGCTCTTGATATTTTAGAAGATACCAAAACCAATGAGCTAATCTTCGGTGGCGGAGCTGGTGGTGGCAAATCGGCGTTTGGTTGTTACTGGTTGCTTAAACAATGTTTTAAATACCCAGGCACCCGTTGGGTAATGGGTAGAGCTTCCTTAAAGACACTAAAAGAAACAACCCTAAACAGCTTTTACCAAGTTGCAAGTATACAGGGATTGAAGGCCAATTTTCATTACCGTTTTAATGCTCAATCGAACGTAATATATATTAACAACGGCTCTGAAATACTACTTAAAGACCTTTTTAGTTACCCATCCGATCCCAACTTTGATGAGTTGGGATCGCTTGAAATAACCGGCGCATTTGTTGATGAGTGTAATCAAATAGTTGAAAAGGCGTGGAATATCTTAAAGTCCCGTATTCGTTATAAACTTGACGAATACGGGTTGATTCCCAAAATATTAGGCAGCTGCAACCCTTCAAAGAATTGGGTATATTTAAGCTTCTTTAAGCCATTTAAGGATGGTTTATTGAAGTCAACCAAGGCTTTTATACAATCACTCCTTACAGATAACCCATTTATATCAAAACATTACAAAGAAAACCTTTTAACGCTTGATAACAATAGCAAGCAGCGTTTATTATATGGAAATTGGGAGTATGATGATGACCCGTCGGTATTAATGTCGTTTGATAAAATATCCAACATATTTAGTAACAGCTTTGTTAAACCAGGCGAAGGATACATTACTGCTGATATAGCCCGTTTTGGCCGTGATAAAACCGTTATTGGCATTTGGAGTGGCATAAGATTGATAAAGGTTATTGAGTTAGCTCAAAGCTCTGTTACTGAAAGCGTAGATGCTATAAAGGCGCAATCTGTTATCTTTGGTATAGGACGTTCAAATATTATTGTAGACGAGGACGGTGTTGGCGGAGGTGTAGTTGATACATTGAAGTGCAAAGGGTTTGTAAATAATTCAAGGCCTTTAGAGAATCCGACCACTAAAGAGGTAGAGAATTATAACCATTTAAAATCGCAATGTTATTTTAAATTAGCCGAAATTGTTAACGGATCTGAACTTTATATAGATTGTATGTCTAACGATCAAAAATCTGACTTAATACAAGAATTAGAGCAGGTCAAGCAATGGAACATGGATAAGGACGGTAAAAAACAAATCATGCCAAAAGATAAACTAAAGGAGTTATTAGGCAGATCACCCGATTTATCAGATATGATTATGATGCGTATGTGGTTCTTATTTCAGCGCAAACAGGCACAATTTTACGCAGGATAAAAATAATTCCTATATTTACCAATAAAAAGACTATGGCCGATAAGAAAGGTGGACTGTTACAGCGTGTTAAAGATGCTGCCAATTATATTTGGAACTCAGAAACACTTACATATACAGCTATGCTGGCCTCTGGCCCGGGTTATTATGTGCAAGGAAAAGAGATAAACTGGAATGTAAATAGTATACAGGATGGTTACTTTGACAATGATGTAATTTACCAGTCATTAAGAGTTTACCTTCGTAAAATACGTGTACCTTCTTTGCTACTTTATCGTCAAAAAGATGAAAAATCTTATCATCAATATAAATCATTTCAGGAAGATTTAGGGACAGCACAATCTTTTTTAAATGCAATTAAGTACAGGAAAAAGGGCTTAGATGAAGTAACAAGTCATTCTTTGTTAGATTTATTAAGAAATCCTAACGACTATCAAACGCAAAGCATGTTGTTTGAGTCGTTATTCGGTTATTACAAATTAACTGGTGATGGCTATTTATACGGAGCCGGTGCGACAGATTTAGGCGTTAACAAAGGTAAATTTAAAGAACTTCATGTACTTGAATCGCAAAATTGCACACCGGTATACTCTGACAATTGGAAGTCCCCAATACACCATTACGAATATACAATTGACGGTGTAACCATTCCTATTCCTAAAGAAAACATTTGTCATTTAAGAGATTGGAACCCTAACACAAAAATAAAAGGGTTATCTGCTGCAGTGCCAGGAAGAAAAGTTATAAAGGCGGATAGTAAAAATAAGACAGCTCAAGTAAGGGCATTTGATAATGGTGGTAAAGGGTATATGATTAGCTCTGATAGTGATATAGAAGATTTTCAATGGACGCAGGAGCAAGCAGAGTTGGTTGATAGAAAAATTGCACAAAAGTTAAAAGGTGAACACAATTACGGCAATATATTTAGTGTAACTCGACCTGCTAAAGTACAAGCAATAGGAGACAGCGTAGCAGATCAAAGGCTAATAGAAGCTGCAAGGGCCAATATAAGCAGGCAAAGCAATTTGTTTGGCGTAGATAGTGTATTGATAGGTGATAAAGAACAAGCTACTGATAATTTTGTTAAATCTGCTCGTAAGTCCTTAATTACCGATACAGTAGTACCGGATTTAAATAGCGCAGAAGAATCTTTAAATGCATTTTTCAGGGCCTTTGGTGATGATCTAATATTGGACTACGATACTTCAATTTTTGCTGAACTGCAGCCTGATTTAGAATTGTTGGTCAATGTATATGGGAAACCTTCTGTATCTGAAAATGAGCGTCGTGCATTATTCAATTATGATAATTTAGCCGATGATAAATTAGGTAATGCTATTTTAGTTCAATCAGGAATGGAAACGCTTGATAGTATCGTTAATGCGCCTACTGATACCACTACAATAGATAATCAAGTAGATGAAGCTTTGAAGTATGGCGATTACAGATAGTGAACGTCGTTATGCTGAGGCATACGCCAAACAACACGCTATATGGGAGCGTAAGGTTATGCCTATATTTTATAAAGCATTGGCGCAAAGTGTACTCCCGGTCATTAAATCATTAGATGTTAACAAACTTAATCACGACGTATGGCAAGAAGCTTATGTTAAAGCATATCGTCTGATAGGTGTGCAGGCCGCTAACAAAGAGTATCAATATTTAAAGCGTAATAATATCAAGGCTGACTTTTTAACGTTTCTTAACGACCTATTTGCTGCTAATATGAGCGCATATGGTGCAACGGTAGCATTTAACTTTAGCAACGACTTAAACCAAACAACTATTGAGCAAATACAAGCTGCATTAGCTGAAGCTGGCCGTATTTATGCTACCAATACACAAACAGCTGCTTTAATCAGACAATACACCCTGGGCGATATTGGCAAACAAAGGGCTTTATTAATCGCACGAACCGAAACCACAACCGCATCTAATTTTGCCAAAATAGAAGGGGCTAAAGAGTACTTTAAAGAGATAGGCGAAAGTAAGGGCTATAAAATGTGGATTACGCGACTTGATGGTAAAGAAAGGCACGACCACATGGTCATAAATGAAACCGCAGTTCCTTTCAATAGCGAATTTAATGTAGGTGGGTTTAATGGTAATGTACCTGGCGACCCTAAGTTGCCTGGAAAGGAGCGTATAAGGTGCCGGTGCACTTTTGTTACACTTAGTGCTGCGGGGTATCGTAGGCGGTTTGGGGCCTCGTAATCTTATCGCCATATAAATTAAAGCCAGTATCGCAGATCTTATTTAGGTACTTATAGTACCGTTTATTACTTGTTCCATATATCCAATACCAAAACTCACATATGGGCTTGTAAAAATACCATTTAATTGGTTTCATATTATATTATTCTAGGAGGCGGTTCGATTTAAACACATAGATAATTGTAAAATTAGTCTTTCAACATCATCATTTTCATAAACGCAAAATAATTGATCGTAATCATACATCCCATCTCTCCCTACGCTATTTAAATCCCATTTAAAGCTCCCTGAATCTATAATATCAGAATTAGTTTCTGAACAGACCGATCCCTCTGTAAAGCCATATAAATCTTTTACATAAAAAGAAGGAGCGTAATTATCAAAGGGATCACAAGCTTTTACTTGTAAACCTCCAAAAACTTGGGGGGTGTATTTATGAAATAGAGTGTTAGATGGTAATTTTAAAAACTCTTCTAAATTTATTATTTTCATATCTTCTTAATTAATTTATCTGCCGTACTATTCATCATAGCAACTAAAGCACCCCTGAATTTAATAACTGTCTCGCCCTGTTGACTGCTGATAAATTCAGCTTCTTGCCATTTACCGTCGCGTAGGTATAGGATTTTCATAATTTATTTTGTCTATTGTCATTTTTTCGTACAACACCTGCCGAATCATTACCTTTAATTTCAAATGAAAATGTTGACTTTAAGTTATTCATCATTAAACGCCTTGCCATTTGAGATAATTTACGATCTTGCTTAACAGCCTCTTCTGATATAGCTTTATACTCATCATCTGACAATACAACTTGTATTACTTTGCTCATAACGTAAAATTAATATTTTATAATAACATATACTAATAATATTTGCGGTTATAGTAAATATATTTTACCTACTCATTATATTTACACCCAATGGATTTCAAACAGATTTCACAGGAAGTTAAAGACCTCGATTCTAAAGCCGGAATTGTGACCGCTTATGCCAATGTTTACAACAACATTGATAGCGATGGCGACATTTCGGCACCAGGCAGCTTTAATAAAACTGTTACTGAAAATGCCAAGCGTATCAGGGTATTAAAAGACCATAACAGTACGATTGTATTAGGCGTTCACAAAGAAATGAACCCTAACGACCCTTATGGCTTATATACGGTTACGCAGTTCAATATGAACAAAGAAATTAGCCGTGATATGTTCACTGATATTACAATGGCTAAGGAACATGGTTTAAATGCTGAATTGTCTATTGGGTATGGTATAGTTGCGCGGGACCAGAAAAATAAAGCAATGATTACTGAGTATAAGCTTTGGGAATACTCATTTTTATCATCATGGGCGGCAAATGAATTGGCTATTGTTGGAGACATTAAGTCACATAAAAGCCCGGAACAGGTAATCACGTTACTAACGAAAATGTATAACCTTCCATATAGCGATAGTCGCTTGGTACAGGTTGAAACAATATTGAAATCACTCGAAAAAGAGCCGTTGAATAATCAACACTTGAACAGCGAGCCGGTTGATGAGTACAAATTAATCACCAACTTATTTAATTAAAATGTCAGAAGTTTTAGAAACAAAAGAAGCAGCCGTAAAACTCATTAACGAGAAAGCGGTAGAAGCGGCCACCGCTTATATTAAAGACAATGGTGCTGCCATTGTAAACTCTATTGAAGGTCGCAAGGCTATTAAAGAAATGATTGAAGCCTCATACGACGGATTTACTGTTAAACATGCTGATAAGGATGTAACCCTTGCTGATTACGTAAATGTAATGCAAAAGCAGTTCGACGAAATGGCCGTTGCCTTGAAAGAAGAAAAAGGGGCAAAAAACAAATCGTTTGAGCAGAACTTGACCGACCTGTTAAAAGAAAAAAACATCGACCTGTCAACCCTTAAAGATAATAAAAAGTCTGACTGGGTAAACTTTGAAATCAAAGCTGCTGGCACGATGTTGATTTCAACTAACTACACCGGTACATATGCTTTAACTGACTGGGATCCTCAATTTGCCCGTATTCCACGTCGTCAACCATTTATGCGCCAATTGGTAAATGTACGTCCTACAACTGGCATGTACATTGCATGGGCTGAACAAGTTAACCCAGATGGTGACGCTGCATGGACTGCTGAAGGCGCCAAGAAATCACAAATTGATTTTGATGTTATCGAGCGCACTGCAAAGGTTGAGAAGGTAACTGATTTTATTAAAGTTTCACGCGAAATGTTAGCTGATTTAGCTTTCCTAAACGCTGAAATTCGCCAAGAACTTATTGAACGCCTTAACTTAAAATTTGATGCTGGTATATTAAGCGGTTCGGGTACATCACCTGAAATCAAAGGCATATTAAGCTACGCAATACCAACATTTGCTCGTCCTACTGGTGCTGGTGTAGTAGCCACCCCAAATAACTTTGATGTTGTGCGTACCGCTATTACTCAAATCATGGTTAGTTCTAACGGTGCATATATGCCGAATTACGTTATCCTGAACCCGGTTGAAGAATTGAACATGGAGCTTACTAAAGATGGGGAAGGTCGCTATTTACTGGCTCCATTCACCACTGCCGATGGTCAAACCATTTCAGGTGTTCGTATCGTATCTAACGTAGGCGTTCCTGCCGGTTCATTCTTGGTAGGTGACTTTACACGTGATACCCTGGCAATGCGTGAAGAAATCAACATAAGTATTGGTTATGAAAATGATGACTTCACCAAAAACTTAGTTACTATATTAGCTGAGTTAAGGGCTGTTAATTATATTAAATCAAATCACTTAACCGCATTTGTTACTGGTACTTTTGCCACCGCAAAAACTGCTTTAGCTGCTGCCTAATTAATCGTTTAGTTTTGTAATGTTAGGCTTGTTGATTAACTTTGACAAGCCTAACTAATTTAAGAGCATATGAAAATTAAATTAATAGAAGATGTAGCTGGTATGAAAAAAGACCTTGAAGTTGAAGTAGATCAATTTACCGGCTCTGAAATGGTACGGTTGGGACACGCTGAAGAGGTAAACTTAAAAGAAGAAAAGGCAACGCGCCAAACTAAAGAAGAAAAAAACGCTACTAAGCTAACCAACTAATGATTGAGCCAATATCTTTAGACGAAGCAAAGCAATACATCCGCATTGATGCGGATGATAACTTTGACGACCGGGTAATTCAAACCATTATTACCGGACAGCGTTTAAATATGGAAAGGCAATTAAGTATTTGGCTGGTTAATCGAACCGTAACGGAAAATTACCGCCGTGCATGTTGCGGGATGATATACCCTGAGCCATTTAGTTTAAAATATGGTCCGGTGGTTGGTGATGTTGTAATCAAAGACACTTCAGGTAATAATATTTCGGTTGATAATGTAGGCAGCAGTGAATGGCCGGTATTTATACTGCCAACCAATGCAGATATTACTTATAATGCCGGTTACGATTGTTTACCTGATGATTTGCGTTTAGCTTTATTGCAAAATATAGCTACTGCATACGAAAACAGAGAAAATAGCACAACCGAAAGTGTTAATGAGGTTGTAAATACAACACGAAAATTATCACAACCATATAGCCGTAACGTATTTTGAAAGCTGGTAAACTTAATCACCGTATTGTATTCATTCAATACGTACAAACGCCTGACGGTGCTGGCGGGTCTACACCTACTGAAAAAACGGTGTACTGGACACAAGCAAATGTACGCCCATTACGCCAGTATCGTAGCGTTCAAGCTAATCAGCAGGTGTTACAAGGTGGTTATGAGTTATATTTTAGGTATCGGCCTGATGTGGTGATTAATAAACTTTGGCATATCAGGTACAAGGCCGAATACCTAACCATTTCAAGTATTCAGCAGTGGAACGAAGACAGGAGAATGTGGTTTGTTATAGCAATGGTTAAACAATGAGAGGTACTGATCAATTTATAGGTAGACTGAACAGCCTAAGTCAGGCTATCCGCGATGAACTAAAAGAAGAGATTGAAGCTACTGCTACCGATATTGAAATAGGTGCAATTAGAATGGCTCCAACATCAATTGGGCAAAAAATACAAAAGGTTGCGGCTGAAGGCGGCTTAGTTCAACGTATTTCTGTTAATGCCGGTGCAATTGGTGCATATACAGAATTCGGGACAGGGCAAAGTGCAGCTGCATTGGTGCCTACTTTACCTGATGAATGGCAATCGGTAGCCAGACAGTTCTTTATTAATGGTCAGGGTAAATTAAGGTCAGCACCCTATTTGTACCCAAATTGGGTAAGGTACACCACGGGGTTAAAAGACCGGTTAAAGTTAATATTAGATAGAGCAGTAAGATGAAAGATGCTACCACAGAATTACGAAAGTCTTATATAGCCCTATTGGCTGATATAGGCTACCCTGTATATTCTGATGAAGTAAATGATACAATTGCGCCCTATACTCGTGATAACCCGCCAAAACAGTATATTATATTGTCTAATCAGAGCAACGCTGACTTAAACATTAAACAAAAATACCAGTCACGGCACACTATACAGGTTGACTGTGTAACCATTTATCCTGCTTATAATGGTAGTAGTTTAGCCAGTGAAACGATGGCAGATCAAGTATTGCAGCGCATTGTTACGGATTATAGTAATGCAATACCAATTACAGGTTTCAATTGCTACAAAACAAATTTAGATTTATCACGGCAACAAGACGAAAAAACTAAGGTTGCTAATTATTATAAAAGAATTCTTATCTTTAGTCACTACATAGAACAAATATAAAATCATGGCACAAGGCGTAAATGGTAAAGTATACTTAGTTAGAACACAAACCGGTGCGGTTGCTAACGGTAGTACTTCTTTTCAGGATTTGGTATGTTTAACCTCAAATGGTTGGCAAGCTGTTGATAATTCAATTAGCACATCTTCTAAATGTACGGATGGGTGGGCAACAGACCTGCAAGGTGAGCGCGGATGGACAATGAGCGGAGAAGGCCAAGCAATACCAGGTTCAAGTACCGAAAACACACAGGCCTCTTTTCATGAACTTGCATTGTTATGGAAAAATGGAACAGTATTTAATGTTGAAATGTACAATATTGGAGAGCCTGATGATATTATACGTGGTCGTGTACGTATCACTTCTTTAGAGTTTACGGCCCCTAATAATGATATTGCGACATTTAGCGTAACATTTACCGGTCAAGGCGAACCGTTCTTTACAGCAGCAGCGTAATGAATAATAATACTGAAATAACATTAGTTGACGGTTCTAAATTAGGATTGTGTTTTGGCATGATTGCTAACGAGGAATTTATGCGGTTGATAATGGATCAGGCAAGCCAGAATGTGACTTTACAGTCCTGTAATATTATCTATGCCGGAGCCTATAATTACGCTGTAAATAAGCGTACCAAATCACCTGATTATGAATTTATAGTTGATCAGGTAGAAGAGTTATACACCACAGAAGAGGGCATTAAACAAATATCTGATGTATATGAGGTGTTTAATGATAGTAGGTTTGGTAAGAATCTGTTAAAATCGGTAGAAACCATAAAAAAAAAGGCCGAAGAGTTAAACAGCAGCAGCCCGACTTCGAGTTAGCCCGTAAAGTTGCATATGGTTTTTTAGGATTAAAGCCGTATGAATATGCTGAAATGTCGTTTTACGATTATAATTTAATGGTAAAAGCATATTCAGAGAAGCATGAAAAGAGTGAGCTCGATACTATGGTTAAGCTAAGGGAAATACTTTGGCTTTTATACGCACCTAACCGTGATACAAAAGGTGCCCATGCAAAAACAAAGTTTGAGTATTTACCATTACCTGGCGACGAAAAGATAAAACAACAAACCGTTCCTAAGTTCAGTAAAAAAGATTTAGCTAACCTAAAAGCTTTACAAGAAAGATTAAAAAATGCCTGACGTTAGTTTAAGTGCGGAAATATCAGTAAGGGTTTCGGAAGCCGAAAGGAACTTAAGCTCTATTGTGCAAACCGTGCAAAACAGCGCACGGCAAATAGATGCTTCTGCATCTGAAATTGGTAGTTCTATTGCAACAATAAGCCCTGCTACAAGCGCGGCATTAAGTGGCGTTTCTGATAGCACCAGACAAGTTGGTATGCGATTTAACGAGCTTACCAACAATGTAACTCAATCATTATCTTCGCTACTGTCAGTAATAACTGGAAACGCTGAACTGTTTGGCAGAACTTTAAGCACCCAACAGCAGCAAATAGGCGCATATAGAGCAGCTATAAATTCTTTATTAGCTGGTGGATATTCAACAGCATCGAATGAGGTTACCTCTTTAGTATCAAAAATAGATTCTCTTTCAGCTTCAATATCCAGACAAGAGGGGTTGTTAGAACGTCAAAAGCAAACCCTTGCGCAATCATTTACGCAGCCAGTCGGGATTATACAGAACCTTGAAAATGCCTTAACATCACTGCAAGCAAAGTTAAGGGCGGCTACTGACACGAAAAGCATAGATAATTATAATAGGGCAATAACGGGAGTTCAAGAAAACCTTAATAGGTTGCGCGCTCCTAACGTTTCTCAAGTTAATAATGCTTTAGGTTCCATTGTGCCGTCATCTAGAAGCGCATCATTTGCATTAACGAATTTAGGCAGGGTTGTACAAGATGCTCCTTTTGGATTTATAGCCATTCAAAATAATATTGGGCCTTTAGTAGATGGGTTCGGCTATTTAGCACGTGAGGCGGCGGCAACAGGTACAACCATACGCGCCTCGTTGCTTTCTGCTTTGGCTGGCCCAGCGGGGTTGGGTTTAGCGATAGCAGTTGTAACATCGGCTATTACTTTATTCGTTCAACACCAGCAAAAGGTAGATAGTGCCTTAAAGAATACTAAAAAATCGAGCGACGATTATGTATCATCCTTGGGCGATTTAACACGTGCACAGGTGTCAGGGGCACAAGCTGCCCAAAAAGACCTAAACCAACTTAATCAGCTATACACTTTAGCGACCAATAATGCGGCCTCTACAAGGGATAGAAAGCGTGCAGTTGATGAATTGCAACAGCAATATCCGGCCTACTTTGGCAATTTAAAAGACGAAATAATACTAACTGGTGGTGCTAGTGATGCTAACGATAGGTTAAAAACGTCTATATTGCAAGTTGCACAAGCACGGGCAGCAGAAGGGATATTAGAAAAAAATCAATCCAGGCAAATAGAGAACGCTCAAAAAATTGCTGATTTAGAGGCAGAGCGTTTAAAAACGCAAACATCCTTAAATGCGGCGGTTGCAGTTGAAAAGGCGGTCACTGCTGGCCTTTCAGGAAACACAGCATCTTCTTTTTCGGGTGGTGGTGGGCAGGCATTTGTTGCTCTCGTGCCTACAGGAAAAGTAAATGAGTTGCAAAAATCCATAAATGAAAGCATAGCAAAACAAAACAATCTAAGAACTGACACAAATAAATTAGCTGATCGTAATTTAGATTTAATTAATAAAATAAATAAAGCAGCAGAAAAAAATGGAGTTGCTGCAATTACGGGTTCATTTACTGAGCCTAAAGGCGCAAAAGCAAAAAAAGTTAAAGCTGATCCTTTTCAACCGTTATTTGGTCAACAAAGCAAATTAAATTTAGGTGAAAAAGACGCTTTAACAACGTCCTTAGAGGGACAAACAACGGCCGCCCTAGATGCAATGAGCGCGGTTAGAGAATACACGGATGCGCAAATAAACTTAGGTATAGAACAGCGTAAAAACAATCAGCTTTTTAACGAACAAAGTGAATTATTTAATAATATAACAAATCAAGTTGCCGGATCGTTAACCGAAGCGTTTACCAGCATTATTTCAAATGGTGCAAATGCCTTTGATGCTATCATATCAGGGTTAGGTAAATTAATAGTAAAATTAATTGCGGCCACATTAGCAGCAGCAGCTTTAGCCGTTATACTTTCATTTTTACCAGGCGGTGGCGGGATTGGAGCTTTTGCAGCTAATTTCTCTAAAATATCAGCGATAACAGGCGGTATACCTAAGTTTGCAAACGGGGGTATTGTTACCGGCCCTACTTTGGCTCTTATTGGCGAAGGTAGAGAACATGAAGTTGTGGCTCCTATGTCAAAATTTAATGCAATGGTTAACAACAAAGCAAATGAACAACAAGGCAATCTTTCAGGTGAGTTCAAAGTTAAGGGCAGTGATTTGTTATTAGTTTTATCACGCGCTGATGCAAAGAAGGGTAGGGTAGGTTAATGATATACTTTAAACCTAACCCCCGCATAACAGATGAGCTTTATATAGGCAGTAATGACGGTTCAATACACGCCATTGCTATATCAGATACATCAGGTATTTCATATTCATTAACCGGTGCTAATATTGTTTCGGTAACATCTATTACAGGTACTTATACGGGGTTGCAACCGGGGAATTACGTATTGACCGCAACTAATTTAGCAGGTGAATCAACTACGTTAAACTTTGGCATTGTTAAAGCTACGGAGTTTACCACGCATAATAAATATAAACTTGAATTTGAAAACGAAGATGGTACTGTTAACTATTTGGTCAAGATATCAAATATGCAGAAACAGTATAGTTCATTTCAATATCCTGTGTTACTGCAAACATCGAGCGAACCTGTTATACACAGCATAAAATTGCAAGAAGAGGATAAATCAAGCCCCTTTGCGCCATCTTCATTAACTATTAATCTAATTACGGATGGCAATTTTACGGTAGACGAATTTGCCACGGCAGATGAACGTACATTTTTTGTAGAATATTTTGAAGGGGATAATTTAATATTTAAAGGTTGGCTTTTGCCAGACCAGGTAGATGACGTTTATGACGACTTAGGCTATGATGTATCATTAGTGGCAACTGAGGGTTTACTATCATTAAAAGGGATTGAATTTGGAGATGGGACAGGGGTTAGATTGTTTAGGATTCAACCGTGGCTGGCTTTGGTTAGATACTGCCTTGATAAACTGGATTACTTTATAGGTAATATCACCATTGTTAAGTCATTGCAGTATGATGGGCAAATGGATTATAACAATGTTGGCCTATGGGCTGATTTATTCTATGATGAAGATGGTGTAGCAATTACGGTATATGATGCTTTGGAGCTGTTATTAACGCAGTTTAAGGTGGTCTTATTTCAAAATGAGGGTAAGTTCTTTATAGTAGATTATAATGTATTATCACATCTTATATTAGCTCCTAACCAATCATTATACGACTTATCATTTTACGAATACGACGTAAATAACCAATTGCTTTATTCAGGCCAAAATGTTACGCAGCCTAATAGACTAAAGATAGGAGTTAATGAAGAATTAATACCCGTTCAAAAGATACCACCTTTAAGTTATGACAATTCGTTCAAACAATTAGAAGCTAAACTGGATTTTAACCTTTTATCTCTTTTGTACAATAACCCGTCATTTGAAGTAGGCGCGGTCGAGGGGCAATTACCTTTAGGGTTTAAACAAGCAACAGATGGCGGTTTAACAACAGCCGGTGTGACTAAAAGTGATGCTTATTTAGGTGATTGGAGCTTAAAGATATATGGCAATGGCAGCAATTACGGCAAAATTGAATTTTCTGAAACGGTGCCAATTGATCAGATACATAAATCATTACAACTTTCTTTTAACTGGAAACCTACAAAATATAACAATGGTCTGAGTGCTGATCTCGAACAAGGTTTGGTGTTTGCTGTATTGCCTTATTTTTTACGTGATGATGGCAAGGCTTATTATCTCAGACAAGCACCTTATAGGGCCTTATCAGATGATCAAATTGAATCACCAAATCGATACGATCAACCCTCTGATGCTCAATGGATAGAAATAAAATCACCACAAGAACAGTTCTTGTCAGAAGGTAATTTAACATCTATCAAAGGCGCACCAACTAATGATTATTCAGGATGGCAAAGTTTTTCTATTAATTCGCCAGAAATACCAGGTACGGGTCAGTTAACTTTTCATATTTATAGTACTAAGGCTGTATTTTTTGACGAAAGTTTTCAGCCAGGGAATTTGCAAGGTGAAAGCTATACGAACATAAGCTATGACACCAGATACTATGTGTTATACGATAATTTAGTGCTGACATTAAACGATACTGCAGAAAGTTATAATAAGCAAATTGGTGAAAAGCATGTCGTAACCAATATGACTAATTATGCTAAAAGTGAAAAGAAAACAGTAGATATACCAGTAACGAATTATACAACTAATAAAAGGCTGGCGGCTAATGTGTTTTACGGGTTAGATTATGCTACTGCAAATACCAGGAGTTTATGGAAAGATCATTTTGTAAATACCGAAACTACTGATTCAAGCACGCCGGCCAATACCCGTACTTACATAACAGGTTATTTACCGCAAGTTACGATCAATCAGCTTGCCCGTAGCTATCAACGCCCAATGTATAAATTAGAACCTACTGTACAAAGTGGTGCTTTATCGTTTTTTTCTATTTTTGAAGTAGCTGGCTATGAGGGTAAGCCCTTTATTCCGTTTAGCATTACGCACTCGCCAGCAAAATCAGAAGCTGAATTGGTGATATGCGAAACAGATGATACTGAATTTGATAGCCAATACCAGTATATCGCTAAGTTTGAAAAGAATGCTAAGAAGATTGTAAATTAAAAATCCGGTACACCTCGCGCCTATTATAACTAAATTTCATATGCTTATTCAATTTGGTTATATCGTTATCATAATTTATCTTTGGTAAGGAATGGCAAACGTAATAAAAGGCAAAGATTTTAATTTAGCTGTTGTGGTTAATGGTCAGCGCAAAAACGTTTGTTATGCTAAAGATTGCACTTTAAATATTAGCCGCGATACTAAAGAGGTTACAGGACGTGGCTTAGGTGGTTTCAGAGATTATTTAGCGGGTAAGGCTGGTTACACGATTGATGTTAGCGGTAACTTAAACGCTGTTCCTGGTAACGCCATGATATTGCATACAGCTTTAATTAGCGGGCTGCCCATCATTTGGTGGTTTAGTGATGAGGTCAACATGGAATGGAGCGGAACCCTACTAGTAACATCTGGTAGCTATGATAGCCCTATGGATGCTTTAAGTTCTTTTAATAACAGCATGATAGGAAAGGGTAAACCTAATTTTAAATTGCTAAAAACGGCCAATTTAGAGCCAGATCAAAGCGGTAGCGAGGGTAAATTAACTTTAACAGGTACGGACTTGGAATCATATTTTGACACTATTATTTTCACCTACGATGGCACAAATAATGTGCAGGATTTAACATTCCGACCGCGACAGGTACAGGGTGGGTCAACACTTAACAATAAATCAATTAGCCCGGCAATAGATTACTTTTTTGACGATACAACTATTGTTTTAAACAAACAAAACTTAATTCAAGGCATAGAATACAATTTAACTATATTTTACTTTAAATAATGGCAGAACAACCACCATATACGGATCAGGCAGAGGTTTTAGGATTGATTATAAGTACCATTACTGCGCAGTTACCAGAATTGCGTGATCGACTTGTGCCCTTGGTTATGGGATTGAATTTAGAAATTGCACCAGCCAATAAAGCTTTAGGCGCGCCAACAATAAGACATGTCTATATAGCTGGTGCCGGAACGTATACAACTAATGGTGCTAACATAGTACTGACTGCTAACTTTAACGTCATTATATCGGATGGTACAGGTTGGAGTTATGTAGGGTTGCCTATTTTGCCAAATATAAATGATAACGTCGCTTATTTAGTCACAAGCAAAGATGGTAAGTGCATCATTGATTTAAATCCCAACACTGGATCTATAACAGTAACAACAACAGGTGCTGGCTTTGTGGCGTGGGGTGATTCTGTTAAATTCATTGAATCTGGCACATACCCAGGCGTTACAAGTAAAACAGACTTTGCAGGGTTAAATTATTATGTATTTGATACAACCAATGGGCATGTTTTCTTGGTTTTTAATGAATCTATGCCTGCCTATAGGGTAGAAAGGTATTTAATAATCGGCACGGTTTGGATTGATTTTCCTGTCCCTTCGGCCGGAATAATTGCTAAAACAATAACCACAAATGTTAAAAGCAATAGTTTTACTTTCTCAATATCTGGTGTTGTTGATAGGAGCTTGCAACCCTACTTTGAAACTAACGAAGATAGGGTATTTGAGAAATGGCGAACATTTTCCCCATTAACAATTGAAAAGTTTGGGACTAGTTTTACAGAAGGATTGGACAATCAAAACGGAACAGCCGGAATAGGAAACAATCCAAGTGCTAAAATAAGTGCTACTCCAACACCTAAATCTCTCAAAACTATATGTAATAATATAGGTTACACGCAAATAACTGTAAATAACCGTGGTTACAGTGGTGGAACAGTATCGGATGCCTTAACAAGGTGGGCAAATGTTCCCGCTGCAGATATTTCATTTATTGAATACGGTGCAAACGAAGGCTTCACTCAAGTACCTATAACTACATTTAAGGCTAACCTGGAAAAATTTATACTTATGCGCTTGGCTTTAGGCGACATGGTAGTTTTAGAAGGAATACAAGATGTTATAAACGTAGACGAGCAGCAGTTTATGAAAAAGTACAATCGTGCTATTCAAGAATTAGCTGCACGGTATAATTTAAGATATAATGATATTGCTAAGCAAACACAATGGCTTGGCTATAGTCAATTCCAGCCTAATGACCCACATAAAAGCCCTAATGGATATGCAGAAGTAGCACCTATGGATTTTGCTGTTATAGCCGCTAATGGTGACAATTTACCAAAGGCCTATCCTGGTAGAATATACACCGCTATAACAAACTTTATCACTACTGGTGCAAGAAGCATCAATAATCCCGCATTTAGTGCTGACGGGTGGTTAACTGTAATTAACAAAGGTACAAATACCGGTGTGGCTTGTTTTGAAGTTACCCAGGCATGTAAAATGTATATTAAACAGGCTTCGGGATCAACACAAAATGTTAAATATACTGTAGCTTATGGAGATGGTACTATCATTAAATACCCTACACAGACATTTACAGACAATACGGTTACGGCTGGAAATCTTGATGGTAACAAACATTATTTATTTAATGGTGCTGTATTTTATCCAGGAATAAAAGTAATTACTATAACTAATTTAGCTGATTCGGCTGATACTTTATTTATAATTGAAGCTGGATTTGAAGCAGTATAATAATGGCAAAGCAAATTAACGAAAACACTGGTATATTACCTCAAGGCTCTGAAAATATACAAAGCGTGATGTATGTTGCGCCGAATGGTGATTTATGGTTGGTTCCTGAACGTAATTACCCGGCTTTTAGGTTGGGTGGCTCATCCACTCAATTGATGGGGCAATCATCAAGTATAAGGCCGATTACAACGGCTACAACGATAACAGCAGTTGATTTTACAATCATATTTACGCAATCAGGTATAACTCAAAATATCCCAAACATAACCCAAGGTAAAATATTAAACTTTAAGAATCTGAGTGGAGGTAACGTAACTTTAACGGCAACCCAGATTGATACTCAAACTTCTGTCATATTGAATAATGGTGAAAGCTTACAGGTTCAACAAAGGGATAATAACGGCAACTATATAGTTTTATAATATGTCATTGATTAAAGAAAATATAGGTACTAACCCTATGGGCAGTCCGGTAAATGTACCTGTTAGTGGAAGGGTTTCTAACAATATGCCACCCTCTCCATTGGCCCCGAATGCCACGTATGTAATTGATTGGTTTCCCACATCCGGCTACATTACTTTATTTTTCTTTCTTTATTCAGATCAGGTAGGTAGCTTAAAAATAGAGTGGAGCGAGGATGGTAATAAAATATCTGCTAATCCCATAACAGTAGGGTTTGACTCTAAGTTTGCAGGCAAATTACCTCGAGTTGGGGCATTTGCGCCACGGGCTTCTTTTGCCAGATTAACATATACCAACGGAAGTACAGCCCAAAAAGAGTTTAGCTTTATGGCTGAACTTCTTACAACTCAAGCACAGCCATCTTTAGAAACATTGCTTGATGATTTAGCTGATACAAGGCTTGCAATGGTCACTAAAACAGTTTTGCAAGCTAAGGATACTAACGGCGTATATGATTTTATTTACCGTGTAAATAATGCAATGCGCGTTTCGGTTGACAATCCTACAGCGGGGCCTGATAACGGAACCGATGCCACTGCAGTATCCCCTTTGGCTGGTGGTTCTGGGATAAGAGGATGGTTGAGTAGTGTATATCAAAGATTAACCAATGGAACGCAAACCACACAATTGGTTGATGGAAACAATTTACCTTATGGTACACAGACAAAACCTTTCAATGTAGCTGGTAATTTCTACCAAGCCACTCAACCAATTAGCGGATCAGTTAAAGTTAACAACGATTCAGCAAGCCCTATACCTGTTATTGCAAATCCCTCACCAACGGGAGGTTTAACCATACGTGGTTATTACCAGCCTTCAGGTAGCGGTGCACTGCAATTATTGTCAGCGGGAATGCGAAAATTAGGTGAATTTAGTATAACCAATACTAATACAGGCCCTGTTATAGTGATGATATATGATTTATCGGCAACACCTAAAAACACAGATACTTTTATACATGCTTACGTAGTGCCCGGCGGCGCGGTATTTTCACCAAATCTAGGGGACGGTATGCACTTTAATAACGGTATTGGTGTTGGGGTTGCATTAGGTAGTAATTTAGCTAGTTTGGTTACGCTGTTACTATCTTCAATTACAGCAGGTTCGGTTACTATTAATTATTCAGCTATTTAAATATTTTGTAACTTAGGGGCATGAAAGAATTTATAGAACGCTTAATTAAACAGCACATCACGGTCTTAAATACACTTACGAAAGAATATGTTAAATATGGAGGCGATGTAAGTACTTTGGGTTTGCCGGCCTGCCCCGACCCAAGACAGATAAGAAACAATAAAGGAGAGTGTGTAGACGATCCTGGAATCGGAAAATAGTGAGAACAAAACTTACGATTTTTGTAACCTTATTATATGTATTGTCATATAGTTTATTCCTTGCAAAAGTTATAGATTGCACTGTTCAAAATAGTAGGATTTGGGTAAATTTAACATTTGCTTTGTTTTCTACCTTCGTTTATGTTGATGGGCAATATAAATGTGATGAATATTGGCACGTCCAATTCTACAAAATTGCGTTTTTGTCATTAATCTTAAACCTATTTCAAATGTCTGCATATTATATAACCTGCAGCATAGATAATATTACTAAATTAATTATATTTAATTGCTCCATAGCTATTGCATCATTTATAGTTATTATAAGTGGTCAAAGGCATGGTTTATTTAAAACCAATGAGAAATGAACCGGCAGGGTGGTTGGGCGATGTTTGGGACTGGCTAAGAACCAATGTAGTTGTAATAACCACCGTATTAGTCGGCTGGTCTGTATTAGATAAAAAAATAAGAAAAGTAAGTAAATCTCAAATAATGTCTAACAACCCGATTGAAGAACTTGACGATGAAGTTAAACTTCCTAAATGGTTGTTATTGGCACAGCTTATTTCTCAGCGTGTTGTTTATGGCTTTATAGGTGCAATCTTATTTCTCAACTTTATGCCTGGGGTAAAAACAACACTTTCCATTAAAATAGCTATGGGTGATGGTTTTGTCACGCTATTTGATATACTAATCATACTATTGGTTGTGTTAGCTTTACCTTTTATAATTTTAGCTGGGCAAAAAGTAGACGTTTCACAATATATCAAGAAATCATGAATTATACGTTTGGCCTTTCAGTAACGCTTTTCAACATATTTATACTTATTGTATTGATAACATCGTATATATATCATCGTTTACAAATTAAAAACATCGAATCAGATGAAAAAGATCTCGATTATATAAAATTAGAAGATGATTACGCAGCAGGGCTGATTTCTTTAATAGAAATTGTTAAGCTAGCTGTAAAAAACAAGTTAGATAATATTGCTAAAATGTTTCATGTTTGGATGTTTTACATAACTGGTTTCCTCTTGGCGGCAAACACCTTTGCCTTTATTACCGGAATTTTTAGCTATTTTATATACAAAATTGAATCCCCTGATGTAATGCTTTTTGGCAGAGTATCAGATAGATATACAATGTTATTAGCCTATATTGGCTTAGCGATATTAGGCAGGATATTCAAAAGGCCCAATATAATAAAACCGTTAAATTAATTATTCAATATTCCTTATCTTCGGTTATGAATTGCTACACACCGCTAACTATTAAGGTTTATCTACTCACTGGAATTTTATATATAGATTTTGTAAACGGAAAACTAATAAGGGGAAATCCATCATTATTTATTGACGAGTACAAAAAATTTAACGACAATTTTCCTGAAAATGATAGAGTTTCTCTGTTATATCAGGGCAGGGGTTTCGATAACATTTACCCTTCTCAAATACAAAAGCAAGATGGTACCCAAGTTGGCAATATTTCAGCCATAATGGAATACTTTACTTCGTTGGGCATTGGTGCACCTCAATCTGGAACTACCCCAACAAACAATCAATTGCCTTATACATTACCTTTTATATTATCCTAATGGCAGCAACTAAAGCAACATTTGATGACAAAGTAACCGGCGGTACGGTTTCGGCCGACGATATTAACCAACTTAAAAATGCTGCAAATGGTGGCATTGACGATGCAGCAGCAGTAGCTTTGGCTATTCAAAACAAGGTTGATAAAGCATTAGGCGAATCGCTTATAACAGATCAGCAGTCATCGGATTTAGAGGCTATAAAGGCTATTGTAATCGATAAAGCCGATGATCCATCTTTTTTAGATACAATTGATGAAATATTAACTGCATTTTCAAATACACCGGAAGGTTTTAACGTCGCTCAAGCATTATCAACAAAAGTAAACATTGATACTTATAATTTATTTGTAACCCAAGTTAATTCATCAATTGATTCAAAGGTTGACAAAGTACCTGGTAGTCGATTAGGTACAACAGCAGAGTTTAACAAATTAAATAATATAACAGGTACAAATACCGGAGACCAGGATTTATCTGGATTGCAGCCGAAAATATCTGGTAAGGGATTAAGTACTAATGATTTCACCAATGCCAATGTAACAAAACTTGCTTCAATTGCAGATAACGCGACAGCTTATACAGACGCTATGGCACGTGCGGCAGTTCAAAAAGCTGTTACGACAGGCCAATCTTTAATATACGACCAGTTCTGGTGGGATGATTTAAACGATTTTACAATTAGTGGAGATTTGCAAGCATCTATTACAGATGGAAAAATTGTTTTAACAAGTGCATCCGCAGCATCGTTTGATAAAATACTACTACTCAATAACAAATATTATAACGATGAAAACATTGTATTTGAAGTTACATACACTCAAGTAAATGGCGCCTCTACCACAACTAATGGTTTAGCCGTTGGGTTTAAATCTACTAACAGTGTAACTGCCGGTAAACAGTCAATTGTTGCTAGATTTTCCAATTTATCACCAGGTACAATAGGGATTATTAATCCTGAATTGAATACATCTTTAGGTGGTGGGGATGCTATAAATGGCGCGGCACATGCGGCCGGCGATGAGCTTACAGTTAGGTTAATTAGAAATAAGAACACCTACACAGCAGAGGGATTTAATGCTCAAAAAGCAATGCCTTTAAGTACAGCAACTACGAGTTTAAACCCTATACGTAAAACTATTAAAAATGGTAACAGTACAGGTTTTGGATGGGCTAATAACAACACCTCTCAGTTGGGTATTTACTATGTAGGTGGCCCAATACAAATAAATAGGGTTAGGGTATATACAACAACTCCTAAATTCGTGTCAAGAATTATTGTAGGCGATAGTCGGGTAAATGGATCTTTTTCAAAAGATGAATCGCTAACATTTGCCAATTTAATATGTAATCACTATAATGAGCCCTTTGCTGTTTTCTCTGGTGGTGGTGATGAAACTAAAGATGCGTTACTTGCTGTTGATAACCAGATAGCATTGTGTACTGGCAAATTTGTAGGCATGTTATTAGGTTTAAATGATTTGCTAAGAAGTGTTCCTATAAACACTGCAATTGCCAATTATCTTTCTATACGTGATAAATATGCTGCCACTGGAGCTACTATTATTCACATATTTGTACCGGCCACATCTGCAGATCAAACACAGTTTAATGCAATGGTTCAGGCTGCACGTCCCGGGGACAGATATTTAGATGCTACTGTTAATTTTAACGCGTCTGTGATGATGTCGCCAGATGGCAGTCACTTTACACCAGAAGGTCATAGGTTTATTTCCCGTACAGGTATAAACTCTGGGTTGTTTGTTTAACCCTTTCCCCTATTAATTTCAAAGCCCTTGCATTACGCGGGGCTTTTTTGGTATTTGCACGTTTGGTGCATACTAACTATCTTTGGTAAAAGCAATCCCATGAATCTAACCAAACAACAAGTAACCGACATCGCCACTAAATACGGACTTACCTACGCGCAATTACGGGCGTTTATAGAAGTGGAAAGCGGCGGCAGTGGATTTATTAATGGCAAACTAGTTATTCAATTTGAGCCATCCTGGTTCCGTAAAAAGGCACCTTTCGCTCCTTCTGGTAAATGGTCAATCAATAAAGTGGAAAACCAGGCAAAAGAATGGATCGCTTTTAATGATGCTTTTGCTAAAAATCCGGATGCGGCAATGCAAGCAACATCTATTGGTCTACCTCAAATCATGGGCTTTCACTTTGGTAGGCTGGGGTTCCATTCGGTTGGTGCCATGTGGGATGACTTCAAAAAGGGTGAATATCAACAAGTAGATGGGCTGGCTAAATTCATCAACACAGATGCTCGGTTAAAAGCCGCTTTAAAGGCATTAAACTTCCACAGGGTAGCTGAATTGTATAATGGTAGCGGTTATATGGATATTGCTAAAAAGTACGGCAGAGAGCCTTATAATATTAGTATGGAGAAGGCGTATAAAAGGTTCTTAGCATGATGCCCTACACGCACACAGACAGCCGTGAAGTAGATATAAAGGTTCACCCGAACGATGTATACACTTTGATTGAGGTTGACGGGCACGAGGTTATGTTGAACCCGGAGGCGGCAGGGGAGTTGGTTGATTATATTGTTAAGAACTGTAAAATTAAAAAAGCGGATAACGCTTAAATTATCCGCCCGAATGGAGACGCTCCGTTCCTTTTACTAAGCGATTCAAATATACAGATTATGGAACAAAAAACAACTTTCGGTATAGGGCAAATAGGTAAAGAAACACCGATGTGGGCTAAGAACATATTTCGTATTTACTTCTTTGCATCTAAAGCTGTAATTGGCTGGTTTGCCTATACTAAGCTACTTCCTGCACCCTGGATTTATGAAGCTATGGGTATTGTAACCTTGTTGCTTGATCCAATTGTTTACGGCCTATCTAAAATGGTTGGTGTGGTTCCGGAAGTTGATGAGAAGTGATTAAACAAATAACTTAGGATAAAAACATCTTAAGCCTGTATATAACCATATAAAAGTCCATAAAGCCCAACTACCACCAGATAAACAAGCGTTATAACCTAGCCATAAAACCTCAAGTAACCATATATAATAAACCGTATCACGCCTTTCGCTAATCCAAGTTTTTAATTCTTCCATATTTTCTTTTTCCATTAAAGGCGACTTACTCATTCGATGCGCCGGGGTTAGTTAATTATTCAAAAAAGGTTGCTACTGCCCATGCTAACAAAAACGCTATTAATACGACTATAAATGCCACTCCAATAGCATAAAATAATTCATGCAGCGTTATCATTTACCTACCTTTCCTTTCACAAATTTCTGATAAACAAATTCAGTTAAGCCTATAGCTACGGTAACCCAGTTAACTTTACCACCACCTAAAATTATTTGAAGCTGGCCAGATACCGTAGTCCAAAGAGCATCCCAGGAACTATCCTCGAGGCCTTTGTTGAATTCAGACTGCAGGTAGTCAATAGTAGCAAATCCGTACTGTGAGTTGATGCCTAACTTTTTACCCAGGGCAACTAATAGTTCATCAGCTTGCGCTTCAGATAGGCCTAATACATGTGAAGCGTCAGCTAACACAGCATGGTAGCCATTCCTGAAGTTCTGCTTTACAATTTCGCCAAACTGACCACCTTTGATAAGCGCATCTTGTTCATCTTTGGGTAGGTCGTTAAAATCAGATTCCAGATCGCCTAATAGTTTGTGGTAAAGACCACTGAAAAAGTTTAATAATGATTTTAAATTGATACTCATAATATTCACTCGGTTGACCTGTTACCGAAAGGTTTTAGTTAAAGTTAGTTATTACATATCAAAATAAAGATACGGTGTATTAGCAGGGACTTTAGGGTAATTATCTAATACATCTTCTTCATCAAATGGCTCGAATACAGACAAGGGATTCATACCTTCATCGTCAATGTACATTTCCTCACCAAGCTCTTCAGCCGCTTGAATTTTAAATCCCCTCTCATTCCCCATAGCTAATACGGGCATTTGTAACTGATCTTCATTTAAAGTGTTTGCAAATTCTTTTAATTGCGCCCACGTGATTGCTGGTTTTCTTTCCATAATTTTCTCTTTAATTTATTACCGACTAAACTACAAACTTGATGAGGTTTATTAATTGATCTCTAAACAATATAGCTTGCTCCTTACCAGACGGCTCATGCTCCATCATAAACTGTTCTAATGGGTTTAGGTCTTTTTTTTCTAATAGATCAACCCACTTGGGTAACGGGTCTATTCTCTTCATTTTAAGATTCCCCTTTTCATCTTTCAACATTATATAATAATCATCATCTTTGAATAAATTATAAAGTTCAATTTCTTGCGGGGTTAATTTACGTCCTAATTTTTCTTCTGCTTTTGATAATGTTTTCATTTTTTTACCGATTGTTTAATTTATGATTTTTTCAAGGTTGCTTAAACTTGTTGTTTCTTTAAGTTTTCCGTTCTCTAAAACAGCTAATTTATTATTATTGAACATGAGGGTTAACTCTCCATCATAAAAGGAATGATAATGTTGATATATTTTTTGTAAAGTTTGAATAAGCCGCCATGTATTTGTTGGCCATTTTTTTTCTTTACTAAAGGCAGTGGATCTATTTCCCATGTTTATTTCCTTTAATTTATTACCGACTGGCGGCTATTGGGTTAATTGTAATTCTTGACCGGTTAGAGCGTGGTAGAGGTTTTGGAGTTGGTGAACCGTTGTTATTAAAACTTGACACATTCTACCCTCAAGTTTTAGCTGATGAATAGAGTGGTTCCCGCCCACCTTGCACATTGCAATATTATCCTTTGTAAACTCGTCTGTCTTTAAGTCGCCCCACATATTATTTTTAAAACCCAACTTTATCAGCCATTCTTCAGTGAGGGGAATGCCTGAAATGCCATGAGTATGATGCTCACTACTACCTGTGACCTTTATGCAGTTATCTAAATTGATAACCGTCCTTATATCGCCGTTCTTAATTTGCGCTAAGTTACCTATCCTCAAATCTGTGCTTTTTAAATCGTTCATCTTATTTTAATTTTATTACGTTCAAACTATCAATCAAATTCATAAACGCCGCTAAAAATGCCACGGCACAATTAATCCAAACAACAACCTCGCACGTAACCATATACTTCTCCCAGTACTGTATTACCGGCACTTTACCGCTGTTTATTTTCGGCAAATATTTGCACTGGTGAATGTAAATGTACAGGCACGTGGAGATTATGGCGGTGGTTAGGGAGGTTAGGATGATGGTCATGGCATATACGGTTTATAATAAAAATCCATTAACCCTTTTTTTATTTTGTTTCTTTGAACTATGTACATGGATATACCCAAAATGGAAGTCCATGTTTTAAGTTCTTTTTTCAACTTTCGAGGGCATCTTGTTCTCTTTAACATATTATTCTTTTATTTTAACCACCCCTGCTTCAATGAACTGGGCGGGAGTGATGGTTTGGTTAGTTTCGGCATCGTAGAAAGGTAAAAGGAAGCCGCGTTGGGTTAGGTATTGGTGGGTAATATTTGTGGTTCTAAACCATTGCCCATCTGATAAATCAATCCTATCAAACCCTATTATTGCTGAAGCTCGCTCATATCTATGAAGAAACTCTATATTAAATACATGCTGCCTTTCTTCATCCGTTATTGATTTGAGGTCGCGGAGAAGTAGATAGCCTGGTTCAATAAGTAAATCTGAATCTATATTGCCCAAATCTAAGGGCATGGGGCTTGCGTCTTCCATTAGCTCCCATTTAGGCAGCATAAATACCTTTTGCCCTAAATACAACGCCCTCAAGCGCATAATGCAATTTGTTGTGATGGTCATACAATGAAAGTGATTTTTATAAGATTAGCCAAATCTTCACGCGCATTATCGGGTACTATGATTGACTGGTCGCCCTGTGTTATTTCGACCGTGCCATTATACCCTTTTACTATAATTGCAGGTTCTTGCCCTGATTCAAAGTCATGGTAATTTGGGTAAATGATATTTGTACGATCGTCTATTTTTGATATATAGTTTGGATTTTCTTTCTTTGCCATTTTCTTATTCTTTAGGAGTTAATGCTTCGGTGGCTAAATCAGTAAAATCCATATAATGGCTTACATTATGTACAGGAGTAGAACTACCGTATGCCCACCAACTTTTACTATCCGCTTGATAAAAATGAGGCAAAATATGATGTTTCCCGTTAACTAATACGCGTTTCCACCAGTCGTTATCAGGTAATCTATCCTCAACACTCACCCACCCTGACAACGCCCCTTTCAGCCGTTCATTCTCGGCCTGTAGTCTGGTGATGGTGGATTGAAGGTCAGATTTTGCAACGTCGGCAATGTCGTCGGCAAACGCCTTGTAATCTCCAGATAGCATTACCGAGCGTCCTGATACCATTTCAAAATCGCATAAGCTATCGCCTATATAGTCGGAGTACTTGTCCCAAAGTTCCTCCGCTGCCTGTTCTATTTTATCGCTCATTTTGGTTGTCCTTTCCGGCTCGGTAGCCACATATATAAATATCCATTAACGCTGCTGTATATTCTGGATCACGGGTTATTTCATCTCCGTAAATATCTATCAAGAACATTAATGCGATTGCCTTTTCTGCTTCCGTGTATTCTGTATTTTCTGCCATATTCTTATTTATTTTTAATTATTGGGCGGTACATCTTCAAGGTTTAAATATTCAGGATGAACTAATTTTCCATCTTCTAAAATCAAAAATTCATTACCTTCCGAATCGTATTCGCCACTTTTTTCTACTAAGGATGGTAGAATTTCATTTAGTTGATCTATATCTGATTGGCCCATTTCGTCCAATCCAGTTTTACTTATTTCAAAAGCTTGTTTTTTCATCTTGTTATTTATTTTTGATTATTGGGGTTGGAAAGTAATTTTTTTGCGTTGTCAATAGCTTTGTTCAACTGAAACAAAACAGAATCGCCTTTTATTTCTACCAAAGATAATTCACCAAATGCGTTAGTAGATAGTGGCCAAATTTCGCGCAAAGCTTCTTCCAACTCCTTAACCCTCGCCTGGCTTTCCGCTAATTCATCAGTAAGCGTAAGGCTTTGTAGTTTATACATTTCGGGATCATATTTAACCAGCAAATTAAGTTCATTAATCTGCTTATCCTTGTCCCCTAATGCTTTGGCGGTGTGTTGGGATTGCCATTGTGAGCCGGCCTTGAATGCATCATCAATGGCCATATAATGATAATATTCCCCCTCTTTATTTGGCGCAACTTTATTTGAATAATTATCTGCTGCCTGCTCTACCGCTTCCCCCTCTGTTGCTTCGGTTGTGGTTGAGGGTTTAATGCGGGTACTAATATCCAACTTACCGGTTTTATTAGCATCAAAGTGAAGTTGTTCATATTCTTTGTAATTTTTGAACTCTGACATAATATCTTCACTTTCATCAGTCCATTGACCGTTATTTCCTTTCTTAAACTGCCACACTTCTTTTTCTTTGCTTTCTTCTTTCATGGGTTCTTTGGTGGTTAAGAACTGGCGGGTTTTATATCCCTGCATTTTCCATTCTTCAGGCGTTAAAGCCTCTGAATTATAGGTTAGAAAAAACCAGTTTCCGTAATCTTGTTTATTAATTTGTGTTAGACCCTGCCAAACCACCTCCCCTAATTCGCTTGCCTCATATATCCCGTTGGGCAGGTCGGTGGCGTAAATACATCTTCCGTGTTTACTTTGAAAATTATTGTAATCACTAAAACTTTCAAAACTTGGTATGTACGGCCTAATGGTCAGCCCATCAGCCACCCATTGCCCTTGATAAATTTCTTCTGCTGTCATGGTAATTCTATTATTGATAACAATTTATCTACTGTTTGTCTATTAAGTAGCATTGCTTTTTCAGCTAAAAGCTTTCTTAATCTTTTAAGTTCTTGAAGTTCGTCGTATTCTTTTTTAGAAGAGTAAACGGTGTAAGGATAATTATATCCGTAGTTTTGCTCTTTTGGCTGCAATGTGTTCTTATAAAACTTAATTGAAATATGCTCAAGTGTAAAATACACTCTACTAACGCTATCAACTTCTGCTTCAAATGGGTTGTGCCTTTTATCTGCAGGTATTAAATATAATTTATCGCCTACCTTAACCTCTGGCTGTTGGTTGTTTTGCATGGTTAGTTAGATTAAAGTGTAAACAGTTTTTCAATACTTGTTTTGTTGCCTGAAATTACCGAATTGGCGCGCAAGCTACTTTTAGCGTTCAATGCAACAACCTCTTTAAAGTCGCTTGGAGCTGAATATTCACTTGCGAATACGGTGTGTCCTTTCTCTTTTTGCTCCCTTAACCAATCCCATTTACTTTCATGGTCAAAATTCATGGAATATTTTTTAGTATTTTCGTACGGCCAATCGCAATAAATTAATGAATTAGCAGGTATTTGCAGTTGTCGGTAATCGGAGTGTATAAACTTAACGTCAGCGAGTTTAGGCAATTGTTTGATTACATTATTGTAAGCCTCCAAGGGGTAATTCCTTTGCTTACCATACTTATCAGTTGTTATACCTGCATAGCCACCATCAAAAAATCTTCCTCCGTAGGATCCATTAAAGCCAATATAGCCAATATAGTTAGCTTGTTCTTCACATTTATCATTGTAAGCAACGCGCGCTCGATTGTAAATTTCTCGTGTTATTTCTTGCGGAGGTAACCATCCCGCTTGTAAATTTTGCCACATAGCAATTAAATACATATTGCAGTCGGAGCCTATTCTATTGCCTGAAACCTTGTCAATCATATTACATCCTCCAACAAACGGTTCTACATAATATTGACTTGGCTTTCTGTCTGCTAAAATGTAAGGCAGTAAATACTTTGCGTATTTATCCTTACTTCCCATGTATTTCATTTCCATTCCTCCCCTCCATTTAAAAGTAAAAGGATGTCGGGTTCTAATTCATCAAGTTTTCGAATCAAATCGATAAGACCAGCGTTATACATGCTATCCTCGTCACAAACTGGTCGCTCAATTTTTTGATGCAGTGCCATATCCCTGAAAGTGAATAACACCTTTTTTACGGCTTGTTGCTCGCGGGGGGTGGCGTAGGCTTCCATAGCTGATAAGGCTGTTTTAAAAGACACTCCTATGCCCATTGCTAATGCCTTGGTACACCCAGCTTCATCAAGAAGTATCTCTTCCGCTTTCGCCTGGTTTTCTTTTGTCAAACTCATAACTAATTTTTAATAATAAAGGATTGGTTTCTCTAAATCTTCTGATATATATCCAAATTTAAAATAGTTGCATTTTTCCTCTTCTATAACATCATCTCTTAATTTAATAAGGCTGCTAAAGGGAAAAAGAACCTTTATATATTTAAATATAATAAGCGCATGCATGTTTTCTATATTGAAACTCATATAGCTTTTGGAATTATAATGTTATTACACTTATTGTTTAAAAACTCAATTGATGAAGCTCTATAAAATCCATCTGATAAATTTATAGTGTTATAAATGTGTTCTTTGAATTTATCCCTAAAGGAAGCTGCGTACATAAAAGCACCTGCTCCATATTGGTCAATAGTGGGATGATAAGGCTGAGCTATACCACATTGCACTTCCCAAGTGCCATCGTATATTTGTTCTGGAGACATAATTAAATCGCCTTAAAAATTAAATAAATTTCACCTATAAAAAATGCTATCATTATTAAATAGCCAGCGTAGTTTAATAAGCTGTTCCAGTTGGTGGGGGTTAGTGGGTTGGTCATGATGTTCGTGTTACTAAATATTGTGTTGATGAAATAGATTCAGCTTTAATTTCAATAGCTTTATCAGGATGATTTTTGTTGTGCTGCCTATGACTTGTTAGCATAGAATTATACTTTTCTTTTTTAATCTTAAATGTGTCATTTACTTCCATTGTCTTAAATGGATAGGTTTGTTTTCGTGTAGTTAATACTGCCATATACCACCAAATCCCCGCCAATCGAAACGAGCAGGGCTGGCAGATACCGGAATGTTTTTGCGGAATATTTTTGGGTTAATTGAGTAGCGGAATACACTCACCTGATTGTATATAATAAGCCCTTTGTATAAACGTGAAGCTATATGGCGCTTTGCTTTGCAAGGCCTCAAATGATTGCTTTTTTTTCCATTTAATATAATCAATTATGTTATTTACACTAACCTCTCCAGATAAAGCTTCCTCTATACAAGCAATAGCATTTTCGTAAAATGATAGTCGAGTTTTGTTGATTGTTTCGGAGGTTAGTAATACGTCTTTTCCCCGTACCAATATTAATAAACCACTTGCCATAATTGTAATTTTTTAACGCAACCCTTATTGGTTGACACTTCAAAGATGCGAAGTATATTTATAACTACCAAATATTATTTTAAATTTATTTTAAAATAATTTTACATTTTATTTGCATCGTATTATTAAACGGCGTACTATTGCATTATAAATTTTAACAATTTAAAGTTATGGAACATAGAAATATATGGTATCCTTATATAAAACCAGCTAGATTAAATAAATTGTTGTCTAAGTCTTCTATAGATAATAAAGATTTAGAGCTATTAAAAGATTTTAAATATGTTTTATTAAACGATAGGCAATATTGCATTGAATCAGGTTTTATGATCGAATTAGCTGTTTCTCAAATAGGGAAAGCATTCGTTTTTAAAAATAAATTTTGGTTAACTGAAATTGAAAATAAATTAAAAAATAACACCCATGACACTCCTAACCACCATCGAAGTAGACGAAATCGACACACCAGTTGAAGTAGAATTTAACAGCGAATTTGGATCGGTTGAAATAACAGCAGTTACCGACGATTTAGGTAACGATGTGCCGCTCAACTACCACCAAGAAATGATTTTAACCGATATGTGCCACGAATTAGCAGCTTCATTATAATGTATAACATACCCACTCCAACAGACGGCAAAAAGCGTGTTGAATTATACAACATTGCCATAGCGAACGGATTTAGTAAAGGAGAGGCTAACCAGGCTGCAGACGAAGGCGTGAACCTTCATAATATCCGGATATTACAGAACCCGAAACCGATTAGTAACGATTATTTTAATTTAAACAGATTTAGAATTTTATGAAAACTAACGCAAACGATCCATCTACACCATTAAGCGAACATATTTTAAGTAATGCAGTGCATGGTCAATACGGCTCAGAAAATGTAAATATAAACCCATTGGGCCTAACAAAACGCGAACACTTTGCTGCTATGGCCATGCAGGGGTTATTAGCTAATGCCAGCGCAATAGATTATGACATTGATGGATTATCTGAAATGTCAGTACAGGCCGCTGATGCCCTAATCACCGCCCTAAACAAATAAGGATATGAAATTACAAGTAGGACAAAGAATTGAGATTTATGAAACCTTAAAAAACTTTCATTTTCCATATGGAATGTGGCGACCTAAAATTACTGAGGGCAAATCATTTGATGGATATATATGGGATGGGTTAGCCTTTCTTATTTCAAACGCAGATATGCCTTTTTATCAACATACCAAGCAATGCCGCCCCGTTGGGGCCATGATAATCAAATCACTTAAATAAGATATTATGACCTATACAACAACAGCAGAAAATAAACAAACTCAGTTTTATTACGACAATGTAGCTTTTCAATATTACCGTAATAAGTCATTGCAAGATGGTGATTTAATAATCATTAAAAGGTTTTGCAATACTAACCTAAATTATGTTTATCACCGTAGCGCAGTCAGATTCATAGGAGAATATTAACATGAAAGATCAAGAAGAAGTTTACGCAGTTGCTAATAAGAAATTTAGCATAGATGAAATTAAAGAACATATAAAGCATGCTGAAGATTTAGGTGCAGATTATATGAATGCCGAATGGAGTGGTGATCCTGTCTGGGCTTATCAATGGATAAGGTTTTACAAACGAATATCTCCAGAAGAACAAAAGTTAATTGAAATTCAGGAATTAGAAGAAAAACTGCAACGTTTAAAAAATCAATAAAATGACCAGAACCCAACAACTCAATGCCATGTATAATAAAGCATTTAAGCTAGGCTGTATGCTTGATGGCCGCGCAGGGTGGAGATACCTCGGAATTGCAGCCCGAATAAGCTGCTGGTTAATTGAAAATTCAAATAGATAGAGATATGAAAGACGAAAAAACAGATTTATTATCACCGTTTATAGCTGTAATAGCGGCATTTACATTTTGATACTTTATTGGTAGTTTTACTCAAGCTGAATTTAACTTAAAGCTATGGAGTAAATTTGCAAGAGGGTTTATAGGCTTCATGGGTGGGTTTTTAGCCGTAGTCGCATTTGGACTTTCTTATATGAATAAAAATAATTAATTAACAAACATGAAAATTTACAACGGTACACACGATTTCACTGAAAGAGACAAATCGGTCAAAACATGGCATGACCTAAAAGATTCCGCACAGATGACAATATTTGAACGGCAGGAGCAGCGCCGCAAACAGTATGAATTTATGTTATTTAAACGTGCTATTTGGGATTTTTTTAAGTATGCGGTGCCGTTAGGTGCCTTGGTACTTATTGCGTTTAAATATTCAAATGAAATCAGTTACGTTTTAACGGGGAGGATGTGAAATGAGAGTAGACGAAGAAACAGAATTATTTTGCATTAAATCATTGTATGATTTAGAGGACAATCATTTTACAGAGGGCTATATTTACGAAGTTCACAAAAGGCAAACACATTCTACTATTATACTTACCAATTCTGGTATGGAATACTGCTTCCCCGACGATGATATTGAAAAATATTTTAAAAAATTATAACCATCTATTATAACTAAATGTTATAACCAACCTGCCGAAATAAAGCGTATATTAGTAATGTATTAAATGTTACCCAGCGTCAAATTATGGTAACAATCAAGAAATTGAAGCCTTGCTTTGATGGGATTAGTTGACGCTGCCCATTGAGGTGAGGCTTTGTTAGTAACACACAATATGGAATTAATAAAAATTAGACAAATCAAACGCGAGCTTGAACGCTTTAACGAACGTGTATTAGCTGCTGAACAAAGAGCATTAAATAATAAAACTGGCTATTCTGTTGAAAGAGGCTACAATGAAATACCCGAAGAAAAAAGGTCGTGCTTTGTATCAAGAGAAGCCTCTGCGCTAAAACGAGGAGCATTAGATTTGAAGCGCATCCTATCTAATCTTTAACCCCACCCAACGCAACAATTAATTAACATAAATAAATAGAAATAATGAGTAACACAACAGCCGTACAGGCACAAAGCAACGTACCTGCAAAGCCGAAAGACTTTTTTGCACAGGATAACGTAAAGGCAAAGTTTACCGAATTAATGGGTAAACGTTCAACAGCATTTATCACTTCAATACTGCAATGCGTGGCGCAAAATCAATTACTTGCTAAAGCCGAGCCAGCCAGTATCTATCAGGCTGCAATGATGGCCGCAACATTAGATTTGCCAATTAATAATAATCTGGGATTTGCTTATATTATCCCTTACAATGAAAAGGTTAAAGGTAAACCAGGTGAACAGGACACATGGAAAAATGTAGCACAGTTTCAATTAGGTTACAAAGGATTTATTCAGCTTGCACAACGTAGCGGACTATTTAAAACCATATCGGCAAGCCCTATATATGATGGTCAGGTTAAGTCTAACAATCCACTTACCGGTATTGAATTTGATTTTTCGGTAGTAGGTGAAGGTGAACCAATTGGTTACGCAGCTTACTTTTCCTTGTTAAATGGATTTGAAAAAACGCTTTACATGAGCCGTGAAGAAGTTGAACGACACGGTGGAAAGTACTCTAAAACATTTAAGTTCGGCACATGGAAAACCAACTTTGAAAGCATGGCCCTTAAAACGGTTACTAAGTTGCTATTATCAAAATACGCGCCGTTATCTATTGAAATGCAACGTGCGGTTAATTCAGATCAGGCAATTATTAATAATGCAGAAACTGAAGATGTAACCTACATTGATAATACCGAAGAAGAAATAAATAAAGAAAATGAACGCTTCGGTTTGATGGTAAATGATTGTAAAACTAAAGAGGAATTAGAGCAACTTGCACCATCAATCAGCAATGATGTTCAGGCCGATTTGTACAACCAACATTATAACTCATTGTAATGGATTTCACTCACCACTTATTTAGGTGCTCCAGTTTGGGGCACCTAATGACTGATGTTCAAGGTAAAACCAATTTTGAAAAATGGCAAGACGCGCAGTCTCGATTTGATAGGTTAAAAACTGAATTATCAGAAATTAAACAATTTGATGCAAAAGGCAAAGAAATGAAGTCGTGGCAAAACAAGGCCATTGCAGTTCAAAAGGCGCGTGAAATGGCTGCTGAGTTTGAGTTGATAAAAGACGAAGTTGAATTATCCGAAACGGCCAGGGTTCATCTTTCTGACATACATACTCAGGCAACTACTGGCAGACAAACAGATATAACCAATAAGTTTATTGAAAAGGGCTTAATGGTTGAAGAAGATGGGATCACAGTTTACAGCCGGGTTAAAAAGAAGTTCTTTAAAAAGAATGAAACTCATCTTAAAAACCTTTTTATAATGGGTACCCCTGACTTGTATGAGGGTAACTCTATTCATGAAGCAACGGCAGTGCCTGATATTAAGTGTTCGTGGGATTTGTATACCTTCAGGCGTACGTTCGTGAAGAAATTAAACCAATTATACTACTGGCAATTACAAGGTTATATGTGGCTTACAGGGGCTTTAAATGCTCCGTTGGCATACTGTTTAGTAAATACACCAGAACCATTAATAGAAGCGGCTAAACGTAGCTTATGGTTCAAGATGGGCCAGCCTGATGAAGGGAATATAACATATATTGAAGGATGCGCTGAAATTGAAAAATCAATGACCTATGATGATTTGCCACTTAATCAAAAACTATTAGAATATGTGGTTGAACGCGATGAAGCAGCGCAAGAATTAATAAAAAAGAAAGTGATTGCAGGGCGTAAATATCTGCAGTGGTTAGATGATGAACTAAATAAAAAACAAGCATAATATGAGCTATTTAGAAAAAGGAAAAATTGTTTCAATTTCAGGGGATAAACAAGTAACCGAAAAATTAACTAAACGTGGATTAATTTTAGAAACAGAAGGTGAGTATTCTCAAACCCTAATGTTTGAAGCGGTAAATGATAAGTGTAGACTGCTTGATAATTTGCGCACAGGTCAAGTTGTAGAAGTCCACTTTAACTTACGTGGCAGGGCTTATAAAGATACTGCGTTTAATACTTTATCATTATGGAAGATAGAGTAATCTATAATCACGAAATATTCATCACCGGATCCTGCGCACACACATGGGATTACAGGGCGTTCGGTGATGTTTGCCCTTATTGTAATAATTAAGAAATGAGTAAAAAAACATTATTATCGGATACTTTAAGAAAGCGAACCGATACCATAGAATATAGGTCAATTAAATCACAGTTGATGAAGGTTGCACAAGCGGGTAAAAATGAATTTAGAATCTTGTCAATATCCGAAAAGTGCATAACACAATTACAAAACGAAGGAATAGAAGTTAAAACAGTAACAGAATTTAATTATGAAAAATACCTCCTCTCTTGGTAAGTCGTATTTTGAACGGGCTGCTCAGCAAATTGAGTGGCCTGTAAATATTGGCGAAAAATATATAGATGTTCCACAAGACGAACTAGATAAAGCTGAGCAGGATTTAATGGTTTCCCATTTATTAGCCAATGGGTTTAAAATACAATCCGTGATACCTGGAAGCGTTATTAAAAATAAAGTCTACGATCCTGAATTTATATTAAAAGGGGTTATAGGCAAGCGTAAAGAAATTGAAATTGAGCAAGAAAGGTTTAAGGTAGGTGATTGCTTTAAGATTGTAAGTACGTCTTGCCAATTAGAAATTACTAATTTAGAAAAAGGCAAAATACACTTTAAATATACAAACAGGATGAAGAATTCTCTTTTGAGTAGCGAAGAAAATCTTGTTAAAATGCTTAACAATAAGTATTGGGTTCAATTATGACCTCCCCAACCAAAACACACCTAACCCAACAGATCAAACAGCAGGGCGATAAGGAAACCCGGCTGTTAGCTGAATTAAAAGAATGCCAGGAATTGATCGCTGGCCATTTAAAAACCATTGATTTGATACAAGAATATGAGCTTAGCAACACTAAACAGGATAGTTAGAGAACAAGAAAAGTTCTATAACTCTAAAAGGGAAAGAGACAAAGTAGAAGGGCCACCATTGAGGCAATATCATACTTGGAGCGAAAAGGAATTAAGGATAATTTCTGAGAACCTTGAAAAGCCTGCCAAGTGGTTTACTACTTTTATTAACCGTTCTTATCATGCTATCTTTTTCAGGAGACAATTATTAAGAAGAGAGGCGAAAGATTTGCAAAAGTGAGGGGAGATTTGTAGAAAATATTAAATAAAGCTTGTTTATGAACATTTGTATAGTTATATTTGAATTAAATGAAAGCACAAGAGTTAGATAACATATTAAAAAGCAATGGAATTAAGCAAACTTGGGTTGCTGAAAAGCTCGGTGTAACCAGGGGAGCAGTAAACCAATGGGTAAAGGGAGTAAATACCATTCCTGATAAATATGTTGTAGAGTTAAAACATATATTAAAACGTGTCAATTAAATTTTAAGGCTTTTTACAATTTACATTTGTATAGAAATGGATAAATGCAGCGTGTATATATTAATATATAAAAACAAGTTGGTCTATATAGGTATAGCAAGGTGCCCTTATGCTCGACGCAAGCAACACCAAGACAACGGCAGGATATTCGATAGGATGGAAGTTTTAATTTCTGGTATTACTCGAAAGGAATGTAAGCATTTCGAGCAGGCTTTTATAGCCTTATGTAGTAATGTTCTTTTTTTAGAACTGCAAAACGTAATGCACAATAAGGGCGTAAGGATAACAGAACGTTTTTTAAATACCTATAAAGAAAGGGACGAAATTGATGCCTGATAATATAGATAACAAGGGGTGGATTAGTATTCACCGCAAACTTCAAGATCATTGGATATATAAATCAGTTCACACTTATTCACAGTTGGAAGCTTGGATAGATATACTGTTAACTGTTAATCATGAAACCTCAGAAATTACTATAAATTTTGAAAAGTTTACATGTGGGAGGGGTGAATCGTTACGCTCGTTAGATTCGTGGGGTAAGCGTTGGAAATGGGATAAAAGTAAGGTTAGACGTTTTCTAAAGTTGCTAGAAAAAGAAAACATGGTTGTAACGAAAAACGAACGAAAAACGACACGGTTAACTGTCTGTAAATATGATGATTACCAATCTAATAAAAACGATAAACAGAACAGTAAGCGAAACGCAAAGCGAAACGCAGATGAAACGCAAATGACACCAAACAATAATGTTAATAAATCTAATAGTAAACTATTAGATAGAGCTAAAAATTTTAAAGAGTCATTATTTGTTTTCGTGAAGACTCAATCTAACCCAAATGGGAAATATTCAGCCGATATGGTAAAGAGGTTTTACGACTACTGGAGCGAACCAAACCATATTAATACTAAGATGAGATTTGAAATAGAAAAGACATTTGATACTTCACGTAGATTATCAACATGGTGTGAAAGGGATAAGTCAAGTAACCAGTTTAACAAATCAGTAGCTGTAAGCAACCTAACCAACTAAGTTATGCCAATTAAAAATATAATGGACTTCTTGCCTGAAATTGAAAAGTTAAGGACAGAAGGTTTAACAAGGGGGTTTAACACCGGCTTTAAGTGCCTTGACGAATTATACAGCATTAAGCTAGGTTCTTATACTACCGTGTTAGCTGAACCTGGACATGGTAAGTCAGAGTTTATTTTAGAGTGCTGTATAAATCAAGCGATAAAATTTGGGCATGTAAGTCTTATTTACTCTCCCGAGACTGGTAATACTGAACAAATTGTTGCTGAACTAATTTATAAATACACTGGCAAGTCAATGTTGATTTCTGATTATAATCCAATTGATGATACAGAATTTTATATTGCATTAGAATGGCTTAATCAATATTTCGTTCTTCCGCAAGACAGTAAAGGATATTCTATTGAAGATCTGTTTAAATATGCAGATGATTGGCAAAAGGAAAATCAGCGTAAGGTTCACATCATAGTTGGTGAACCTTATAATGAATTAGAGCATGATATGCGTAAATTTGGTACCAGGCAGGATTTATACATTGAGTGGTTGTATTCTTGGTTTAGACGTGAGTGTAGATTATCAAACAGGCATTTCTTTTTAAGTATACACCCTACCAGTCAGCAAGCGATAACAGAAAAAGGGTTTACTTATTATCCAAAGCCATTACCTAGGCAAGCAGCAGGTGGCCAGGCTGCATTCCGTAAATCAATGACATGGATAACACTTTGGAGACCGCATCCAAGCCTATCCGACAATTCGGGATGGCAGTACAAAGAAAATGAAACCCATGTTTACATTGATAAAGCCAAGCCTAAGGGTGTATCTTTTAAGGGAATGTGTAAATTATTCTTTGATTGGAAACGCAATAGGTATTATGAAGTTATAGACGGCGTGAATAAATATGGTTTTGAGCACGAAGAATTAAACATACCCGAAACAAAAGATTTTACAATGCCATTAAGTAACAATTTTGACGATGAAGAGCCTCCTTTTTAATTACAGTGGACCAAGTTACAGCCCGTCTTTAAAAAATCCATTTCCGGGTAATAACGAAAAGTTAGAGACGCTTAGCCAGCTTGATCTTTATAATGGTTTAAGCTCTGAGCCTGATAAGGATTTAGTAACACATTACAGAGCCGTTTCAGAGTATTATGCCTTAAATTTTGATAATGTTATACAGGCGACCGAATCACTCATATTATCAGATGGTGCAATTGCTGAAATGTATTTAGACGTTGTTAAACATGAACAGGATAAAGGTGAAAGCGACAGATCTAAAAAGCAAAAGTTACGTCTTGTTCTTATTCAAAAATCAATTGAATTGCTTAGAAAGTATTTCAATAAGTTTGAACAGGTTAAACATATGTTAAAGCTAAGTATAGATGAAAGAAATTCGCTTTTGATTAAAAATAAAGAGCTAAAGACCGAAATTGAGGTTTTAAAGAAGCAGCTTAAATTTTAGAGACTTAGCCGATTTTTTATTACGATAACAAGATTCTAAATGCGCTCTAACTGGTTTAAATCTTTGTTTTATAAAGCAGACCACTGATTACAATAGGTCAAAGCGAAGATTAAAAACCGCCTCTTTAGATAGAATAGATTCTAATCTTGGGTATACAATAGATAACATACAGTGGTTGCATAAAGATGTCAACCACATGAAAAACAAATATAAACAATCTTATTTTATAGAAATATGCAAAATGATAGCGGAGAAAAATTAGTAATTAAAATTAAGAGGTTGCATCCAGATAGTAAAATTCCACAATACGCTAAGCCAGGGGATGCCGGAATGGATTTGACCGCGGTAAGTAAAACTACCGATCAATATGGTAATATCTGTTATGCTACTGGATTAGCATTTGAAATACCTGAAGGTTATTTTATGATGCTTGTGCCTCGTAGTAGTAATGCAAGCAAGGATTTAATACTTACCAACCATTGTGGTATTGTAGATAGCGGTTATAGAGGTGAAATATTTTTTAAATATGGTATTTATAGAGAATCTGGAATTGAAAAAGATGTTATGAGATTAGACCCCATTGATAAAACATATTCCCAATCATACAAAGTCGGCGACCGTATCGGCCAACTGATCATCATGCCTTATCCTCAGGTATCATTTGAGGAAGTAGATGAATTGAGTGAAAGCGAAAGAGGAGATGGTGGTTACGGATCAACAGGTAACTAAGGAGGCTGTGTAATGAAAAATAGATTAATAACAACTAGTATCCTTGAAGAACTAGGCTTTGAATTTAATGAATACTTAGTTTATAAATTGGGTCCATATTTCACGATTGCCCATTATAGCGATGGCTGGGCATATTTTAATGGAACTCATAAAATAGGAGTTGGAATTAAAACCCAAGAAGAGTTAGAATGGTTGGTTTTGTTAATGACAGGTAAAACAATTAAAGACCATGCCACCCCGTAAAATCATACCAAACTCAAACGGTGGGTTATTCGAAGATACATTAGGTAAGTCCACTTATAAGGCCAAACCTAAAGTATTCATAATGCCGGAATGGTTAACTAATTACATCATCAAAAGGGACAAATGCCTTGCCCTATCCAAAGAAGGTTATACTGATGAACAAATTAAAGTAATGTTGAAATTATGATAGAAAAAAAGCCGATATACTCTGAATACGAAGACGGGTTGAAAAAACTAACCCATGCAGATTTAATTCAATTTAGAAACCACTTTAACAAAAGAGCAAAGTCTCTCAAAAGCCATGCTCCGGAATTAAGGGATGTATTTTTGGAATTAGGGGATTCTTGTCAAAGGGAAATCAATAACAGAATTGAAAGAATTTTTAAATGCAAATTGTTTTAACCCATGAACCTCACCAAAAAACAACTATCCGAATTAATGCCTATGCACTCATTACCGGTAAAGAAAAGAGAAAAGTCTACTACAACCGAATCAAAGGTACAATCAAAAGTTTCAAAATGGCTTAGACATAATCATCCATTATTATATTTTCAAACAGATTTCGCAGCAGGGTTACATTTACCTATCAATATAGCTACAATTAGAGCATCTCAGGCACCTGATATGAAGGTGTTAGACATAACCATACTGAAAGCAAGAAAACCCTACCACGGGCTTGTAATAGAGTTAAAAAAGGATGGCGAGAGCCCATTTCTTAAAGATGGAATTACTTTAAAGTCTAACAACCATTTAAGGAGCCAAAACCAAAGTATTGAAATATTAAGAGGTGATGGTTATTATGCTACTTTCTCGGTTGGTTTTGATGAGACAATTTTAGTTATAGAAAGATACCTATCCTTGCCTATTTGGTAATTATTTACTATATTAGCATAACTAATAGCATTGGCCAGAATGCAAATAAAGACTTTAAACAACCCTGTTGATTCTATCCCTGGCCGGTTAGCGTTAGCGGGGTTTGTTATTTAATGGAAAGTATACACTTTAGACTTAAAAGAAAAGTTTATTTTTACTGTGAGATTTGCGGTAAAGATTTAAAGCCAGATAGAAAGCATCCATCTGTTTGTTGTGATGAACATTTATCTCAAATGTCAACAATCATGAAAAGAAAAAGCGTAACTGATTTCACACCGGCATCCTGCAAAAGATGCGGAGTTGGTTTTGTTAAAAAAGTTCAACAGCAAGTTTTTTGTTCAAAGGAATGTAACAGGGCATATTCCTTTGAGAATCGCGAATTTGAAAAGATAAATAACTTTACTATATTTAAGAGAGATAATTTTAAATGTGTTTATTGCGGACTATCCTCGATTGAGGACAAGGTTAAACTCACAATAGATCATATTATTCCTGTAGATAAAGGTGGCCTTAGTATTGTTCAAAACCTAATTACAGCTTGTATGGGGTGTAATAGTGCTAAAGGGCACAGATTATTGGATATTAATGATAACGAAAGAGTTATAAATGAATTGAATAAAAGAAACAGTATACTAGATCAAAATCAAATTGATAGTATAAAGAAAGAGTGCTCAAAAATGGATAATCGTTGATGATTATATGACTGGGTTTGTAAATAGTAGATCATGAAAATAACCATACTAACAACAGCCATTATAGCTGTTTATGTTTTTATTTGTATATTTGGATAATTACTAAACATAACTAAACATTTTGACTTCACAGCAAAGACAATTCTGCGATGAATATTTGATTGACCTGAATGCAACACAGGCAGCAATAAGGGCTGGTTATTCGCCTCAATCTGCACGTTCTCAGGCAAGTCAATTGCTTGATAATGAGGATATTCAAAAGTATATTAGTGAGCGCCAAG